>Ga0207694_10000278_pt1 | contig 48278 bp, 78 predicted proteins | sample KBSC34metaG_FD_184353 | JGI IMG/M metagenome (GOLD analysis project Ga0207694, IMG submission 184353) | Corn rhizosphere microbial communities from Kellogg Biological Station, Michigan, USA - KBS C3-4 metaG (SPAdes) (version 2) | ecosystem: Host-associated > Plants > Roots > Rhizosphere > Soil... | reverse complement strand
CATCCGCTGTTCTTACGTCGCGCCACAAAACGGCGCCCTACTCCCTCATCCCACACCTGCAACCCCTCGATATCATTAGCGCACCAACTACTCATAACCATTGATGAATAGTTACCATATGTCACGCATGTCATAGTGCCACACCCACCTGAGTGCGTGCTGCTACTCACCCCTGTGTGTGGTGTGTGAGTGCTGTGCTGTACTGCGTGCGTGTGCATGGTGGCGTGCCTAGAAGCGCTCCCCTAGGGGGTGGCTCCATGGTGCGCCTAGCCACCTGTACTCCAGGGGTGAGCCTATAGAGCGTGCGTGGTCGATGCCCTTGGCCATGCCGGTGCTGATACCTCGGTCGCAGTACACCACGGTGGCATCTGCACACGAGCGCCACGAGAAGCCAGCCAGGATGCCGCGTGCGCGCTGATCCTCGTCCTGGTCGTCGAGTACCCCGGGCTGCGTGTAGAGGGCATGGGAGGCGAAGGGAGCCTCGTTCCTCCGCAGGCAGTCCGCCATGGCTGCGCGGCAGTAGGCGAGGTTCCTCTCCACGTCACCAGCGAATGGCGACTCGACGATCACGAGCCGGGTGATGCCTGGCCGGATCACGGAGAGCGTGCTCGCCACGGATGGAGTCGCATCCTTCGGGATACGATCGGTCGGCGGATCGAGGTCGTCGGGGTCTCGCATTGACCCCACGGTAGCATGCGGGGTTGACGGGCTAGCACGCGATGCGCCGGCTCGGTCAGCGAGTGGCGAGTCGTCGGATCAGCTCGGCTTCGTGAGCGATGGACGTCTGCAGGTACGCGGCGATCGTGGTGTCACGGACAGCCTCCGGCAAGCTGGACGCGTGGTGGGTAGCGCGATCTAGCATCCCTATCAGTCGATCGGCGATTCCGATCGGCTCGTCGCGGCGCGCGGCGCGCTCGACCTCAAGCCTAGACGAGAGCCTCATAGCGGCCACGCCTTGATCTCCGCGCCCTCTGGGATGCGATGCTTCCCGCGCGCGCCTCGTTCCAGATATGAACCGGGGTCGCGCTTCACTTGTCCTCCCCGTGCTCGTAGATGATCCGCGCGAGATAGCCGGCGCGCTCGCCGGTCTGCTCGGGTGTCATGTCGATGCCGTACCAGCCATGCGCTTCTGCGTTGTCGAAGTCGAAGCCGAAGCCGAATTCATTGAGCACGTCGCTGCGTCTGCCGAAGCGGACGTTCGTGGCCAACTCCGCCGCTCTCAACTCCACGAGCGACCCCGAAGAGTCGACTGCGGGGCCGAGGGGCGTCGTCTCGCGGCACTGCTCACACCTGTCGTGCCACACATACGGCGTAATTGAGGTCACCACCATGGCGCGTTGGTTGAGCGGATGCTTGCAGCGCTTCACGGCTTCACCTCCCTTCCCGGTGCCACGCACCGCAGGAGCACGGTCCGCTCCACATGTCGCACGGCTCGGCTTTCCCGTTGTAGCGAGGCGGTTCGTTGGCTGGCCATCGCGCGAAGCCGATTACCGTCGCCGGCTCCATCTTCGTCTCGCCGCTCTCGTCGGTCGTGACGCGCGCGACGACCATCGAGGCGATCAGCGCGTGGACGTTCGTGGGCGGTTGGCGAGAGGCGAGCCAGGCGACGTAGTTGTCGGTGGCCACACCGAGCGCCTTCTCGTGGTCATCGCGGTACCGGTCTGTCGCGGGTTCGCGTTCGCTTCGCCAGAGCACAGCCGCCTCAATCACCGGCGCCTGTGCCGCGAGCTGCTCACGGGCCTCGGCGAGGTCTTTCTGGGCAAGGTCCAGCTCTCCAAGTGCGATACGAATCTTCTCGTTCGCCTCGGCGAGTTTGGCGCGGGCAGAGGAGCGCCACCTTTCGTTCTCCGCGCTGAGGGCGTTGGCTTCGCGGGCCTGGGCGACGAGAACGTCAACGCGTCGATGTGTCGGGTGGTCTCGTCGATCGATCTCGTTGTGTAGGCGCGCCGCGTGGTCGTCGATCTCCTCGTCGGTCAGCATGACGGCACCTCCGGTCGATACGCAGCAGCAAGGTGGAACGCCATCCACGCGCCGAACGCTTGCATCGAACCGACGAGGCGCGGGCGAGACGGCCCCATGCCGAATCGCGAGCCCTCGGGGAAGTAGTACAGCGCGTCGTGACCGGCTATATTGTCGATGACGATGTCGATGCGTCCGAGGTCGCCGAAGCTATCGAACCTCACGGCTTCACCTTCCTTCGGGGATTGGATCAGCACGACGGCACCTCGATCCCGCGCAGCTTCGCGGTCTCCTGCGTTCGCCTGATCATCGCGTCGCACCACGACCGCATATCGCGAGCGAAGAATGCGCCGAACGCGCCGCGCATATCGGTTCGATCGCGGTGATGCTTCGAGCACAACGGGATGCATGTGCTGTCTGGCGCCTTCTGACCGACGCCACGCGAGCCCGCGTGATCGGCCTCTACTGGACCGTCGCACACGCCTGCCGACGCTACGCCCGCCAGCACGCAAGGCAGCGTCTTGACCCACCGCATGTACTCGGTGCCTCGCTTGCGTCGCGAGTACTTCGTTGAGCGAGTGAGCCGACGCATCGACTTCGAGCGCTTGGGCGGCGAGCGCTTCACGACAGCGCCTCGACCGCATCGGCGTACGCGAGCGCGAGAACGCGCAGCTCCGCTTCTTCCTTCGCGGTGTCATCGCCGGCCTCCGCGCCCACGACCGCGTATGCTTGCACGATCAGCGCATCGCTGGCGGCGTGGAGCTTCTCGACCAGCGCGCGCGTGTTTCGCTTTGGCGCTCGCTCGCCGTTCTTCGTCTTGGACATCTCGATCTCTCCTTGGCGCTCGCATGCGCCGGGTTCATCACTTCAGTCTGTTGAGGTAGTACGTCTCGCCGTATCCCGGGCGCAGCTTGATCAGTCGATCGCCCGCGTCGATCATCACCTCGAGCGTCGTGAAGCGCTCGTCGCATTGCTCGCACCGATGCCGTCGCTTCTTCGCGAGTCCACCCTGGGAGCGACGCGTCTCGTACACCCTCGACTTCTCGCTACCGCACGCCGGGCACTTCATTCGGTCGACTTCCCCCGACCGAACCAGATCGCGATCCAGCACTCCATACAGAGGCCGTCGGTGTGAGCGCCAGCTGGTCGACCTCCGCACGAGCAACGGAGCTTGGTGATGCTGGAGGATGTGCGGGTCGTCTCGCGTTGCATGTGGCCATCGTATCCCCCGCGAGCTTTTTCTAGGCAAGCGGATCCAGCGGAGCGCTCGCATGGCGCACGAGCCACCCGTGCCAGTCGATGCCCGATCGCTCGTACGGAGGTGACCGCCCAAGCTCGGCGCAGTCCACGACGGGGATGTGTCGATTTCTCGCATGCTCGACGTCGCCACGCATGTGCCCGCGTAGCCCGCGCTCCACGGTATGCCCGCACGCGATCACGAAGTCGCAGCGCCGTAGGATCGCCTGCTGATCCATGAGCGCTCGCTTTTTCCACGCTTCCTCGTCGATCGCGATCAGGTAGCCGAGCCACGGCGCATCGATCGCCCAGGGTGTGACCTCGACGAGGAACCTGAACCAGTCGACCGCGTTCGAGATGTTGTCCTGTCGACGAATCATCTCGCCGATGTCGTCTTTCGGGCCGAGGGGGTGCGTGAGGTAGCCGATCAACTTCGGCCGCTCGCGTGGTACGCGGGCGATCGGCGACTCGGGCCATTGCGGGAGCGGCGGTACATCCTTCGTCACCGTGAGAGAATATCTCACGCGCGGGATCGTCCCAACGTGCGTCAACGCTCGTCACGGTTCCATCCTCCTGGCTGACAGCCGACTGTGCGGTAGTTGACGACGATCGGCTCGGTGCCGCCCGTGCACGTCACGAAGCCGGGGTATTCGAGGTCGTCGAGCACGTGCACGAACGGCCGCTGATCCTCATCGTTCGCCGGCGAGCGCCGACACGTGTACCGGCCGTCTGGCCGCACGCCCTCGAGATAGAAGCCGGCGAGGCACATGTGATTCGACGGAGCGACAACGTGCACGATTGCCGCGCACAGCACACCGATCGCGATCCCGATGACCAGCTCTACGGGCTCGATCACTTCTTTGCTCCTACGCACTGAGGACACGTACACCTCCGATGCTTGTAGTCGACGGCAGGGAGTGGGTACTCGAAGCGATCACCGCCGACGCGTTGACACTCGCCGTGGTGACCGAACCAGAGCACGCACCATGGATCGCGGGCGCACATCACTGGATCGTCCCGGTCTCGTTCGTCACGCTCTGCATGCACGAGATCAGCGCCTGGACGATGGACAGCCGATCGAACTCGAATTGACTCGCCGTCGCGACGAGGGAGACCATCAGCGCTTGGACCGCATGCCCTGGGCAGAGCGGCGACCGGAGCGCCGTCCGAATGATCTCCTGGATCAGCGCGGCCATCGCCTCCTGGATCTCGTCGTCGGTCGACGGGCACGGCTTCACGTCCGTGTGCTGGCAGAGCGCGCGTTCGCTTTCGTTTTTGTTGTCGTCGGTCATATGGGTCTCGTTACCGCTCCGCCGATCGTCAGCGACTCGCCGTAGCGCGCGAACTTCGAGATCTGCTCGCGCGCCTGCGATGCTGACTTTCTCGTCGGTAGCAGCGTGATGTAATTCCCGTGCATCGGCTGATTCGATCGCACCGGTGGCGAGCCTCCGTTGCGGACCATGAAACACATCCGCTCGCGCGGGAACAGGTTGAAGAGTTGAAGCGGGTGGTGCGCCGCGCCTTGTAGATCTGACAGCTGGTTCAAGTTGAAGCCGACCCACACGGCAGTTTCGATCTGGCCGCCCATCCACCCGGAGATCAGTTTGTCCCATGAGCGCCGACAGTTTCCCGAGCGAGCAACGCCGGGGTGATTGACGAACATGCGGCCGTACCACGGCTGATCGAATCCGTTGTCGCGCTCGTCGTAGAACCGCGTCGCCTTCACGAGGTACGTGTTCCAGTAGCTCGACGAGAACGGATCGAGATCGATCGCTCCGATCAGATCACGACCCATCTCGACGTACTCTGGAGGCGTCCCGTGCTCGCACGTCTCGGAGCTGACCAGCGTCCCCCTCATCTGGGCTTGATCACCGTCTCGACGTCTGGCGCCCTCGCGACGCGCAGGACTTCGATCATCTGCTCGCGCGACACGCCGCACTGATCGGCTAGCCAGATCGCGCCGACGAGGAACATACGGATCTGGTTCACCGGATCGAATCCAGCGTCGAAGCACTCCTGTGTGAACTTCGCGATCGCGAACGACTGCGCGCGCTCGTCGTCGCTTGTGGCCTTGCGCTTCTCGTCGTCGCCGATGATCGACGATGCCTGCTTGTCGACGAGCATGCGGCGGATGTAGTCGTACGTCACGCCGCCTTCCTCTCCTCGATGCGCGCCGCGATCGTTGCGTGTACCAGATCGCATGCCGCACGCTCTGCCGCGCGCTTACGGTTCGCGTGTGTGCGCCACCGATTCTTGTAACCGAACGAGCGGAGCGCGACGTCGACTGGCATCGCGAGCTGATACTGGAAGGTGTGCTGGAAGGCGTGAACCTCGCCCTTGAGCGAGTTCGCATTCGGACGTCGCTCGCGCGTAACGATGCCGGCCTTGACGAGACGGCTGAGGGCGCTGGTCGCCGCTGCACGCTCCGCACACTCGGCGTCGGGAAACCCCGCGGCCATCAGGATCTCTGATCCCTCGGGCCAATCACCTTCGAAGTGCGAAAGCGCGAGAACGATCCGGTACGCCGGACGACCACGATGCTCGATCTCTGCGAGCTTGCGATCGGTCGCCGATGACTTCGTTCGCCCCATGGCTACCTCTTTTTCGTCGGCTTCGCGGCCGGCTTCTTCGCGTCGTTCTTCGCCTTCGAGCGCTCGCGCTTCTTCGCGCCGTTCGACTTCTCGGCCGCGATCTCCTTCTCGCGCTGGGCGATGTCGCGATCGCGCTGTACGTGACCCGCCGGTGGCTGATACGACGTGTCGCCCTCGCGCTCGCGCACCATGCGATCGAGGCGCTCATCCTCGGTCTCGATGATGGCCGGCTCGTACTCGTAGACGGGGTCCGCGCCTTCGACAGGCGCCGACGGTTGATCGTCCTCGAACTTCACCTCTCCGTCTTTCGCTTCCGCGGCACAGCCAGCGTGCCAATGCGACCCGTCGTGCGCGACGATCGAGTTGTCGGGATCGTTGTCGTCGGCGACGTCGAGATCGATCACGTCGCCGCATCCTGGACAGAACACGGCCTCCGCGTCTGCTCCCTGGGCACCGACGGACACGGTGTCGCCGGAGCTGGACGTAACGTCGGTCTGTTCGTTCTCGTTCTTGATCGACTTGGAGCCCGTACCGATGTCATCGCTCGATCCAGCGTCGAAGTCCTCCGGGATCTCCGGCACGCCGGTCCCTGGTAGCGACGTCTGGAGATCGCGAAGCTCGGCCGGTCGCGAGTCGACGACCTCTTTCGTGTCGAGGCGCACGACCTCGATCGTTCCGCTATGGAAGCGCTCGCGGCACTGCACCGGGCGCAGCTCCTGGCCCTTGCTGCGCGCGTCGGCGATCCGCTTGATCTGCAGATCGACGGCCTTGATCTTCGTCGCGAACTCGCTGTTTAGCTGCTTGCGTTTCTCGACGAGAAACTCCTTCTCGCGGACCTTGTCGGCGAGGATCTTGCCCTGCATCTGCAACTCGATGTCGGTCAGCGCGACCGGTAGCTCTCGCTGGAATTCCTTCCCGTACTCCTCGTTCGGTGCGTTCACGGTCTCGTCCCTTTCTTGGCAAGGCGCTCGCGAGTGCGAGCGCGTCTAGATGCTGCGCTTTCGGCGCTTCGTGGATCGCGCGGGTGCGCTTGCGCTGCGGGGTCGACCTCTGTCACCGAGACCGGCGAAAGAGCGGGCGAGCCCACACGATCCACGGAACGTCGACACGTGCAGGCCGACGAGAAACACGAGCCGTTGCAGCCCGTGTCGCTCTCGCCGTTGTACTTCGGTAGCAGGTCACGACGCGCGCGCGACACGTCGCCGATCTGAAGCTTGCGCGGCTCGACTTGCACGGCGTGCACGAACTCCACAACCGGGCCAACGACGACAGGGATCGAGAACTCGATCGACTCAGCAGTACCTGTGACGACCGGGATCGAGAACTCGGACAGCTGTTCACGTGCTCGCCTCCATGCGTCGCCAGGCTTGCCTGATCTCGTCGTCGATGGCCCCATGCCGAGAAGCGCGCGCCACTGGTACTCGTCGAGCGCCCAGGCGATCGCCTCCCATGCTGTGGCGCCTGAGCCGGCATAGAACACGTTGTCGAGATGAAACTGCGCCCGCCACGTCTCCACGAGCCTGACGGGATCGCCCTTCTCGACGATGAACTCAACCGCGCGCATCAGTCGACGCGGGTGCCATGCTTGAGCGTGTCTCCGACGGCCGGAAGGCCGGCCTCGACGACTCGCGGATTGCCGTCCTGATCGAGACCGTTCCCGATCACGAGCACCGTCGACGACGCGCCGCGGCCGATGATCGACATCTCGCCGTTGCTCATCTCGGCGGTGGCGCCTGGGCGATCACGACGACGGGATTCGAATGGCACATCGGCACCGGCATCGCCGCGAGCCGGCCTTGCCGGTCGGACCTCGACGGCCGCGCCACCGCCGATTCGAACGTCCGGCGACGCGCGAGGTAGATCGATCTCGTCTACCTGCATCGGCGCTCGCTGGTCGTACTCGGCCTCGACGCGGTTCGGATCTGCGCGATCGGCGACGAAGCCGCTCGGCGAGTTGCGGGGCCGGATCGGTGCTCGCGTCGCCGCCCTTGCGGTCAGCGGAGCCGTATCTCCCGGACCGATCCTGTGCTCGATCAGCGACGCGAGCCGATCGAACCCGCTCGACACCTCACGCCGGAGGTTGTGCAGGTCGCGCTCGACCTCGTTGAGGCGCTGTGACTCCTGACTCGATTCGATGATCGGAGTCGCATCGAACGCGCCGCCATCGCGGAGTTGCGCGTTGATCGCACCCATGCCGGAGTTCGGTTCGAGAAACCGCTGCACCGTCGTAACTCGGATCACCGTCGCCCCCCGTTGCTCGATGAACCTCGTCAGCCCGTCCGTGTCGGGAAGCCCCTCGCACAGCACGGTAGCTGTGACGCCGGTGGGGACTTCACCATCGCCGAGTGCCGCGATGTCCGCATGGCTGCAAGCCACCACGGTCAGCTCGTAGATCTCCGTCGCGAGCGCCGATGGCGCACGCATCTTGTCGTCTCGCATTGCGATCATCCTTCCCACTACGCGCGCACTAGCGCAAGTGTGTTCTGTTGGTGTGTTGCATATTCTGCGATCGTGCTCGGTCGTGACGTGACGCGTAACCAGATGCCGACGTCGCGCTCTGCCGTGGCGTACCGCTTCTCGACCACGAGGCGCACGATGCGGGCGTCGTCATCCCATGCCACGCCGGTGCATGCGTCGAGCACGCTACGGGTGAGCTTGTCGATGTCGGGCTTCGTGCTCGGCGCCGTGCGCGCCTTGGGCACCAGGCCGGCCTTGCCGAAGTCGCCTTTCGAGCGCCCGAGGTAGAACACGATCTCGACGGAGAGCGCCTGCTCTTGCGCACACGGGATCCCGCGAGCGTCGAGGTGGTTGGCGACGACCGTCCGAATCTCGGACTCCCACGCACGCAGATCCTTGCCGCCCGAGTCAGTGATCACCGGCCGCGTCCAGCCCTTCGGGGTGAACGCTCGCATGTTGCCCTTTTGGACCGGCGTAGCGCCGACGACGTCGACGACGAACGACGCGCCGATCTCCCATCGTCCAGGCGTGCGCGTGATCTTCGACTTAGCCACGCCGCACGCTCTCCGTCGTGTACAGCTGGACCGACAGCGCGCGCAGCTCCTGCTCGATCGCGCGCAGCCTGACCTCGGACGTCTTGACGATCGCCTGGCATTCGTCGGCGCGGCGTCTCGTCTGCTCGGCCTTCGCGATCGCCTGTCCGTGCACACGAAGCTCGTGCTCGTGTTGTTCGTAGAGCGCCCGGATCTTTCGCTCGGTCTTTTCGAGTTGCTCGTGCGCGTTCGCGAGTCGCGTGTCCGAGTACTCCGCGGTCACGACGGAGGCGCGGTGAATAGGCCGAAGCGGAGCGAGAGCCGCGGCCAGTATTGCGTCGGTCGGTGATTCGATCTCGGCGTCAGGGATGTCATCGTTAGCCACGGCGCACCGTCACCGTCACCGACCCGAGCACCGTGATGCTGTGCCCGTTCATGAAGCGCTCGATCTGCGCGTTGGTTCCCTCAAGGTTCATTAGGAGCGTTGTATCCCTGGTGAGTACCGGCGATTTGTCGTCGAGTACGAGCGTGCCGAGCTTGCCTCGGTGGTGCGGTTTCGGTGTCGTCATGTCGTCGGATCCTTCCTGCCGAGTACCTCGGCGACCTTCTCCGCGCACCCGTGCGACCGAAGCCACGCGAGCGAGTCGGCGGTGTAGATGTTGTTCACCACGAGATCGCGATAGCAGATCCCCGTGATCTCCAGCTCGCGCGCGTTCTCGGCGTGGCGGTTCGCGCGCTCGATCAGCATGCACCCGTAGCAGAACCAGATCTCGCCGTCCGTGATCAGCGCCGGCATGCGGCCACGCTCGTCACACGACGACATCTCGCGTTTATTCCAGTCGCGGATCAGCTTCAGGATCATCTCGGGACACGGGACCATCCGGCGACAACGCCGGCACGGCACGTCGCGCGTGCTATCGGCGTCGTCGAACCCGATCAGGGATCCGACGCTATCCACGATGCCTCAACTCTTCGCGCGCCTCCGGCGACAGCAGATTCGTCGCCGCGTCGAGGTCACGACGAAGCACCGCGACCTCATGCGCGAGCTGGATGCTCGCGGTGCGCAGCTTCGACATCTCGGAGTCTGGCGGCTCGAATATGATCGAGGCTGCGTGAACGAGACACACACCGACTGCGCCGCGCGACTGATCGCGGTCGTAGCCGGACCCGATCAGCCGCTCGATCGCGTCCATCGCAGCCGACTGGATCGGCGCACCGGCGATGCGCATGGCCGCGTCGTCGATCTGCTTGGGCGTCGTCACTGGCCGCTCGCGATCCGCGACTGGAGTTCCAGCGCGTTCACGCCGATCACGTGCGCGCATCGATCGCGCTCGGCCTTCGTGGACAGCTCGTGCTGCGACTTGCGGCCGGTCTCCTCGCCGGCCGCGAACCCGTCGTCGTACGCGTTCATGATCGCGACGATGATTGCCTCGGTGGCTTCTTTGTTCAGCTCGGATGCCTCAGCGAGGTAGCTCGCGGCCTTCTCTCTCGTGATGCTCATGACTTCTTCTTTCCGTTCGTGAGTTGTTTCAGCACCGGACCGGAGCCGGCGATTTCTTTGGCCAACGCACGGGCCGCTGGATCTCTGTGGCGTTGCGATGCACCCTCGTACGCGCGACGAAACTGCGCCCGGAGAATTTCGGGCTCCTCGCTCGCGCAGATGCTAGACCACCCGATCGCCTCGACGGCATCGGCGATAGCTGGATGACTCCAATGCGGAACACGGTACGCACCGAACTTGTGCACGGCGCGCTGTACTTCAGCGAGCACGCGATCGACATCGGGTGGCCCGTTGCCGGCGATCCGTTCGCACGCCTTTCGCAGCTCGGAGATCCGTGGGAACCGAGCCGGATCGGATGTGGCGATCCACGTCGCGACGGCTTCGTATCCAGTCTTGGCGTCGACGTCACGGAGGAATGTCGTGTAGATCGCCTCGGTCTCCGCGCTCATCGTGACGGGTGGGTAAGCCGCGACGAGGGCAGCGAGACACGTCGTCACTTCGGATGGCGTCACTGATCGCCCCCACCCTCGGCGCGCCGTAGTTCCTCGGCTCGGCGCATGAGGTCCGCCGCCGTCATCCCACGGCCGGCCGGCGCGGCCGCTCCGAGCTTGTCGAAGTGTGCGACCAGGGTACCGAGGTCGTACTTCCCGGAGATCCAGCGCAGCACCCTGGGGCCGTCGCGGAACAGCGACTCGATCCGCTCTCGCACCACGGCCTCTCCGTGGCTCGCCAAGAGCCGCTTGATCATGGCCGCCTGCTTGGCACCCCATGTCGGTCTCTCGCCGGCATACGCGAGCCTGTAGGCCGTATCGAAGGCCTGGATGCAACTGACGACCGCCGACTTGCCGCCGCAGGTCACGAGCGGACCGCCTACGCCGGAGTCGACCGGAGGTATCAGCTCCATCTGTAGTGCTGCATTTTTTTCGTGCGCTACCAGTGGTGTCCGCGCTACCTGTGGTGTCGCAATTTCTGCGAGCCCTAGCTGCAGGGCACCATCTGTTGTGTGTCTTGACTTTCGTGCCACTAGCGACCTCCCTCGCGTCGTGTTCAGGGCTGTTCAGTATTGACCCTAGGTACAAGCTCTCCTTAAGAGCAGTAATCGGTTCTTTGGTGACGGGTCCCGATGCTTCTCGCGGAGCGACCTAGACCCGGGTGTCCTCGACCTCGCCTGGTTCCAGCCGGCGACTCTCATCGCTTGCAGGCCTCCCAGTGGCACGTCCGCTTCTCGCGATGGAGCTGTTCGTCCTGCGGTTCGTAGTGCCTGACCGAGCCAGCGATCAGCACGAGTAGACGCTCTCCCTTGCCTAGCTCGCGCGGGGCCACGTCCAAAAGAACCGGCCTCCCGGACTTCGCCCAACGCGACCACTCCACCGGTTGGCCGCACGTCCGGCACGTTGCCGATCCGCTGCGGCTCTTGCGGAGCGATGCCTCGTAGGCCTCCTGGTTCGCGAGCGTCTCGCGCGCCTTCGTCGATCCGTGCGCGCGCACGTCGGCGTCATGCTGTTGCTTGAGCACCTTCCGCGCGTGCTCGTAGCAGTGCGAACAGGACTTGTTCGGGCCGCTCTTGTTGCACGGCGTACCGGCGTGCGGGTTGGTGTAGCCGTCGCTCAATTTAGCCTCGCTTGTCTCTCGACCTCGACCTCGACCTTGAGGCGGTCTATCCGAGCGATCAGATCGGCGCGCCTGATCCAGGTCGGTGGCGGCTCCAGGTGATGGCGGCTGATGTACAGGGTCCACAGGGCCGCCTGCTCGAGGGCGATGGTCCAGAGTCCGCGCTCGATAGCTAGCGACGTAGGCGCGCTGGCGAGGTAGCTCCACAGCCCCATGCCGAAGCCGAGCGCGATGCAGATCCACATCACGATGGCGCTGTATTGCTTCGACGTCATCAGTGCACCGCCAGTGGTTCGGTGACGAGGGTATGACCGACCAGATCGACGATCGCCGTCGCGAGTTCGCACGATGATGGCGTCGGAAATTCACTGTGCTCGATTGCGCCAAGAGTCGCCTGAAGCACGATCGCGCACGCGAACACCAACATCGCGCCGTGTTCTTCGTCGCATTGCTTGTCGTGTGGGATCAGCTTGGCGATCCGCTCGGCTAGCTCGCGCACCTTCCCAAACCTCTCGGCGTCCGAGAGCCAGTCGGTCGAGAACCTGATCAGGCTCATGGCGCCCAGCTGTTCGCGTCGACCTCGCCCTTGGTGAGCCTAGCGATGCGCTGTGCGAGCGCCAGGCTCGGCATCGTGTTCCCGCGCTTTACCTCGCTGAGGTGCTGAGGTGTCACGCGCAGGCGTCTCGCGAGCGGCTCCATCTTGACCTTCTCGCGGTCGATCCAGCGCCAGAATGCGTTCGCCCCCTTGGGCGGTTTGATCTTCGGCATGAACGCAAGCTAGTACCTTGCTCGTGAAAACGCAAGATGCCAGCTTGTGACGTCAGACTCTCGTGGTAACGCTGTTGCCCATGTCAACAGCACTGACACCACAGCAACAGCAGCTCGCACGCGCAGAGCGCACGAAATACCTCGCACAGCAATACGGCCTGACCGAACCACAGGTCGACGTGATGCGAAACGCGATCTGTGTCGGAGCGACCGACGCCGAGCTTGAGTTCTTTCTCGCCACAGCACGACGGCTAGACCTCGATCCGTTCGCTCGGCAGATCTGGTTCGTCAAGCGCAAGCAGCGCAGGGTGGACGAGCGAGGGAACGACGACTGGGTCGACGTCGGTCGACCAGAAACGAGCATCGACGGCTATCGCACGATCGCCGAGCGCTCGGGCGAATTCGAGGGCCAGGATCCAACCGTCTGGATCGACTCGGTGGGCAAGGAGCACCAGGTGTGGCTCTCCGACGTGCCCCCGGCCGCGTGCAAGATCACGCTGTACCGCAAGGGCAGAAAGCCAGTCGTCACGGTCGGACTTTTCAAGGAGTACTGCCCGGAGACGAAGACCGGCGTCCCTCAGATGTGGAGAAAGCGCGGCGCGGCGCAGCTCGAAAAGTGCGTCGAGGCGCTCGCGTTCCGTCGCACGTTTCCGCGCGACCTCGCTGGTATCCACATCGCCGAAGAAATGGAACATACGTACCAGGCGAGCGGATTCAGCGCGCCGCCGCCGCCGCCGCAGCAAGGCGAGTCGACCACGAAGATCGGCGAGCTGGCGCGCGACGCAGGGATCGCGCGTGAGGTCGCGAAGTCATCCGCCCCCGACGTCGCCCAGCTCTCGCGCGTCATGCCCGAGCGTCCGAGTGAGCGTGTCGATGAGCCGATCGATTCGGCCGAGCCCCGGACGGAGCCGCGAGTTCCTGCGCCAGATGCGCTGACCGAGGAACAGCAAGCTGACCTCGCCGGCCTGCGCACGATGATGGCAAAGGCGGTGTCGCGCGACGATCTCAAGAAGGTCGGCGATGCCGTGTCGATCGCGAAAAAGCGGCTCGCGAAGCAACCGGAGATCGCCGACGCGATGGACCGGGCGATCGCGTCGCTAGATGGTGAACTGCGCGCGCTGTGGATCAAGCTCATGCCGCAGCCGACAAGGGGGCGATAGCCGTGGCGTGGAAATGGTTCTCGTGCCTGCACCCGGTCCCGGGCGGGCGGGCGCCATTCACGCTCGTACACCTGATCTTCGACCTGACCGGGCACCTCGACGACGGGCTCAAGGGGTGCGGGAACATCGACGCGATCCCGGAGGCCGACAAGCCAGCGGGCGCGGCCGAGCTGGTGTGCTCGGGCTGCCTCGAATACGCGCAGCACCTGATCGCGGGGGTTCGTCGTGGCTGAATTCTTGTCGAGCGGGAGCGCGATCGAGCGTGCGAAGCGGTGCGCGCTGTCGGTCGCCTTGCCGCACGCGAACCATCAGACCGAATGGACCGAGCGCGGTACGGTACTTCACGAATTTCTCGAAGCCGTCGTGAACTTCGATCGAGAGACCGCGCTGGCCGCGATGCCAGACGAGTACCGCGAAGCGTGCCTGAACCTGAACCTCGAAGGCCTCGACGCGCAGCTGTCACTCGGCGCCGAGATCGCCTTCGCCTACAACCTGGAGACGGACACGTGCCGTGAGCTTGGGCGTGGCGTCGGGCGCGCCTACGACACGGTCGGGATCGACGAGGTGCCGTGCACGCTCGATGTCGTCGGCGTTCGTAAGATCAGCGACATCACGCGAGGGTTCTACGCGGACTGGAAGTCAGGCTGGCGCGCCCGAAAGATCGCCGGCAATGATCAGATCGCATTCGGCGCGCTGTGCATCTCGCGCGCGTACGACTGTGATGTCGTCGACGGCCAGCTGATCCACGTGCACGAGGATCTTCCCCCGTACGTGCAGCGGATCGTGTACGAGCGATGGGAGTTGGACTTCTACCGTGACGAGCTGCGCGAGCATCACGCACGGTGGAAGGCGCTGCGTGCTCGCGTTCTCGGCGGTGACATGCCACGCGAGTACTCGACCGGTCCGTGGTGCGACGGGTGCTCGGCGCGCGAGTTCTGCCCAGCGCAGACGTCACAGATTCGCGCGCTGATCGCCGGCGACACGTTCGACGGGATCATGCGCATGAGTCCGATCCCGGACTCAGCCCTCGCGGAGCTGTACGAGGACATCGAGCGCGCGGAGTCGGCACTGAAGTTCGCGAAGTCCAAGCTGTGGGGTATCGCGGCGCAGCGCACGGTGTCGCTCGGGCTAGAGCCTGACGGAAAGAGCGAGCGCTGGATCGGTCGCCTGATCCGCGACGGCAACGAGAAGCTCGACGGCGAGGCCGTGTACGACGTCGTGGCGCGCGAGTACGGAGACGACGCGGCGACGGCCGCGACAGAGGTTGTCTCCTCGAAGAAGAAGCTCGACGCCGCGATCAAGGCCGCCGTGCCCCGAGGGCAGAAGGCCGCGGCCATGCGCAAAGTTCTCGACGAGCTGCGCGCCTCGGGTCACGTGCACCGCAAACTGAACACCGGCCCTACCGTGTTCTCGCTTCCAGTCGGCGAGAAGCCGGCAGACGTGAACTCCACGGAGGAGCGCGAGCTGGCCGATCGTCTCGTCGACCAGCTTCGCAAGTCCCTGCCGGAGCCGACGGTTCCGCCGCTCGATCAGCCTGGACCGGGGCACACGCCGGAGTGCGCTGTCTGGATTCGTGGTTCCCAATGCTCGTGCGGTTTCGCGAACTTGTGAAATAAAACAAGATCACCCCTTGTGTGATTACAAGACCGGCCGTATCTTGTATTCAAGATGGCGAACACGGAAATCACCAAGTCGGAAATCGGAACCTGGAACATCGACCGCGCGGACGGCACTCGCCTCTTCGAGGGAATCGAAGGCCCGAAGGCCGAGGCGATCGAGATCGCCGAGATGCACTGCCGGATGAGCGGACAGGCGGTGGTGGTCGAGGCGGCGTAGCGGGCTGGGCAGTCGGCCGGGCGACCCGACCGGCGATCGAGCACGCAACCCCGCCGCTACCTGAACGCGCGGCCGAGTCGACCGAATCACCAAGCATGATGCGCAACGCAGCCCACGCCGCTCTCTTCACCACCCGCGGTTTCGCGATCACCTTCTCGTCGACGTTCGTCGTCGGGATGGCCGCGATGCTCCACGCCGCCCGCTTCGTCTAACCCACCCCACCCCACCACGGAGAATCAAGATGACCATTCCCACCGATGAATTCGACGGATCGATCTACGGCGCACCCGACCTCGGCGCGCTTCCCGAGGCACGTCAGAGCAACGCCGACAACGCCCGCACGCGCCGGACCGAGCCGGCCTTCGCGAACCGCTCTATCCCGCGCCCTGCGCAGCCGATCGCCGAAGCCGCCGGATTGTCGGGCTCGCCGGCTATCGTCGCTCCAGCGCCACGCCAGGCCCCAATTCGGGCAAATGCGATGGTCGCTGGGGCAGCGGCGTCCGGTCACGGCGTCCTAGTCGGCTTCTCGGGCCGCGGAACCATGACGCACGCCGAGTACACCCAGCTGTGCGACACCGCGGCGATCCCGTCGAGCTGGCGCATGTCCCCCAAGACCGCCCACGCGCAGATCGGTCGCATCGTCCAGGGCCTGAACAACCTCGGATTCGTCGCTCGCGCCGACAAGACGAAGGCACAGCGCGCGATCGCGGCTAGGCCGAACCGACCCGGCTATCACCAGGGCGCGTTGCCGGTCCCGACCTGGACCGCGCGCTACCAGATCGCCCGCACGTCGCGCACCGGTTCGGTCGGTGGAGCGTTCGGCGAGATCGTCTGCACGGTCACGCTGACCGCGACCGACGAGGTGCAGATCGAATCGAGCGACGCCGACCTGGCCGCTCGCATTCGTACCGACTTCGACTCGGCGATGGCCTCGAGCGTCTACCAGGCCGTCGACGTCAGCTCCTGGATCGCCTCGACGATCGTCGAGCGCTACCGCGGCGCGCGTCTCGGCGGAAACTGGTACGTGCGTCGCGAGCACGCCGAGCGCTGCGAGCGCTTGCTCCGATGCTTCGCGCAGGGTTGGGGCAAGGAGTGGCTCCTCCCACCACTCCCCGTCGCGACGTCCGACGAGCTGTGCCAGGGCCTGGTTAAAAACTTCACCGCCGAGGCCGAGATCGTGCTCGCGTCGTACCGCGAGTCCCTAGACGCAGCACGCAAGCGCGGCGAGGATCGGATCTCGTCTCGTGCCGCTCGTCCGCTGTGGTCGGAGATAACCACGCTCGCCGAACGCGCCGTCGAGTTCTCGTCGCTGTTCTCCGAGCATTCCGGCCTGAGGAATCTCCGCTCGGTACTGTCGGCGGCTGCGAACGAGATCGCCGAATCGCTCGACGGAATGACCCAGCGTTTTGAGCTGATCTTCGACGAGCTTGCGCGCGAGGCCGGAGGTGCACAGTGATGCTCTCGGTGGCGGTCGCGTGCTCGTACTGTGGGCGCATCAACAATCTTCGACTCGAACACGCGAGCTTTGATCTCACGACGTCGGCGAGGTCTGGTCGCGCGCTGCGTGAGAAGGCCGTGTGTCAGTTTCCGTGCTCGGCATGCGGTTCAAAGACGGAGCTGGTCGTGTCGACCCTGCGCAAAAGCAAGGGCAGGGTGATTAAGAAGCGCGAGGCCGTCGAGAAGATCGAGCACGCCAAGAAGGTCGCCGAGCGTGAGGACCGCAATACAGCGATCGCGCTCGCACTGCTCGCCGAGCCAGGATGCGAGTGTGCCAAGTACGCGATGGACGGCGAGTTCGCGGCACGCCGCGGCTATTACGACCGCGTTGATGGCCTCGCGAGCGGCGGAGCGACCGGCGGTCTACCTAACGCCCCGGTGCATCGTTACGCGTGCCCGCTCTCCAACCATCGTAAGGAGTCTGCGTAATACCCCATCGACACCCGAACGAACGACGAGACCGACCGAACCAGCAGTCACCACCCCAGGAGACCGAGATGATCACCGCCGAGAAAATGACCGTCGAACACTTCGCCCGCGCGCTCGACCGCGACACCGGGACCATCCGTGAAGAAGTCGGCCCGTTCGTGTGCCGCGACGACGCCGAGGACGCACCTGCCGAGCTGAAGGTGCGGTTCACGCGCGGCACAACGTTCCGCATTCGCACGATCGCCACGCAGGTCACCGAATCGGGTGCGTCGTGACCCGGCCGGCCGAGCTTCGCCTGGCAGAGCGTCTCGCCCGCGCCGGCTACGTGCAGTCCGCTCGCGCCCTCGTGCGGCGCGACACTGGCGTCGTCGTGATCGAAGTGAACCACACGAAGGCGGTGCAGTCGTGAAGCTCACCGGCGAGACGATCACCGACGAGCAGATCCGCGAGCTGCTAGGCAGCGTGAACACGATCGAGATGTACGCGGGTCATACCGTCGCGACGCTGTGCCGTGCCGCTCTCGGAGAACTCCACCTCCACGGCAGCACGACGCACTACGCCCGCGCTCGCTGCGCCGAGATCCTCAACGCTCGCGCCGAGGGCAAGTCGTGACCACCCAGCAGTATCGCGCGACGAACTTCCGCGCCGACTCACTCGAACGCATCCGACGTATCAATGCGATCCTTGATGAGTACGACGGCCAGCGACTGACCGCGCGCCAGGTCTACTATCAATTCGTCGCGCGCGGGTGGCTGGAGAACACACCGCGCAGCTACCAAAATCTGACGTCGCTTCTCACGGACGCTCGATACGCCGGCCTGGTCTCCTGGTCGGCGATTGAGGATCGCGGCCGCGAGCCCGACTCACCCTCTGAGTGGAACTCTATCGGCGAGATCGCGCGGGCAGCAGCTCGCGGTTTCCGTCTCCCACGCTGGCGCGGACAGGATCACTACGTGGAGCTGTGGGTCGAGAAGCAAGCCCTCGCCGGCGTGCTGGAGCCGATCGCTTCCCGTAACCACGTAACGCTCATGGTCAACAAGGGCTATAGCTCGGCTAGCGCGATGAAGGCTGCGGCCGATCGGATCATCGACGCATGCGGGTGGCAGATCGAGATCGTCTGCGACCACTGCGGCGCGTTCGCTGACGATCAGTGTGATGGTCGATGCGGAGCATGTGAAGGCAAGGTGTCGCCGATTGCGAGGCGAACCGACGACGGCGACGTGTTGCCGATCGTGCTCTATCTGGGCGACCACGATCCGAGCGGCGAGGACATGGTTCGCGACATACGCGATCGGCTCGTTGAGTTCGGGTGTGATGGAATCGATGTCCGCAAGCTCGCCTTGACGATGGCGCAGATTCGGACGTTCAACCCGCCACCAAACCCAGCCAAGATCACCGACTCGCGTGCGGCCGGCTATATCGCTCGTCACGGTGACCAGAGCTGGGAACTAGACGCCCTTCCGCCGCGCGAGCTAAACCGCCTGGTTCAGGCAGCGATCTCGGAGATCGTCGACGCAGAGAAAATGGCACTGGTCATCGTCGAGGAAGATCGCCAGCGCGCAACCCTTGAGTCGCTGCTCGTCGCCGCTGAGGCGATCGACGCAAAACCGCGGCGATCGCCCAGGAAAAGGAATCCGCGTCGAACGCGGTAGCCCAGGGGTGGGCGAAACACACGGCGCCGTCATCTCGCCGTGTGTCGTCGGGAAGTAGCGATCCCGACCTGAATGAGAACGCTATCCACCCATGGAGTGATCATGTTCGAACGAAACGAACCAGCGAGTCTAGAGCAGATTCTCGACAGTCAAGTCAGTCGGATCTCGACGTTCCTCGTCGAGATCAACGACACCCTCCGCAAGATCGACCACTCCATCGTGCGAGTCGCCGAGGCGATCGAGGAGCTGGCACGTCGATGATCGTCGTGATCAAACGCCCGGGCCAGCTCGCCGAACGTGCCGAGATCGGCGAGTCACTCGAAACGATGCAGGCAGTGATCGGCGGCTACGTCGAGGTCGCGCTCAACGACCGAGAGGGACCGAGTGACACCGTGTGGTGCGCGATGTGGTGCGACGAGGAAGGCCTGCTCAAGCCCGACAAGCTTCCGTGTGTGCGCCGGCCCACCGACGGACACGTGATCGTCGGGACCGTCGTGGTCACCGGGATGCGCATGACGACGGACGGCGCGGCCTGGTGCTCGATCCCGGAGGACGCGATCGGCCGATGGCGCCTTTCTCTCGACGTGTGGTCCGTGACGAACGACTTCCCCAGCTACCCCACCAACAACTGATCAATCGACGCGACCGACCGATACAAGGATCATCATGCGCAACAAACTCATCGCCCTGATCATCGCAACGCTCGCAGCCTGTGGTGTCGACAAGCCCGACGACGGCGAGAAGACCTGCAAGGAGATCGGTTGCAACTTCTACGACTGCACCGACTTCCAGGACACGAACGAATGCGCCTGCGATCTGTTCGTCGACGGCAAGCCCGAGCAGGTGATGTGCCTCCACACGGACGAGCCGATCCTGTGAGGTGGCGCAGGGCAGGAGCTGGCCGCCACGCCGAGCCGCTCGCCGATCGCTGGTCGATGCGCGAGCCCGAGCCGCGTCGCGCGTACGGCGCACGGCAGTCCCTGAGAGAGAAGATCTCCGCCGCCATCGCGCCACCGGAGCCCGAGGCGATCGACACCGACAGGATGCAAACCGAAGCGTTCTGGCGCGAGGTGTGGCGATGACGCGCGCCGTGCTTCTGCTCGCGCTCGTCGGGTGCTTCGGCGCGCCACCCGATCCGCTCGGTCCGCGCTCCTGGACATGCGAATTCATCTGGGCGTGCGGACCGCAGGGCACCGGCGAGCTGATCGATTTCGACGACACGACCGCGGCGACCATGGCGCAGATCGCGAACGACTGGACGAACGCGTGCGGTGTGCTCGCGCATCGTGAGGTCGTCGAGGGCCGATGCCCATTCGTGTTCTGCGCCGCACCATGCACCACTACCGACGGAGATCCACAATGACGCCGACGAAGATCGAAGAGCTGCTCTCGCGCGCGACCGCGCTCCTGCCCGATCTCCTGGGCGTCACACGCCTGCACAAGATCGTGCAGGCTAACAACGCCGTGATCGTCCAGCTCACCGTGATCATGACGACGCCCGGCGACACGTTCGGCGACTCGATCGAGAGCGCGTTCGTGTCTGGGGATCTGCTCGGACTCGACGACAGGCGCGGGCTGACCTACGCGTTCGTGCGGCTCGGCGGCATGTATCGGATCTTGATCTCCAAGGTCGTCGGCCGTGCGCTATCGAAGGCGATCGCGCACGCGGCGATCGCGTCGACCGCGTCAACCGAGAACAAGGAGAGCTAGCCATGGCACCCATCACTTTTGACGATGCGATGGACGCGTTCGCTACGATCGACCCTGTCGCCGTCGAGGCGGTCAGACTGGTAGCGAGCCGAACGCCGTCAATCCACGAAGGCGTGGACGTTCTAGTTCGCGCACTGGGGTTCACGCTAGGCCTGGTGCCCGGCGAGCACCGGCTCACAGCGTTCGGGCGCGTGCTCGCCGATCTCACCCGACTCGGCGACATGATCGAGGCCGAGTTCCCGTCGGCGTCCTAGCTCGTCGGCTGCGACTTCGCGAGACCGAGCGCCCAGATCCCGTCGCGGTAGCCCTCGGCCTTGAGCGCGGCCGTCGTCAGCGGGCCGGGAATGCCGTCGACGATCAGCTTGTGTCCGCGCGTGTTCAACCACCGCTGACGCTCACGCCACTGCGCGAGATCCTCGCCGATCTCGAAGTCGAATCGTTCGGCGCCCATCGACGCGTGAAGCGCGAAGATCGCATCGCCAGGATCCCACCGGTTCCGCGTGTCGTCGACGTCGCGGTGACCGAAGAGACCGACGAGCGTGGATCCACCGTCTTTGAAACGCGAGAGCGGTCGCCTGTACGTCGTAGGGATCTGGTACTGGATCCCGAGCGCGATACACGCGGCCTTCACGCTCAGCGCGCCGTTGATCAGCGTCTGCTTGCGAACAAGGCCACCCGCCTCCTCGTAGTGCTCGATCCCGAACGACCGAGCATTCGCGGCGCGCGCGTCCCAAGCGCACCACGTGGAGAGATCGGCGAGACACACGACGTAGTCCCAGCTCGCGACGATCTGTGCTGCTGATGGTTTCGGATCGGCGGCCCAGTAGTCCGCCACAATCTTGCACTGGTCGGGCTTCGCGCCAGCGAGCGAGTCGATCACCTTCTCGGGATCGTCCGCCTTCGTTTTGTGGAGGATCCCCATCTGCGGTGGCCGCGCTCTCGGGATCGCATCCTCGCGCGACAGGTGGGCCCAGCCGACGTCGCGCGCGTTCAGGACACGAACGTTCGGGACCTCGATCTCCTTGCCGTTGACGAGCAGGCCTGGCATGTCACGCCGCCTTTTTCACGGACGCACGCGACGCCGTGTAGCCGAGCGACGCGAGCGTGGCCATTGCCATGCCGGCGATCCGCATCGCGGTCGATCCGTCGGCGACGAGACCGCTCGCCATGAACGCGCCGAGCAGGGCGACGAGCACGGAGAGGTAGAACTCTGTCGTCTGATGGCCGGGCTTGACCGTGGTTGTGGTCGTCGCCTCGGTCATGGCGGGACCGGGACCTAGATCGCCGGCGCTCGTCGACGTTGTCGTAGTGCTCGTGGCTGGGTCTGGCATCGCCCCACGCTACCCGAGGCGTACCTGGAGAGGTAGCTGGATTCGCCGAACCTCTAGTCATGAACGCGAACGAGAAAGCACTCCGGGACCTGATCGAGACGATGGTTGCTGACGGCCTGCGCCGCGATGGCTGGGTCGCTACGAAGCCGGGCGCTGGTTCGATCGAGCAGTTTGCCAGCGAGCGCGCGAACAACATCGTGTGCGTTGTCATGAACGAGCGAGAGCTGGCCGCCGAGGAGCAACGCAACGTCTCCGGTCTCGACGCTATCGACGTGCTCGCGATCTAGCGCGGAAATCGCTGGTCGACGATGGCATCGGCCGCGGCTCGGTTCGCCGCCAGCGAGGCGTGAAGCCCCTCGATCCGGCCGAGCGCCACATCTGGATCGAGCTTACCGGCCTTCGCGTCCTCGACGATGGCGACGATCTGCGAGACCAGGTTCATGGCAGCTGTGACGATCTCGACGATCTCCGACATCACGGAACTCCTGCTGTCTTGAGGGTGGCTGCGAGGTCGACCGCGAGCTTGAGCATCGCGGTCACGCTGCGATCGTCGTTCGCGACCGCCGCGATCGCGATGGCTCGGTAGAGGTCGATCGTGGCGTGCTCGACGACATCGACCGTCTTTCGCCACGCGGCCAGCTTCTCTTCGGCCGCCGGTCGATCGGGTGCCGTCTTGGCGATCTCGATCTGATGCTGCGCGTCCCATGTCACGAACGCAGCCGCGGTCGCGTCGGTCGCCGCGAGCGTGGCGTTGATCGTTTTCTGACGAGTGGCGGCTGCACACGCAACCAGGAACAGGAGCACCAGCGCGTTACGCATGCGCCGACGCTATCACGCGATCAGGCGCGTACGAGCCAACGAAGATGCAGGCGAGCAGACGCGTCGCCGCCGGCCTTCGTCTGGGTCACGCGAAACGCCCCGGTGGCATTCACGACCGCCGCTCACGTACGCGTCGATCAGCTCACCCTTGAACGGCAACACGAAGTCCAGATCCTGCGTCGCGTGATCTGGGATGACGATTGTCATCTCGACTGGATCCACGCCGGTCAAGGTACCGTCGGCATATGCCACCGATGGGACCGATGAGCCCGCAGCGATCAGCTTGTCGAGCGCCGCCGAGTGCTCGTTGATCGCGGTGGCCAGATCGTTGGACAGCGGGGATGCGTCGTACTGGTAGCGCGCCATGCGCCGAGCGTCGCCGATCTAGCAGTGCTGCACAAGATACGCGATCGCTGCGGTCAACCCTGCGCCGCCGAATAGCCAGCTGATGGCCGTGCGGATCGCGTCTCGCTTGAGCGCCGACGCGAGCTGTAGCTCCTGGCGCTGGAGTGCGGCCGTCGCCTGTTGCTCGCCCATCTCGGTCTCCGCGCGCTTGCGCCCGAGGTCGATATTCGCGTGGTTCACCAAGAGCGTCGTGTCGACGTGCGCACCGAGCGCCTTTTCGAGCAGACCAGTCTGCCGATCGAGCAGGCCGGTCTGCCGATCATTGATCTCCTTGATCGCCTCGACGACGCCTTGGATTCCCTCGACGTTGCCCTTGACCTCGGCGATCCCGACCTGCGTCTCACCGATCTTCGAGGACAGCTGTGGGAGCGTCTCGGTGATCAGCTTGTCGTATCCCTGTGACAGTCGGGCGAGCCGCTGGCGATCCTCCTTCGACTCGCGGATCTCGCGGACTGCCGTGGGCTCACGCTCTCCGAACGTCTCGCCGATCAGCTCGGTCCCGGTGCTCGCGCGTGGCGGTGGCTTTCGTGGTGCTACGCCGCTCGCCGGCGTCGGATAGCGTGGCTTCTCGGACATGGCCCGAAGGATAGCCCCGCCGAGGTCATCTGAGTGGTCGAGATCCCTGGGCGTGCGCTCGTCGCGCTTTTCGCCAGGCGTCGTAGGCGCGCTGTGCTTCGGTCGCCACCTTGAGAAGTTCATCGTCCGTGAACTTCTCATGACCGCCACGACCGGCAACGAAGCCCTGCGTGTAGGCCTCTTCGCGCACGGCGTCTATCGGCGCCTCTGTCTTACCCTTGGCCCTCGTCATGACCCGTCTCGTGACGTCGCGGTACGGTTGCCGTTGTTCAACTGCGCGACAGCTCGATTGCGCCCGCCAGCGCGCGACTTGAATTGCGCCACGGTGCCCTTGAGACCGACGGCATCCCCGACGACACCCGCCCAGATCTCTCGAAGGATCTGCACCAGCGTTACGTTCGTCGCCGGCGTTGCCACCGGCGTCTGCGTCTCGCCGCCGCCGTCGATCTGATCGGGCCCCTCGACGATGATCGACGAGATGTCGCCGACGCTGATCGACTGCGACGACTGCAGGTACGGATCGAACGCGACCACGGACACGTCGACATCGCGACGCAGCATCGTCTGGCCTGCGCCCGTCCCAGTGATCACGAAGCGCGCAACGCCGAGCGTGTCGATCTCGGTCGCGTCGGGGACGTAGTAGCCAGCGCCAGGCGCGTGTACCAGGTCGGGTTGCACGACGGCGCCAACGCCGAGCACCACCGATCCGTCGGCCTTGATCACGTACACCGTGACGACGAAGCCGATCGCGGCAATGTTGAGGTAGAGGTTCGGAACCGTCGCGTCGAGGCAGTCGAACCAGAGCCGCTTACGGGTGGCCGTCGCCTCGCCCTGCTTGACCTGTTGCATGCACCCGAGTGTGCACTACCGCAGCTCGGAAACGGAGCGCTCGATCGGCTCGACGTAGTACTGTGGCGTCCCTGCGCCAGGTAGGCCGGCGATCGCGATCCGCTCACCGATCGTGCCGGCCGTGATCACGTACGACGTGCCGTAGCCGGAGAGCACGGGCACCGCCGCGCCACCGTTGAGGTAGCCGGTCAGCTCCCAGATGTACTTCGTGCTCGTGCCGAGCGGACCGCTATTCGATCGCTTGAGCATCCACACCTCGACGCCGAGCCCGCCCGACGCGCCGCCAGGTCCAGCGATCGTCGTGTCCGCATCGGTGAACACCCCGGCGCCTGGGCCGGCAACGATGTGCACGAGCATCGACGAGAACGAGAACGCGCCCTGTCGAGCGGCCGTGAGATCGACGCCGTGCGCTAGCGTGGTGGGTCGCGCGCCGACGGTGGCGCGGGTGCTTTCGTTCTGTACCAGTGCTGAGATTAGCTCCATGGCGATCCCTTTCGATCAGAGCCTGTCGATGTCGATCTCGGCGCCGTAGAGGCGACACGACGCTGATCCAGCGGCTGTGTTGACGATCAGGCCGTAACTTCTACCCGCCGTGATCGTGTGGTTCGGCGCGACCGAGAGCGTCTGGTTCGCGGCCGTCCCTGCAGATACGGCCGACGTCGACACGATCGTCTGCACGCCGGCGCGATTGCCGTAGCCAAAGAACGCCTGCAACGTCGTTGGCCCGGTAACGTTGTCTCGGACGTACCAGCGTACGGCCGTAATGCGAACACCGATCGGCAATGGGAGCGCCCAAAAGGCGTTGAAGATCGGTCCTTCGAGTCCGCCGACGAGAGAGTAGAACGGCGTCATAGCAGCCGCCGGCGTCCACGCCATCCCTCCGATCTCGATCGTCGTCGGGGCGAGCTTCCCGCCGATGACGCAGTCCTGCAGGGCGTTGAGGTCCGCCGCGAGCACCGTCGAGCCCGGCGTGTACGTCGTGTTGCGTGAACTCGGAAGGGCCATCAGATCGCTCCCATCGGGTCGCGATCGCACAGCGAGCGCGACGAGTCGCAAAGAAAAGACTTCGAGGTCGTCACGGCCACGCGAGTGTAGGCATGTTTCATCCGGCCGATCACGCCGTTTGCTCCCACGACATCCGGCAGGCCTGGCAGCGCCGGATCTCGATACACGTAGGCGACGAACGGCCGCCGTCCTCGCCCGGATCGGAACAGCGACGACGGGTCGAAGCGGATATCGCTCGCTCCTCCAGTCGGCCCGAGCGTGCGCGCATAGAATCCCATCTCGGTGAAGTCAGCCGCCCATTCGAGGTCAGGCGTTGTCACGAGCTGAGCCTCGCTGGATCCCACCGTCGAATACGACACGGAGTACTTGGAGTCGTCGATCGCTCCGACGCTGAATGGAGCTGAGCCACTGACGAGTCGCTGATCGCGGATCCGGAGCCAGTGTGGAACAGCAGAGGTTGTCGCGAGCACGACTGATGCGCCATCGACTGCCGCTCCTCGCTGGTAGCGCTGATACACCACCTCGATCGCGCCGCCGTTGTTCCGCACGCCGAGCAGGAACGTCCTCCAATCGACCCACGAGAAGAAACAGATCCCGATCTCCAGGTTGGTAGGGAGCGACGTCGGGATCACCTTCGCGAACGCGACCGACGCTGCGGATCCATCGTTCGGTGTGAGGCATCGCAGGAAGAATCCGCTCGCTGGCCGGGCGCCAGAATAGGTGTAGTTCGAGGCCGCGTTCATCTGGAACCGGAGTTGCGTCCCCGTCGCGGCCCAGCTCACGAATGGCGACTCGGCCTCCGTGAACCACCGTTGCGCGTCGAGCGTCGCCCACGTGTCTTGGATCGTGTTCGAGAACGCGATGTGCTGGAGCTGTGTCTTGTCGGCCTTCACGAGCACGGGCGCGATCGCCGCGTCGACGCCAGGGATCGAGATGCCTGCGCGCTTGCCGATCTGCCCCATCACGCGGGCGCGTCTCTGGTCGATCGAGTCCGACGGTCCAGGGGGCACACGAAGCACGCGCTCCCAGCGCCGGAGCACCTGACCGTACGCTCGGTCCGGCATGATGTTCGCGCGCATGTTCTCGACGAGCGCATCACCAAGACCAGCGAGCACGCCGATCGATCGCAGATCTTGCTGCGCGCCCGACTGCGGATCGTCGCTGATCACGTCGCCGATCAGGCCTGGCTGCATCGCCTCGCGGATCTGCCGATAGCCATCGGGCTGATACAGCGACAACCGGAGCCACGTCGCCTGGATCTCTTCGGGCGACATCTCGTAGTCCGTGACCATGATCTCGTCGATCGCGCCGTTGAATCCGTTGTTGTCGAACGTGCCACCGACGAATCGCGATCCGATCGACGTGGTCCCCGTCGTCGAGCCTGCGATATTTCCGCTTGCAACAACGTTGTCCGCGATGAGCCGATCGTTCACGTAGTGACGTACGACGCTCTCCGTCGACGAGACCCAATGGCGCACGCTCGTCAGAAGAAAGAAGCGGAGCGACCCTGCGAAGATGTCAGAGCTGGGCACCACGAAGTCCGCGCCGACGTCCGCCACCTCGGCGCCTGTTGAGTCGTTCCATGACATGAACACGCGCCCGATCGACGTGGCTGCGTCGACCACCTCCAGGTTGATCACGAACGGCGAGTACTCCGCGACTACGTCTCCCTTCCCGCGCGCGATCAGCCCCTGAGGATTCATGGCACCTGGCCAGTTGGCGAGATCCCACGCAATGATCGCTTGAACCGTTACGTCACGGTTTAGCAGCGAGGCTCCCACGACCGCATCCTGGGCGACGAACGGCTGACAGGGTAGAGACGCGTCGAATACGCGAGCTGTGCCCGCGATACCGGGCGCCGTCGCCGTGGTGTCCGGATCGATCGCAGGAACGAGCGGCAGCAGACCACCAGCCTCGTCGGACAACGCGGTATCCACCGGCTCCTCGAACCGCACGAGCACGCGAATCAGATCCGTCATACTGCGAGACTACGTCGGATCCGCGAGCGTCGGTCCGAAGAAGCCGATCGAGCCTGGCGTCACGCCTGGATCTAGACCGTTCGGAACCGGAACCGCGTCCGACGACAGCGACCACGAGGCGACACGAAACGTCTGCGATGTCGCCGCGGCAGTGCTCACCGATCCTGTAGCGCCGGCGACGTCCGGGCGGTAGTCGAACACGCCGATCGACGACGTGCCGCCTGGATCCTGCGCCGTGTAGCGCGCCGACGCTTGGACCGACGACTGCGCCGGGTTGCTGGTCACGCAGTACGCCGCGCCGAGGTAGAGGTCCGAGTACTTCGCGAGCGTCCTCGACGGCAACAGGACAGACGCGGCAGAGGTCACGGTGGCGATCGACGTGCTACCGATCGCCGACTCTTTGTCCACGCCGCGATAGAGCAGGAGCGCGCCCTGGAGCTTCTTCGTGCTCGCGAGAGTCAGCCCGAATGCCCACGCTCCTGGTTCCGTGTCGTCGACGATGTGCCGCATGAGCATCAGAACGCCAGATGTCAGAACCTGACGCGACAACATCGACCATCGCGTCGCGTCGATCGTGTACGTGATCCCGGACGCGACGATCGGGCCAACGGTCGCCTGGTTCCAGTCGCGTGAGTCGTAGCACCCGACGACAGCAAGCAGCACGTCGCCGGTCCGCGCGTGCGCCGGCGTGGCGCCGCCGAACGTTGATGCGGTCAACTCGGAGAGGCCGGTGGCTTCGATGAACGAGACGGGCGGCATGGTTAGCCTCGACGAAGAAGGATGGCGCCAGGGCCGATGTATCCGATCTGCGTGTCGTTCGGCGCGAGGTAGTCGGTCGAGTCGACGTCGGCCGCCGGCGTGACGATCGTTGGCTTCCGAACGCCAGCGGCATAGTTCACGATCGCACTGAGGTCCGCGCGCGACAGCGTGCCGTTCCACTGGCCGTACGCACCGCTTGGATTCGATGGACCGAGCCCGTAGACCAGCACGCGCAGCTTCGAGCTGATCGCGCGCGTCCCCGCCGTCGACGCGCGGATCGGTCCGTTCGTATCGGCGTAGATGTCATCGCCGGACATGTAGCCGATGATCGCATCGCGGAGCGATGCCGTGATCGGGCTCGCCGCATAGAGCACATCCGTGGCCGCAAAGTTCACGGTCGGCGTCTCGCGCACGAGGATCGTATCGCTGGCCGACACGGTATCGACCGTGAACACGGCGCCATCTTGCGCCGAGCCGACGCCGCGCACCACGAAGCGCTTCCCCGCGATCATCGTCGTCGGTACTGGACCGGTGAATTGGAGCGCCTTCGTCGTCGCGTTGTACGCGAGCACGACAGGTGGCGCCGAATCGTCCCAGTCCCATGCGACGGCGGGATCTCCGTTCGTCGTGAACGTGATCTCGACCGCCTTCGTTTCGATCACCGTCGTCAGCACGCGAAGCGCGCCACCGTTCGCTCCGAGCTGGAGCGGCACGAGCTGTTGCAGGTATCCAAGCAGAAGCGTCGGCTCCGTTCCGATGAGGTTTCTCTCCGCTCCCGTGCCGCTATGAAACGCCGCGATATCGACAGATCCGAGCCCCTGTCGGTTCGCGTACACGTAGCAGCTCGCCACCGTGACCGGGTTGACGATATCCCTCGTCGACGTATCGAGAGTCCATTTCTCGAAGTCAGCCGCTGATGCCCCGGTGCCAGGATCGGCGAACGCGTCCTGCATTCGATTCGAGAGCGATGGCTCTTGCTCGATATCGAAGCCGTCCTGATCGACTGGGAGCACGATCGTCGCGGTGGACTTCACGAACGGGATCGGCGTCACGAAGCTCAGCGACGCTCCGACGAGAAGCCGCGTCGACGAGCCGGTTGAGATCGCCGCGATATCGCAGTCGACGGTACCGCCGGCACCGATCGCAAACGGACCGTTGACGATCTGGAACAGGTTCCCGGTGATCGGATCGATGAGCTGCGCAAGGTTCGCGACGGGCGTCGCCGCCGTACCCGTCACGCGGAGCGCCTTCGCCTTGCGCGCGCCGGTCGCGCCGCGCTGCTTGATCCCGACGGCCTTCGACCAGCGCAGCAACGTCGAGCCAAGCGCCGTGTCCGGCATGACGTCGTCTTGCGCCGCGAGTACATGCGCGTGCTGATCGGCCTGCACCGCCGCGTACGCGAGGAGTCGCTTCCAGTGATACGAGAACTTGATCAGGACATCCGACGTCGGGTTGAGCGACTTCCAGAAACTGATCGCGAACCGGTGGATCTTTTCGAGCGATGGAACCGGGTAGGACACGACGGCTATTGCGCGCTCGACGGATAGGCCATGTCAACGGCCGTGTTCGAGGAGAGATCCAGGTATTGGATCAGGATCGACACCTGACCGGACAGCTCGTCGCTCGCGAGGATCGACACGGAGAGCTGATCGATCAGGCCGGCCGTGAGGAGCGCAGACATCGCCCGCCTCGTCGAGTCGACGAGCATGATCGCCTCTGGCACCTCGGAGTGCATGATCTCGTGGTTCCGAGATCCGCTCGCTGGATCGAATGGCCACGCGTCCTCTTCACCTTCGAGCTGACACATCACGGCCGTCGACACCTGGTTCGTTTCGAGCCACCCGCCCTTGCCGTCGTCGACGAAATCTTTCGTGACTGGATCGATCACGATGCTGAGCATGGACCGAGTCTGCTACGGATTCGCGAAGAACAGGAACCCATCCGAGCCGTTGCCGCCGGCCTTCCCGGTTCCGGTTCCGGCCGCGCCGAGACCTCCGGTGTAGATCAGCGAGACGCCGGACGCGAGGAGCACCGACGATGACAGCTGCGTCGCCGTCGTGATCGTGAGCGTGCCGCCACCGCCGCCACCGCCGCCACCGGTGTTCCCGAGGACGACTCCGGTATTGCCGTTGCCGCCCTTCGCCTCGATCGACCCCGTGCCAGTGATGAATCGGAACCGCACGAAGGAGACACCGCCCGGACCGCCACCGGCGCCGCCCTGACGTGTACCATCGCCGCCGCCAGCGCCACCGCCGGATCCTCCCTGAGCAAACGGAGTCGTGCCGCCGACGAGTACCCCGGAGGCAAGCGCATCGCTGTAGTGCACGCCGAGCTGGCTTGCGCCACTCAGCGCAGCCGTGGAGCCACCCGCGCCGCCAGCGCCCGTGCCGCCGCCGCCACCGCTTCCGCCGAGGTAGTGACCGACCGCATTGTTTCCGACGGTGAGCGCGGCTACGCCGGCCGTTGCGGTCTGGGCGCCCCAAATATGCGTTCCGGTGTTACCACCGGCAGCACCGGCACCAATGGCGCCGCCACCGCCCGACGCGGGGCCGGTCGCGGCAAAGCATGTCGGGCCTCCGGCATTCGCTGTCGCCACGCCCGCGACGCCACCGCGCCCGTTGTTGATCAGTCGTGCTGTTCCGGCCAGCGTTAGCGTACCGGTGCCGAAGACCCGACGACCCTGCGTCGCACCGGCGTTGTTCACCTCCGGGTCCGTGCTCGCCATCGCGACGACTACGCCGGTGTTGATCGTCATGTTCGTAACGAACAGATCGCGCGTCACCAAGTAGCGATTCGCCACCGGGACGAACCCGAGCACAGTCGTCGTGCCGTCGAACACGGGCGCACCGTCGGTACCGTAGCCGTAGTAGCCCGCGCCGGTCAGAACGTTGAAGATCGCCGTGGGGAAGTCGGTGAAGCCGAGCAGGCCGCCCGAGCGAAGCGGAAATTGGTTGTCGGTAGTGGCTAGGATGTCGGCGACGTTGGCGGTTGCGTTCCCGCCGACGCCCACGAGACTCGTTGCAGCCCCCTGCCGAAAGAGCGCGTTCGTGATCCCGTTGTTCGCGATCGACCACGTTTGATCCGCGGATAGATCCGCCGACGCGCCAGCGTTCACGCGGAGCGGTGCCGTCGCGTTGAGAGTCCTCGTCGTCGGGACGCGCGCGAGGATGCCGGCCGAGAGCGCCGCGAGGTCGCTCGTAAGGTTCGTGATGTTCGTCTCGGGGATTCCGGTGATCGCCGACGGGACAACCGTGATCACCGGCGTCGTGGTCGTGTTCGCGATCGTCAGCATCGCGTTCGCCGACGTGACCGACGTGACCGTGCCGCTACCGCCGCCGCCGCCGCCGCCCCATGCGGTGATCCAATTCGCGAGCGCGGTGTCGATTGCCAGCCAGATCGCCTCGGTCCCGGCCGTCATCGGATAGCCGGACACGGGCTCGACGCCTGCCTTGATCGCGGCCGTGACCACCACCGGATCAAGCGTTGGCATCTACTTCTGAACCTTCACGACGGTGCTGCAGTTGCCGAGTGCGAAGTATGGCGCCCCCGTGAAGGAGTCGATCCCGGAGCCGACGACGACGAAATCCATTGGTCCCGGCGTGACACCGACCGCGTGGATCTCAACGATCCCATCATTACGAACGCGAATGCGGGCAAGTCCGTTGAAGATGCACGACTCGTTGGGCTCTAGGTCGCCGGCGCTGTGCTGTCGCGTCGCCTCGTCGCGCGTTGCCACGATCGCGGGTGTGCTGGCACCGCCGATGTTGACGGTCACGGCTTCTGCCGATGCGCTCCCCGCCGGTGGCCGCGCGTAGAACCCGATCCCGGAGTAGTTCTCGACGTTCTTTGTCTCCGGCGTCGTCGCGTCGAAAAGAACGTGTCCGACGATCTGCCACAGGGTGCCATCGGTCAGCGCGACGGAGAATTTCCGCGCGAGCCCGCCGAGCATGCGCGCGCTATCGCCGACGGACTGTGCTAGTTCGCGTGGTGTCCAGCTCACGGAACGAGCGTGGTTCCCTTGGGGACGAGAGTCAACTCGGTTGTCTCGCCGGCCTGGCGCCCGCTCGAATATCGGCACGAGTGGATCAGGCAGATCTCGTTGAACTCCAGGTCGGTCTCCTCGTCGACTACACGCGCGAGCGTGTTCGGCGCGAAGATCGTCGGCGTCGTTCCGGCCGAGATCTGACCGTGCGATCGCATTCGCGCTGTGACGACGAGCTTGTGCATGTCCCGGCGGTCCATCTCTAGGCGTGCCGCGGCGATCGCCTCTTCTTCGGACTGCAGGTTGTGCTCGGTCAGGATCAGGCGCTTCGGATACTGGAAGTCGACACCGGTCCCATCGATCCCGGGTCCGTTGCGCACGTAGTTGCGACGCGACACCGTGTCCTTGCCGTAACTCGCAGAGTCACCGGCCGCCGCGCCAACCGCAGCGATCAGCGAGTAGCGATCGGCCACCGACTCGCGGATCGTCAGCGTCTCGACCGTCGTCGACCGTGTCGAGCCTGGCAGCGCTTGGACACAGAGAAACTGCACGTCCTGCGAGTAGTTCGGCTTCCCGATGATCAGCTCCCGGCCATCCGCCGACGACCACATGAGATAGCCGGCCTCGGAGACCAGCTCCTCGATCACCTTCCATCGGAACGTACCGGGCGTGACCTGATGGATCTTTTTCCGCGCCTTGAGGATCAGCGGCTCGGAGCCACCGACCGCCTTGTGTCCCTTGCCGAGACGCACGTAGCGATTCCTTGCGTCGCTGAGTACAACGTCGGTGAACCACGGATCGGCGACGCGCTTCGCGAGCGTGAGAAGATCGAGGCCGTCATAGGCGATGTAAGGCGCGCTCTCCTGGATCAGGCGACCCACCTTGTCGCGGCCGTTGATCGTCATCATCGATCCGTCTCGCCCGGATGACTTCGTGCGATCGTCGACGAAGCCGACGAGGATCACTGTGTCGTCGATCTTGATCTTGACGGCCGAGTCCGGGACGCACGCGCGCCAGATCTCGGCATCGAATGGGCGCTCGACCGTGAAGTGATCGACCGGCTCGATCATCGACGATCCGATCTCGTAGCTCGTCCAGCCCGAGATCCGCTTACCGCCGATCACGATCGACACGTCGTGTAGCGGCTGTGATGGCGAGTTCGTCATGGCCGGGGGAACAGAAGCACGGTACCGGTCTCGATGCGCGCCGGGTTGCCGATGTCGTTGAGCGACAGCACTTCATTGCGACGCTCGACGGCGCCACGGCCGCCGTACGTTTGCTGTAGGAGTGTCCACAGCGACGACGGCTGCTGAACGAGCACGGACATGAGCGACGACGAGCCGCCGGTGGTCGTCTCGCTCGAAGCCCGCAAGGCCTCACCCATCGTCACGTAGGCCGCGAACAACGGCCACATCGCCGTGTCTGCGATGATCCCGAGATCGTCAACCTCCGACTGGATCGTCTCGTTGATCGTCGCGAGCCCGACGAGAACATCGCGAACGTTCGAGAACTCGCCAACCGCTCCGCTCACCAGATCATTCAGGCCGCCGAAGTCCTCCAGCGTCGTTGAGAACGTCGCGATCGAGTCAAGTAGGGACGTCTCCGGCAGCTCGGCGGCTCGCAGCTGCGCGCGCAGATCGTCGAGAGAGACGTTGACCACGTCAGCGTCGATCTCTAGGGACACGCCGGTCGGCGCGACCGAGACCGCTCCAACCTGTTCGCACGGGATGAACTTTGCCGATCCGCTGATCACACCGGTAGAGGTGATCGCGTGGTGAAAATCGGAGATCTTGGCCTGATAGGAGCCGTAAATCGGATGCACGAACAGCCGCGGGTCACCGGCCGCGTCCTCGATCACCGCCTCCATTGCCTCGACGCGCTCGATCGGTCCAAGCTCGTCGCCGTCCATCTCGTCGAAGAGCAGATCGCACGTGACGATGCGCGTCTTACTCCCTCGATCCTGGACGTCCGGCGTACCACCGCGCGCGTACTCCTTCACGACAACGTCTCGACCGCTCTCCGTCGTGATGTTCGAGATCCACAGCCGCACCGAACCCCAGGAGCTGGGAAAGAAAAGCCGGTCCGCCATTAGCGCGACACCTTTCGCTGGGCCGTCTTGGCGTTCTCGACCTTGGTGCCGATCTCGGTCCCGTCGAGGTAGATCGCGATGCCCTGCAGGCCGTCACGGATCGCGTTGATCATGTCCTGCTTGTCGCGAGGCGAGTTGAGGCCTGGCACGACCGCGTCTTGTGAGTCATCGCGAAACCACGCGCCCTCGCCCATGTTATTCGTCCACCCGAAGGTACCGTGATTGCCGGCCGCTTCCTTCGCGCGACGATCGCTGTCGATCTTGTTTCGAATCTGGCCCGAGCCGCGCTGATAGATGTCACTACCGGCCTCGCTGTACGCGGTCCCCATCTCGTCGAGTAGCTGCGCCGCGCCGCCACCGCCGGCGACCGAGCTGATCGCGCTCATGAACCAGCCTGGCTTGATCGACTCGCCGGCTACCATCATGTTCGTACCCAGCTCGCGTTGCTTTTCCGGGTCCATGTCCTTCGTGCCCTGCACGATCTGCTTCTTCACGTTCTCTGGTGAGTTGTCCTCGATGAACTTGGCGATCTTCGCGATGTAGTCGACGAGTTTCGCGGCTGCGTCGATCGCCTTGATCAGCGCCCCGGCGAACGCTTCGAGTCGCTCCGGCGTGAACGCGGCCAGGATCCGATTCTTCGCCTGCTCCCACGCGAGCGCGGTCTTGCCGGCCGTGGAGTTCAGGTACGTGCCGAGATCCTTCTGAACGTCACCGGCCTGCTCCGACGCCGCGATCAGCTTGTTCGTTTCCTCGACGTTGTCGCGCAGCTGGAGGAACGCACGATAGGCCTCGACGCGCCCGAACGCCTCGATCACCTTCGACGGATCGGCGCTATCGAACTTGTGGCCGATCGCAGTGACCAGCTCCAGCACGTCCTTGAATTGCTTTTTCCCGTCGGCGCCCTTCGTGACCATGCCGCCGATCCCGAGCTTGTCGGACTTCTTCGCGAGCGCGGTCAGGAGCGACTGCAGGCCCGTCACCGTCTCATCGCCGGATCCAAAGCCACGCCGAACGATCTGGAGCGCCGCTCCCATCTCCGTTACGCCCTTCACGCCCTTCCCGTTCGCAAACTGCGCCCACTGTGGTGCGATCTGCGAGAGCCCACCGGCGAGATCCTTCAGCTCGACCGCGCCTTTCTTTCCCTGGATCGCCAGGATCGACATCGCCTTTTCGATCTGCGACGGATCGATCTTGAGTTGCTGGATCAGCGCCGCCGCACCCGCCGAGATGTCGGTGATCGAGGAGTTCGTTGCCTGCGCCACGCGCGCCCAGCCGAGGAGCTGATCTTGAGCCATGCCCATGTCGCCGGTGAGCGCGACGAACGACTGGCCGGCCTCCAGGATCGATGCTTGCGAGATCCCGGTGGCGTCGCTCGCGGCCCGAATCGAACCGGCGAATAGATCGACCTGTCGCGGCGTCGCGTCGGCCGTGATCCCGAGCCGTACCAGCTGATCGTTGAAGTTGTAGGCCTGCTTGCCGATGTCCTCTAGCGCGCCGATGCCACGAGACACCGCACCGCTGACCAGCCCACCGACTGCCGTCGAGAGCGAGTCATACACGAACGACGACCCGCCGCCCTTCCCCCTCTTCTTCGACGCGCGCTCTTGTGCGGCGTCGAGCTTGTCATCCTCAGCCTTGATCGACGCCGCGAACGTCCGGTACTGCTTGCGCGCCTCTTCGAGTCCCTGCGCGAATCCGCGCGACTGCGCGCGCAGCTCAAGATTTGCGATCGCCGTCGAGCTTGGCATCCCGCGATGCTACCGAACGACGCGGGATGATGTCGGCCGGATCTACTCGTCCGGTGACGATTCCCCAGACGATGATCTCGGTGGCTGATAGGTCGACAGCTGGTCTGCCATAGACAGCATGTAGCTCACGAGCCGCTTGATACCTAAGTACCTCAAGAGGAGACCCTGCTTTTTTTTTACGGCGAGATGCACGGCCTCCCACTCCTCGGGCGGGAGCACGAAGTCATAGGGATCCGCCGCGGCCCGGACGTCGATGTAGACGTACCAGCAATGCTCCAGGATCACGTCGTCGAGCGATTCCCAATCGGCGAGGGTGCCGATCGGTACCAGCTCCTTGCGCTTGCCGGCCTCCAGCTCACCGACGGATTCGGCCAGCGTTCGACACGCACGCTCGCGCACGTAGAGCGTCTCCGACGGGCCCGGCTCCAGCTTGAGCGTGCGCATCTCCTCGAACACGGCGCCCTCGATCGCCTTGCCTCGCGAGTACGGCACAAGCGTCATTACAGCCTGGATGTCGAGGCGCGGGATCGTGAACTCGTGGAAGATGCGCGCGCCGGCGATCGCCGCCGCGAACTTCGACGCTGGCGCACCGGCCGCCTTCTCATTCGCCTTGGCGCGCTCGCTCGCGGCCCGTAGCTGCGTGGACATGGCGCCACTCTAGCCGAAAAGACAAGGGCCCCGGAGATCACTCTCCGGGGCCGATGCCCCCTTCAGGATCAGCAGGTCGCCCTACCGATGGCGACTCGACTCTAACTGATTCGCTTGACCCGGCGGAACACCATATCGACCGTGTCCATCACGTTACCGTCGTTGTCGGCCTTCCAGTTGGGCCAGTTGGTGACCTGGACGAATAGGTATTGCTGCGTGATCCCGTTCTCGTCCTCGAATGTCATCGTGAACTTTTCCTTCGTCGTGTAGAGCCGCCGCCAGTCGATCTGGAGCGGCTTCTCCTCGCGATAGAACGAGCCCGACAGCGAGCCGCCGCCGGTCTGCGAGCGCGTACCAGCACCCCCCTCGACGCCGAGCGCGGTGACGATCTCGATCTTCGCGTCGTGCTTCGCGTCGATGTCCTTCTGACACGTCAACTGGAAGTTGCCCTGCGAGCAACGGATACGCGCCTTGACCTTGGATACGAATTCGCTCATGGGCCTAGCCTCCCACCGTAGCGCGGTGAACGTAGATCACGCGGTGTAGACCCACGGTGATGTTGTACGGCGAGTCGACGTCGATCTCGCCCAGCGCCGACGGGTTGTCCTCGACGAGGAGCTTGGGGACCGAGTCGTCGTAGTTGTGGATCCAGCGTTGATCTTCTGCCGCGTAGCCGATCGAGATCACCATCTCGCGGATTCGCTTGATCGTGTCGTCGTCGTCGAGAATGCCGTCCTGGTTCGCGTCGGCGCCGAACTCGGCCGCGAATGCAAGGTCGTACTGCCGGGCCATCGCCCAGGCCGTACGCGAGATCCCGAAGTCACGCAGGAGCACGAACGGAACCTGCACCGACTGCAGGAGCACGCTCGTGCGAGTCGTGACGAGCCGAACGATCAGCGCGACGCCTTCGATCACCGTGCGCGTCGTGTTGTCGACGACGGAGACGAGCGGCGTCACGCCCGCCTGCAGTGCGGTCTCACGCTCCTGCGTGGTGAAGTTGTACGCGATCGGTGGCGGGTAGAGCTGGAGCTTCTGTCCGTCGTAGTTGGCGTTCGGGCGCGTCTTGGACAGCGCCGCCACGGCCGCCGCCGTGGCGATCTCGCACGGCAGGGACGGACTCTGCTCGAAGCACAACACCACGACGCCCTCGTGGTTCGCGGCCGATGCGAGCGTGGTCGCCGTGCCGATCGATCCGGGCTCGCCGATGAAGAACCACCGCGGCTTCTTCTCGGTCGGCGCCCATGTCGCCGCGATGTGCGTCATGATCTCGGTGATGTTTCCGGTCACGTGATCCGGGCACACGACACCGTCGAAGTCCTGCGCCGCCGCAGCGTCGAGCGCGGTCTGGATATCGATCGCCCCCGCGCCGGCGACCGTCTGTACCGGCGTCACGGTCACACCCGCCGGCGTCGATACCACGGTCACGAGCACGTCATTCCCGAGCGTGCCCTTACATACGTCGGTCAGGGTCACGACGTTTGTTGCCACCGTCGCCGTGAACGGCAGAGTCTGCTTGAACTCGCCGATCTTCGTGTTGAGCGCGGTTGCGATCGCGTTCTGCACGGCGCCGTTCGATACACCGATCGTGATGTACCGGCCGGCGATCCGGATCGTCAGGTTGCGATCCTCCGTGGCGGTACCGGCGATCGTGATCGTCATGACGCGTTTCGTGGTCGTCTCGGCGAGCGGACACGCATAGAGCGCTGGTCCCTGGCCGAGCGCCTGGGCTTGCGAGAATGCCTTCTGACACATGAGATCCATGTAGGAGCCCATGCCGAATTGACCGGCCGTCGTCGTCGGATCGTCGACGGGAATGATCACGCCAGGCGTCGCCGTGGCCGCCGCCGACTGCACGCCGATCAGCAACAGCCGCTGGGGGAGCGAGGTCAGCGACCGACCGCCCTGCAGGTAGTTGATCACGTGCGCCGAGCCCGGCGTGAGCTTGCTCGGATCGATGCCGGTGATGATGGTCACGACTGATCTCCCTTCGGTGCGGGCTTCACAATCCCGCTAGCGAGTGGGTAGCCGCGATCTTCGAGCGCCCTCTTCGCCGCCGCCTGCGCGGCATCGTGCTCGGTCCTGCGCTTGGCATCGGCCTCCGCGTCTCGCGTCTTGACCGAGGTCTCGTGCTTCGAGACCTCGTCTTTGTCGAGCACGCGGAGATCGCCGGAGCGAACCGAGCGACGAATGAGAGGCCCGTCGGCTACGCGTGCGCGCTCGCCGGGCTTGAGCACGTGGACGCCGAGGCCTTCGGTGTGCACGCTCGGATGTAGGGGGACGGTGCGCCCCTCGACAGCTTCGACCCACAGTGTTTTGTTCATGCGTCCTCGTCGTCAAGTTCCGTGACTGTCGTGACGATCGGCGGATCTCCGAGCGATTGCGACGACAGTCGATGCCTAGCGTTGATCTTGGTAGCGCGCTGGGTCAAGTCTCGCTTTGGCCGCAGCGTCTCATCGACCACGACCGAGTAGCTCTGTTTCCAGACCTCTTCGAGCTGATCGGCTAGGAGCTGGCGCTCATCTACCGGCCGTAGCTCCTTCGCGCCGCCTTTGTTCACGCCTGGGCGCTGGCCGGCGAGGAGCTGACGCGCGTGCTGGAGCATCGCGAGGAGCCCCGGATCGGCCGTCTTGTCGGCCTTACTCGTCGCGTCACCCGTGTGCGCCGCGAGATGGGACCGCAGCGAACGGGCGACGAAGAACACGTGGACCTCCAGCGTGTACGCCCACCTCGAAGCGATGTCACCGGGCGCGAAAAAACCAGTCCCGTCGCCGATCGCGACGCAGATCGCCGGTTGCCGGCCCTTGAGGATGTCGTACACGATCGCGAGATCCTCGTCGGACCCGCGGCCGTCGACCTGGAGGGAGAGCGGCTCGATCGCCGTTAGGTACCCGCCGTTCGCGCGCAAGAGCCTCGACAGCAACGTGCACACGCCGGAGAGCACGATCCCGCGCGTGCTCTCACCAAGGCCGCCCTCGAAGTTCGTCGCCGGCATCGGCGCGAGCGGCGATGGACCACCGAACCAGTCGCCGGCAAAGTCGCCATCGTAGTCAGCGCGGTAGCTCACGAAGGCGATGCTACTTCACGCCGATCTTTCGCCATAGCTCGCCGTACCGAACCGAGCAGATGTTGAGGACCGCCTGCAAGAACGTGTCGTCGACCCACAGCCAATCGCGACCCGGGATGACCGCTCCCTTGCCAGCTCGTCCGCCGTACGCCTGCACGCCGGACCATGCGACGCGCGACTTCGCGATCATTTTCTCGTCCCAGATGAACACCTGATAGGCGTTCGTGAGCTTGCGGCCAAGGATCGCGCCGCGCGGACGCCTGATCGGACCTACGCGGTGCGCTCGGCGAGCGCGGCCCTGCTTTCCCGCGCGCTGCATTCGCTGGGCGATCGTCGACGGCGCGAGGCCCTTCCAGCGCCCGGTTGGGCCTTCGAGCTTCTTCTGATGGTCCGAGGTGTCGCGCCTGAGGTACTTCCTGGCCTTCAAGAACACCGGCTTAAGGTCATGCCCGCGCGCCTGGAGTGCGTAGAGCGAGTGCTCGATCTCGCGATGGAGCGTACGAAGGTCGACCTTGAGCCCTGGCACCTACGAGAAGCCCCACAGCTTGCGCCTGGAGATGTCTTTGAGACCCGGGCGGTCCGTCGGGCCATCGACCGCGCGCATCGACGTAGGCGCTGGCTGAGGACACAGAGCGAGCGCGATCTCTCCCTTCGCGACGGCCTCCAGCCACTTCACGTCGGCCTCGTACGTGATGTGGTCGACCGCGCCCGAGGTCGCCATCCCGCCGGTCGACATCCGGCGCCACAAGATCATGCGAGCCGACAGCCCGCGGACCTCGTCTGGTAGCAGCGGCGACAACGGATCGACCGGCAAGAGCGGAACCCGGTACATCTTGACGAAGTAGGTGTCTAGCCACCGATCCGTTTGCGCCTGGAGCCGCGTCAGGATCTCACGATCGCGCGGACCGATCTTGCCGTCGCCGTCGTAGTCGAAGGCCTGGACGAACCCCTTGTCGCCAGAGCACACCACCACGAGGTCGTCGTCGTTCGCGTATCCCATGCGATCAGGCTACGCGAGAACAAGTGCGGGATCGACCGGCGCCGTAGTTGGGACCGCGAACGCCGGTCGCCCGCGAAGCTAGCCGAGGAGCGGGTTGCGCGCGTCTGGGCGGACCGGCGGACGATCGCCGGCGGCACGATCGCGCTGTTCGATCTGCTCGCGCAGCGCCCGGATCTCCTGATCCATCCGCACGAGCGCCTGAGCCATCGCCGCCGGCGACATCTCCTGCGTGACGATCGCTGCTGCGTCGGTGTAGTTCCTCGCATCGGCCGCCGAGATGCGACGGACGCTCAGGGACTCCTCGGCTTCGAGAGCGCGGATCGTCTCGGGCGTGAGGTCGGCGATATCGAGCACCGTGTAGCGGTCCGACGAGAACGACAGGCCTGCGCGACGGAAGCCCGGAGAGCGGCGCGACTTCACGAGCAGGTGCGTGCGGCCGTCGTCTCGACGAGCATCGAGGTCGCCGTACGTGCCATCCAGCTCGTGATCGTACTCGTCGTCATCGTCACGGGGGCCGCGAGCCGGCCGACGATCGGCTCCGATGCCGGCCTGTGTGCCATGCGCCGGCCTCGCGGCCGGGCGATCGCCATGACGGTAGGTATCCGCCTCCTGGCGAGCACGACGAACGCCCTCGGCTTTCGAGGCCTCCTCGCCGCCATCGTTCGCGCGCTTCGCATTTTCGAGGGCGATGCGCTCTGCCTCGGCCTTTGCGGCGTCTGTCTTTTGGTCCGCGTTCTTGTCGTTCGCCATACGGTGAACTCTAAGGGCGGTCCTGAAATTTAGCCAGCGACCGATGCGAGGCGGTTGCCGGCAAGGTGCTCGGGCGAGCTACCTAGGGACGGTGAGCGCCAGATGTCCGCGCGACGCTCGAACCGTCCTTACGTTCACGGCGGATTCGCGCCGATCGCGCATTGCCACATCCCGTACGCGAACCCGACCTTCATGTGAGCGCCGGCCATGATCGCGCGGTGCATGAACACGTGGTACTGCTCCCAGCCCGACAGCTCCGCGAACATCGGCGGCACCTCGACGCCGACGAGTACCGGGCGCACGCTGTGGTCCGTCGCGATCAGGAACCAGTAGTTCTTTTTCGCGCCGGCGATGCGGGCGTTCACGATCGCTTGGGACGTCCCCGCGTCGACGTTCGTCGCGCCCGCCGCGCCGTACTGCGCCTGCAGGAGCTGGCGAACCGCAAGCTGATTGCCGATGCCGACAAGGATTGTCTTCGGCGTGATCTCCAGCGGCTCGCCGTTCGTACCGACGAAGCCCATCATCTGGGCGATCGCGGCGTTGTAGCTCGCAGACGTCAGCGGAACCGCGCCGGCGTAGTTGCTCTGACTCACGCCCTGGCCTGCGCCATCGGCCGTGTGATCGACGTCGAACAGGTACTGGCCGTCGTACGTGGTCCCGAGCGTGCCGCCGAAACCGTTCGTGTACATATCGATCGTGATCGCGTCGATCTTCTTCGGCCCCATCTTCGCGAGGTCGGCGATCCGAGGACGAACGATCCCGAGCTTATCCTCGGCGAGATCGTCGTAGTCCAGCTCGATGCCGTTCGCGTACCAGTCGGTCACGAGCGTGTGCTTCTCTGCACGGAGCCGGTTGATGATCCGCATCCCGAGCCACTTCTGCATCGTGGGGACGTCGCCGAGCCAGTTGAACTGGTTCACGGGTCCCGCGTTCGAGATGACGGTGGCGATCTCTGGATAGATCACCTTCGTGTTCACCAACTCCTGATCGAAGATCGTGGAGTAGGTGATGTACGCGGCTTCCAGCTTGCCGCGATCGAGCAGCTTCATTCCTTGATTCATAGCGTTGTCTCCGACGACGGCGCGGGGTTAGACGGCCTTGACGCGGACATCGATCCACGCCGTGTTAGCGACCACATCGACCTCCAGCACCTTGCCAGCGATCACGGAGTTCGTGGTGCCCGCGGCACGAGTGACCTCGTGATCGGTGAGCACGTAGCAGAGCTTGCCGATGTCGGCCTGCGTGAGCTGGTTCGCGGTGGCCGGGTTGTCGTACTGGAAAATTCCGATGTCGACTTCGACGCCGTCACCGGAGAGCTTGCCGGCGACACCATCGGCGAGAACGCCATCCGGTCCAGCGGCGGTGGTGTCGCGAGTCGCGTTCGCGCGACCGACGCACTTGTGGTTTGCGGTGTCGCTCGCGGGAACCGCGTAGCCGGCCGCGTTCGTGTTCACGAGGCCACCGCCACGAATCGTGGTGAGCGTCGCCTGCTTGTACACGTACACGAAGTCAGTGAGGCGCTTTGGCGTGTCGCGCTCTCCAGTCAGTGCAGCCATGATCTAGTCCTTTGTCGTCGGAGTTGAGTGGAGAGTGGTTAGCGATTCGCCTGCATGAACTCGATGCGCTCGCGCGCGCCGGCTCCGTGCTTCTCGAATTGCTCCTCGGTGACCCCGGCCGTCTTGAGCCAGCTCGCCGCGACAGTCACAGCGGACCCAGCGCCCTTGCCGCTCGGAAGCGACGAGGGCGCTGGGTCCGCTGTGAGCGCTGGGAGCGGCGCGCCCGCCGGCGTCACCTGTGGGCCGTTCGCGAGCATCTCGTCAGCAACGCCCTTGAACGCGGCGAACGAGAGCTTCGCCGTCGCGCGTAGCGACTCCTCGCCCTTGCCCTTAGGGGCGATCTTGCCGGTCGCGATCAGTCGCGTGATGCGATCCTCGATCGTCGCGGTCTCTTCGGCGAGACGACGCGTCTCGTCGGCGATCGCCTGTTTCGCGAGGGCGGCTGCGTTGGCCGCGTTCGCTTCCGTGGCGATCGCGAGCTGCGACTTCTGTGCAGCGATGGCCGCGGCGACGTCGGCCGCTGTGGCGTTGGAGGGGAGGCCGAGAGCTTCAAGAATTTTCGGGTCCATTTCGCTTTCCTTGTGGACCGCCGGCACTCCCGGCAGTGAATCGAGGATATCGGTGAGCACCGCCGGGTCAAGCGTAGACAGCTGCGAGATCGAAGAGATACCGGTCCCGACCACCGCCGGAACGTTCACCGCAGAGACTTCGGTGCCCGTCGCGCCCGTGAAAACGAGTTGCATCACCTTCTCTTCGACCTTGTCGCCGGGCCAGTGCGAGCACTTCATCCAGTCGGCTTCGCAGATGGAGCATTCGACGTTGGAGTTTCCTCGCGACCACCCGATCGAGAAGCGATCGAGCGTGCCGTCTAGTGCAGCCTCGACCGCCCACGGCTTCACGAGCCGAAGGCGCATGCGGATCGTCTTGGATCCGTCCTCGTTGTGGATCAGCTTCGACGCTCGGATCGTACCGCCACGCGCAAGCAGCTCGTACGAGTTGTGGTCGCGCAACACGGGCTGGCCCTCGAACGACTTCGCGAACGTCGCCATGATGCCGGGTTTGAAGCGGACGAAGTTCCGGTTCGGCTCGTCGCGCTGAATGAACGTGTCGGCCTCCAGCTCCAGCTCGATCACCTCGCCAGCGCGCGCGGCCTTGAGGAGATCGGCACGCTCGCCCGTCGTGATCGGCGAGCCCGAGCCGCCCGTGTAGAGCGCGAAGTCATCGCGCGGGGTGGTCGTCGCGAACCGGTGCAGCTGACTAAGATCGGCTTTCGACGGCCGAGAGCCGAGCTTCGAGCCGCGCAAGGTCGGCGTCGCTGAGGAAACGGCCGCGAGGGTGCGAGGGAGCAAGAGACGTCGGTCCGGGTGGAGTAGCGTCATAGATCGGCTTGAGTGCATCACCCGCCTCTGGACGCCGCAAGCCAAATTCCTCGTACATCTGCTCGCCCTCGATATCGACGCCCATCGCCTGGAGCTTCTCGTACGTCTCGGCCTTCTGTAGTCCGGTCTGATCGGGCTGCAGGCGGATCATGAACTCGGGCGATCGCGCCTTCGCGAACCGCGGATTCGCGTCGATGAATGGTCGGATAAGCCCGATCCGCATCACCTCGCCGATCCAGAACGCGTCACCGAGCACGCGTGCGCCGGCGACGTTCGCATGCTCCTTGCCGAGGCCATAGGAGCCATTGCCGCCGGCGTTGTCCGTCGTCAGCGTCGAGCCCGTGATCACCTTTGAGATCTCGGCGTTGCACATCTGCGCGATCATCGGGTGCAGCGACGACAGATCGCCGCCGCGCACGGCCTCCGACTTGACCACGATGTCGGTAGCCTTCGACAAAACGGCCTGGCCGTCGCTTCCGATCTCCGACACGGCGCGAAGGAGCGCAGCACGCGACTCGTCGCTCGCGTTCTCCTGGTAGTAGCCGAGCACGTACGGGATCCCAAACTTCTCGGCGAACACGATCCAGTCGGCGACGCTCATCCGTTTGAAGTAGGCCCACCACGTCGTGGTGCGAAACGCGCCAGCGCGCGCAAGCAGTCGATGGATTCGATACGCAAGGATGAACTGCCCCGGGATGATCGGCTCGCCGGGGTACTGGTTCTGCTCGGTGCGAAACAAGATCGGCCCGGTTCCCGACTCGTCGAAGCGACATCGCCGATGCGGCGCGCGCAGGAACCAGTAGGGGACGATCGTCATGTCGGTCTCGTCGAGCCGCCACGCCGTGTTGATCAGCGAGAAGCCGTGACCGATCGCTTCGAGCAGGTGCCACAACGCATCCATGACGTTGCAGCTCTTGAGCGCCTCGGAGAGCCGCTGCGCGCACTCGATCGACAGCGCGTCCTTGCCGCCGGGCTTCAGGAACCACGGTCGATACGCGACCTTTTCGAGCCGCGCCTCGTACTGCGAGCGTAGATGGCCGTCGTTCTCTTCGATGTCCTCGAAGAGATCGCTCTGCATCGTCATCTCGCCCATCTCGGCCTGACGAAACGCCGCGACGATCTTCTGAGGCGTGAGGTGATAGCCGGGGCGAAGCGACATCCCATCGGTCATGCGCCAGGGCTTGTAGGGCCGACCGAGCCTCGTCGGCGACGGCATCTCCATCCCGGTTCCGGCAAGCGAGTGAACAGGCACCATCGCTAGTAACCTCGCACACGATCGCGACCGGCGAACCGCTTAATCGTCTCCACGTTGATCTCCGTCTTGTCCGAGCGCCGCGGAAAGAAGCGCCAGACCGCGTAGCTCACGACGTCGCCGGCATGCGCGAACCGCGACTTCCGCGACGGCGTGCCATCCGGCTTCGTTTTCCATTTCCTGATCGAGTCGACGGTCCGCGGGCACCGACTCGGATCCACGAACACGCGTCGCACCTTCGAGGCCGAGCAGATCCGCGCGTTCGCCGCCCGCACGCGATCGGACACGTTCGGATTCGACTCCATCTGACGATCGGGCGGCACGACGTAGCGGAAGCCCTCGGCGCGGAACATGTCCATCGAGCCCGCGCCTTTGAATCGGTCGCGCTGCTTGCCCTCCTGGCGCTCCATCTGTTGCCAGTCGCACGACGCGTCCATCACCATCAGCGTGGATCCGGGATCGCAACCGTCGCTCTTGAGCTGGCGCGCGCACTGGATCTCGTCGCCCTGGTCGATGAAGGCCTCGCCGATGCCCCACAGCAACGCTTTGTCCATGTCGTCGGGCGCGAGGTGATCACGGAACGCACGGAAGCGCGTCGCCGCGATCCACGGGAAGTTCTGCACGTCGACGGCGCCGATATCGGTGAGCGCCCAGCCCTCGTAGTACTTGAGGAACTCGCGCGTGCAGTCGCCGAGTTGTGGCATCGGCCGCTCATTCTCTCGGCGGTCCCACGTGTGAAGCACCGTGTCCGGCCGGTTGAGGAACATGCCGCGGATCTGCACGTCGTACGTGTGCTGATCCATCTTGAGCGCCATCGCCCGCAGCGCGTGCTGATCGATGTGCGGGTTGTTCTCTGGATCGAAGAAGAAGAAGCGCGCGTTCGGTAGCGAGCCACGCTCGGCGCCCATCGCGAGATCGACGACCCATTCGCCCACGTCGCCGACATCTGGCGGGTTCGCCGCGGTCAGGATGATCCCGCCGCTGTCGACGATGCCAGCCGACGCGTGCGTGTAGCTCTGCACCGGGATCGACTGGCCCTCGTTGATCGCGATCAGGTCAACGCGGCCCTGCTTCATCAGCCGCGGCGAGTGACCGGGCACGATCCGGATCGTGCTTCCATTGTGCAGCGTGAACGACCAGTGCGGCGCGTTGAGCTGGTAGTACCACTCCTCCGGCATGATCGATTGCAGGTACGCGATCGGCTCGGCCAGGAAGCTCTCCGACGGCACGAGGATCACGATGTTGGCGCTCGGCACCGCGAGAGCGAATGCGACGACGCAGGCGAAGAGCGTCGCCGACTTTCCGCCGCGCCGGCCGCCCGCCATGATCATGTCGTAGATCTTCTCGCTGGGCAGCACGTCGCCACGCAGGTAGCCGCGCAGCCAGTCCACGAAGGCCTCGACGGCATCGAGCTGACCGGGGTGGAAGGCGAGATTCAGCGTCTTGGCGGCGTCGCCCGTGTAGCAGTGCAGCTCGGGATCCCACCGGCCGCCGAACATCCCGATCCGCCGCCCTGACGTCTCGTCCCAAAAATGGACCTCAAGCTCGAACGAGTCCGGTCCGACGCGGCCGCCCGCGGAGCGGCTCTGCCTCCGTGCCGTCTTGGGTACCAGGGTCATGGCGTCGTGGTTCGAGCGTCGGTCCCGCTGGCCCGCCGATCGCTGCGCGTTGCTTCGCCTTGAGCCGCTCGATCTCGGCCGTCATGCCGTCGACGTCGCGGAACGACTTGAGCTGCGCCGCCAGGTTGATGATCGTCTGCACCCGCGTGCGCTCGGCGTGCGTCATGTCGGGCGTTGACGCGACGAGCACGATCATCTTGCCGATCGCCTTGCCGATCTCGTTGTCGCGCTGCACCGGATCGTCCCAATTGATCTCGGCGAGTGATTCGGCGAGCGCAGCGAACACGTCGGCGCGCGGCGCGGGCTTGATCTTGCGAGGTCGACCACGTCGCCGGCGCTTCGTTTTCGCTGGTCGCTTCGCCTTCGAGCGCGACGGCTTCCGTGCTCGCTGTCGTCGAGAGTGACCAGGCGTCGCCGACTCGCTCATTTCGTTCGATTCGGAGCCATCCATAGGCCCTCCAAGTAGCTGATTTTCGGTCGATTTTTAGAGGGGTAAGTAGCGATTTTTTTTGGAGACGATCGCATCCG
>Ga0207694_10000277_pt1 | contig 48588 bp, 74 predicted proteins | sample KBSC34metaG_FD_184353 | JGI IMG/M metagenome (GOLD analysis project Ga0207694, IMG submission 184353) | Corn rhizosphere microbial communities from Kellogg Biological Station, Michigan, USA - KBS C3-4 metaG (SPAdes) (version 2) | ecosystem: Host-associated > Plants > Roots > Rhizosphere > Soil... | reverse complement strand
GCAACCGGGACTCTAGCCACCACCCACCCACCCACCCTCACCATACACCCACCACCATCCACACTGATGGGCTCGAGGTGTTATGCCTAGAACCCTCGTCCCACTTCAAATCCCGAAGGAATCCCAGCCGAACATTTACGGGAAGTTGTCAGCCTTCCTGAATGAAAAGCTGTCAAAAACCATTGAAGCACGTTCGGTCCAAATCGAACAGAAGATGACTCAGTGGGAGAGCAACTATCAAGGGATTCCGAAAACACAAGGGACACGCACTACGCCATTCGTTGGTGCCGCCAACTTCGTCCCTGGGTTGATCCGTATGCATGTAGACATCATGCATGCACGCATCCAAGGACTCCTCTGGGGGGTTAAACCATTCTGGAAACCAACGTGGTACAGCAGTAAGATCAAACATGAGTGGTTGGATCAGCTGTCCGAGTGGATGGATTACAAGTGGTATAACGAGATCGAAGCATTCGACCCGGTTGACGCAGCTCTCCACGATGTCTCGAAACTCGGTGTCTGTATCCTCAAACCTTCTTGGGTAGAACGCCAGAAGTTCTTTTCCACCCAGCCTGGGAAGATGGAGAATAAGACATTCAAAAAGATGGAGCTTCACCCCATCGGGTTCGGTGACTTTCTCCCTTACCCCATCACTGCACGCACCCTAAAACAATGCACCATCAAATTCCACAAACTCCGTTTCACACGCGAGGAAGTGGAGTTTAAAAAGAATACCAAGGAGTGGAGTGAGGAAGGTGTTCAAGGAGTTTTAAGATCTGCGATAACTTCCGAAGGTTCGGCAGCAGAAAAATCCTCGAACTTCTCCGGCATCTTCCTCTCCCCCGATGTTACGCGCCCTTACCAAGTCGTCGAAGCCTGGTTGGAGTACGAACTAACGCCCGGGCAAATGCATTCAATCGTGGTGGTATTTAACCCTCAGATGAATTCATATCAATCAATCATCAGGGCTTACTACCACCCGATTGGGTTGGATCAGGATGCGTTTATTGATTTTAGGCTCTTTGTTAAGAACAACTCGTTTTATCCTGACTCTATTCCTCAACTCTTGGAAGACTCTCAGGAAGAAAAAGCTCAAATTCATAATACTCGTCGGGACGCCTCCACAATCGGCAACGTACCTACTTTCATCAAGAAACGTTTTGCTGACGTAGGTAACCCCAAAGATGAATGGTACCCTGGTAAGGTTTTTGAAGTCGATAATATGGACGATCTTAAGATCGATCGGGGTACCGCTAACTACAACAGTATGATGGAAGAGGAACGTTATGTTGATCAAGATGCTGAAAAGCTTGTGGGCAACCCCCCTCCTTCTCAAGGTTTTGCTAGTGGTAGCATGGGTAAACGTGGGGTATATAATACTCAAGGTACCTTGGCGCTCATGGCAGCAGGTAATGATCGCTTGGATAATATACTTCGTCGTGCTCGTCTCCCTTTCCATCGTATTGGCCGTGCTATCTATGAAGGATATCGAGACTTCGGAGACGAAGGGCAAGCTCAAAGTTCTGAGCCAGATCTCCAAGCTGCGTTCTCGCTTCAACCTCCTCAGGGGTACGAAGGCACCTTCTTCGGTCTCGGATGCTCCGACGCAGGAGCCAACCGTGAAACGCAACGAACCGCCCTCCTCCTCATGGGTAATACGATGGCTGGATACTACGGCCAAGTTATGCAGTTACTGCCTCAAGTGGTTCAAGCTCAAGGACCTGTCCAAGAACTTATGCTCGAAGTGCTTGATGGAGCAAAAGATCTCGCCACAAGACTACTCACGGCTTTTGACATCCCAGATAGAACCAAACTGGTCCCCGATCTGCGAAACGTGTTGGCTGGAAAGGGCACTAACGACGGACCTCCCGCGCCTAACCGTGCAGGAGTGCCTGGACCTGAAGCGGCTGTTCAGCAGTCCGATTTACAGGATTTATCCTCGTCAGTTGCTGCGATTGCGGGTGCAACTCGTACGGGAGCTAGCTCGGGTGGGGGCGTCAACGGACGACCTCCGGTTTAACCAAGGAAGGTTGTCGGTACTTAAAGCGTTAGAAAACATGCCAAACGAAATCGAACGTGAACTCGAGAAATTCGAGGAAGAGGATAAAAAAGAGAGGAAGGTAGAAAATGGCAAGTCCAGTATTCGGCGCTGGTGATAGGGTAACTGAGGGAGGATTTCCTGCAGACCTTCAATCCCAGCTTGAGGGGAAAGATGTAAAAGATCACGCGAGGATTATCTCGGCGTATTATGCAAATCGAGAAAATGCTCTGATGACCGAGGCTCGTAAAAGAATCAACCAGGCTAAGGAAGGTGGGACTCCGAATACCGAATCGGTTACTAGGCAAAACCTAACTTCTCCCACTCTCACCAAAGAACAGGTGTGGAACGACCCTGTCAGAGTGTTGAATGATTTAAAGTCTGGGATGATGTCAAAGGAAGAGTTTGCAGCTTCTACAAGTTCTGCACAGAAGACCATCATCCGAATGGCAGAACAACTCTCCTCAAACGGTAAAGAGTACTTCCAAAAGTACCGCCCTGAAATCCTCGCTATAATGAACAACCTCCCTGCCGATCAACAGGCTGATCCGGATTATTGGGACACGGCGTATAACGCGGTTATCGGTCGTCACGTTTCCGAAATCCGTTCTGAAGCGGTGACAAGAGCAACAACGATTTCGGAACCTGGTCAGCCTGCGGCAGAGGAGAACACTCCTCCCGAAGATCTCTCCACTCTTCGTGCAGGCGACAAAACAGCGAACGATGTGGTAGTGGGTTTGGGTATCACCGCTGACAAATACCGCAAAGCCAAAAAAGAGATGTACACCGGTACCCTCGGTATGACTCTCACAAACGTGGGGAGATAATTTATGTCTACAACACCAGCAGTTATAGAAAAACCAGCACTAACCCCGGAGCAAGAAAAAGCGGCGCGTAAAGCGCGGTATGAAGCTTATCGTAAAAAGCAAGGTCAGCCAAAACTGGCTGTGCAGGCTGTCTCTCTCAAAGGTAAACACTTCTTCTGGGCGCCAAACCCTGGTACGTGGAAAGGTGACGACTCCGAAATGGTGCGTCTGGACACGTTGGGGTACGCCCTGGTCAAGGAACCAAAAGCGAAAGAAATCCTCGCTGGTCAGGATATAAAAGACCGACTTGTAATTGCGGGCGGTCTACGTCAAGACGGCACCTACGTCATCGGCGATGTCATCCTCACCTTCTGTGACCAAGAAGTATACGACTTCCATCTGCTCGATGTTGAGGAGAGGTCCGATCAGCTCATATCCGGAGCTCAAGAGGACTTTAAAACCGAAGCCGCTCGTGCAGGCATACCGACCTTCGAAACAACCGGTCGGAGAAAGAGTTAACAAGGAGAGAATATGGCAGCTTCATCGGGTGTAGCTACCCCAATTCTCCACAAACGCACAAGGTTGGATACGTCCGCTATCGCCAACATGAAGCGTATGCTGGAGAAATCAGGCCAGACGTTCAACAACGGAGTTCCGGTTCAGGTGGAGGCCGCATCGGGGTTTATCATCGAGTGTGCCGCGATCGTTAGCGTGGCAACCGCTATCATCGCTGGTATTGCGACCGAGCCTGCGAATAACTTAACCACAAGCGGTACAGCCAAAACCTTGAACACAGGGTTTAAGGTAAACAATCAGGCATCAGCGGTTGTGATACCTTTGGGTGCACCACCAAACGATGGAACCATCGGTATGGTTTTGGCGACCGAGTCGATGGAGTTCCAGGGGACCTACGGTGACTCAGCAACAGCAGCAAACGCCGTTCTGGCACAAGTCCAAGTCGGCGCCATCCGCGGCCTGACCAAAGACGCCGGTAACGGTTTCTGGTACGTTGACAATAACATCACGACCCTCGCAGGCGGTGCGTGTGTCGAAATCATCGAGCTCGTAGACGCGGTTGGTACTTTGAATGGTAAGGTAATCTTCAAAGTTATCAAAGCCGCACAACAGTTGAGTACATAAGGAGACAGTATGCCAGCAACACGTGGTGGATTTTCGCAGTTATTGGCTCCCGGGTTGTATTCAGTTATCTACGAAGATCTCGAGATGCACCCGGAAGAATACACACAGTTTTTTAACGTATACAGCAGTTCGAAGGCTTACGAAGAGGATCAACTCTACGCAGGCCTGGCTGCTGTGCCGAGCAAACCCGAGGGCGAGCCTATTAAATTCGACGAGCCCATGCAGGGTGGTTCGGTGAGGTACCAACATGTGGGGTTTGGTTTGGGATTCCAAGTCACCCGTGAGATGTGGGATGATGATCAATACGGGTTGATGAAAAAGGTGTCGGGAGACTTCGGTGGATCGATTCGGCAGACTGTTGAATCAGGAGCCGCGGCAGTCCTCAATAACTCCTTCACGTCGGTTAAAACCATCGACGGTGGAACCTTTATCGGTTCCCACAATCTGATGGGAGGTGGGGCTTACTCCAATGCGTCAGCAACCAATGTGGCGTTTGGAGTAACAGGGTTACAAGAACTCATCCTCATCTTTGAGAAGATGGTAAACGAACGTGGATTGATCAAACGGATGGTGCCGGAGTCAATCCTCATCCCGGTTGATCTCCAGTTTAAAGCCCAGGAGGTTCTCCACTCCTCCTACAAACCATACACTGGTACGAACGAGGTGAACTCAGTCCAGGGGCGTGTAGCTCCGATGACTGACCACTACCTCACGTCAACCACAGCCTGGTGGATGTTGGCTCGGAAGTCCGGTCACACCCTCAAGGCCTTCTGGAGGACTCAACCGGAGTTCGACAGTCAGGACGACTTCGCTACAAAGAGCGCCGCGTTCTCTGTATGGTTTAGAGAGGTGTTTGGCGTAACATATTGGCACGGCGTGGCCGGAAGCCCCGGACAATAGGAGGGAACTATGGCGATAATCCAAAAAGTTGCAGACACCATCTTCGACGTTCCTTCCACAACCGGTTCACTACAGGGCGGGAGGCTTATGTCTTCCGCCCCGCACAACGACGGGTTAGCGATGTACGCAACAGGTAATATCGACCTTGCTAACTCAGGCGCTGGAGCGGTAACCAAAGTTCGCGTAGCCAAAGGTGATTGGGCAATCGCGGTAGCTGCAGGAGCAGGCACTGTTGATGCTCGTATTACCCTCGATGAACTCCTCCGAACTGGAGAGACGTATATTAATGACCTCTTCGGTCAAGATAATAAAGTGGCTGCACCTGATAAAGGGATTGCAGTACTTGACATCTTCGCCATCTACTCAATTTCGGTCGCTGATGCAACCTCCGCTACTTTGAGATTAGGTAAAACCGTCTACTCTAAAACAGCTGGAGGGGCTGTATTTACTCAAACTGATCTACTCGCTGCAGCGAACGTTCAGAAAACCCAAACACCGGCTGCAAACCAGTATGTATACTCAGTACTCCCAGTTCAAACACAAAGTTCAGGTACCCCTCTCATCTTCCATAAAGATGATTTGGGGTTAATTGAAATTGAGCTTGAATTGGTAATTCCGGGTACTACAACCCTTCGTATCGCAGCTTTGGGTTGTCACTGTGCTCACAACCGCACCTAAGGGGGTTTATGGCAAATCAACTCGCACAATCTCCGGCAAGTATCGACACACCCGGAGCAACCATCTTCTACCCCAAAGGTTGCAAGCTAAAACACATGGAGTGGACCAACTACCTAGCTGGCGCCACCCTTATCGTCAACAACGGGTTGGGGAATCTAATCTGGTCCCCAACCGCCGCTAACGATTTATCTGAAGTTCGAACAGCCGCCATCGGGTGGATTGACACAGGTTTTGCCGTCCCAACGTTAAGTTCAGGAAAGTTACTGGTGTACTTCGAATGAAGAAACTTTGGGTAGTTCTTCTCTTAGTAGGTGTGGCCTTAGGCCAGACCAAAACAACCGTTACAGGGGTAGTACAGGATGCTTCGGGGAACCTCGCTACCTCTGGAACGGTGGTGTTTACGTTGTCTCCGCAGAATAACGGGGTGGTGTATTTTGTTACGGGAACGGGTATAATCGCCCCCCAAACAGGGACGTGCGGGATTGACGGGACGGGGAATATAAAGAACCTCGCTTTGTCTGGAGCATGTCAAGTCTGGGGAACAGACGTTATACAGCCAGCTAACCTAACTTACCAAGTGTCGTTATTCCCCAATGGGGGTTTTACAAACGCTATCCCGCAACAGTGTATAACAGGAACAACATACGATCTATCCAACCCTAGTTTCTGTCCAGTAATTCGTCCGACCCCCCAAGGAGCAACTGTTATAACCACCCCGATTCAAAATAACCTCATCCCAGCATCCAACGGGTTTTTCTCTTTAGGGTCTAACTCTCTACGCTACGCTCAAGGGTTTATTAACACCCTTACGGTGAATACCATCTTGGGAAATGACGTTTTTCAGAATGGTTTTACTGCTACCGGTAACGTAAAGTTATGCAGTTCATGCACCCTCCAATTTGGAGATATCCCTGATACTGGTATATCCAGAAATACCTTCGCCCCTGGAGTATTCATGTTCGGGCGAGGGGGATTTAACGATGACTTAGGAATTATTGATGCTGGGGGATACCGCATCGCAGGAGCTGCTTTAGCCGGGAGGGTGTTGAGGGGAGACGGTACCAACTTCACCTCAGCACAGTTAGCAGCCGCGGATCTTTCTAACGGTGTTTCGGGAAGTGGTGCAGTATGTCTAACAATCAGTTGTGTACTAGCCACACCTAACATCGGAGCAGCAACTGGAACTTCTCTTGCTCTTGGAGGGGGTACTGCATTAACTACCACTAACCGAACAGGCACGGGGAATTTAGTTCTTGCGACTGGTCCAACGATTACCAACTCAACACAAGACATTATCAATCAACCAGCGTCGACCACTTTTCTGATTAAGGATAATCAGGGTGGGACACGGTATTCCATCCCTTCAGGTGGTGTGACGCAGTCAACCATGAACAACACTCAGTTCAATGGTCCTTCAAACGCCAACACTATAAGTATTTTTTGTTCATCCCCTCATGCTGCAGCATTAACCGGAAATTCGGCAGACCAAACATTCTACACCTGTACTGTACCGGCAAACGTGGTGGGTATCAACAAAGGCTTTGAGGTACGTGCTTATTTCAAGCACTCCACTGGTACTGCGTCAGTAACATACAAGGCTAGTTTTGGAGGAACTAACCTTGTATCTCAAGCTTCGGTGTCACATTCACCTGGAGCAATGATAAATGTTGAGTGTCGCAATAACGCCGCAACTAACGCACAAGATTGTATAGTTTGGTATGATGATGGTGATACCGCCCAGACGTTTACGTCGTCAACCCCTGCAATTGATACTACTGTAAACCAAAGCGTGGTGTTTACATTCAACGTGGCAAACACTGACCAGATAACCCCTAACATGATGCGCGGAGGCGTGATTCAGTGAAATATCTCACACTTTTAGTTTTGTGGTTAGCCATTACTGCCCAAGCACAAACAACCATTTACGCCTCTGATGTGTTTGTTCTACCCACTCATGCTACAGATTGGATGTTTCATGATGGGTATGGGAATAGCCTAAGTATTAACGTTTGGGTAGGAGGTCCTACTACATACCTCCCAGCAAACACGGTGATTTGGAGTTATGATAAATCGGCATGCAATGCCTATTGGGAACCAGGCATTTGTTCGGCACATCTTGACTTTCCATTGGTAAAACAACCAGACGGTTCGTATGCTAGTGTGTCAAGTCTTATGACCTTCCCCTACGGTTGTTCTTGGTGCATCGGCTGGACTTTAGCAACAATGGACGTTCAACCGGTAATTGGTGAACCTACACCGTATGTAGTAATCCCAGCCAAAGCCACGCTTGGGTATATCAGCATAATAGACACTGAGTATATTGGTTATTGGAAGACTGGGGAGGTTACCTTTGACTCAGTAGTTGGTTTAGTTGGACCTTCTACTCCAACACACTGGCGCACAGTGTCTTATATAGAGTATATTACCACTCCCACATTCTCTGGATATGCTTTGGTTTCTGAACAGTGGGAAGGCCCGTGTTTTGACTCAACCGGAGCTATTTACTCCCCACAACCAGGATGTACACATGAGAAATGGTATTTCGCTCCGGCTTTGGGGTTGGTGAAGATACAGGTATTTGCTCCAACCAACGATCGCAATTTAGATATGGTGCGGTAGATGTCCACAGGCAAAGCACAATTCGTAGAGAAAGGGAGATGCGAGAAGTGTTGGAGGTTATTCCCCATCACGATGTTACAAAAACAAGAAGGACATCTGAGATGCATCATCTCCTGCACCGACGATCTCTCCACCACCCGTGAACGGCGTCAGAGGTTAATCTCAGACAAACTCGCATCTGGTAAAGAGGGTTCTTCCGATAAACCTGAGATGTTTTCCGACCCGGGAGAAATGAGTTTCGAATGAGTATCTTCCACAGTGATGATGTAAAACGGTTTGATGAATTACTATCAACCTGGCATGAAATCAAAAAGGAGCTTAAACACATGTCGACAATGTTAGACCAACTCACCCAAGATGTGGCTGATGAGAATACTGCGGTAGCTTCCCTCATCCAGCTGTTGAACAACATTTCCGCTCAACTTCAAAACGCTGGGACGGATCCCGTAAAACTGAAAGCTTTGGATGATGCGATCAACACGGAGAAAGCCGCAATCATCCAAGCGGTTACTGCGAACACCCCTCAAACCCCAACGATCGCTTCCCTTATGCCAACCAACGGTCCGGTGGGTTCTACAGTGGTGATCAACGGATCGGGATTCGGCCTAACCCAATCCGCTTCCAAAGTAACCTTTAACGGGGTTGATGCAGGCTTGGCCTCCAACTGGTCTGACACGCAAATCACGACGGCTGTACCGTCTGGCGCCACAACGGGGGATGTGATGGTAGTAACTACCGTGGGTGGTTCTTCAGCTCGCGGAACCTCATTCACGGTTGATGCATCTGTGGCAGCCGCTTCAACTTCCACTAACGTGCCCCCTGCGGGAGTGAACGAACCTGGCTCGGGAGTTTCTTCTCCTGCAAGCGGTACCCAGGTACCAAATGCAACCAATCCCGCTTCTACAGCAGTTCCGCCAAACCCAAACCCTAACGCTCCAACTACTTAACCCCTAAGGGGAGGGTGTAAAAGCCCTCCCGGCTTCAAAAAGGAGGATGTATGACAGCTCACCAGGTTTTAATCGGTATCGCGTGTTTGTGTTGGCTAGCAGGTATAGGGTTTGGATTTAGAGCACCAAGTCCGAGTTACCCCAACGGTTCGATCGCTGCAGTTTCCACCGGTTTGTTGTTCTTCGGAATCTCATTGTTGATAAAGGGGTGATATGGATCCGTTAATCATTGCACAGTTGGATGGGGATGTTAAACTTCAAGAGTGGTTGAATCTAAACCTCCTCCCTGCGTTCGTCGACAAAGGTGGAGCTGATACGGGAGGGCCGAATCCTCTTCCCCACGGTATAAGTACGTGGACCCCAGGGGCTATAGCAAGCTTAACCTTCCAACCGAAAGCAAGACCTAAAGGGCAGCCCTGGGATAACGTATACAGAGCAGCCACACTCTCAACAGGCCACCTCCCTTGTGTGTATTTTGGGTTTGGACTGTCATTCATGTACCCCACTCAAAAGGATATAAACGATAGCACCGCGGTCGAATTCGAACTCGCCCTGGCTGAAGCCGGTTTGGAATATGATATGGGTTGGCAGTTCAAACCGTCAAAGGTAGATGGACCGCCCGCCATTCGGTGGTTCGACGAGTTTGATCAGCGTTGGATGACTCCCGAAGGAGTGCCTCCATTCTCCCCTAAACCCGGAGTGTGGACAAACATTCAAGCTTACTTCCTAATCGATAGGGTGAACCAAACCACCACTCATCTTTCGCTAGTTGTGGATGAACACCCTTATGCAATCAACACCGTTCACAAGGCGAAGTTTAAATATGCAACCAAGCCTTGGTACCTCCATGCTGCAGTCCAACTGGATTCGGATGGGAAAGGTTCCCCTTACGGTATCCAAATCAAAAACTGGAACGCGAGAGGTTTGTAGAAATGTATGACCGCCAACCCTATCGGAGACATTCAACCTTGGCAGGTGTTTCTAACAGTTTTAGGTTCAGTAATTACTCTGGGAGGGATTCTCTACCGAGTAGTAAAATCCTTCCACAAGAGCATTATCTCGGAACTGAGAGTGACAAGGATTTCTATCAAGGAACTCCTCGCTGATTTGGCAGCTAGGAATCCATCCGCAATGGGTAGGATTGTAGCAGCGATTGATGATAAATCAATCATTGAGTTTGTACAGTCGAACGAACGTAGAAGAAAGCCTCGAGAGTGATGTATGGCAACAATAGGACAGAGAACGGGAGATGTGGCGTTGGAGTTGGGGAATAGATCCGATATAGTATCGGGTTCTCCCTCACGTGTTGATGTGTGGTATAAAAACTCCTACATCTCCATCGCAATGGGGTTTAACTTTGAACAGTTGGAGGATTCGATAACTTCGGTAATGTCCTCCACTTTTCAGTTCGCTTTTCCTGCAACTGCACGTGCGATAAACTCCTTGGTGTTCTATGATCAAAATGGTGGAGTGACTCGACCGAAGTTTACTGATATTGAATCTCTCCGTCGTTCGGGAGATTTCGCAGGAGTAACATCCACTCCGCTAAACCCAGGAGTGCCTGGGATGTATACGTTGTATGAGGGGAATTTGTTGTTTTCCCCACCTTTCGACGCTGGTCCGTACCAACTCATTCTAGACCTTTGGGACAAACCGGTGATTGCCGCAGTTGTCGCAAACACAGTTCTCAACGTCCCCGATGACTGGTTAGAGGCTGTAGATTACGGAGCAATCATGCGCGGTCATGTCTTCCTCGGTGAGCCGGATAAAGCGATGAATGTGCAGAGGTTGCTCTACGGTTATACCGATCCTGGGTCAGGTAAGTACATCCCCGGAATGCTGTCCAACCTCCAAACCAGAAAGCAAGCAAACGCTCCCGCGAGAGACTACGGCCTACAACCCCGTGGAAGCAGGATGAGTTACACCAGATGACCTACGACCGCTCAAGGATGATTGCTCCACCGTTTACCGGATGGGATAATTCTCTGCCTGCGGCGTTTCTCCCCCACAACTCTTTCCGCCAAATCACCGGATGGTTGTTAAATAAAGGGCGAATCCAATCCTTCCCGAACTTCGTCTCTTTCTCCAACCCTCCTAACGGCCAGGTTATAGCGGGCGGGATAACCTTTCAAGATGTTGCGGGGTTCAACCACACAGGGATTCTCACTAAGGATAAAGCCTACTACCTCACAGGTTCGGGGTATTTGGACCAAGGGGATATCGGAGGACTTATCCCCTCTTCCAATCAACCCTACTCTGTAGAAGTCTTCCTCAATCGTATGTTCTGGGTGAATGGAACTGCGGTATTACAATGGCTAGATGGTTCACAGGGTATACAGAACAACAGCGATGCACCTGGAGGGATGTTTCTCTCTAAGTTAGGAGGTTCTCTATTCCTCCTAAACCTCGGTGTAGGTGCAGCTGCTGCAGGTAAATTCTCCGCTATCAACAACCATCTAGAATGGGATCCTTCGGTAGACCCTACAGCGGGAAGTTTCGTCATCCCAGAGATAGAAGACCAGATAACTGGGGTTGCGGTAATTCGTGATAACATGGCGATCTATCGTTCCCACGGAATCTCAGTTCTTTCTAACACCGGGTCAATCCCAAGGTTCTCCATCTCTAACTTCAACTCCGGACCATCTGGAGTCGGTGTCTTCTACGAATACACGCTGGCTAACTATGGAGATGTGTCTATCTTCGCTTCGGAGGATGATTTTTATTTGTTCTCGTTGTCCACTCCGGAACATATCGGGGGGCCCGCGAAGAAGTCGATTTTTGCCGATTTGGCGAACGCATCAGGTACACCCTGGGCGTGTCAGTTGGGTCAGCTGAGCGCAGGGCTAGACTACCGCTCCTACTGGCTTTCCATCCCGCTATCCAACAACACCATCTCCTCCGTTTGGGTGTTTCATTTTGACGATAAATCTTGGGTTAACGAACAACTCCCCTACGGCGCCATCTCTTGGATGGGGAATGTGGCGGTGTCATAATGCCAGTACCTATTCCTTCTGATGGAGGTGGGGGAGGCTTTACCCCTCCTGAATTACTGGTTTCTCCTTCTGGGACTTTGGCTTTCGGGAGTGTTGCAGCTGGTTCAACAGCTGATATAGTTATCACGGTTTCGAACTTCGGAAGTCTCTCTACCAAGGTTTCGGTGATATCGGTGGGAGGGATTCCATATACCTTGATCGGGCTCCCCGCTCTTCCCGCTACATTGGGACCAGCTCAAAGTTTTTCTTTCACGCTACGCTTTTCCCCAACCGTAGGTGGGACGTTCAACGACACGCTATCGATAACTGCTACCGCAGGAACGGATGGCTCTCCTTATACAGCTGCGATTTCTGGGACTGCTCCTGGAGCTGGGGGAGCGTTGAATGTAAGTCCTTCTCCTGTAACGTTTCCGACAACGATTGTAACTCATACTGCAGTACCTATCCCTGTTGTGGTGAAGAACATCGGTACGGCAAACGTAACAATAAACACCATCGCGTTGTTGGGGGGAGCTCCGTTTGGGTTAACAGGACTTCCAGCTTTACCTCTAACCCTAACTCCAGGCTCCACAACCACGTTTAACGTAACTGCAGCCCCTACAGCTGTAAGTGGACAGTTAGCTATTGTTGATACGGTTAGGATAGGAACGGCGGGGATTGGGAATGTAGATACTACAGTTTTCCTCCAAGCGGTGTTGTTAATCCCGGTGGGGGTTATACAGGATAACCTACGTAGGTTGTTGTTCTCATTCACCACAAACGATCCTGTGGTGACCACGCAGTATTTGGACCCGACAAACCTCAACGGTCAACAAGCGGGGGTGTTGATATTTAACGGCACTTTGTGGGACGTTCCCGGGTTTGAGAAGAAGTTGAGACGGGTAAGGTTTTGGTATGAGAACTTTGGTGTGGGTGTGTTGACAGCTACGGTCTCTTCCTGGCGTCCCAGTGTGGGGGCAGATTCGTTTGATCAGAAGACTGCAAGTGCATCTATCGGTACAGCGTTAGCTGACCAAACTGAACGCACAGGGTTTTTCGACATCCAGATTTCTGGGGAGTTGATTATTCTTCAGATCTCTCGTGCTGGAGGGGGTGGAGCAGTAAGCCTTTTGGGATTCCTCCCCGAATTCGAAGACGGAGGTGAAAAAGTTGAAGGTAACTAGACTCATCAAAGAAAACCTCACCTCTAGGGAGACTGTAGATCTCCACGAACAGTTGGTTAAGGCGGTGAACAATATTGAGTTTGGGGATGCAAAAAACCAGATCTCCGGCAACTTAAACGGAGCGTGGGTGACAGGAATCACGCCAAACATAATCAACACCGATTTTACACTAACCCATAACTTGGGTAGAGTCCCTACGGGGTGGTTTCCCGTATGGAAAGATGGATACGTAGACTTCAAAATTGGAGCTGGCACATGGACATCGAAACAAATATTTCTACAAGCGAGCGTGGCGAACGTGAACTACCGGATTTTTGTCTTTTAAGGCCTTTAACACGGTTGAGCGATCCTAAGGTGATAGAACAAACCTGGGAGAAGATTCGGACTCAAGATTATGCGTTTGACGATTTCACCATCAACAATCCTGGGTTATTCCTTGCTGGGATGGTGAGTGAGAATACTTACTACTTCTTAGTTGAGGAGTCGGGAATCGTAATCCTCAACGATCTCTACGAAAACTCAACCTCTTCCAACATCCACTTCTGTATGTGGGATAAGAGGTACCCCCATTCAAAAATCATCCAGGCCGCTAAAGAAGCGTTGGGGTTTGTGTTTTCCTTTAACTGCCATAGGGTGTCTGCGTTGATTCCCGTTTACAACCCTTTCGCGAAGCGGTTGGCCACTCAGTTAAGATTTCGTTATGAGGGGTGTATGAAAGAAGCAATCCTCTACAAAGGTAAGTGGTATGACGAAGATATCTTCGGGTTGTTGCATTCTAACTTCATAAAACCTGAGGTGCAGTGATGCCAGGATTTGGAGGGAGTAAACCTTCCGCGACGCCTTTAAAACCGCCAGCCCCAATAATGCCTGGGATGAATTCCCTCTTCCAGAGTTTGTTTGGAGGTAAAAACGGAGCGGGCGCTACAGGAGTTGGAGCCCTAACTGATACTGCGGCGGGTAAAGGAGTGGGAGCCTCAACTGTTACTCCTGAGATGATTGCAGCCATACGTAAGGGCGCTCAGGCGAATCAACAGCAGGGTTTTGGTCAGATTCAGAACAAGTTTGCCGCGTCGGGTATGTCAATGTCGTCTGATCTAATGTCTTCACTAGCTAAATACAACGTCGACTACGGAGCACAAACCGACGCTACTGTTGCCGATCTACAGTTTAGAGGGGCTGAGTCTGCGGCTCAACGCCAGTTAGGGGCTGCCGATATACTTGAGGAAACCTTCGGTAACGCAGCAATGGCGTTTGCTCCCACAGAAGCCATCGGCGTACAAGGTGGTTCAAACCTCGGTGGAGCAGCAGTCGGCGGTGCAAGTTCAATCATCTCCGCTATGATCATAGCAGGAATGTTCGCATAAGGAGTTCATATGGCAGGTCCGAGTTCTACTTCAGGAGTTGGAGCAAACCTGGGTTTCATGCCAGGTCCGGATTACTCACCGATTGAGAAGGGGATTGCGCAGATTGTGGCGGCGCATGATCAGAAGAAACAGAATGCTGCTCAAGAGTTCGACCGGTTGATGAAGGCTGTAGATATGGGGTTACCCGTCGACCCCAAACAGATTGAGGGAACGTTGAAGAAGTCGGGGATTAAGTTAATGCAGCCGGATGAGATGAAGGCCCATCTACAGGCGAGGCAGTCGGGAGCTGCGGATAATTTGTTGAAACCCCAAACGGGAGCCATAGGTGCAACAGGAGTTGCTGCTGGCGCGAAGCCAAACGGTGGGACAGCTCAAACTCCTACAGGGGCTGTAGCGGGGGCCAAACAAAACCAAAAGCAAGCCCAACAGAGTCTTCTCTCCGGTCTGGTCCAACATCGGTTAGATATGGCGAAGATGAAAGGAGAGACTGAAGAAAACCAGTTGAAGTTGCAGAACACTCTGTCTACACTCCATAACGAGGCGTTAAATGGGAATGCTGAAGCGTTGGGTAAATTGATGGCTCATAATGATATTCCTTTTAACCTCCAGGCCCAGGCGTGGCAGAAAGGAACCCCCGAGCAACGTCAGAAGATGATGGATGTGGCAAGAGGAGCCGAAACCGACGCACAGGTGGCTGCACGTAAGGACGCTATCTACGGTCAACTGATGTCCGACGGGAGGTTCAAAGACCCCTCAATGGGGATGAAGGCTGCCGAGATTATTGCCAAGGGTGGGGAGTTACCGACCGAGGTACGTAACTCAATGGTACCTAACACCATGACAGACCTCGTCAAAGAATCCCAACTTGGTAACCAACTCATCGAGATGGGAGTGCCTGCAGACCAGGTTGGGACTATTGCAGCTAACGCACAGAAGGTTGGGTTGGCTAACGCTCTACCTACCGGAATGAAACCCTTGGCCACACGTCAGGTTGAGGCAGCCGAAATGAGAACCGGTGTGGAGGTAGTGAGGTTTAAAGCCGAGGAGATGCACTACCAAGCAATGGCCGCAGCAATGGACGCCAAGATGAAGGAGGAGGGGGCTAAAGCAGACCTGGAGATGTTTAAATCCCTTGCTGAGGTGAAGAAGTTATCCCCTTCTGCGGTGTCGGACGATATGATTAAAGCGGCCCAAACCAGAGCGATGAGAGCGATGGGATGGACGGAGACGGAGACTAAAGGGTTCTGGAACACCATTACTGGAGGGTTGATTCCCACTATGAACCGAGGTTTCCGTCCCCAAATGACTCCCTCAGGTCAATCAACCATCGACAAATCAATCGGTGGTGGTTCTACCTCAGATCAAGTAGCTCAGGGCACCATCGGAGCTATAGGGAAGGCCATTAAAGACAACAAACCAACTCCCGCTTTAGGGTCCGGTATTAACTCAGACACGGAAGGTGGGCCTTACTAATGCCGCAGGCTACACAATCTCAACTGAATGTCGATCAATGGGCGGAGGGGATTGCCCAGTATGAACAGGGGTCCAAACCTGACGCACGTAGTGTACGTAACAACAACCCTGGGAATTTGAAATACGCCAAACAATTCGGTGCGACGGGATACGACAAAGACGGGTTTGCGGTGTTTGAGAATAAAGAGTTAGGGATGAAGGCATTGAAGGAGCAGTTACAGAGGAATTTGGAACGTCATCCTGATTACACCTTAACTCAACACATGCATGCTTACCTTGGTGGGACAGGAGAACCTAAAGCGACGGCAGAAGGTGATCCGATCGCATACGCTTCTTTTCTTTCTAAACACATGGGGTTGGATCCCGACTCAAGGTTAGTTGCTCAAGCGTCAACTCCCTCTGGTGCTAAACCGTGGTCGGAGATAGCTTCACAATTCGACCCAATGATGCCTGAAGAGACCTACCAGCAGATGAAGAAGTTGTACTTCGACAACTTCATTGCTCCCCATCTGTCCAAGGATGATGATCTTTTAACGTCGTTCAAATACTTCGATGAGAAGACAAAACGCCCGCATTTACTCACAGACGAGAATCTCGCCAAACTAAAACCCATCCAGGCGCAAGCTTCCCTAATGCACGGGTTGTATGCTCCGTTCGACCACGAAACGGCAAACAAGTTCAAAGAAATCCAAGAGAACATCTCCACCCTCCAACAGAGAGAGGGGCAAAACCCCGCCTGGGAACAAATTCCTGGGGAGATGTTGGGAGCCTCTGCACCCTTGATGTTAGGTTCGGAGGGAGCTGAACCTTTGGCAGCTTCTGCTGTGGAGGATATATTCGCACTGACCAAAAGTGCAGATATCGCCCACAGGGCTTTACGAGGGGGGATTGCCTTTGCTGCGTACGAGGCGGGTGCCGCTGAAGGTAAAGATAAAGGTGTAGCTGCCCTTAAAGGCTTCGCCATAGGAGCAGCTATGGATGGAGGTTTGTCCCTAGGTGGGAAGTTAATCTCCAAAGGGGTTAAAGGGGACCCCGAAGAGCTGTTGAAGAACGCTTTAGACCCATCAAAGGGGGTGTCTCTTGATGCAGACAGGGTTATCGCAGACCAGATTCTCCAAGATCAACATTTGGCCACACAAGAGGGACGTTCCTCCTTCCTCCGTGAAACACATGATGTGCGTGGTGCCCAGGTTCAGATTAAACTGAAGGACGGTAGAATCATCCAAGAATCAATCCTCTCTAATGACGTACCAGGTGCGTTAAACAAAACCCAGTTTTGGACGCAACAGGGAGGAGAAGTACTCGGTATTGACTTCCAACCTGGATGGCAAGGGAAGGTACAGGAGTTTTTGGCTTTACAAAACAAAGCCCAGGAATCGGGGTACACCACACGTGTAGTTGGGACAGAACCAGGGAAAGCCGAACAAGTTGCTGAAGACTTGCGTAGAAACGGCCACCCAGTTGAAGCACAAGGTGGGGATAAGGTTGTTATCTCTCAGCCGAAGAAGACCATGCCCTCGCGTGATCAGATTAAAGAAGTCGTCGACCGTTGGGGTAGTGATGATGATAGTTTTAAACAGAATGTGACGAACCAGATTCGGCAGATCTGGAATGCACAGGTACCGACGAAGTCAAAAAGATTAATGGTAGATAAACTGGAAGAACTCATCGGGGAAAAAGCGAACGAACTCCTCCCTGATGAGTGGAAGATTCAACCAAAGGTTTCTGGGGTTTATAAGTCGGAGTTTGAGAAGTGGCTCTACTCCCTTGGTGCAATGAAGCCTGCAGACATCCGTATAGCAAATGGGTCTTGGGACTCCCTACAAAACGAAGTAACCATGGGTCATTACTTTCCTGGTCAACTGGAAGAGTATGTTTCAGATATTGAGAAACGGTTGCCTCGTGGGATGAAAGTTCCCGAAAGATTCCTCCCAAAAGAACTCGTCCCTAAACCCGTAGGAGAGATCGAGGTTGAGAAGGCGTTGGGGAATCATGTTTCTCCCACCCAGGAAACGATTCCCACTCTGGATGTGGAGGAATCACGTACCTCTAAAATGCGACGACTCTACAACATCGTAACAGGGCAGGGGTATGGGAAGGGTGGAGCTATTGACACTACTGCAGAGCGGTTACTGCAAGACCTCGGTCACGACCCCTATACCGTTGATATGGAGGAGTTGGGGTTTGCTCCTAATTTTGAAGCGTTCCAGTCTGAACTAAAAGGTTATGAAATCATCCAATCCGCGAAAGAAGAAATCAACCAGAAGATCGCACAAACGGGAGTTTCGCTTGAGGAGTCTTCAGCCTTACAGGAAGCGGCGAGGAAGGGAGAAGTTGAACCCACCGCAGCTAACAACCGTATCCCTCCCTCCGAACGTGGATCGTTAGTGATGACTCAAGCGGGCCCTAAATGGGTTAGGGTAGCTGAAAACCCTGAACGGATAAGAGTTCAGATGGATCCTGAAATGTTAAAGGAGGGCTATCCGGGTTCGGCTGGGTTAACAGTTTTCCCAAAAACCTCCTATTACGAAGGGATTGTTAAAGCGTTAGGGGTTGATGTTGACCCTCTAGATCCCCGCCCTCTCCACATCGCAACAGCTCCAAATGAAACCCTTCTCTGGCATGAGAACCTTCACGTGAGGTTGTACAACATAACCAAGCAACCCTTTGCTATGGTGGATTTGTGGAAACCCTCTCCTAACTTTGGGACGGCAGAAGAAATCGGCGCACAGTTGATGCAGCATGTCGCCTACTCCAAAGGGTTAAAACCCCAAATGATTGAAGAGGCGTTTGTGCACGCGGCGACAGCAGTCCGAACGGGGGATGTTAACTACCTCGCCAGACTCGCTTATTGGGATACCTCGATAGGTAATGTGTTGAGGATGGTTGAGGATTTCAGTAGTAAGGCCCTCGACCGAGCAGCGTTGGAAGCAGATACCATCCCCGTTCGTCAAGCCAAAAGGGCTTTAGACCACGTGATGGTTAAAGCTTCCTCCGATCGAATGGCACAGTTGATCCGCCTTGGCAGGGAAACAGATGGGTTAGCTTTCTACTCCCCTGAAGAACAAACCTGGAAGTATATCAATGCGGAGGGGAGATTCCAAACTTCAAAGAACTTCGGTAGTTTAGTCGACCATATGGAAGACCTCGCCTCTGGTCAAGATTTTGCTCCCTCCGCCTCCATCTGGGCGGAGATGAGAGGGCTGAGGGGAGAGATGAATCCTAGAGGGTTGGGCCCCACTGAAAACATGCCGATGCCCGAGCACTCCGTTGGGCAGGATCAGAAGTGGGTGGGATGGAAGGCTATGGAGGGGGCGTTTCGGCCGATGTTGCCTTGGGTTGCCGATCTGGATACCAAGTTGAACGATGCGTTTGGGAAGACGGGGCAGAGGTTACCTATCTACGAGAAAGTGAAAGCGGTTGACGATGCGTTGAAGGCGGGAGATGATTGGTTGACGAATCAAAAGGAGTTGGCTGCCGACTTTCTAAAGGGCAATCCGAAGAAGTTGTATTCCTACATGGACGCTTTAACCACTACCAAAGAACACTGGGCGGGGATGGCGGATAAACTGCAGTTAACCCCGGACGATCTTAAAAACCTCTCACGAGCGGAAGAATGGTTGAGGAACTTCCAAAACGACACACACATCCCAGCTTTCAACTACCTCCGAGACCAACTCCCTAGGTTGAGAGGGTTTAACTTCAACCCGGATTTTGTGTATGGGAGGGGAGCCAAACTCCCTTCTGATATGTCCTTCTTCCACAAAGCTATCGCAGAAGGAACCCTCGACCCCAAGGATGCACATCTTGGTCGGTTCTTCAACTTCCTCATCCGAGAGGGGTTTGAGAAGAAGTTCACAGGAGGGGCTATCAATGAGTTGAAGAAAGTTGTGGATTTGAAGGATGGTGAAGGGAAATACGTACTTGGAGTGGACCGCTGGCCATTGAATAACTACGTTAACTACGTGCGTGGGATTCCCGATGTTACTCAACAGGTGATCACCCGAATGTCAGCGGACTTTGGTAGAACAATGGGAGAGCAGTTCAAGAAGATCAACCCGTATTTGCCGGACGGGTTCAAACTGCCTGAAGAAGTCAACTACCCTGGGTCTATCTTTAACAAGTTAATGACAATGTCGTATGTAGGGGCTTTGGGAGCAAGACCTGCGATATTTGTTAGGGACGTCTTCCAAGCTGCAACTACTACACTCCCTGTACTCGGTATCAAAAACTTCATTAAGGGCGCAGCACGAGGTTTAACCTCAGAAGGGTTTGCTCGGGCAGAGGAAGCGGGTGCCCTACTAAACAAAAAGAACATAGGAGAGATGTATGGAGATGTCTTCAACGAACTCCCGGCAGGGGGTAATACATTCGACAAAGCTCTTAAACTCAGTTCTAAACTCCTGGCGCCTTCACGGTGGGGTCATAACGTCGCCCGTGCCATTGCTTACAATGGTGAATTCGACTCAACCTTTGAGGCTGTACAGAAATATCGTGCGGGGGTTATTGATGCAGATAGGTTGATGAGAGATACTTCGATCTGGTTTTACGATAAACCAGAGATCAACAAAATCCTCCAAATGGCGACGGACCAAGGAATTCCTACGGAGGAAGTGGCAAGACGATCGGCTCTACAATTGGTGGATTTAACACTCTGGCCTTACCGCCGGGGCGCGCAGCCTACCTTGTTACGAACGGGCGCAGGTCGCATATTTGGTCAATTCGGTATGTGGCCGTTAAATTATATGGACTTTCTCCGCCGCATGGCAACAAAAGTTTCAGACTTCCACGGTCCCGCCCTACGTACCGTTGGCACCTGGATGGGAGCTAACTTCGCTGCAGCCGCCACAATGGAGGGGTTGTTTCACGCAGATGTAGGTAAATGGTTTTGGTTAAGCCCTGCAGGGTTTGGAGGTTCACCCCATTTAGAGCTCGCCCAGAACCTCTTTAAAATGGCTGAGGAGACCCAAGAGGGTAGGGAAGCACGCCGTAAGGTTATGGAGTACCCCTTGGACTTCGTCCCAGCATCAAACGAGATAAAAACGATACTGAAATCAATCGATGAAGGTGGACCCGCATTCACAGACGATGGCCACATTTCGGACAACTTCACGCGTATCTTGGGTTTCAAACCGTTGAACGAAACCCACGAACAGCGTCTGCAAGACTTAAGCCCAGAAGACAGGATAAGGTATGAGTTCGGCTATCCGACTAAGTACGATAAGTACGGAATCGAGAAGCCCCAGAAGGAGAAACCATGAATGTTCAAATGAACGTCATACCTCATCAACAACAACGGTACGATACAGCAGGTGATTGGAGGTTGGATGTGGAGAAAGACACGCTTGTGATTAACATCTCCTTTCTCGGGGATTGGAAGATGGAAGCGTGTTTGGGGATACACGAGTTGATAGAAGCAATCCGATGTATGGCTGATCGGGTTGATCAGAATCTCGTGGATCAATGGGACCTCAACTTCAAGGGAAAAGGAGAACCTGGAGATGATCCCGCCGCTCCCTACCACAGACAACATGTCCAAGCATCGATTGTAGAGCGTACCCTAGCACGCCAACTCGGCGTCGATTGGCAAAAATACGAACAAAAACTGGAGGAGTTGAATTATGGGCATGAAGCCAAGACTCGGTGATAGACCACATGAAATCCCTGGTGTTGTTAACCAGACAAAAGATGTAACTGAGGTCGGAGGTACAATCGTACCCGGCACCGTAACCCAACCAAAGGTGGAATACTGCCACCCTATTCCTGGTACAGTCTCACAGAAGTATGAAGGAGCGGAGAAGGAGAAATGAAAACGGTTGAAGCTCTAGCTGACGCGTTTATGCATCATGAGGGATGGTTTCCGGGGAGTAGGTCGAACAGGAACCGAAACCCCGGAAACCTCAGGGCATTCCAGAAGTCCCAACCTGTGGATGATGGAGGTTATAGGGTCTTTGCATCGTTGGTTGAGGGCTATCAAGCTTTGCTAGACGATTTGTCTGCGAAGCTAAACGGTAGTCACGGGCTAACGAGAGAGTCCTCTCTTCTCGACCTCCTGAACATCTACGCTCCAGCTGGAGATAACAATAACCCGAGTGCTTATGCGATAGCGGTGGCTCAGTGGGTTTCAACTGCATTAGGTAGAGCAATTACCACAAAAACACAACTGGAGGAGTTTGTAGGATGAAAATCGTATTCCTGCTATCAGTTTTACTTTTAACTGGATGTGGTCCCCATATTAGTCACGCTTATGGAGCAAGTGGTAAAGATTACGTAGCTCCTGATATTTGTCAGGCAGTGGCAAAATGTACGGCAGCAGGGGAAACAAAGTGCTTTTACCCGCAAACCGATCAATTCACCTGTAGTGAGAAAAAATAGGAGAGCTAAAGTGAAATTTCTGCTGATGAGCAGATCTGGAGACGGTTTGGCCCTTGCCCGCCGTCTCTCTGAAAACGGGCACGATGTGGCCGCGTGGGTTATGGACCGTCGTGCGAAGAAAAACTTTGATGGGTTGGTGAGGAAGGTCGATAAATGGTCCGACTTCATCGATGCCAAAACAATTGTTGTGTTTGATTCAAACGGTGGCGGGAAGACCGGGGATATGATGCGGTCGAGGGGCCACCACGTCCTCGGGGGTTCCGTCTTCCACGACCAGCTAGAGATGGATAGGGGGTTGGCGTTCCAATTAATGGAGGAGGTTGGGATTAAGGTACCACCAACAGAATCCTTCACAGACTGGGAAGCAGGTAAAGCCTACACGAAGAAATTCGAAGGTCGTTTGGTCTTCAAACCCTCCGGGGAACTGGCGAAACAGGGGGCTGACCTCGGTATCGACTCCTACGTTTCGTATGACTCCGAAGACATGATCGCGATGCTTGACTACTTCCAAACCCTCGCGGGTTCAACCCCTGCCGAGTTCGAACTACAAAAATTCATCGAAGGTGGGGTCGCTATCTCCACCGAAGGATGGTTTAATGGTAAAGATTTCATGCTTCCCTTCAACCACACTGTGGAGAGAAAACAGCTCATGGATCAAAACCTCGGTCCCTCTGGTGGTTGTTCTGGGAATTCTGTCTGGGCTTGTACTTTCAACAACCACATCATTGACGACGGAATCGCTCGTATGGCTCCTACTCTCAGGAGTTTTGGATATATTGGTCCTATCGATCTCAATTCGATCGTCAATGAGCAGGGAGTCTGGGCACTCGAGTTCACCCCCAGGTTTGGCTACGATGCCCTCCCGGCATTTCTGGAACTCTACCAAGGCGATGTAGGGGAGTTGTTGGCAAGCTTGGCGATGTTGACTTATCCGAAGGAGATGGTGTTGAAGTCGGGGTTTGGCTCGGCGTTGAGGTTGTCAATTCCCCCTTACCCCTCTGAGGAGTATAGGCCGAAGGGTGGGGTACCGATTCGAGGGTTTGAACGTAAAGACCGCGACCACCTCTTCTTCTACGAGGTACGTCTAAACAACCAAGATCAACTTGTTACGTCAGATTCCGGCGGAGCAGTCGTATCCATAACCGGCTGGGGAGAATCAATCCCCGGCTCACTCTGGGGTCCATATGATTTGGCGAAGACCGCGAGGATCCCCGACAAACAATACCGTACCGATATGATCGAAAAACTCTCAGAGGATTATTCCCGCTGGGAGACTTTAGTTCAGATCGGGAAAACCTTAGGCAAAGGAGCTTAACAATGGGTGATTTTTGGATTAACTTTATCCTAGGCAACGCCTTGATGGTGATTCAAACTGTGGTGAAAAATCCTGCAAGGAAGGAGTCGACGAAGAACTACCTACTCACAATCGCGAATGATATTTATATCGCGTATGGGATGATACCTGTAACACCGGTGGTTCAGAGTACGCAACCAAACCAGTAAGTCTCGCCTCGGTATATGGAGAAGGTATACTTCAAGGGAGACAAACATGATTGAATGGGTGAATCACAACTATCCTGCGATAATGGTGGTTGGGTCGTTGGTGGTCCAACTGGCCACGTTAATTATCATGGGGTATCAACACCGATTGATGTGGAGGGATTATCGATACCGACATAAGATCAACGGAAAGCGTCCGGAGTAAACGGGGAAACTTTCGAGAGGTGTAGGTTAGACCGAGGATACCAAGTATCCACAAAATGATGTTTAAGCGGTTCAACCACATCGAATGAGAGAGATGGAGGTTTAACTTTACGCAGACGAATTGTGTGGTTATTAAACCGGAAAGCATCACCAAGGTAGGAGTATACTTCTCCTCCCCATCTATAACATAGCCGGCTACACAGGTAAACACAGCCGCCATCACCAACGTCCCGATGATATCCACCCACCTGGTGGTGTATACAAACCAGGAAGGGAAGTGGTCGAAGACAAGCATCAGAGTGAGCGTGGAGGTAAAGCTGTAAGTACCCAAAATCCAAACTACCTTCACTCGACGTGCAATACACGTGTAGAGGAAGTTTAGTTCGACGAGACATTTCAAAACCCAGAGTGCCAAAGTCCAGTTAGACATAAGGAGATTCTCCCATGAAGTTGATTGTTAAGCTTGCTGTGTTTACGTTAGTTCTAACCGGTGCTGCTGTTGAAGGGGTAACCTTCTGCTGCGGTAACCCCCCTTGCACGCCACCGATTGTGTGTAGTGTTAAATAGAAACCTCCTCATCAGGTTGTAACCCCAGGAGGAAGTCAATCACCTGAGTTTTGTACGACTTAGGGGCTTCCTCCTCTTCTATTGTGGAGAGGATGTCGTTGAAGTCGAGGGAGCGGAAGGTGTGGCCGAGTAGGGTTATTTCCGTTCCCAGTAGGGGTGGGAAGTAAACCATCTGACCTACCTTGAAGTTCTCTTGGATGATGGGGTCGATAGAGGTAGCGAGAATAAACCCGATTGAGTTACGGGGTTTTTCTTTCTGCGCCGCCACACCGACAAAAGACTTCCCGTTATGAAGGGATTTAATTCTCGCATAACGCTCCTCGATCGTTAACGTTGTGGTGATTGGACGAATAATCACTCGTCCGCCGATTGGTTTCGGAATCTTAATCTTTGGAGTTACACCTAAAATCGCTTCCATACCTTTGTGTCAAGCCCCTTTACTCCCGCCGTATTCTCAAACGGGTGTTTGATCTGTGAGAATGTGAGGAAGATTATCTTCCCAGTTGTGGAGAGAAGTTGAGCGTAGGACTCCTCAAGAATATACAACTCCTTCTCGTCTTGGAAGACTGTGGAGCTGTGAACAATCCGTTGAACATCACACCAAACTCCATCATGCATGTATTTACTTCCTAGCTGAACTGACGTCGACACCGACAGCCTCCAGGTTGGAGAGAATGATTGAATGTTTCATATCTGTATTGCTAGTAAATCCTCCATCAGTAAAATCACATTCAGTTCCAATTTCATCCCATATACGTTGTTGGTCTTCGTTAGTTATGCTTAGGCATTTCGCCCACGCTCTCCAAACTGGTGCAGAAGAGTCGATTGAGTCACATTGTACATCCCTCAACATATTCAACTCATCAACGTTCCCCTTCACCATCCCAAACGCGTGGATGTAAAGTTGGTCGCCTTTGTACCGCCGTTTAAGGAATTCACATGCACGAACACGTGTTAAAGGATCGATGTAGTAGTGGGTGCAGAGGGCTCTGGGAAGGCCAATTCCATCAAGCGGCAACTCCTCCACCATCCTGATCAACCCCTCCATCCATCCCATTATGTTTCCTTTGGTTGTTTGTGGGACCCCGATAAACTTACACCCGAGTTCACGGAACTCATCATAGTGGTGATCGAGGAAGTGCTTCGTTGAAGAGTAAGTACGTTCCCAGTCTTGGTATAGCTCGTCAGGGCAGACGATATACGCTGGTTTATAGAAACGAACGGCTTCGGCAAACTCTGTGGAATTGACTGATTTACCGAGTTCGTAGGCTCCGTTATCCAAAATAAGAGTATCCCCATGATCCTCTCTCCTTTCTTTATAGAACTGACGATACCTCTCATCCTTGATCTGGGCTAACACTAAGTGGGTTTTGGAGAGAGTGGCATACCTCTCCAGACCTGATATCGGACAAATAATCGCAAAGTTCATTGAACTCCCCTTCGTAGAAGTTTCGGTATTTGGAGATTAAGGCGGTTGAGATATCCAGTAAGACGGATAGCTCCTTGATGGTTGTAGTCCAAATGACGCGCTGGTCAAGATGAAACAGTTTGGCTCTCTGGTTAGGACTATATCTTGCTCCTCCTGTTGGTCGACGGTCGATTTTGCAATGTTCCAACCGACGGATGATAGTATGCATACCATAGTTTAACCGTTTGTGGAGCTCTTCGATGGATAGATGTTGGAGGACGTAGAGATCAGTCCACATGGATTTCTCGTCGGGGTAACCGAGATCACGAGCTACTTTAACCCAGTTTTCAGCCATGTTTACTCCAAGATGTAGATATGTCCAAGTACATTATTCTCTTCCCTCAACTGTCCCGCTTCCTTGAGCGACGCGATGACGGATTTGACCTGGGTTGCCGCGAATTTGTACTGCATTTTGCGAACAAGGTTGCTATGAGCAATGGTGCCACCGGAAGCTCTAATTGCACGAAGGATGAGTTCAGCATCTTGTCCAGCTTGGGTTTTAAACAACTGCCGGAAGAGATTAGGCAGAAACTTCTCATTCCAATCGAGGATTTTAACCGCTCTCTCAAAACACTCCTCGCAGATTGTGTGGATGTCATATTCATAGTGGGTTCCTACGTGGAGACACATCGCGAGTCGTACTACGTGGCCTTGTTTGCGTTGGTAGTAAGTCCCCAACAACTCATGTTCGGGGTGTTGGGAGTCAACTGTGTGTTTGCGGTACCAGGTGCAGAATTTACATTTGCAGCCTTGTATTCCCGTATGACCTTCGATCTTACACGCTCCCATAAACGTGTGGAACCAAGCGAGCTGCATCATCAGTCTTTCTTTAATTGTTGGGTCTCCGGGTCTTGGTATAGGTTCGCATCTGGCGGAAGATTCTTGAACGACCAAAAGGTTACGTGCAACGAAACCTCCACCAAAGGTGTCCTCAGGAATATTAGTGACGAACCAGTCCGGCGTCGAACACATAAGAACGGAAATGGCAATGTTGCGCAATGGCGTTTTACCCCGCATGATAGTCCCACTCGCCCATTCGTCTGGACAGTCCATAAAACGAGTGATGAGTTGTACCAATCCTTCGTTGTACTTCTGTTTATTGAGAAAAACGGCCATTTCCGGTGCATAAATAAGTCCAGTCGCATTTTCACCTTTCATAGAGTCGATTAGGGCTTCGGGGGTTAGTTTTTCAGAGTATATCGGGGTGATCTGTAACTCCTGTAACATCTTAACGATAATGTCCGCAGCCGAGGTTTTCCGAAGTCCACTTGGACCCAAGATGATAACTCCAGTAGCTGGGTAGAAATTAAAGTACCCCATTTCCACCCAAATTCGACGGTTACATACTGCCGCAACTCCAACCACGGAGGAAAAGAAGTGATACGGTAGCGGCGCTTCCGCCCGAGAGGTATAATCAACATAATCTCTAAAAAATCCCGTTTCCGGTATGAGAGCGTCAAGCTCCCTCTCAGCCAACTCCGGGTCGTAGTTCGACCGTTTGTAGTTTGCTCCGACTTGGTTTCCGTTGAGGGAGGAGTTACCATTGCCGTTTTGTCCGATTCCATACACCACCTCGATAAGTTCATCGGTTGTTAGACTGAATGTTTCACACACCAGGGTTTTTAACGCCTCGCGTTCATCAACCGGGACTGAACCGGAGTGGAGCGTCTTCAAAAACCCCGTTACACCTTCGAAAGCTGGATGGGTTCTTGGTAACTTCTTCCCCTCCATTGCAGACCTAAACAGCGCTAATTGCTCTGGTATTGTCCTTGACACCGTTTCTCTCCTTCAAGTCACTCAATGCCTGAACCAACTTTGCGCAATAAACTTTTGTTTCTATTGAGGTATTACGATCTAACTTAAGGTTACAAAGCTCCCTTAAAATTGGTGCTTGACGTTTCTTTACAATTAAGAAAGGTTCGACTATATCTAAAACCTTAATTATCTCACTGATATTACTAACTATCCAATGATAACAGGGTTTGTTCTTCCCTTGAAGTTCAGTTATCCTCCCATAACCTAACTGAACTTCAACTTCTCTTAGAAGTGTTATATCTGAATTAGATATTTCTATCCTTCTACTTAAGTATCCTTCGGCTTGAAAGTAGGTTCCAAGACATCCCTCACAATCAATCAGGGCTGCTAACCAGATTGCTTTCTCCTTGTCGCTCAGTGTAAGTAACATATTTCTCCTTAAGCATTCCGTGATGCCATGAAGGTCCGATTTTCGTCTCGCAAGGTATTGAAAAACCCCCCATTTCAGGGATTGGAGAAGAGAGTGTAGAAGATACTAAGTCTATCGCATCACAAGCTACTTTTACACTCTTTGCTGCTCCATGAATGTTACATACAACTGAGTCGTGAACTGTAAATAATACTCTTGAACGCTCTCCGAAGATTCTTGGAAGAGATTCAGTTAAAGGGAGTATAGCATTCCTGATAAGTACGTCAGGTAAAGTACTCTGCCCAGGAAATGCTAAAATTTGATTATGCTGTCCTCGAGGATTTGGGAATCTTCTCATCCTACCAAAACAGGTTTGAAGATACCCATCTCGTGTTGCCTTAAAGATTAACTCACTATGGAAAGGAGCGACCTTAGTGAATTTCTTATGATACCAATCATATAACCATTTGAACTTCGACTCAACAGCTTTACGTCCGTATGTGAATCCCAAAGGATAGGATTTACATACTAACAATTTCCAGGGCTCTACAGTATCTGCTTTATATTGTTTTGTCCTGGGCTTGTTAGGGATGAAGAAAGGTTCCTTAAATATCTCCTCATAAAAGAATCCATAACAGTAGTCTCCGCTTTCGTGGATGGTTAACAACTCGGGGTCTTGGGTGTACCAGGCGTATATAAAGAACTCAGCTTGACTAAAGTCACTAACCAAGATAAGATCGTCTGGATGATCGGGGATGATAAGACTTCGGGGGTAAGTTCCTCCCAAGGTTTCTGGGATTGTTTGCAACGATTTATCCACAAGCTGAATTCTTCCTCCTGCTTGACCGTGCAATTTAGCACGAGTACGGACGCGACCGTCTCTGTCGGCAAGATCAACAAAATCCGACGCTTTTCTAAGGGTTCGCATTTCTCTAACGAGTGAGGCAAGTTGAACTCCTTTCTTAGCTAGGGTTTCTAGCGCGTCATCATCCATACAAGGAGTGAAGGTGCCATTAGGGCGCTTTTTCTTTGGGACGTTTAACCCCATCGCGGTAAAGAGGGTGACTAGTTGTTTTGGTGAACCCCAGTCAACTAGAGGTAGTTTTGTACTCCAGAATGTTTCGTACGCCTGAAGAGTCTTTGAGAGCATAACTAACATCTGCATAGAGGCTTTGGTGTCGTAGTTACAACCTTTGGTGCGCCAGGGTTCGACGGCTTTTATAACCGGCATAATCGACCAGAAGAGCTCTTCCATATTAGTCTTCTTGCGGCGCATCTCTTTTAGGCACTCTTGACCGATCTGCAAGGCTCCATAAGTATCACGGCAGTTACCAATCGTGTTATACCTCGTTGGATCTAACTTCCTCCAGTTCTTGTAATACCCGAAATTACAGTAGTACGACGCAGCGGTTGCGAAGTCAAACGACATGATATCCGACCACAACAAGTAGAACGCAATCATGGCGTCGGCGGGTTTAATACGTTTAAGACTCCATCGTTTCCCAAGATGGAGAAAGTCAAAGCCACCGTTGTACGCCCATAATACGACTTCATTCGGTACTCCATCGCCGAGCAGTGGATCAAGCAGATGGAATTGATCAGGATGAACTCCGATACTTTCTCCAACTGCAGCTGAAAGCCCGATAAGGCTAATAGGAGTCTCGATAATTGAGTCCAACTCATCTTCATCAACAGAGGCTTCTGGAGTCTCAATATCAACTGCGCCTTCGCGTTGTAGGATGATCCGTTCAACGTATTCAATAACTTCCCTGTCAGATGCGTGTTCAATAAAGTTATCTGGTGGGATGATTCTACTACCTTCCGCAAACTCTCCAGCACGCTGGACATCATGCTCGAATGAAGGTGCATTGAGAAATCCTGACCGCATGACAAAACTTGGGTGCACCGTACCAAGGACAATCCGTCCGTCTGCCAAACGGAGGGGACAACCTCGAAGCCACGCAGAGGGGTTTGATTCGGCTGATTTTCTGTTATGGACAAATTTGATATCCTTTCCGGTTAATCCATCAAAAGCTTCCTTACCAACCGTAAGTATTGTTTTGCAGTTAGGGAGAAGGTCCATCTCGCGGGACAGTAGAGGTCTGCAGTGTTTAACCGCCGATGGGTGTATCTTCTCTCCCGCGGGTACATAACACTTAACCATATTACTAACGTAATTCTGGGCCCGGGAAATACCAGCTTTTCGAAGTGCAGTGTTAAGCACTTCACCCGAGGGGCCAGAGAACGGTTTGCCCGACTCCCTCTCCCTATCACCCGGAGACTGTCCGAGGATGAAGAGGGTGGCTGCGGGATGCCCGTCCCCTCGGACCATCGGGCGGTCGAAGTAGGGGCAGCCGGAGCAGGTGTTTGGTTTGCCATTCATTATTCCATCCATGATACACAGTTAGGAGTTGTGCATTTACCCCATATATGACCATTAACTGAGGCTACGGAGTAGTTAATCGTACCAGTTTTGCAACAAGAACAAGGCAAGCTTCCTGTACCTCCTTTACCTCGGCCTAACCCGTTTTCTTTTGCATGTTTATGAGTTTCAGCAACAACTTGCATAGTTTCTGCTATAGTTATGTCCATTTCTTACTTCCCATGCCCATTTCTGGCGAGCTCGAGGAACCGCCTTTCTTGATCAGGGTCCGTCTGGAAGTCTCCTCGGATGGAGTAGGTTCGGAAATCCCCCTTGGTGTGAACCCCTCGTATCTTGGCGCATCCGTGTTTTCCGGTAACCACGCACGCCGCTCCTTTACACGTCGGGAGGACTTCGTAGATCTTGTCGATAACGTCATTAGTGAATTTCTCCTGGAGGATGGGGCCGCGGTTGATGTCGTGGAGGAGGCGAGCTAGCTTTGATAAACCCAATACATGACCATTAGGGATGTAGGCTACGTCGACGGACATTTCAACAGGGAGAAGGTGGTGAGGGCAAAACCCCCAGATTTCGTGTCCACGGAGAAGGATGAAGTTGTTGTAACGTTCTTCAAACGTTGGATACTCTACATCCGGACAGTTGAAGATTTCGTGGTACATACGGGCGACCCTGTCTGGAGTTTCGAGGAAGTTTTGGTCGCGTGAGTCACATCCCAATCCCTGCAGGATTAACTTCACACCGCGTTCGATTTTACCGTGGTCCATTAGCGCACTCCCGTTCTTGACGGTAAATTTCACGTTGGAGATACCAGATAGCTTTACGAAGGTCGTCGCGGCCACCTTTGTAGGAAGAACGGACGATGTATTGGATTGCGTTACCTAGATGGAGGTTGAGACGTTTATCTTCGATAAAGTCGATTACCTCGATTTTACCTTTAGTATAACCAATTGGGTTGTCGATATGGGAGTAGAACTTGCTTTCTCCCTGAATGGCAACGGGAGTTGAACGCAAATCGTTAACCATTTCATCTGAAACCTTAACGAAGGGAAGTGGGTTCACAGCTCTTTCGCGAGCATATTTTTTTGCTTCAAACCTCTTCCGACGTTCAGGTGACCATCTAAACGATGATGTTTTTCTTTTCTTCAACGTAGCCATGTTTCTTCGCCTCTTTCTGAAGGTAGTTTTGGAGTTCGATTTCCCAATCTTGTTTTTCTTCTGTCTCGGGTGCGCGGGTCATACCGGTGAGGAAGGCCTCCCAGAAGACCAAGGCTTCTGCTTTGGGGTCTTGTGCGCCTTCGTTAGTGTTGTAGTGGCGTGCTCTGTCTTCACTCGTCACGGTGTTGATGGCTCCAACGATCCAACACTCCTTCCCCGCGTGGTGATAGTGACGACCTAGATAGAGGTAGTATTTGTGAGACCAAGACATGCAGTCTTGTTCAATGATGCATTTAGGTTTGCGGAACGAGATATGTGGGTCGCTCATAGGAGTTCTTCCCCACAAGGAATACAGTAGGCTTTATACTCCTTGGGATCCCAGATGATCTCATCTCCCTCAACCAGTTCTTGTTCGCATTCTGCACATTCCCCATCTCGTTTGGCTTTCATTTTGTGGGGAGCGTCTTCATCGCGGTGTGGGATTAAAACCATAACTTCACCTCAGGTTTAAGAACTTGTGCCATTGGCAACTCAACCTCCACTCTGGATGGTTTCCCAGTATCTTCAAAGCCCTTTGAACATTCTCCTGGTTCACCGTTTTTTCATCGTTAATAGGAGAGACATAAACATTAGCTTGAGGACTCGGCATACAGGTAAACTTACTCTCATCAAAATTCTCATCCACCAGCAGTTTGACCTCGTTAGCGAAGTTGGAGATCATTTCGGGTAGAAACCCGGCTTTAGGGGAGACAGTTATCCAAACCCTACTATCGTATTGTAGACTGGGGTGTAGCATGATAGTGCCTGAGGTTTCGATGTGCACTTGGGTTCTTTTGGCAAACACCTGTTGGAAAAACCCCAGTTCTATCAACCGTTTTTGGTGGATTAGGGGCTCTCCTCCGGTTAAACAGACGTGCTGTTGAACCATATCCCCCAACATCTCATCCACCCCCATGTAGGAGTGGCAGGAGAAGTCAGTGTCGCAGGGGAAGAAACGACCGTCCCAAGTTTGGCAAGCTGATTGTTTTTGGAAAGTAGGAGAGGAAGCGATAGTAGGATGTATCTCATAAAAATCTTTACTCGCCTTTTTCCCTACAGGACATCCCGCCAGCCTCACAAACCTCATAGGAGTGCCGACCCAAAACCCCTCTCCCTGGATGGAGTCAAAAATCTCAGCCACTGGCAGTTTACCTTGATCGATAGGCATTATGTACCTCCACATCGTGTTTGTAAACTTCACTCATATGGAACCTCTTTGGGGGTTCACACACATGACAAACCACCCAAGGTCCCGCATGTTGTTGAAGTTCGGTTTGAAGTTTCCCCGCAGCCTCCCTCATCTTTGAGAGGTGGAATAGTACATTAGCCGGGTCTTCGTTTTGAAGCCACACCAGTAGTGCAGCCAGACGGTCGACCAGGTTTGAAGGCAGGATGACATCAGGCGTTGCTGGTGTGGCACTACTCATTTAGTAAGCTCCTGGTCTCGACGACTTTTTCGGTCTTTTCGTCTTTTTGGGTTTCTTGGGTGTTGACTTCTTGGGACTCATAACGTCGTATTATCTCCTTTCGTAAGGCGGAACGTTTACGGGTGTGGTGAGAACGGTGACAGGAATCGTGACACCACGCAAGGTTTTCAGGCTTGTTGTTATCACGGTTTTCGTCGATGTGGTGTAGGGTGATGTCTTGAGGGAAGCGTTGGTGATGCCGATGGCCAAAGGTTAAGCCTTCCACTAACACCCCCATCCGTTTGGGGGAGTCGATAAGGTAGCACTGGCAGAAGTAGCACACTTTATCGTGGAGGAAGAACCACGCTATCTCGCGCAGCATCTGGAGTTCGGATTTGGTGTCGGAACGCATTATTTCCCTAATTGGTTGAATTCTTCCCAGGTTAACAGACATGAAACCGTACACGTTTCGTCCAATGTCAACGACGAAAACACCTGACCACGCTTGACGATTTGTTTGGCGATCTCGATCAGGAGGTTTTCTGAGGTGGGGTTGAAGTTATCAAGTACAGGGTTTAACCACTCAACCGATTTTGACCCATCATTTGAAATAGATACTTTACCGGTCTCCCACGCCCCAAGATGAGCATGATCCAACTCATCAACAATAGGTTGGATGGAAGATTTTATGTCTGCGTAGTCGACCACCATACCTGTTTCCCCATCGACGGGCCCTCGCACGTAGACGGTTAGCTTCCAACTATGACCATGCAGGTTAGAACACTTTCCTTTGTGGTGAGGGAGGACGTGGGACGCCTCGAATGTGAATTCCTTACAGATCTCCATTAAACTCTCCTAAAATATATAGCTGGCGGCCCACGCCATTTTACGTAACACCTTGCCAGCTACGACCCGGTGTTAGTGTTACAACCGTTGGAGATGACCTGGGCCCACCTTTTACTTCAACCCTAACCGTTTACGTCGCCGGTCGTTAAACCTTCGTTCATAACGGTTTTCATAGAGCACTACAAAGATACACCAGCCGATGATGAAAATCACCCCCTTCATGCAGCTTTAACCGGTTTGAGGATCAAACGGTTTTCACCAATTTCGTGAACCCGAAAGACAACCCCTTTCACGGTTACTTGTTCGTTGACTGTAAAGAGGAATTGAGGTGTATTGCGTTTGAAGCGCTTTACATCCTCCTCGTTTTCTAGGCGGCGAAGTTCATTACTTCCTGGATCGTATCCCATGTTATTTCCCCTTTGGATTGGAACCTTTACCCTGTTGCATAGAGCGGATCGACCAGGGTGCTACGTTCGCGTATTTCTTGTCCCCGTCGGTGTTGTGGACGATGTAGGCATAAAACTCACCATCTTTGAGTTTGTCAGGATCGTGTCCTTCTGGACCGGGGTTGTAACCCACCGCAGTATAATAGGACTTCAACTTCGAAAGTCCCATTGGGTGGCTCAGCTGAGGGTTGTCGAACGCGATCCGTCCCACCGTCGCCTCTTCCTGCGAAGCGAGTTGGAGAAGCACCCGTTTCTCTTCCTCTTTGAACTCAACATTCTTTACTCGGAAGTGGTACCAGCCTTCTGGAAGTAAATCGCCCAGCGCGGCAACGTTTTGCATATTGTCTTGGAGTAACGGCATTGGTTTTATTGTCCTCTTGTTTTGGATTTAACTACAGACTCTACAATCGGGCGTAGTACGTTGTGTAGATCGTTCTCGAACTTCGTATACGCCAGGTCGTATCTTTCTTTGGAATCGACCAGGATCGGTCGACCAAACTCATCGTTGGCGGAGATTACCATTTGTAACTTCGGCCAGGAGTTGGTGTTGATGGTGATGTCGATTTTAGCCACGTGGTGAATGCCTCCACATCTGAAAATTGTCCCATTGTTGGGTGATACTACGAAGGAATTTGAACCACCAAGAGTTGTAGCAGGAACAACAGGTGATTTCTCTACTAAACAGATTGGTAGGTAATTCATCCCATTCAGCACACCAATGTGCGTAAGGGCCTCGTAGTACTTTACCCCTCCATCGAGTTGAATCTTCAACCCAGTCTTTGCTGGGCTTATCGAATAGGTGAATTCTACCCAAACGTGGCCTCCAGTTCGCTTACGAATTTCTCATAGTGGTTGGACTCTTCACAGTCGATGTTATCGACGATGTCGAAGGTTTCGCCCGCAGCTCGAAGTGTCTCCACCTCGTGTTTGATAACGGTAGAACCCCGATCGAGATCGAAGAGTTTTAACGGACGAGGGAAGGAAAGGAGACTGCGTGTCTTCCCAATCCCAAAAGTCCCATAGATAATCCAGAGGTAGGGCAGGTCGAGTTGAACGTTGGCTGTTTTAGCTGCAGTTATCAACTTGTTGTAATCTCCCGGCATCAACCCCCCGGAGATTAGAGAGGAGTTAAACCGTGTTTTAACCTCCCAGTAATCCCCTCCTCCGCCGATGGGCTCACGCCGGCCAACCCAGGTTACGTCGTTGTTGAGTTTACGCATACGAACAACGTTGTCAGCAGCTCTGGCGAACTCTTCAGGGGTTTGTTTACCCGGCATCTCTGGAAGGCCTTTGATAGCGATGGGTTCCATTGGGGCTTCACCCTTTTTCGCCATCATACCACCCTTGGCGTAGATGCGCTCGATTTGTTCGTGGGCGAGGAAGACGACTTCAGTACCTTGGTCGCGGAGGTTTTTGCACCTCCGGACAAGCATGTTTAAACGTTCGGTTGTTCCGGGGTAGTTTTGCATCCCGCGGATAACTTCCATCCCAGATTTATCGGCGTGCTTCCCCATGTCTTTGGAGAAATATAACCGAGCGAGTTCACCTACTGAGTCAAATGCGACTGTTTTGTATTTAGGCAGAAGGCACCTCCGTCTCATCATGTGCATCTTCTAGCCACTCTATATTTATATCAGAGATAGGTTGAATCAAGAAAGCTCCATGTTCATCTTCATGTGATATACTCATGTTGTGTTTTCTGTATACAGAAAGTATATCAGCGATAAAGTTGTCTACCTTAAGATTCTCAACATGTTCGCGACCATTCCAACGACGTTTAGTCATTTTTACTCATACTCCGTAGGGTCTACCACCCCTGCAAGTTGGAAGGCTTCTTTTCTCTCAACACAGGTACCACAAACGCCGCAGTGGAGGATACCTCCCTTATAACAACTCCAACTCTGATCCAGAGGGGCGTGCAGTTCAGCACCAAGCTCAACAATCTCCGCCTTCGTCTTACGAATAAACGGCGCCTCTAACTCAACAGGAGACCATGCATTCCCGGTTTTTATGGCCAGGGCCATCGCGTCCAAAAACTCTGGACGACAGTCGGGGTATATGGCATGGTCTCCTGCATGTGCGGCCCAGAGGACTTTAGTGGAGTCCGTTGAGACCGCCCAACCTGTTGCGATGGAGAGCATGATCATGTTGCGGTTGGGGACGACTGTGGCTTTCATACTTTCTTCTGCATAATGACCTTCAGGAACGGGTTGGTTGCCTGTTTGGGAGCCGGAAGAGATGAGATCAAATACCGATTCCATAATTCCATCTGAATGGGCAAGATCTACAATAGCATATTCAACTTCTCCAAGTATGCAAATACGTTCTGCGCTAATCAACTCTTTTGAATGACGCTGTCCGTAGTTGAAAGAAATCGCCTTAACCTCTGGTCGGAGGGACCAGAGTAAAACGGTGGAGTCCAAGCCTCCCGAGAAAAGCACAATAGGTTTACTCATCGATAGTTGTCTCCAGTTGGGCTTGGCACCGTGTAGGTGGCGTGAGGCCCAGAATTTTGTAGTATTGCTCGTCGACGTAGTCGGGTTCTTTGGCACGGAACTGCTCTGGAACGATCCTGCCGTGGTTTTTACACACATCCCAGAAGTGGCATCTTCTCTGCCATTTAACGCAACTCTCATTCCACGCTCCATCCATCGCCCAACGGCTATTAACTACCGCGTTCTCGTAGTCTTCTGCGTGGTGGGTGAATTCATGTTCAAAACGTAAAATGTCCTCGTCTGAACGGAGGTAGGGTTCCCTTTCGAATGATACCGATAACTGATCCTTGGCATTCTTGTTGGGCTTCTTTAAAACGTTCAGCAGAAATCCGTGCGGTCGTGTGCCTAAGGCCTTTCCTATACCGTACAAATATCCAGTAGTTTGGAAGTCGAGCATGAATTTGTCGTAGAAAATGTTCCCAGTCATCGCCGTCGTTTTGTGCTCTAGGAGCCATATTTTCCCTTTCCAGGAGATCACCGCGTCCGTTTTGCCGCGGAAGTAGTGGGGTTGGAAGCAGTTCTTATTCATACAACTACAAGGTACAAAAGGATCATACCTATCTTTTACGAATTCTGCAAACTGGGGATCTACCTCACATTGAAGTTGGTGAAAGAAATGGCAATGATGCTCCGTCCCAGGCATGGCCACACAAAACTCCACCTCAGGTGAAATTACCGTCATTTCATGGTCGGAGAAGTTGGAAGCGAAGACGTCCACCATCCGTTTGGAGAGCTCGATTTGTTGTTCGATGGTTGTTCGCTCTTCCGGGAGGATCATCTGGCCGACGAGTCTTTCGCGGTATTTGGCCTCAGAAGTTTGAACGGCTTTACGGACGTCTCTATGTGCGAGGAATTCTGCCGCGCCTTCGTGGAAACTCCCACCTGTCATGAGTGGGATGGCGATGGAGTTTTCTTCTAAACCCTCGATCTGATGGTACTTCGTCTTCATGCTGCATTGTTTGAATTCTTTAATCCGGGAGATGTTTAGGATCATCGCTGTATGTCCTCCAATCTCCAATATTTCTTTAACATGGTAATGATAGAATCACCTAATGCAGTTGGAAAACTCCCTATACCTTTACAAGCACTACAAGGAGTTAACACCTGAGAGGGGTCTTTTCCTGTACCATAACACTTACCACAAGGACGTTCTATCTCTAGGTCAATTTCGGCTGTCGCCATACCTAACTCCAATCCGGAGTGATTGCTTATCAATACTCCTATTCTAATGCTTTTGAACTTCCTTTTCACTAGCCAGTGGGAAGCCAGAGTTGATGGATTTTCTAACGAGGATACAACCTATCCCGTTCTGGTTCAGGTCTAAACGGACAGTTCGTTGGTGAATGATAGCTACTTTGACAGTAAGGACAAGGATCGTAAGGACCTTCTTCTAGAAACATACTCCTCCTGTTCAGCGGCGTGAGGAGGCTAGGCCTCCTGGTTTTATCTCCCAAAACACAGCAATAGGAGAGGGGCTGGAGATCAATCTCCCCTCTCCTACGGTGCGCGGGCGGCTACACCTGCTGTGAGGGTGGAAGTGGTGCGTTACCCTCGATCTTGGGATGGAATGCAGGGCATTATGGGCTCTTCCAAGATGAGTCAGCTCCATAATGTTCCAGTCATTAACTGAGCCTGCATCCACCCATCCGCGTCAACTTGGAATCATTTGTGTAGCGAGTGTTTTACTACACAACGCGCGGAATGTTAAACTTAACGGAAGGGAGCCGTTCCAGGTGTAGCGGCACCAAACTCCCTTCCGGACGCCGGTAACAAGACGGGATGAACGCCGGCGTCAAACTGGGTTAGGCGGAAACCTCTTCCGTTTCATCCTCATTCTGACTCGCCAACCACTCTTCGTGTTTCTTGGTAGCTTCTGCGTCAGCCTGGGCATCGAGTTCGTCTGACTTACCGGCTGCCGCAATCTTCTCGCGGATCAGCTTTTCGATCAACTTCTTCTTCTGCTGATAGGCCTTCATCGCGCCCGAACCCTGCTGTTTCTTCTGCTGGGTTTTTTGACGTGTGCGCAGTTTGAGGTATTCGGCTTCCAGTTGACCCGAATTCGCCAGTTTCTCAACCTCCGCCTGAATCGCGGCCATGTCGATCTGTGGTGTGTTCTGTTGCTCTGCCATACTTATTTCTCCTTTTAAGGGTATTATTAACCCGATTTACAAATCCAGTATAAATCATTTGAAAAAACTTATCAATATCCAGTGGGAAAGCCGAGGTTTTACTTGCCTCCCTTCTGCGTTCCTGCCGTGGAGGGAGCGGTCCCCTTTACCGTTCGCCGCGAAGCGCATAACACTTCATAATTGCCAGTCGTATTTGGCCGATGACAAAATCAAGATCATCTTCGTCGTTTAGCTTGAATCCCTTCCAGCCGTTACCAAGAACCTTTTTAATGTCCTCATGGCTGGGCAGCTCTCTTGCTTCCTTTATGGCTGAGGAACGTTCGGATTCCAGAGCTTCAAGTAGAAAGGGAATGTCCATGCGGGCATGAGTAATGAAACTCACGTTGCTCCCTTTTGCTGGCGGGAAGAATGGCAACACGGTTTCCTTCTCGCTCTCAATCCATGCCGATCCACCGTCAATCATGGCTTTCCATGGCCCTTTGCTCGCGTTTTTCTCGCGCTCCGCAATCTCGCTTATCCGCTGCTCCCGCGCCTTCGCTGTCACGTCCGCTGGTTTGGTCATAGGGTGTCTCCTATCTCTACAATTTCTGTTTGGGGTTCTTGCTCTAACTCAGTTAAATTATGCAACAACCTAGTTTTGGTTAGGTTTAACATCTCTATCGCCTTTTCAGTAATTATCTCAATCTGTATCGCTGGAAGACGGGCCATCCGTTGCGTGGCGTCTTGTAACGCTCCCATAATCCCGTTAGAGGGTTCTACTCTCGCTACATGGGTTAACTTCGTGCCCCCGAAAGGCACGACAGCCTGAATAGGGGCAGCTGAGAGTTTGTAGATGTGGACGTCCCAGTATTCAAAAATGCACTTCTGTGTAAGGGCGTAGAGGGAATCAGACTTCACCAAGTGAAGAGTTGGAGTGTTCCGATTACTCTGGATTAGGATTAGATATGTTTCTTCCACCATTCTCCACCTCCATCTGTTGGATTTTAAACCAAATATCCTCACGGAAGATTTGGATACCGTTCGGTATCTTTTTGTCTCCGATTATCGTTGGGTGGTACCCCAAAGTTTTTAACTTCTGGCAGAGCACCACGATTCGTGCCAGATTCTGCTGCGTTGACTCCCGAATGTACTCGGCTAAACTTTGTTGAAGCAGGTCTGCCAACTCAGTGACAAGGGTTTTTAACTCCCGAAGTTGCTGCGGCTCGGCCCAAGGCGGGTTGAAGTTCTGCTGGAGTTTCTTCTCCAGCGCGCGGATGTGGTGTTCGTCGTGGTTAGCCATTTATCTCACGCTCCGCTTGTTTTTTGATGGCTTCTAGTTCGTCCGCCGAGAGTAACTTCTTCGCCGTCTCCATAAAGAGCTTCTGTTCGGCCTGACGTTTTTGGTGGTAGGATTTGCGGTTTGACAGCGAGGTGTGAAGCCAGTCGAGAGCTTCAACGCATTCTTGCAATAACTCATTACGTTGAAGAGTAGATAGACTGCATGTGTGAGGCATACTTCCACTATGATCTTTCTCTAACGTTAAAGCCTCCATCAACTCTTCCAGCCGCTCCACCTTCGGACAAGCGGGACCGCCGTTACGTGTTGCCATTGTGTGATCTCCTGTGTGTTTGATTTTTACCTCTACTCAGCCCGCGGAGGATTGTTTTTCAAACCTCCATATTAAAGTTATACTACACTTCGTTTTAAAAAGCTCTATCCAGTGGGAAGGAGGTGCTTTAACTCCCACCATTTAAATAATGCACTCTCGACGCTGCCTTTTCTGCAGTTGGCCAGTCTGATTCGGAATTCCACTCACCCTTTGGATTGTAAAACCCTACAGTGTAAAGTTGTGGTTCTGATTTAATATACACATACATTACGCAAACCTCCTTTGAATGGGAGGAATAACCTCTCTTTTCTTCCCACATTGTTGACAAAAAGGTGTGCCATCTGTGAAATCTCCATTACACTGACACTTATCAGTGTCTTCCGTTTGACCGACTGGCTTTGCGGAGTTCCTCCGGGGGTGGAAAGCTTGGCAGTAGAAAGTATCTATTGCCGACTCCCTAATTACCGGTTTGAATGCCTCCAAACTTGCGGTTATCGGCATTCCTGTGCAAATTCTTCCAGTTCTAGATATATTTATCTTCCCTAAATGCACACACTCCCTACAACATTTCCCTGTCATGGTTGTTTCCTCCTCTTGTGAAAACCTTAATGTTAAGATCAATCCACTCGTTGATGAAGTCCGTAAACGCATCAATTCTGTTGCCAGATTGGTCGTTGTTAGTGTTCTCCCGAACAGCGGCGTGAGCCGTTCCGGCTGGTGTGTTATCCTGCGTCATTGTGACACCCATTGGAAAAATATCAGTAGAGCTACAAAAACTATCACTCCACATGTCTGTACTATCTTCTCCTGCAATTCTTCCTCACTCATACATCCCTCCATGTTGTTCGTCTGCGTAGAACTGTTGAACGACGAGGTAGCCCTTTGGGGTACACACCACGAAAGCGTCGTCGGCAAAATGGTTGTTGTGGATATACATCACACCGTACTCGGCAAGCACCGCATGCTGTAAATCAAGCAGCGTTATTTCCACTTCCTGGTTCGGTTGGTTCTTCATCTTTCATCTCCACCCCGAGTTTACGTAGCTCTTCTCTAAACCTTACGATCATAGGTTCGTCTCCCAGTTTCACCGCAAGTTTGTACGCATTTTTCAATGCGGTTACACGTGAGTTTTCAGCAGGAATAACCCCTACCTCTACCTCACCCCCATTATTCTGTATCACCCCGATCTTCTTCTCCTCGGGCACCTTTCTCCCGCCGTTAAGTATCTTCATCTCCATGTTAAGAAGTTGTAACTCCCAATATTTAAACTCCGGCGTGCCCTCCGTCTCCTTCATCTTACGTTTGTACTTCCTCCAGTGGGAGCAGTACGACACATATGTGTTATCTGCGAGCATGGTTGAACCTCCTTTTAGGTTTAACTTCTTCAACTCCTTCATTATAATGACTTCTTTTGCTTTCTGCAAGAGCCAGTGGGAAGGAGGTTGATAAGTATACGAAATAAAAACAACAAGAAAGATTGATGATTATGCCGTCTGTATATAGGCCCTAGTGTTGTTTGTGATTTGCTGTTTCGCTGTTGGTGTTAATTCTATTTCTTAGATTGTTTTTTTTGCTTTTTTTATTTTTTAAGAATACTAACACCAACTAAGTTAAGGGAAGAAACAACACATTCTATATATGTCACGACGGCAGAATCATCATCCTTCCGTGTTGTTGTTTCTTCCCGTGTTGTTGTTTAGAGTTTACCTACCTACTCCACCAAACTCCCGATTTCGGAGATCTCCACGATGAGTTCTCGGGGTGGTTTGGTTGTAGGTAAAGACTGGTTAGGGGCGCCGTGTTTGGGTATCCTAATAGTGTCGCCTTTGGTTGAATCGGGGAACTTTAACGAGTAGATGTGGTGTTTGTCGGTTTGTCTCACCCAGGTTAGCTTCAACCTCGCGTGGAATTGTTGGTTCATTCTGCCTCCTTTGGAGTTTGTATCCCTACTTGATTTTCCGCCCATTCAGGAGGCCAACGGAATGCTTCCCTTACCTCAAACGAATCTTCTTTATAGTTGGGGAATTCTGTAGAAGCAACAATCTTCAACGCCTCCTGTATATCCTCCGCTTCTACACCCATTTGGTATTTAACACACACAATGTAAGTCTTCTTCATTATTGTTCTCCCTTCGGTTTGTAAACCTCTTGAACGGCAGCTTTCAGTTGTTCTTCCGTCGCGTTGGCCCAACTTATGGTGGGGAACAGCCGTTTAAACGCCTCCTTCACCGGTTTCTCTGCATCCCTCTGCGCCTGCGACCTTTCCCGGTGGATCTTCCGTGAGTACTCCATCTGGTAGAGGGCGCGGTTAACTAGTGCCACGATTTGGTCATCGGTGAAAACACACCGCACAGTGGGAGGTTCGTTGAGTACAGGTCCTTCCGACTCTTCCTTCGGAACCCTCCCTAGGTTTGAAAACGCAGGGTCCCCCTGGGAGTTTCTCGGAATCTCCCCCTCCACCTTTTTCAGGTCGATGATGATGCGACGAGTTACGTCTTGTGGTCTCCCAATCATGGCAACACCACCTTTAGGGCAGCCTGGAGGTCTTTGAACGCTTGTTGGAGATCAATCTGTCTATCATTAGGGTATTGGTGATCTTCACAACGGTGGTTGAAATCCCGTTTATGGTCTAACATCCGTTTGTGCAGCAACTTCGCCGTCGTCACTGTCGTTGGGTTGGGGTGACGCCTGGCTTCCCCACACTGGTTCACAAACTTACACACATAACACTTCATGTTTTCTCCTCGTGGTTCATACTTCCCCACTTTGTTGTTGGGTAGATGTAGGTCTACCGTTAGTTGTTAAACAAACTCATACACTCCACGCTTAATACGTCTTATCACTCTCGCATTAACCGCAGTACCCCTTTGCATTCATCCCAGGTAATGCTGTATCTCCTGGATGATATTATTGGTAGAGGTCTACCGCTTCCTTTGTGGTAAACCTCCCATATTCTCCTAACGTAAACCTTAGCTGTTCCTCAAATGTTAGGTTGCGTTTCACCCCGTACACTCTGTTCACCTACTTCACCATCCCTTCAGCCAGTTTGTTGTCATCATCCAACAAGGTTCACAGTGATCAAACCTATCAAACAGTTCAATCCTACCGTTAGGGTAAATGTTAATGGGTATCAGACCCCAAGATGTTGTTATCTCAATGATGACACCCTTCATTTCGTCACCATCGTCTCAGCCAGCTTGTTCAACAGCTCCACCCTCCCTGACTGTTTAATCCTCTCCCTGATCGCCTTCTGCACAGCAGCCTTCTCCGCATTCCTGATCTTCCGTGCCGCAATAACTTCGGGCCTCATGTTGTAGGATTTCCGGTAGGCAATCTTGGCGAGGTATGTCGCCACTTCACTCTCCGAAATCCCAAGTTCAGCGGCCAACTCCCTGATCGCCCTCACCGGTGCAGCTGCCTCAGTTACCATCTCCTTCGCCAGTTGGTTCGCGTTCTCGTTGTTCGTCATAACGTACTCCTTCTCACTCGTGAGGTGAGTGAATCCTATTGTTAAAATTATACGAAAATTCCGGGGGTGATCGTCAACTAAATTTTCTCTTATTTTTTATCCACCACCGTGAGGATGATCTCATTCACAGCTTCCTCAGCGGTGAGGTAGCCATCCATGTAGCGATAAACTGTATCGTTAACCTTCACGAGTTTCTCATCGTTTGTCATGTCGGTCTAATCTCCTATTTGTTAGATTGTACTACATATCGATAATGCATTCACTCTCCAGTGGGAAGTCAGAAGTGACGCAGCCCTCACCGCTCTCGTCGGTCTAAGTCACGCGGTCGGATACCCGTAGCGACACTTCGCCCTCCCGGGCGATTTTAGGTTTCCCTAGGGCGTATCGAGGTAGTCTGCCCTTATGTCTGGCTATTTAGTTGTTGGTAGTGCGTTACTACGGTGGTGCTCTGATGTGTAGCATTGTGTTACTCCTTTCCTACGCCTGCATTGCCTTTGGCATTGCTAACGTTATCTCAACCTTACACCCACATCCCGCTTCCCAATACTGCTTCACTAACACCTGAGTCCCATCATCATCTACCTCTGTGTTAGTTCTCTTCAACTCAACTGCGTGGTTGGTGCAATACACTTTCGGATTCATTGTGTTTCTCCTTTGTTTGATGTTAAACGTTGGTAGTTGGTAAATCAACATCCAGTGGTGTTAGCTCTTCAAGCTCTGCTTGTAAGCCTTAAACTCCTGCCATTGTTGTTTGTTCCTCTTCGTCCGATACGTCAAATCATACAACCCTCTATCGATTATCTGACTCAACAGCTCCGCATCAGTTTTGTCCTGCCTTGTTGCCTTCAACTCCTTCATCTTCAACAGTTGTTCCTTCGACAGTTCGATGTTCATATTGATCTCCTATAGTTTAACGACATCTCGGTCATATTGATGTACCTTCATAAGCACACCATAGAGTGGTCTGTCACACCACTCTAGCTATGCTTACTTCGACTCTAATACCATAAACGTTACCTGTTGCTTTATACTCACTGGACCCAAAGCACATAGATAACAATCACCGTTCAACAACTGCTCTGGCACTGTATGTCCTTCTGATCCACACAATGCACAGACTCCATACGTTACAACAAACATTTTCAGTTCCATAATAGTTTCTCCTTCTGATGTAGGTCATCACCCTTGTTTAAAGATTCTCACTACTGATACAATCCCTATCACTAACATCACTACAGCGTAGATCAGCATTGCTACAGTCATCCTACCTCCTTTCTGGTCTCTCGACCCCGGGTCCCCAAAAAATCTCGTGTTTGGAGAGCCCGTATTAAGGGAACCCACTTTACATCCGGGGTTATACACTTAAGGCCCAATGAAAAGCAGAAGGGTAGTTCTTTTCATTGTCCTGCTGAAGTCCCTTCATTATCCCGTTGACGTCCCGTCTTTATCCCGTTATAATGGTAGTGTTAAAGGGGTCTGTATGGCTTCACCAATAGGTGGGTATACCCAATACGAAGGGCTGAGGATTAGAGGGGACCAAACGGGGGCTATCCCTTGTGATAATAAGGCTGCGAGGATGGCACAGCAGGAAGTTGTATTGAGGTTGTTGGCGAGTGGGATTCCCATCCATGAGGTGGCGAAGCAGACGAAGACGTCTGGAGTGACGATTGCGAAGTGGTTTAGGGATCCAGGGATGGCTGAGAGGTTGAAGGAATTGAATGAGATGGTTTGGGCGGATTTGGATGCCCAGCTGAAAGTTAGGGCGACGCGGACGTTCGAACGTATCCAGGAAGCCTCGGATGAGGCGTTGGATAAGGTATTGGAGTTGATGCATAGTGCGGATTCGGAAGTAGTTCAGATGCGCTGTGCTCAGGATATTCTTGACAGGGATCCCGATACGTCGAAGACCAAAAAGGTTGAGAAGACCACGAAGCATCTCACTTTATCTGCTGAGTTTCTACATTTGGTTGAGACGTCAGAGAGAGAGGCGGGCACTACGATAGATGGATAGTCTACTCCATACCGCGACGTCAGATCAGGCGCACCTATTGAGGGCGAAGCTCAGACGGAAGTTTCTTGGTCCGCAGTTAGGTTCGTTCTACGTGTTTTGTAAAGCCGTTATGGGGTATAAAGATCTCACAGAGGGGTTTCACCTCCCACTGTGTAATCACATCCAAGGCTCACTACAAGACCTCAAACGGGGATACCTCGAACCCCGTGGCAGTTTCAAGTCGACCATTGTGGGGAAGTCTTATTGGGCGTGGAGGCTCCTCGGTGGTGGTTCCGAACACATCGAAGAAATCCTCTCGCATGAAGACAATGACGCTCTCTTGGCTTTCTACGACGCCAATAAGGATAAGGATCCGAGGAATCACCGGATCTTAATCTTGTCGGAAGCCCAGGACATCGCCAACAAAGATCTCAAAGATGTTAAGTGGAAGATCGAACATGACCAACAGTTCCAATGGTTGTTTCCCGAGATTATCCCAGAGAGCATTACGAAAACTGTTTGGAATGCTGGTGAAATACTTCTGCCGCGTAGCCAATCGTTTGATGAGTCCACAGTCACTGCTCTCGGTCTTGAGAGCGCAGGAACCGGATTCCACTACACCATCATCATCTATGATGATCTTTCAGGGGAGAAAGCTGCCAAATCTGAACCCTTAATGCAGGCTGGGAAGGATAGGATAACGGCTGCACCCGGTCTTCTGGTCGACCCTCGTAAATCTGAAGAGCTCTTCATCGCCACACGCTGGAAACATGGTACAGCTGACGTCCCCGGTTGGATGATGAAGGAGATGCCGTATGGCACTACAGAGAGCGGACGTCCGATAGGGTTTAAATGGCATGTGCGTGCTGCCATCGAGGAGAATGAAGAAACCGGGGAGCGACGTGCCACCTTCCCAGAGAAGTACCCGCTAGAAGTTCTTGCTGATTTACTGCAGCGTGAAAAAGAATACCTCTTCAACTGCAACTATATGAACCGTCCGAGTTCACCAGAAGGTTCGGACTTCAACCCGAAATTGTATAAAGAGTTTGAAGTGCAGGAGAGCTCACCTGGGGTGTTGGATTTGTTGGTGCCGGGGGATGGCACGCCTTCAGTGCGCTTGCGCCATCTTTATCGACTCGGGTTCTACGACCCCTCCTCCGGAGGCAAAACCGCCAAGTGTGAAGGGGCGATCGCACTGGTTGGGATGGCTTCCGATAGACGTGTGTTTGTCCTCCGCGTCTGGGGCAAAAACTCCGGATACGACGAAGCTCTGGAGGCCTTTTTCACCTACAACGATCAGTATGTTTTGCACCGGAGGATGTATGAGGCAGTCGGGGCTCAGAAGGAAGTTGAGAATCTGGTCTCGATGAAGAGACAGTTGCAGAGTCTCAACGGTTCCTGCCCTAAATGTAACAAGAAACACCGCAACTTCCAAATTGAAGGGTTCAACCCCGGTACCCAAAATAAAGAAGAAAGAGTGCGTGCCTTCCTCGGCCAAACCTACGAACAAGGGCGGTTTTACGTTCGTAAGGGTGAGTTTGAGTTTAAACGGCAGTTAGAGGATTTCCCTCACGGAGATCTCATCGATCGGTTGGACGCAACCGCGTCCGCAGTAAAACACTTGAGAGCTCCTCTTTCTGCGGACGAGATTGAGTCGCTGCAGACTGAGATGGAGGAAGTACATATTCCTCGGGAATCAAGAACCTTTACAACTCAGAGCTATGGAGGCTACGTATGAGTGAAGAGAAATTCCGCACTCCTTCAGAAGTCCTTATAGACGCTCTTGAAGAAGTTGAACAAGCTGAGCTTGTAGTTATAATCACCCAAAAGAGTGCCTCTGTTAAATGGAACTCAGCTATGTCTACCCGTGAGCCAGATATAACTGACGTTCAACTTTTACTCCAACGTGTTCAGACTATGCTAACCCTTGATTCTTTAGGTATTCTAAGGAGTAATAGTTAATATGCACTTTTGCCTCCCTGAAGTTAAGAAGAGTCGGGTATATAAATCCAAGCTCTGTTTCTTCTACCCGGTTGCAAACAACTTGGGTCCCAGACGCTCGACTCTTCTTAACTTTGTGGAATCCTTAACTGTCTGGGCTCATAACGCAACCGGGACTCTAGCCACCACCCACCCACCCACCCTCACCATACACCCACCACCATCCACACTGATGGGCTCGAGGTGTTATGCCTAGAACCCTCGTCCCACTTCAAATCCCGAAGGAATCCCAACCGAACATT
>Ga0207694_10000276_pt1 | contig 48688 bp, 41 predicted proteins | sample KBSC34metaG_FD_184353 | JGI IMG/M metagenome (GOLD analysis project Ga0207694, IMG submission 184353) | Corn rhizosphere microbial communities from Kellogg Biological Station, Michigan, USA - KBS C3-4 metaG (SPAdes) (version 2) | ecosystem: Host-associated > Plants > Roots > Rhizosphere > Soil... | reverse complement strand
GGCAATGTTTCGTAGTGGTCGGGCTGGCGTAGCTCAGCTGGTAGAGCATCTGATTTGTAATCAGAGGGTCGGGGGTTCAAATCCCTTCGCCAGCTCCACTTAGAAACAAGACTGGGGCATCGGGCGGCAAACAAGTTTTGGGGTTCGGCGGAAGTGAGTGGAAACGCCGGATTCGTCCTCTGCGGTAATCCCACTGAGGTGCATGCTCCGATAGCCGGAGGTTCTTCCGGCAGGTTCGTATGCGCAGATGTGGGCGCAGTGGTGCAATTGGCGGGCAGGTTCTCACCCAGGCGTGAGCTTGGATGGGGCACCCGATTCGATGATTTGGCGGGATCCCCGGAGACAGATGCATCGTCTGTGGGTTGTTGGGCGGGGTCCCCAGAGACAGGTCCATCGTCTGTGGGGTATTCGGGCACAGGTGGCCGAGCGGTTAATGGCAGCAGACTGTAAATCTGCCACTCATTCGAGTTACGGAGGTTCGAATCCTCCCCTGTGCACCATAAACGCGGGATTCAGGGAACAGGGGTCAGGGAGTAACAGACACTGATCACTGATGAGTTTGAGGAATGACGGAGCCTGGGAGTTCGTTGGAGAAGAAGTACCGGGTGGCGCTCATTCTGTACGCGGGTTTGGCAATACTGAGTTGGTTTACCCTCGATGCAAGGATTCCGATCGGGGGAAGATTGGTGGAGATGAAGTTCATCCCACTGATCATCATCGGTGGATTTGCATTGCGAACGATGGTTGCAATGAGGGCGGAGAAGATCCGCCAGAAAGACAGCCGTTAGCTTTTAGCCACGAGCCTTTCGCAGTTTGCCGCGAGACGATCTGCGGATAGAAGCTAAGGTGTGGTGAAAAGCTCAAGGCTGAAGTTTTGAAGAGCTGATGTAGCTCAGTTGGTAGAGCACTCCCTTGGTAAGGGAGAGGTCACCGGTTCAATCCCGGTCATCAGCTCCAGAAGTTAGGGCTCTCAGCTGTTAGCTTTCAGCTCTCAGCTTGTGGATGGCGCAACTGTCCGCATGTCAGAGAAGAAGCTAAGAGCTAACGGCTAGGAGCTACGGGCTGTTTTCGCGGGAGTAACTCAGTGGTAGAGTCACAGCCTTCCAAGCTGTTGGTCGCGGGTTCGAGTCCCGTCTCCCGCTCCAGAGATTGAGAAGCAAAGGCAGATGCAGAAAAATGTTTGAACAGGCAGCTATCGCGGTACAGGACGAGAAGACGTATGCGGCGCTTCACTCGCAGATCGACGCCCGGTTCGCCGCCAGCGACGTCGAGGTTTTTCTGGATCGCGTAAAGCGGTCGAAACTACGGGTTCGAGATTTCGAAGGCGTGCTGAACAAGGGGCTGCTGGGCAAGGAAGCAGTCGGGCTGTATAAAGCGCTTTCGGTATCAGACCAGGGATTGACTCGCGAGCGCTATCTGCGGCTGGTCGAAAAAGTGCCTGTAGAGTTGCGGCAAAGGTATTTGAAGGCGTACGCGTATTACTGAGAAAGCAGCTCTAGCCGCAAGCTCCTAGCTTCCAGCCAGAACATGAGTGCGAAGCTGTTGAGCCAAACTGGCAGGATGGAGCTAGAAGCTAACGGCTAGAAGCTAGCAGCTGATTTTTGAGGGAAGGGAATCGAGCATGGCGAAGGAAAAGTTTGATCGTTCAAAGCCGCACGTGAACGTGGGCACGATTGGACACATTGATCACGGCAAGACGACGTTGACGGCGGCGATCACGAAGGTATTGTCGAAGCACAACCCGAAGATTGCGTTCCGTTCGTTTGACTCGATCGACAACGCTCCTGAGGAGCGCGAGCGCGGCATCACGATCGCCACGGCGCACGTCGAGTACGAGACCCCGAACCGGCACTATGCGCACGTTGACTGCCCCGGCCACGCCGACTACATCAAGAACATGATCACGGGCGCGGCGCAGATGGACGGCGCCATTCTCGTGGTTGCGGCGACCGACGGTCCGATGCCCCAGACCAAGGAGCACGTTCTGCTGGCTCGCCAGGTGGGTGTTCCCTGTATCGTGGTGTTCCTCAACAAGTGCGATGCGGTCGAAGACCAGGAGCTGACGGATCTGGTGGAGATGGAAGTCCGTGAGCTTCTCTCGAAATACCAGTTCCCGGGCGACGACGTTCCGGTGATCCGCGGATCCGCTCTTGGAGCACTGAACGGGGAAGCGCAGTGGGAAGCCAAGATCGACGAGCTCATGGAGGCGGTGGACAAATACGTTCCGCAGCCGGAGCGCGCGGTGAGTCTGCCGTTCCTGATGCCGATTGAAGATATCTTCTCGATCTCGGGCCGCGGCACGGTGGTGACGGGCCGCATCGAGCGCGGCAAGGTGAAGGTGGGCGAGGACGTCGAGATTGTCGGCTTCCGCGAGACTCGCAAGTCGGTTTGCACGGGCGTCGAGATGTTCAAGAAGCAGCTCGATGAAGGCATGGCGGGCGATAACGCCGGCATCCTTCTGCGCGGCATTCCGAAGGAAGACGTGGAGCGCGGCATGGTTCTGGCCAAGCCGGGATCGATCACGCCACACACCCAGTTCAAGGGCACCGTTTACGTGCTGAGCAAGGAAGAAGGCGGCCGTCATACCCCGTTCTTCAAGGGCTATCGTCCGCAGTTTTACTTCCGCACGACAGACGTGACGGGCGTGGCGGAACTGCCGGCGGGTACGGAGATGGTGATGCCGGGCGACAACGTGGAGCTGACGATTGAGCTGATCACGCCGGTAGCCATGGAAAAGGGCCTGCGGTTTGCGATCCGCGAAGGCGGACGCACAGTAGGCGCCGGAGCGATTTCGGAAATCATCAAGTAGACGCTGGCCGCGTCGGGCGGACCGCCCTTCGGGCGCATGAACGACGCAGCAAGCGAAGCAATAGATCAGAGATCGGGATTTTGGGACCGGAGAAAGCTGATCCCATCCGACAGAAGGATTTGAAATGCGGGAAATTGTCACACTGCAGTGTACGGAGTGCAAGGAGCGGAATTACTCCACGACCAAGAACAAGAAGACGACCACCGGCCGTCTCGAGTTCAAGAAGTTTTGTAATCGCTGCCGCAAGCACCAGCCGCACAAAGAAACGAAGTAGAAGCAGCCCTTAGCTATTAGCCGTTAGCTCTTAGCTCATCGATGCCAGAATTTGCCAACTCGGTTCGTACTGGCAGGACGAAACTAAAGGCTAAAAGCTAACAGCTAAAAGCTGCATTCAGGGGCGTAAGCTCAACGGTTAAACTGTCGGTCTCCAAAACCGAACTTGGGGGTTCGAATCCCTCCGCCCCTGCCAGATTAGTACGGTGGCCTCGGCACCAGGCCGAGAACGAAGCAAGAGTAGTTGCCCCGGCCCTACGCCGAGGCTAAGGATTGAAGTATGGCAGCAGAGTCAGCGATCAAAAAAGGCGACGATAGCTCGATAAAGCGGCAGCAGCCAGGAGCGCTTGTGAATATGTCAGAAAATGCGCTAGGGGTCTGGGGTAATTTCAATCGCTTTCTGAGCGACGTGCGCGCGGAAATGAAGAAAGTCGTCACGCCGACGCGGAAGGAAGTGCAGGCGACGACCTCTGTCGTAATCGTCACTGTATTCATCTTCGGGTTCTTTTTCTGGGTGACGGACAGCGTCTTCAGCAGGGCCCTTCAGGCGATACTTCAAAAGCTGGGCGCACAGTAAGAATGCAGGATCGAATCGAGACATCAATGGCAGAAGACATAGAAAAGCCCGCCGAACAACAACCAGCACCCGAACGCAATCCACTCTTCAAGTGGTATATCCTTCACGCCTACTCGGGATTTGAGCGCAAGGTGCGCGAGTCCATTGAGAGCCGCGTCCAGGCGTTCGGCCTGAAAGACAAAGTGGGCCGCGTGATGATCCCCACCGAACCGGTGACCGAGATCATCAATGGCAAGAAGCGAACGGTGGAGCGGGTCTTTCTGCCTGGATACGTACTCGTCGAGATGGATCTCGACAACAACCTCTGGCACGTCTTGAAGGACACGCCGAAGGTGACGGGCTTCCTGGGAACCGGCGACAAGCCGGTAGCGCTGAGCGAGGAAGAAGTGAGTTCGATTCTCTTCCGCAGCGAGACAGCCAAGGAAAAGCCGCGGCTTAAGATCAGGTTTGAGAAGAATGAGTCCGTCAGGATCACCGACGGGCCCTTTGCCAACTTCAACGGCGTGGTGGATGAGATCAACGAAGATCGCGAAACTCTCAAGGTGATGGTCACCATCTTCGGCCGCTCGACACCCGTAGAACTCGAGTTCGGCAAAGTCGAAAAGATTGAGTAGCGACAGCTTTTAGCTATTAGCTTTTAGCTTCTAGCCGGTTTGCCTACCTGGCGGCGCCGGTTAAAAGCGAACGCTAAATGCTGCGCACCAAAATTCAAATGTTGCACCAGACAGCTAGAAGCTAAAAGCTAGGAGCTAAGAGCTGTTTCCGAAGGAAACCACATGGCACCTCCGAAAAAAGTAAGCGCGATGGTCAAGTTGCAGATCGAAGCCGCCAAGGCAACGCCTGCTCCGCCGGTCGGTCCGGCGCTAGGCCAGGCGCAGGTCAACATCATGGAGTTCTGCAAGCAGTTCAACGCCCGCACGCAGAACAAGGAGATGGCCGGCCTCATCATTCCGGTCGTCATCACAGTCTACGGCGATCGCTCATTCACATTTGTGACGAAGACTCCTCCGGCGGCGATTCTGTTGAAGAAGGCTGCGGGCCTGCAAAAGGGCTCCGGCACTCCCAACAAGGATAAGGTCGGCAAGGTTACGGAGAAGCAGGTTCGCGAAATCGCCACCCAGAAGATGCCTGACCTGAACGCCGCTTCGATTGAGACGGCGATCAAGAGCATTAAGGGCACTGCCCGGTCCATGGGCATTGAAGTCGTAGGATAAGTCCGGACTGGCTTATCTGCTGCAAATGCGAGGCCCTCCCGGTCGGGAGGGCCTTCGTGCGTACGCTGTTCCATTTTGCCGTGAAACTTTGGTCTGCCAGAAGGAAACATGAGGAGAGCATCATCCGGTAGTCGATTCGCGTGCCCTGAGTGGGAGCGCCGATTCCTGCTCAACGGATTTCCCGCAGGAGTCTCTGTTACAGGCATCCGGCAGATTCAAGATCGCTACATCGCTGGAACCCGTTTACGCTTGCGTCGATCAAGCCACTCCGACGGCACGATTGCATTCAAACTCACACAGAAATCGAATGACAATGCAGCGGGCGCCCTCCAAGGCCAATTTACTACGATCTACCTGACAGAAGACGAGTACAAGATCTTCGAAGCGCTTCCCGCCTGGGTGCTGGAAAAGACGCGGCACAGCGTACCGCCGTTTGGCATCGACGTCTTCAAGGGAAATCTCTCGGGTCTCATCCTTGCCGAAGCCGAATTCAGTTCGGCTGAAGAAGCGGCAGCATTGGAGCTTCCAGCATTTCTCTTCAAAGAGGTGACTTCCGATCGAAGATTCACCGGCGGTTCCCTGTCTGTTGTGACTAGACAGCAGTTGATTGGCGATCTCCAGGGATTCGGAATCAGCCTGGACTAAAATAAGATTTGTTATGCAAATCGAAAGCCCTCCGATCAGGAGGGCTTTCTTGTCTGAAGAAGGATCCGGCCGGGACAGATATCTCAGGCTTATTTCGGAGGCGCCGGTGTGAAAATCTCCCGCCTTGCCGGCTCGGGTTTCGGTTTGGGCTTCGGTGCTTTCTTGGCTTCTTTGCGACCTTTATCTTTGCTTCCCATGTGTGACAGTGTGCCATAGTTCGCGTTCATCGGGAAGGCCCGATGAACGCAAACAGTAATCAGGCATCAGGGTCAGTAATCAGTTCCCGGCCGTGGGAACGGGTGGTTTCTTCTCCTCAGGTGCCGGAGCGGCGCTCACCGTGCGCTGCAGGTGGTCGTGGTTGAGGATGGCGTTGAAGACCAGGGCATAGTCGCCGATTGTCTCCCCGCGATATACCGGGTTGTTGCCGAAGAGCAGAACGCTGCCAGTACCTAGATGCGCGTCTACCACCACGGCGTGTTCCGCGATCGAGGTCGCCTTGTCGAGCAGGCCGTCCAGCAGCAGGGTCTTGCTGTCGTTGAACCGCAGAATCACTTCCGGGCGGAGCTGTTCGGGAATGACAGAGAAGTTGTTCCGCATCTGTTCTTCATTCAGCTTTTTGGCTTCCCATGGCTGGGTCTTCTCCAGCGGCTCAGCTTCCACCGCTTTGCGTCCGAGTGGTTCGTCGTTCTCTTCGGCGCTGCCGCGGCCAGTGGGACGCTGTGAGTACGGATCCATCAGCAAACGGTCTCCGCTGCGTCCAAGCGTATTGCTCACGTTGAAGGCCATGCCGTTGGCGCTCATCACCGGTAGATTTCCGCTGTAGCCGAATGCGACCGGATTGTCCTTCGCAACCAGCGTGGTGTTCAGCACCGTGCCCACCACGCGGGCATCGCCTTTTGACGCGACGCTGACTCCTGGAGCGAGGCCGGTCTCAATCGCGAACTGCGAACTGTCTTCAGACGTGATCAGCAATCCGCCTTTCTCAACAAACGTGCGCAGGTGCTCGAGCCCGTCGTAGCCGAGACCAGGACGAATGTCGTCCGTCGAGTCATCGCCGATCTGCAGATTCGGCGTGATGTCCGATTTCTTCCACGGCATCGGGTTATTCCAACGGGGCAGGCCATTGATGATGTCCTGCGTGGATGCTCGGCCCACCGGCGCAAACACGATCACGTCATACTTCGAACGAAGATCGTCTTCTTTAGCGGCGGTCTGTGTGCTGATGTAGTCGAATGGTATTCCCGCGGTGTCGAATGCATACCGCCACCAGCCTTCGGTCTGCGTTGCGAGCCAGGTGTGCATCATGGCAATGCGCGGCGCCGTAGCATCGTGCATCGCCACGGAAGGCGCAGCGGAAAGCTTCGTTCCGTCAAGGGCGAGACTGCGGAGACTGTCGGTGATCTTCTCATCAGCTCCAGAAATCAGCAGCGACCCGGCGGAGAAGTGCTTGCCGCCGGCGTCAAACGCTTTCTCTGCGACTTGGACCTTCGTGCCCTTGAGCTTGTATACCGCGGAGAGAAGCGAGATCTGGCCCGAGTTATTGATTGCGATGACAGAACCCGCGCCGTCGAGTTTCCCCGCGAGTGTGGCTGGATCATCGATGACCTTCATATTGGCCTTGAGGATCGCAGGATCGGTAACGCGAGCGACTTTCAAATTGAACAGGTGCGTGAACGACCAGCCCGTGTCGTCGTAGGGATGTTTCTGGGGATCATCGGGAGCCCAGTACTGACGATCGAGCAGCGCGTCGGCTGCGCGGGAGTAAGGCTGATCCATACGAATGACGACGGAGCCCGCTGCGAAAGTTTCCTGCTTCGCCTTGTCGCCACGCTTCTCGCCGGCGATGGTGCACGTCGCGGCATCCGAGAGTTGCTGAATCTCTACATGCTGACGCTGCAGCACCTTGAGCAGTTCCACTTCGCGGTTAGTGGCGGCAGCGTCGGGCGCGATCACGTATGCAGCGGGACCTTCGAGGCTGGGCTTCTGAGTTGCGCGCTTGCTCTTCGCATAGTAGTTCTCGAGGAAGTGGTGCGTGTGCTGCGAGAAATAGGAAATGGTGGAGAGAAGGGCCGACTGCTCGTAGTTGTTGTTATCGCGCTGCGACCAGTTGACGATGGGCCATGGTGGATCCTGCCGGTACCAGGTGCGCGAGTACTCTTCCGGATCGAGAATGCGCTTCTCCGTGTCCGCGCCGCCGTTTCCGAATGTCTCATAGAGACGGCTGATGCCATTGTGCATCGACGCGAGAAACATGAGGTAGCCGGGACTCCAGGTGTCGAAGTCGCCATGTGTGAAGACGCCGGGCATTCCAAAGCCCTGCATCGCCGCGACATTGTTCCAGCCCAGCTCAGCCCATTCATCGGCAAGCAGCGGATCAACCCACGCGTTGTAAGGACCATCGCCGACGGTGTTGTCATAGAGAAACGGCACGGACTCATGCAGGTCGTGCAGCACCTGCGCGTGCCAGTCCAGATACGTGTTGAGCACATTGCGGCTGAGGGCTAACGTCATGCCCATCGCGTCGCGGTTGTTGTCGTGCGCGACGTAATGTCCCCAGTAAAGAAGGTGCGGATACTTCTCCTTCGGATGAGCCTTGTGCCACCGATAGATGTCGACCATGCGATCACGGCCGTCGACCTCGACCACAGGCGTGATGAGCACGATCATGTGCGAGCGAATGAATTTGATGTAGGGCGAGTCGTCGACTGCGAGTCGATACGCGAGTTCCATCAGCGCCGTAGGAGCACCCGTTTCAGGCGAATGAATCGTCCCGGTAATGTAGTAGACCGGATACGACTGGTCAATCAGCGTTCGGGCCTTGGCGTCATCGAAGTTGATAGTCCGCGGATCGGCCAGCTGTGCGAGGCGCTGTTTATTGGCATCCGCATTCTTCAGCAGTTCTGCATCGGCAACAGCGACGGCAATCTGCTCGCGACCTTCTTCGGTGTGGCCTACCGTATATACCTTCACGCGGGGACTGGCCGCGGCGAGCAGGCGGAAGTACTTGTAGACATCCTCGGCGTAAGGCAGAATATCGGGCGCGCCGGAGACGTCTCCAAGGACCTTTGCAGGAGTAGGAACATTCTTCGACGCCGGAAGGTAGTCGACCAGTGGAGAGGTAAAGGTAGCATCCGTCGTGTATTTGTGGATGTGGTCCGTGTATTCCTGATCGATTGCCTGTTGCGGATCGCGGGCGAAGTTAGTATTCAGCGATTGAGAGGGGGCTGCGGCGCTGACAAAGGGAAGGGTACAAAGAAGCAGGGCCAGGCGAATGGGTCGCATAGTGTCCTTCTTGTGAAGTTCTGCCGGCACACATGAGGGGGCTCCCGGGAGACGCTACCATCACGCAGGATTGCGCGACACCCAAGCGGCAATCCGAAGGTACAAACTTGCATGGGGTTGAAAAGAAAGCGTTGAGCCTATTCAGGAGTGCTGGCTTGGATGAAACTATACGGCATCTACTTACACTTCCAAAAATGAAAACGTGTCAGCGATCTCGTGACTCTTCGAGGTTTCGTTATGACGGGGCGCAGAACCATGCCGCCCGATTTTCACCAGAGTGGAAATCAGCCCTTTTCAAGACCGCTCCGTATAAAGGATTTGGCATCCCAACGAGGGCGATCTGAAATATCGCGAAGGAGAAGTTTGTTTATGACGGATTATCGAGTAAATCGAGGAGAAGCGCAGGAGGACCAGTTTACGGCTGCGATTGAAAAAACGACGTCCCGGGTTCCATCGAGCGCGTTCCTGGCCCTCGCGTTGGGATCGATGGCGGTTTCAGCTACTTTCCAGGCGATGAGCAGAAAGCATGAAGCGCTGTTTATCGGTCAGTGGGCTGCGCCGTTTCTGCTGCTTGGCATCTACAACAAGATGGTGAAGCAGCACGGGTCGGACGGCATCAAGGGCGCAAAGAGCAACACCGGCGAGGGTTACGCGAGCTATCAGTCACCGGAACGGTCTTATAGCCAGACAGCGGCCGGAATCTAACGGCCGATCAAAAAAGGCAGGCGATCCAAAGATCGCCTGCCTTTTTGTTTTGTTCCACGTTCGGCTTGTTTACTCGCCGCGCGCGCTGACCGCTCCAGTTACAAGCACCTGCTGCGGAGCAGCTACCTTGGCAGAAGGCACGTGCAGGTCAACCTTCAGGGATTTCACCTCCGGTTTACCGTTGGACGGTGCCGTGAAGCTGACCTCGTACTGATTGCTCAGCCTGCGGCGGAGATCCTGGAAGAAGGGCTGCATCGAAACCGGGTTCCCGAGCCCTTGCCAATAGCTGTTGCCGCCTGTGGCTTGCGTGACCATCAGCAACAGATTCTGACCCGCATTGGATTCATAGCGCGTGCTATTGATCCGGCCAGTGTTCTGCCAGTAGATCGAATAGACAACAAGTCCTGCCCTCACAGAGTCCTTGATGGCTGTCTGCACGTACGGGTCTTCGGGGTCGAAGCGGCGCTCGTAGTTGTCTACTCCGTCAGTAACCATCACCACCTCGCGACGCGCTGTGCGATCGTGCGAGGGCCAGCTCTTCGCCAGGTCGGACAGGCAGAAGTAGGGGCTCGCGTTCTCGCCGGGGATACCGGTGCTGAGATGCAGGCCCTTGAGCACATCGGCGGCATTGGATGAGAGTTGCGATGAAAATGCCGCTCGCCCCTGCTGCATGTATGCGATGGCCATCTTCGTGTTCGGAGGCATTTCTTTCACGAAAGTCTTGATGTCATTGAATTGGGTCCCAAGGCTCGCTCGAGCTCCCGCATCGAGCAACAGAACGAGCTCGACGGGACTGTTGCTTTCCTGGAGTTGGTCGAAGCTGGTCACGGTGGATTCTTTGCCGTTCACCTTGACCTTGAGATTCTGCGCAGATATCTGCCCCGCGTTGCCGTTTTTCGCCGAAGGCAGGACGGTGACGATTGCTCGCCCCTGCCCTTGTTGATCGGTTTTCTGTGCGAATACAGGGAAGGCTGCCATCAATGTTCCGGCAGTGAGTGCAATTGCTGCTAATCCTGATCTCTTTCATGTAATTAACCTCAGTTTTGGCGCCCCGCTCAACACCGCTCCTCCGGGGCAAATTCCAATCCTTTTCTCTCTATTTAGATGCCCGAGGGTGGAATTTGTTGCGGTGGCGCAGCTAACACTCACGGAACATGAGGGTTCCAATACCCCTCGAAGGCCCGTCGTGCAGGACTCTCTCGAAACCTTGGTTTTCATCAGATTTTGACCGGATTTTGATGAGCGTGTGTAAAGAAGCTTTGATGATTGCGTCGCAGCACTTCCCCAACTTGAGACAAGCAAGCACATCAAAGGAGAGCTTAGTGAGACAGGCAATCATGCGTCTGGCCGCACCGGTCTGCGCCGCAATCTTCATTTCGGCCACTCAACTTCATTCCCAGCAACTTCCTCTACTCGCAGTGGGCACGCTCGACGAGTCCCGGGCAGGAGCATGGGCCGATGTATCAGGTCTGAACTACACACTCGAGAACGGTGTGCCGGCGAACAACCTTGGGGGCATGGGCTCTGCGATCACCTATGTGGGCGGGAATGATTTTCTGGCCCTGCCAGACCGTGGGCCGAATGCGGTGCCGTTTAACCCTGCCGTGGACGACACCGTCGCGTACGTCAATCGCTTCCACACCGTGCACCTCAACCTGACTCCGAACACGACAGGATCGGGCCTCCCATTCGAGCTCAAGCCCCTGCTGCAGCAAACTACCTTCCTTTGGAGCACGACACCTTTGGTTTATGGAAGCGTGAATGGCTCCGGTGTTCCGCCGATCAACGGTGTCATGCGCTACTACTTCACGGGGCGTTCAGACGGGTTTGACGCGTCGCAGAATTCGGGCGATCCAAACGACGCGCGCTTCGACACCGAAGGCATTCGCGTTTCAAATGACGGCAACAGCGTTTTCATCTCCGATGAGTACGGCCCGTACATCTACCAGTTCGACCGGAACACTGGCGTTCGGCTTCGGAGCTTTGCCTTGCCGTCGTCCTTCTACGTGCCGAACCTGTCGGCGGTGGGAAATACGGAGATCAGCGGCAACACGGTTGGCCGCACAACAAACAAGGGCATGGAGGGGCTGGCCATCACGCCGGATGGAAAGACGCTGGTCGGCATCGTGCAAGCTGCGCTTCTTCAGGACGCTGCTCAAAAGGGCGCAGCGGCCAAGGTGTTGCGCATCGTGACCATCGATATCGCTTCAGGCCAGGTGACGGGCCAGTTCGCGTACGGGCTGACTACCGGCTCAGGCGTAAGCGAAATTCTGGCTCTCAACAATCACGAGTTCCTGGTCGATGAGCGCGACGGCCACGGTCGAGCCGATGGCAGCCTGGCTGTGGTCAAGCAACTCTTCAAGATCGATCTCACCGGCGCGACCGACGTCGGCGCGATGGACGGCAAGACAGCCGCGGCAAACGAGGTCAAGAAGACATTGTTCGTGGATCTGGTTACGTCGATGAATGCTGCGGGCATCTCCGCAGCCGAGATTCCCGCCAAGATTGAGGGAATCTCCTTCGGCCCGGACCTGAAGGGCGGAGGCGAAACCATCCACACGCTCTGGGTAGCCAATGACAACGACTTCACACTGACCGTTCTGGACCCGGATGGCAACACGATCGCCAATCCCAACCAGTTCTTCGTTTTCGGCTTCAAGGACTCCGACCTCGGCGGATCGGCCTATGTGCCGCAATTTCAGGAAAGTCGGGAACTCCCGGCGTTCCTGAGGTAGGGCCCAGGGCGCCGGATGGCTAACCAGCCGCCGGCGCCTGAATCCTGAAAGGCCAGTCGATTATCTAAATAGAAGGCCTGACTTTCAGACGTTTATTGCACTTCCGCTTCCAATCCGCTAAACTTTATCTATGTGCTCGGGGCATAGCTCCGGGCCGTCAATTGCACCACGGCTTTTGGACCTGTTCGAGGCGATAAGCGCCAGGGTTTCAGGCGTATGGCCTCCAGGTTCCCCGAATAGGGGCTGGCAACTGCGGTGGGAGACGAGGATCTGATGGCTAAATCCAGCAAGAATATTGCGAAGGCGCGTGCGGCTGTAACCAAGCCGGCGTATCCGCTTTCTGAAGCGGTCACTCTGCTGCAGCAGGTGAAGTTCGCCAAGTTTGACGAAACAGTCGATCTGACCATGCGACTGGGTGTCGACACCCGGCATGCCGACCAGATGGTGCGCGGAACCGTAGTTCTGCCCCACGGACTCGGCAAGACCAAGACGGTTGCCGTGATCGCCACCGGCGATCGCCAGAAGGAAGCGCAGGATGCAGGCGCGGACTTCGTGGGCGGCGAAGAGATGGTCGAGAAGATCCAGAAAGAGAACTGGACAGATTTCGATGCCTTGATTGCGACCCCCGACATGATGAAGGTGGTGGGACGCCTGGGCAAGGTGCTCGGCCCTAAGGGCCTGATGCCGAACCCGAAGACCGGGACCGTGACGCAGGATGTAGCCGCTGCGGTGAAAGAGATCAAGGCCGGTAAGGTGGAGTTTCGTGCCGACAAGACCAGCCTGGTGCACGTGCCTGTGGGCAAGCTGAGTTTCGACTCGCAGAAGCTGATCGACAACGCGACGACAGTGATCACGTCGATCGTTCGCGCCAAGCCTTCAGCGGCAAAGGGCAAGTACATCAAGAGCATCACCATCAGCTCGACGATGGGCCCGGGAGTTCCGCTGGATCAGGCTGTAGCCGACGCCGCGGGCAAGCACTAAAAAACAGGATCAGAGATCAGGGGTCAGGGATCAGTCCTGACACTTGGCGCAAGACTCCAGAGAGATTCTGGCATAGAGATTTGAGATCGCGCCCGACCGGCGCATGAAAGCGAGGGCAGAGGCTAGGAGATAGGTTGGGGCGTACTGATCCCTGACCTCTGATCTCTGATCCCTGCCGGAGCGGAGCGAAGGCAATGGCAATTTCGAAGGCGAAAAAGACAGAGAAGGTCCGGCTGCTGGCAAAGGAGTTGGAGACCTCGACAACCGCTATCATCGGCACGTTCAGCAAGCTGACCGTTGCCAAGGACTACGAGCTGCGCAAGGTCATCCGCGAGGCGGGTGGCAAGTATCGCGTGGTGAAGAACAAGCTGGCGGCGGTTTCGAGCGAGAGCTCGCAAGTCGGTCCCGCGCTCAAGGGCCTCAAGGGTGTGAATTCGGTTGCGTTCACCTCGGGCGACCCGGTGGCGTTGGCCAAGGTATTCGCGAAGTGGGCCGGCGATAACGCCGAGTTCCAGTTCAAGCTGGGCATCGTTGACGGCAAGCTGATCGACGTGGCGGAGATCAAGGCTCTGGCCACAATGCCGGGCAAGGAGGAGCTCTTCTCCAAGCTGCTCTTCCTCATCAATGCTCCGGCGCAGCGTTTGGTCACCGTGCTCAATGCCACGGGCCGCGACCTGGCAGTGGTAATCAACCAGGGCGTGGAGAAGGAAAAGTTTACGGCGGCGTAGGCCGCGAGCAACTAGCTCCTGGCCTTGGCTTCTAGCCAGGCGGTGGAGGAGCTAGCAGCTAGAAGCTAGCGGCTGGTTGCTGTTTTCAAAGGTTTTGGCAGTAAGACATGCGGGAAGGGCGCGAGTCTGGCGCATCGGAAACTTACCGTTTGGGTTTGCGGCTGGGAATATCAATTTCGGATTTGAATGGAGAAAAGACATGGCGGATCTCGCACAGTTGGAAGAACAGATTGTTGGCCTGAGCCTGCTCGAGGCTGCATCCCTGGTAAAGAAGCTCGAAGAGCGCCTCGGCGTCTCGGCGGCAGCGGCGGCTCCGGTCGCAGTTGCTGGCGGCGGCGGTGCGGCAGCGGCTCCGGCGGCTGAGGAAAAGACCGAGTTCCAGGTCATCCTCAAGGATGCCGGCGCGAACAAGATCAACACCATTAAGGCCGTCCGCGAGGTTACCTCGCTCGGCCTGAAGGAAGCCAAGGACCTGGTTGATGGCGCGCCGAAGGCGTTGAAGGAGAGCGCGACCAAGGACGAAGCCGAGGCGATCAAGAAGAAGTTCGAAGGCGTTGCGACCATCGAAGTTAAGTAATTTGGTACGTGACTTGCAAGACGAGCCGGGACGCGCTACGATAATCGTTGCGCGTCTTTTCGGCCCTGCGGGCATATCCGCAATTTGGGCGAAAACCACACGGCGCGTCTTGATTGAGTCAAAGGGCACATTGTTCGTATCCCCGGCTGGGCCAAGCAGCTTGGGAACCGACAAACTGTGAAGTTAAGTGCTCTAGTGTCAGCAGGATAGCGGGCTTCCTGTTGACGGATGTCGATTGGCAGGCGACGGGCAGCAGAAGCGAGCTTTGGGATCGGCGACAGGTTTTCAGCAAAAATCGGATGGGGGCACAGGCTTCATGCCGCGCTCGTGAGGAATTGCGTCCTCGCGGGCTTTCGTGTCTCTACCGCAGCGGATTAGGCGGTTCGGGCGAAATTTACGTTGCGTCTGCGGACATAACAGCCGGGATACACCGGAGGGGTCTGCTTCCGATGATGTGCAGTCGATGATCGTGCCAGGGTTTGTGATGCGTTTAAGCGTTCTGGAGATCGCTGTGAAGTGAAGTTGGCCGTGGCATTGGCCGACTTCGATGGCAGTCACTCTCGGATTCTTATAGCGCACTGTCCTGAGGAACAACAACGCCTGTGAGGCGATTTTCGGGACGCCTCAATTCAGTAAACACGCTTGGCGCGGGACACCGGAGCTTCGGCTGATCATTCGCCGCGGATTCCGGAGCAGGACTGGGGATGCGCAGTGAGCCAGTCTGAGCGATTCGGTTTGTTACGTCAGCAACTGCTGGTGCCTCGAGACTCGGGTGCCGGCCCGGCGCGATCTGTGATCAGTATCGGCCGGTTTGATGAGCCTCAGGAGTGATGCATGCCTAACGAGAAGCGCGCGATTCGCAGCCGGCTCGATTTTTCCAAGATTCCTACAGCCACCCAGATTCCCAACCTGATCGAAGTGCAGCGCCGATCCTACGAGCGCTTCCTGCAGATGGACAAGCTGCCCAACGAGCGCGATGACTCGGGGCTGCAGTCGGTGTTTGTTTCCGTTTTCCCCATCACCGATTTCCGCGGAATTTCGCAGCTTGACTTCGTCGACTACGCCATCGGCAACTGGGAGTGCAAGTGCGGTCACCTTAAGGGTCTTCATCACCTTCGCACCGCCTGTACCCATTGCGGCGCAATGGTGATCACTGACCCGTTCCTTCCCGGCGACGTCCTCTGCCACAAGTGCGGAACCTATAACAAGAACGTCCCCGACTTCTGTAACAAGTGCGGCGACCCTGTCGGCCTGCAACTGAAGTATGACCAGCAGGAGTGCGAAGAGCGCGGCATGACGTTCTCCGCCCCGCTGAAGGTCACGGTCCGCCTCACCATCTACGACAAGGACGCGGAGACTGGCAACAAGACCATTCGCGACATCAAGGAGCAGGAAGTCTTCTTCGGCGACATTCCGCTGATGACGCCGAACGGCACCTTCATCGTGAACGGCACCGAGCGCGTGATCGTGTCGCAGCTGCACCGTTCGCCCGGCGTCTTCTTCGAGACCGCGAACAACCGCACCTACTTCCTTGGCAAGATCATTCCGTACCGCGGATCGTGGGTGGAGTTCGAGTACGACCAGAAGAACACGCTCTATGTCCGCATCGATCGCAAGCGCAAGTTCCTGGGAACCATCTTCCTGCGCGCCCTCGGTCTGCGTTCGGACGAAGAAATTCTCAAGACCTTCTACACTGTCGATCGCATTCACATCGAGAACGGCAAGCTGCAGTGGGCGGTCCAGGCCGATCCCAAGCTCTCCACGCACCTGCTCGGAGCGAAGCCGGCACACGCCGTCCTGCACAAGGGCGAAGAGATCGCGCACTCCGGCCGCAAGGTCACGGCGAACACGCTGAAGGCGATCCGCGCTGCAGGCATCGAGAAGATCGAAATTGAGAACGCTGAACTCGATGGTGCGATGACCGCGGCTGATGTGGTCGATCTGAACACCGGCGAAGTGATAGTAGAAGCTAACGTTGAGCTCACCGCCGACCGCCTGCACAAGGTGATGGCGAGCGGCGCGAAAACGGTTGAGGTGTTCTTCCCCGAGCGCGACGATGTAGGCAACATCATCACCAACACGCTGAAGCGCGATTCCGTACACAAGCCGGAAGAGGCGCTGATCGAGATCTACCGCAAGCTGCGTCCGGGCGATCCTCCGACGCTGGACACCGCAACTGCGCTCTTCGAAGGCATGTTCTTCGATCCGCGCAAGTACGACTTCTCGCGCGTGGGCCGTCTCAAGTTCAACATCAAGCTCTATGAGAACCAGGACGCGACACAGCTGGATCACCGCACGCTGACGCCGGAAGACTTCTACGCGACGATCCGCTACCTGCTGAAGCTGCGCAAGAACATCGGCGCGGTGGACGACATCGATCACCTTGGCAACCGCCGCGTTCGCGCGGTCGGCGAGTTGATGGAGAACCAGTTCCGCATCGGCCTCGTTCGCATGGAGCGCGCCATCAAGGAAAAGATGAGCGTGTACCAGGAGCTGTCGACGGCCATGCCGCACGACCTGATCAACGCCAAGCCGGTCATGGCGGCAATCCGCGAATTTTTCGGATCCTCGCAGTTGTCGCAGTTCATGGACCAGACCAACCCGCTGTCGGAAATCACGCACAAGCGTCGCTTGTCGGCCCTTGGACCGGGCGGTCTATCGCGTGAGCGCGCGGGCTTCGAAGTCCGAGACGTTCACCCGACGCACTACGGACGTATCTGCCCGATCGAAACGCCGGAAGGTCCGAACATCGGTCTGATCAGTTCGCTGAGCTGCTTTGCGCGTATCAATGAGTACGGCTTCATTGAGTCGCCTTACCGCAAGGTGAAGGACTCGAAGATTCTCGACTACATCGAGGTGGTGAACGCCGGCGAAAGCGGCCACCGCGTCGGCGACCACATCGAGAAGGATGAGGCGATCAAGCTGAATGCCTCGCTGAAGAAGCAGGGCAAGCGGACCATCGACTACATCCCGTACAGCTTCTATCTGTCGGCCTGGGAAGAAGACCGTCACACCATCGCGCAGGCGAACATCGAGTTCAACGAGAACGGCGTGATCACCGAAGACCTGGTCAATGCTCGCCGGCAGGGCAACTTCGTGCTGGTGAACCGGACCGAGGTCGACTACATTGACGTCTCCCCGAAGCAGCTTGTTTCGGTGGCGGCATCGCTGGTGCCGTTCCTCGAGCACGACGACGCAAACCGCGCGCTGATGGGCGCCAACATGCAACGCCAGTCGGTGCCGCTGCTCGTAGCGGAAGCTCCGCTGGTGGGAACCGGCATGGAAGGCGTTACGGCTCGCGACTCGGGAGCTGTGGTTCTGGCCAAGCGTAACGGCATCGTGGACTCGGTGGACTCTGAGCGCATCATCGTGCGCGTGGAGGGTGAGCACCATCCCACGCAGCTGTCGCGCGAAGTAGGTTCGGACATCTACACTCTCATCAAGTTCAAGCGCTCGAACCAGAACACCTGCATCAACCAGAAGCCGGTTGTGCGCGAAGGCGAGCGGGTTGTGAAGGGACAGGTCATCGCTGACGGTCCTTGCACCGAGCAGGGCGAGCTGGCGCTGGGACGTAACGTCCTCGTCGCCTTCATGCCATGGCGCGGTTACAACTTCGAGGACGCGATCCTTATCAGCGAACGGCTGGTGAAGGACGATTACTACACCTCGGTGCACATCGAGGAGTTTGAAATCGAAGCGCGCGACACGAAGCTGGGACCGGAAGAAATCACGCGCGACATTCCGAACGTTTCTGAGCACGCTCTGCGCGATCTGGACGAAAGCGGCGTTATCCGCATCGGCGCCCAGATCAGCCACGGCGACATCCTGGTCGGCAAGGTCACGCCGAAGGGCGAGACGCAGCTCACTCCTGAAGAGAAGCTGCTGCGCGCCATCTTCGGTGAGAAGGCCGGCGACGTTCGCGACGCTTCGCTGACGTGCCCTCCCGGTATCGAAGGCACGGTGGTCGACGTCCGCATCTTCAGCCGCAAGGGACAGGAAAAGGACGAGCGCGCCAAGCAGATCGAAGCAGAATACGTTTCGAAGCTGGAGAAGAACCTTGGCGACGAAATCCGAATCCTCACCGACGAGCGCCTGAAGAGACTCGAAGGAATCCTTGGTGGTAAGGAAGTTCTGGCCGACCTGCACGACGAGCGGACCAACAAGCGCCTCATCACCAAGGGCGCGCTGCTCGATCGCGAAACCATCGAGCGCATCTCGACGAAGAACTTGAAGCGCATCCGCTATAACGACAAGGATCCCCGCGTCAACGAGCAGATCGACGAGATCGAAGAGATGACCTCGCGTCAGATCGAAGTTCTGCGCAAGATCACGAACGAGAAGATCGCGAAGCTCCAGAAGGGCGACGAACTGCCTCCGGGCGTCATCAAGCTCGTCAAGGTCTACGTTGCCATGAAGCGCAAGCTTTCGGTCGGCGACAAGATGGCCGGACGCCACGGTAACAAGGGTGTGATCGCGCGCATATTGCCCGAAGAGGATATGCCGTATCTGCCCGATGGCACCCCCGTTGAGATCGTCCTCAATCCGCTCGGCGTTCCTTCTCGTATGAACGTCGGACAGATTCTGGAGACGCACCTCGGCTGGGCCGCCTCGAGCCTCGGCAAGAAGATCGCCGGGCTGATCAAGCAGAACAGCGATGTCAACTTCGTGCGCGAGCAGCTTCGCAAGGAATTTGCTGGCACGGCGACGCTGCGGCAGCTTGAAGAGCTTGATGACGAAATGCTCTTGCGCGTGACACACGGCATGGAGCGCGGCATCTGGTTTGGCACGGCGGTGTTTGACGGCGCCAAGGAGAGCGAGATCAAAGCGCTGTTGGCTGCGGCTGGATTGCCTTCTTCAGGCAAGACACCGTTGTTCGATGGCATGACGGGCGAACAGTTCGAGCAGCCGGTCACAGTGGGCTACATCTACATGCTGAAGCTCTCGCACCTGGTCGACGACAAAATTCACGCTCGCTCGATCGGACCGTACTCGCTGATCACCCAGCAGCCGCTGGGCGGCAAGGCGCAGTTCGGTGGACAGCGCTTCGGCGAAATGGAAGTGTGGGCGCTCGAAGCATACGGCGCTGCGTACATCCTGCAGGAACTGCTCACCGCGAAGTCCGACGACGTGTATGGCCGAACCAAGATCTACGAGGCCATCGTCAAGGGCGAAGCGGCAATTGAGCCGGGTGTGCCTGAGTCGTTCAACGTGCTCATTCGCGAATTGCAGTCTCTGTGCCTCGACGTGGAACTGATCAAGCGCGCGGATCTTGTAAAGAAGGCTCCGGCGCCGGAGATGGCAGCGGTAGCAGACGACTAATGGTGAATCCCAGGTCTCAAATTTGAGACCTGGGGCACCCGACGAGCTTAGAAGTTTTTCGGTGTCCTTTTTGAAAGCGGTAACCGCCGCTTCCCGGGAAGGAAGGACCCGACGAAGGAATCCCGGGAGATACCGCGGCGAGTGCCGGAAGGCCCGCCAAGGAGGGTCGCCTTGTTCCGTTCAAATCCGTTTGAACTCACCAGCCCGATAACCGATTTTGACGCCATCCGCATCATGCTCGCCTCGCCGGAAAAAATCCGGTCGTGGTCGCATGGCGAGGTCACAAAGCCGGAAACCATCAACTACCGCACCTTCAAGCCGGAGCGCGACGGTTTGTTCTGCGCCCGCATTTTCGGGCCAGTAACGGACTGGGAGTGTCTCTGCGGCAAATACAAGCGCATGAAGCACCGCGGCGTGATCTGCGACAAGTGCGGTGTTGAAGTTACCGTGAGCAAAGTGCGCCGCGAGCGCATGGGCCACATCGAGCTCGCTTCCCCGTGCTCGCATGTGTGGTTCTTCAAGGGCCTGCCTTCGCGTATCGGCCACCTGCTCGATATCTCCCTGCGCGACCTTGAGAGCATTCTTTATTTCGAGTCCTACGTTGTTGTCGACGTGGGCGACGCACCCGTAAAAGAGCGCGAGATCATCAAGGACGAAGCCCGCTATCGCGAGCTCGATCAACAGTACCGTCCCTCCGGCTTCAAGGCCATGATGGGCGCCGAAGCCATCAAGGAACTGCTGAAGCGCGTCACCATCGAAGAGCTCGCTATGGAACTGCGCGAGCGCATGAAGACCGAGACCTCCGCGCAGAAAAAGATTAAGTACGCCAAGCGCCTGAAGGTGGTCGAGGCATTCCGCAAGTCGAGCAACAAGCCGCAGTGGATGATTCTCGACGTGCTGCCGGTCATTCCTCCAGAGCTGCGTCCGCTGGTTCCGCTGGATGGCGGCCGTTTCGCCACCTCTGACTTGAACGATCTCTACCGCCGCGTCATCAACCGCAACAACCGGTTGAAGAAGCTGATGGACCTGCACGCGCCTGAAGTCATCGTGCGCAACGAAAAGCGCATGCTGCAGGAAGCGGTTGACGCTTTGTTCGACAACGGCCGCCGCGGTCGTGTGCTTCGTGGCGCCAACAACCGCCCGCTGAAGTCGCTCTCCGACACGCTGAAGGGCAAGCAGGGCCGCTTCCGCCAGAACCTGCTCGGCAAGCGCGTCGACTACTCCGGCCGTTCGGTCATCGTGGTCGGCCCCGAACTCAAGCTGCACCAGTGCGGTCTGCCCAAGAAGATGGCTCTCGAGCTGTTCAAGCCGTTCATCTATCACCGCCTCGAGCAGACTGGCCACTGCACCACCATCAAGCAGGCAAAAGAAATGGTGGAGATGCAGGAACCGGTGGTCTGGGACATCCTTGAAGAAGTCATCAAGGATCACCCCGTGCTGCTGAACCGCGCCCCAACGCTTCACCGCCTTGGCATCCAGGCATTTGAGCCGGTGCTGGTGGAAGGCAAGGCCATCAAGATTCACCCGCTGGTCTGCACCGCGTTCAACGCAGACTTCGACGGCGACCAGATGGCTGTGCACATTCCGCTGTCGCCTGAGGCGCAGATCGAAGCCAGCGTGCTGATGCTCGCTTCGCACAACATCCTCTCGCCCGCATCGGGTCAGCCGATCACCGTGCCTACGCAGGACATGGTTCTCGGTCTCTACTACCTGACCAAGGCGAAGAAGGGTGGGCGTGGCGAAGGCCGTGTCTTCTCGAACACTGAAGAGATCCTTATGGCTGTCGAAGCGAAGGAACTGGAGACGCTCACGCCGATCCGCCTGCGCTACACCGGCAAGGTGCTCGACATGACGACGGCGTATGACGATCAGGACCTGACGCATACGGAGCCGGTGGACTTCAACAACGAGTACATCAACACCACGGTTGGCCGCGTGATCCTGAACGACGCGCTTCCCGCGGGCATGCCGTACATCAACGGCCTGCTCAAGAAGAAGGGCATCGGACAGCTGGTCAACTACTGCAACCAGAACCTCGGTCTTGAGGTGACGGTGGGCATGCTCGATCGCATCAAGCAGCTCGGCTTCAATTACGCCACCAAGTCCGGACTCTCAGTTGGCCTGGATGACATGGTGATTCCGGCCAGCAAATACACCACGGTCGAAGAAGCCGACCGCAAAGTGATCGAAGTCCAGAAACAGTACATGGACGGCGCCATCACCAACGGCGAGCGCTCGAACAAGGTCATCCAGATGTGGTCGGCTGTAACGGACCAGGTCGCGGACGAGATGTTCGGCAACATGAAGCGCGCGGACGAAGAAGGAGCCATGAATCCGATCTACATCATGGCCGACTCCGGCGCCCGCGGTTCGAAGCAGCAGATTCGTCAGCTGAGCGGTATGCGCGGACTGATGGCCAAGCCGTCGGGCGAAGTCATCGAAACACCGATCACCGCAAACTTCCGCGAAGGTCTGACAGTGCTCGAGTACTTCATCTCGACCCACGGCGCACGTAAAGGCCTGGCCGATACGGCACTCAAGACCGCCGACTCGGGCTACCTCACTCGCCGTCTCGTCGACGTGGCGCAGGACGTCATCGTCACCGAGTACGACTGCGGAACCAGCGAAGGCATCTACGTGGGTTCCATCGTCGAGTCCGGCGAGATCATCGAGCCGATGCGCGACCGTATCATTGGCCGTGTGTCTCTCGAGCGGATCAAGGACTACGACGGCAACGTAGTTGTCGAAGTGAACCAGCCGATCGACGAAGACATTGCTTCGGCGATTCAGGGTGCGGGTGTCGAGAAGGTGAAGATCCGCTCGGTGCTCACCTGCGAATCTCGTCGCGGCGTCTGCGGGCTCTGCTACGGACGCAACCTCGGTTCTGGACGCATGGTCGAGCTCGGCGAAACTTGCGGCGTCATCGCGGCGCAGTCCATCGGCGAACCCGGCACGCAGCTCACGATGCGTACCTTCCACGTCGGCGGTACCGCCAGCCGTGTGCAGGACAAGTCGCGACTGGATGCCAAGAACAACGGCTTCGTACGTTTCATCAACCTGAACACCGTTGAAAGCAAAGACGGCGCGCTGGTTTCCATGAACCGCTCAGGGTCAATCGCCGTGGTGGACGAGCGCGGACGTGAAAAAGAGCGCTATGTCGTTGTCTATGGCGCGCGTCTTCGCGTGAAGGATGGCCAGGCGGTGAAGCTCGGCGAACTGCTGGCCGAGTGGGATCCGTACACCTATGCGATTCTCACCGAAATCGGCGGCACCGTGCAGTTCAAGGACCTGCAGGAAGGAATCACGCTCAACGAAGAAGTCGACGAAGTTACCGGCCTCTCGCGTTGGGTGGTTGCCGATGCTCCCGATGAGAAGCGCCAGCCGGCCTTCATGGTGAAGAATGCGAAGACGCACAAGCGGTATCTGCTGCCTCGCGGCGCTCACCTGATGATTCAGGATGGCGACGAGGTGGGTCCGGGCGACGTGCTCGCAAAGATTCCGAAGGAGTCGACGCGTACGAAGGACATCACGGGCGGTCTGCCGCGCGTGGTGGAACTCTTCGAAGCCCGCAAGCCGCGTGAGACGGCGATCATCAGCGAGATCGATGGTGTGGTTCGCTTCGGCGAAGTCACCAAGGGTCAGCGCAAGATCTACGTCACGGCCGATCATGGCGATGAGAAAGAGTACTCGGTACCTCGCGGTACTCACGTCAACGTGCAGGAAGGTGAACGCCTGCGCGCCGGCGATCCACTGATGGACGGTCCTTTGAACCCGCACGACATTCTTGCCGTGCTTGGTGAAAAGGAACTGCAGGCTTACCTGGTGAACGAAATCCAGGAAGTCTACCGTCTGCAGGGCGTGGCCATCAGCGACAAGCACATCGAAGTGATCGTGCGTCAGATGCTCCGCTGGGTCCGGATCGATGAAGTGGGCGATACCAACTTCCTGCTCGAACAGCAGGTCGACCGGTTCCGCTTCCGCGAAGAGAACGACCGCATCGTGCGAGAGGGTGGCCGCCCAGCTCTGGGCCGTCCGCTCCTGCTCGGAATCACGAAGGCATCGCTCTCGACCGACAGCTTCATCTCGGCGGCCAGCTTCCAGGAGACGACACGCGTTCTCACAGAAGCCAGCATCAACGGCGCCATCGACAACCTCCGCGGCCTGAAGGAGAACGTGATCGTGGGCCGGCTCATCCCGGCAGGCACGGGCCTGGAGTACTACCGCAACGTCCAGCTCTCACCGGAGCTCGAAGAAGCGGCAGCCCGCGTCCAGCAGGAAGTGCACGCAGAACGCGAAGCAGAAGAGCGCGAGCTCGAGATGATGCGTCAGGAAGGCGAAGCCGAAGAAATGGCCGCAGAGTAGGACTGACCGTCCAGGCAGCGTTTTCCTGGAGCTTGATTGACTTGGATTGGCCCGGCGCAAGCCGGGCCTTTTCATTGTATTGAGATCGGAAGACCGTCATTCTCATGGTTCGTCCCGCTGAATCTGGCCTAAAAACGCATCCAAGCCGGGCCGCGAAAGTCTAATTCTTATGTAGGCGGCCATCCGCCCAGTTTTTCTTGTACGAGGTTTTGTATGAAGCAGGGAACCATCGGCAATCTGAAGTTTCGGTGGTCAGCAGTCATGCTCCCCAAAGCAGGAGTAATGCTTCTGGCTGTTGTGGTCGGGCTTGCAGCGGGGTGCAAGATGAAGCAGCCGGCAGCGCCATCCGATCAGCAGATGGCAAGCGATATCCAGGCGAAGATCAAGGGTGAGTCGGCCCTGGCCCAGCAGAATATCCAGGTCAGTGTCGTGAACGGCGTTGCAACGCTCAACGGGACGGTGAGCGATGAGGCTTCGCGCTCTCTCGCGGCGAATGACAGCGGGACGATCAGCGGTGTGAAGACGGTGATCAACAACCTCACCGTGCAATCGGCGGCAGCGGCTCCCACTCCCGCACCTGAGCCGACAGCCCAGACAGCTGCTCCCACGCCTGCTCCCGAGCCGACTCGCTCGCGGGATCGGGATCGAGATTCCCGTGCTGATCGCAAGAAGCACCACGACTACCAGCGCGAAGACAGAGCAGCAGACAATGCACCGGTCACCCCGGCTTACCAGCCTGGTCCGGCTCAGGCTGACAACACTCCTCCGCCTCCGCCTGTTCAGGCCGCCCCGCCGCCTCCGCCGCAGCCGGTCGTGAGAGATGTGACCATTCCTGCGGGCACGGTCGTTCCAGTCAGGATCACGGAGACTCTGGACAGCAAGACAGCGCAAACAAACGACGTCTTCCATGGAGCACTCGCGGCTGATCTTGGAACTCAGGGTGTGATTGCGCTTCGCCGTGGTGCGCCGGTGGTCGGCCGCATCGTTGAGGCACGCGAGGCGGCGCACTTCAAGGGACAGTCATTGCTCAGCCTTGAATTAACGGACATCCAGCGTGGGGGTCAGAAGATTCCCCTCACAACCGACGCGTACGTCAAGCAGGGCGCGGCCCGCGGCAAGAATACGGCTACCAAGGCCGGTGGTGGCGCGGCATTTGGCGCGATCATTGGCGCGCTGGCCGGCGGGGGTAAAGGCGCGGCGATCGGTGGCCTTGCCGGAGCAGCGGCTGGTACGGGCGTGAACGCAGCGACCCGCGGCGAGCAGACCGTGATCCAGACTGAAACCTTGATCAACTTCCAACTGCAGTCGCCGATTACGGTGAGAGTGACGATACCGCCGCCTGGGTACGACGGGTCGGGTGACTCCAACGACCCGCAGCTGCAGCCGCGTTGAGATGTGCCACTTACCAAAGTGTGAAGCGGCGCTCGAAGCGAAAGCAGAGCGCAAGTCTTTGCAAGCAGATTGGTTCTGCGCTAAGGCGAATCAAGAAGCTAATTGGGCCCGGTGAATAGCCGGGCCCATTTCATTTGAGCCAAATAAACATCGTGCTAATATCTAGGCACATTCACGACAATTCAATATTGCGCGGTACCCGAATTGCCTAATCCATCTGTATCTGTATCTGTCTCTGAACTCGCAGTGATTCGTCCCGCGGCAACCAAGCCGCCGATGCTCATCGAGCGGACCCAGCCGGTCCTCGACAAGCTTTCGACCCTTCTCGGCGAACCCGTCATCACCTACTGGATCTCCAGCAAAGGGTCGATCTGCCAGAGCGACGTGGCCAGTCTCTACGCCCTGCTGCGCAACATGGGCAGCATCGACCGGCTGTCTCTGTTCGTGAAGTCCGATGGTGGATCCGGCCAGGCCTCGCTGCGCATGGTCAATCTGCTGCGCCGCTACGTGAAACACCTGACAGTGCTTGCGCCACTGGAGTGCCAGTCCGCTGCAACCATGCTTGCGCTCGGCGCGGACAAGATTCTGATGGGGCCGCTGGCGCATTTGTCCGCTGTGGATACTTCGCTGACCCACGACCTCTCGCCCATCGACCGCGACAACGATCGCGTCAGCGTCAGCAATGACGAGTTGCTGCGCGTCATCCGGCTGTGGACAGAGCAGGCCAAGGACTCGACGACGAATCCATACGCCGCGCTGTTCCCCTACGTTCATCCGCTGGTCATCGGCGCGGTAGACCGCTCCAGCGCACTCTCTACGCGCATCTGCGAAGAGATCCTCTCGTATCACATGCATGACCAGGAACGCGCACGCGAGATCAGCAACAATCTCAACGCCGGCTATCCTTCGCACAACTACCCGATCACTCTGCGCGAAGCAAAACGCATCGGCTTGAACGTTGAGCCGATGGACGACAGCGTGAACGCGCAGCTCTTCGAACTGAACGAGATCTACTCCGAGATGGGCCAGAGCGCCAGCACCGACTACGACGAGAAGAATTCGCACGACAACAGCATCATCAAGGTGATGGAAGCCAGCGGCACCATGGTCTACTACCAGCTCGACAAGGACTGGCACTATCGCAGCGAAGAGCGCCGCTGGGTGGCTCTGAACGAGAAGAGCCAGTGGCGAAAGGCTGACCTGGCTAAGGGCAAGGTCACGATCTCGCAGTTGCACGTGCGCTAAAGTCAGGGACGCAACAGGGATCAGGGATCAGAAAACACGAACGCGCCGATTCATCGAGAATCGGCGCGTTTGTCTTTTAGGAGTTAGCGGCCGCGCTTGAACAGCGCTTGTTGCAACTGACCGGGCATCTCCGTCTTGTGGCGCTTGGTGTGTTTGCTCACGTACATGGCCGCATCAGCGGCGCTGAGCAGGCTGTCGGCCGTCGTACCATCCTCGGGAAATAGCGCAACGCCAACGCTCGCTCCGCCCCGCAGTACGTAGCCCTCCACTGCAAATGGGGCATCAAAGCAGCGCTCAAGCCGCTGCGCCACTTCCTCAAGCGCCGCGCGGCTGCGAACTACCGGCACCAGGGCCGCGAACTCGTCGCCACCAAGGCGCGCGAGCATGTCGCCCGTGCGAAGCTGGCGCTTCATCCGCATCGAGACCTCATGCAGGTAAAGGTCGCCTACGTGATGACCGTAGAAATCATTGACCTGCTTGAATTCATCCAGGTCAACGTAGATCAGGCCGAAGATGGAGCCTTCTACCTTGGCCTTGTCGATCTGCTCCTCGAGATACCGATCGAGAGAGAAGCGGTTGTAGATGTCGGTTAACAAGTCGAACTCCGATCTGTATACGAGGTCTTTGTAGAGCTTGCGGGTTTCAATGGCGAGTGTCGCCAAACGCACGCCTGCTTCAAGCATTGCGGCTTCGTCAGGGTGCACCGGCTCGCCGGTTTCGGTCGCGGCATAAAGAGTGCCGAGCGAACCGCCGGCACGCGCCGGCACATCGTGATGGCTGATTCGAAAACCTTTGCTGCTGGCGGGCGCGTTGCCGATGCTGCCACCGTCCGTCATCTCGCACCAGGCAAACGGACAATCGAGGCTGAAAGCCACCATCTCGGTGATGGCTTCGATCAGTTCCGGCAGCGGCCGCGAACTGTTGATGTCTTCGAGGATGCGGCTGCGCTTCGTCTCAAGTTGTGCGTTGTGGCGCTCCTGCTTCGCAATCGTCTCAGAGTTTGCGGTGATGGCAGCGGTCTGCCGCTTGACCTTTGCCAGCAGCGTCCAGCCCCATGCTGCCACCAGCAGCACGATAACCAGCAGTATGCCGATGACACGGGTGAGATTGACGACGTTGAACCAGGAAGGCTCACCGATGGCGATGATGTCGTCGGTTGAGCGCATCAGGATGTCGAATGGCACCTGGCTGTCGAATGGATTGGCCGCACCCATGAGGCAGATTCCAGTTACGCGGACTTTGGATCCGAGAGCGATCTCCTTCATCGCAGGCAGCGGATCGACCGCCGTGCTCCTCTTCGCGGGATGCCGGTAGATCGCGGAAAAGAGATTGCCGCCGGAGTCGAGAACATACTCGTCCTGCATGGCATTTCGGTTCTCCGCAACAACCGTTCCTTCCGTGGTGACGAGATCGAAGAGGTGATGGCTCGTGGCCAATTCCGTCCAGTTGACGGAGCGCGGAGTCACCGGCTTGAATACCTGCTTGTCGTGGATCTCTCCGCCGTTGATTGTGAGGAAGCCGTCGTGCAGGCCGGGGAAACCAATCGCGTCGGCCTGATCGCCGATGCGCAGCGGTCCGCTCGCCTGGGTCATAATCCAGATGCTCTTGGAACCGTTCTGCAGAACAACCGTCGATCCGGGTTGATAGTAGGTAATGGTTCCGCGCACACGAACACGCTGTGTAAGGTTGATCACCCGATATGCGGAGAGCACCTCGTCCATCTGGGTCAGAGGAAGATTCCACGGATCGCTTGCCGCCGGCTTGATGACCTTGATTGCCGAAAGCGAGTTGGCGTGCAGCAGGATGCCCGTGATCTGCATCTTGCCGTCGAAGTGTCCCGAAACTGCGCCGGTGAATTCAATGTCGGCATCCAGCAGGTTCTTCAAGCTGTCAATATCAACGCTGTCGACTACAGCGTCGACATTGCCTCCATCGGTGCGCAATTGCATCGAGAGGCTTGGAACATCGGAACTGAGGACGAGATCGACGCTGCGAACGGTGGCTCGCACGGTGACGAGTCTGCAATCGAAATCGGCTCGGATCAGGTTTTCGAATTTCGCCGGAACTGGCGCGGGCAGCGGTCCGTGTCCGAGAAGTTTAATGCCGGTCGCCGCCACAAAGGGTCGAAAGCTGTCGTGGGTGGTTCCTTCGATCAGGATGCGGTCGCCGGGAATGACGTGCGCCGGAACGCGCGGCTGGACGTAGATAGCGACGTCGCCGTCCTGGACGACCAGCGTGCGCTCGTAGTCGCGGTAGTAGGTAACGGTGGCCTCGAAGGAGACGGGCAGCTGATGGCTGGCCTGGGCGTTGGTGAGTGCGTGGATAGAACGGAGAGAAGTGAGGGGCTGTTGGGCGAAGGCGAGGAGCGGCAACGACGCCAAAACGAGCGCCAACTTGAGCAAAACACGCGCCTTCCGGATCACGATGCCCATTGCCGGTTTTCCTTCTCTACCGCTTTCGTGTTAGTCGCTCATATCAATGGACTTAACGCCGAATTTTCAGATCAATCTTACGCTGGAAATTGGGTACTTCCGGTACACCTTTTGGGGAATCAGGACTACACCGGTGATACCAGTTCCGAATTGGGATCAGTCCCGTTTCGGGACAGGGACAGCGGAGGGCAGGTATCATGGCTGGGGCCGGAACTCCGGAGACGCTCGTGCATGTCGACCAATCCTGATATCAATCCCCTCATCACCTCCTTTCCACCCAGCGGAAACCAGTCCTTACCGACCCGAAAGATTCGGGTAATCGGTGTGCCGCTCGACATGGGCGCCAGCCGCCGAGGCGTGGACATGGGTCCTTCAGCCATGCGGGTCGCGGGCTTGGAGGCGCGGCTTGAGGCGCTGGGCCACCGTGTCGACGACGGCGGAAATGTGGCGGTCGACGTGGCCGAAACGCTGAAATTTGGCAGCCCTAAGGCGCGCTATCTGAAGCAGATCGCCGAGACCTGTACCCGGACCGCGAAGGTCGTCGGCAAAACGCTCGAAGAGGGGATGACGCCCTTCGTTCTGGGCGGGGACCATTCCATCGCGGTCGGCTCAGTTTCTGGAGTGGCGGAGTTCTACCGCCGCCAGAACCAGAAAATCGGGGTGATCTGGATCGATGCCCACTCCGACATCAACACCCCCGACACCTCGCCCAGCGGCAATGTCCACGGAATGCCCCTGGCGGCGCTTCTTGGCATGGGGCCGGAGCAACTGACGAACGTCCTGGGATACTCGCCGAAGATTTCGCCGGAGAATACAGTGCTGGTCGGCGTGCGCGACATCGATGCCGCCGAACGCGCCAACATCAAGCGCGCCGGCATGGGCGAGGTTTACACCATGCGCGACATCGACGAGCGCGGAATGCGTGCCGTAATGGAAGAGGCGCTGCGGGCTGCCGGACGCGGGACAGCCGGGTACCACGTCTCCCTCGACATGGACTGGATCGACCCCGAGGATGCTCCAGGAGTGGGAACGCCTGTCCGCGGCGGCGCGACCTACCGCGAAGCCCACCTCGCCATGGAGATTCTGGCCGACCACGGCCGCATGCTCAGCTTCGAAATCGTCGAGGTGAACCCCGTCATCGACGAGCACAACCGCACCGCGGATTTGGCGGTGGAGTTGGCATGCTCGGCGTTTGGGAAGAAGATCCTCTAGTCGGCCGAAGCGTTCGTCTGAACGGTAGATGACCGGACCTTCCAGCGAATCCATGCGAATGCGGGGATCGCAAACAGGAAGACCCAAAGCGCGAGTCCGAGAATGTAAGAACTCAACATCTCCTGGTCGTTCCGCTCGGATTCAGTGAGGCCAAACCGGAGCATCAAAGCCAGAGCTGCGAACAGAACTGCAAGAACGATACTGGCAACAATGCCGGTGGTTCTTCCCTTTCTCATGCGGACCAGATTGTCGAGTCCGTTTCCTACAAACCACCACCCGGGGGCGGCAAAAATAGGGAAGGCGATGACTCGCCACAAAGCGGGCCCGAGCGATTCTGGGAACCAGTGAGCACTCTTGCCTAGTAGGACCGCAATCAGCAATTGAAAGAAATGCCCAGGCATGTTGAGCGCCACAATCTTCCACTCGACCGCGAGACCCGCCATGAACCATGCCGCGCGCATAGCGCCTTCTCTCGGAATTTCGAATGTGTTCCTGCCATTAGAGAGAACGATCATGGATCCCTTTACAGGAGCAGCCCTCAGAGCGCGGTAGCCTTGAAAAGCTGAGATGAGAAACGCAGTAGCCGAAAGCACGAACGCAAAAATTGGCAGGATAATCGACAATCGGATGCGCTCATCTGATCGGCTGATTTTTGAGTTCACGTGGGCACACTCGATGGGCTTGTGGTTCCTTGGTCACGAAAGAATGCCGCAACTGTTTGAGCGCCACTTGTAGAGCATTAAACTGAAATGGAACTCTCCTGGGAAGTGGGGCAGATGGCGAAGAAACTGCGTGTAGGTGTTTTGTTTGGCGGGCGGAGCGGCGAGCATGAAGTGTCGCTGCTCTCGGCGGCATCGATTCTGAAGGCAATCGATTGCAAGAAGTTCGACGTGGTTCCGATCGGGATCACAAAAGAGGGTCGCTGGCTCGGCGCGGCAGATGCTCATGGATTGCTCGAGGGCGATCAGAGTGTGGTGGGGCGGAATCTGCGTGCCGGAGATCCCGACGCCACCCCGGGTGCGAAGCTCCTTCACGAAGGCATGCCTACACTGATGGCTCCAATGCCTGCTGCTGCAGCTTCAACGGGCGAACTCAAACGGCGCATTGCCGACCAGACTTCAGCCATCGATGTAGTCTTCCCGGTGCTTCACGGCACCTTCGGCGAAGACGGCACCATCCAGGGTCTCTTCGAGCTTGCCGGCATCGCTTATGTCGGGTCGGGCGTGCTGGGGTCCTCGGCCGGCATGGACAAGGACGTGATGAAGCGCCTCTTTGCCCAGGCTGGGTTGCCTATCGTGAAGCATGTGACAGTGCTTCGCTCCCAATGGGAGGGCTCGCCACGCAAGACCATCGCGCAGATTGAAGCAGCGCTGAAATACCCGTTGTTTGTGAAACCGGCAAACCTCGGCTCCTCGGTCGGCATCAGCAAAGCACATGACCGCAAGGAACTCGGCCCGGCCCTGGATGAAGCAGCGAAGTACGACCGCAAACTCGTGGTGGAGCAGGGAGTCAGCGGAAAGAAATCCGGCGCGCGTGAACTCGAGGTGGCCGTGCTCGGCAACGACGATCCGAAGGCCAGCGTGGTGGGCGAGATCATTCCGGGCAAGGAGTTCTACGACTACGAGGCCAAGTATCTGTCGGAGGGATCAGTCCCGGTGATTCCGGCGAAGCTGACCGGCGCCGAGGCAAAGAAGATTCGCGAGATGGCCATTGCGGCCTTTCGCGCCTGCGATCTGGCAGGGCTTGCGCGCGTCGACTTCCTGATGGAGCCGGATGGAAAGCGGCGGATCTATATCAACGAGGTCAACACGCTTCCCGGGTTCACCCAGATCAGCATGTATCCAAAGCTGTGGGAGGCGAGCGGAATCAAGTACACCGACCTGATCACGCGGCTGATCGAACTGGCGCTGGAACGGCAGAAGGAAAAGGAGCGGAACAGGTACAGCAGGGAATAAGAAGCAGTGAACAAGGGACCGAGGTGACAAGGGCCCCGGGCTCTGGCTCGCGGTGGGAACAAGCTGTTTGCTGCTGGTGTCCAATACTGTAGGGAGTTTTCGTCGCGTGCTTGGCCGCGACCTTCGGTTTCGATCCTGGTCCCTGACTGCTGATCCCTGAACCCTGTTGTCGTATTCTTGAGTGCGAGGAAAGTCTGCAATGACCCTGCTTGATGCACCGAAGTTCGACGAGGCGCGCGACCGGCGCAACCGCATGCTGACATACGGCAGCGGTGGGCTGATTCTGGTTTTGATCATCGGGTTCTGGCTGCTTTCCGGTCATCCAGCGGACTGGCCGTGGAACTGGTATACGCACCTGCGCGGAAGGCACGCCATCAACAGCTTCATGGAGTCGGTGGAGAAGAACGACCTGAAGAAGGCCTACGGTATCTGGATGCACGACCCCAATTGGCAACAGCATCCCGACAAGTTCGGCATGTACCCCTTCAATCGCTTTGAGCAAGACTGGGGACCGAACAGCAGCCAGAACGAATACGGTGTGATCCAGAGTCATAACATCGTTGCGGCGCGCGTATTCAAGAACGTGCTGCTGGTGGGGATGTTCATCAACGGCCGCAAAAGCAAAGCGCTCTTCCTGACCTACTTCCCAAAGGACCACACCTTGAACTTCGCGCCGCCGGATGAGGAACTGTACCTCGGACCGTAGCGATTCGCCGCGGTCGCACCTACGCACGGATCTCTGAAACCTAGGCGCTTGCCAATTCCGCCAGCGTCTTCTCCAGGCTTGCCGCGTCTTCTACGTTCATGGATTTCTGCGCCGGATCGATCTGCTTGAGCAGGCCGCAGAGGACCTTTCCGGGACCGACCTCTACGAATACCTCCGCCTCTGCCCCAATCAGCGCGCGCATGCAGTCGACCCACCGTACTGCGCCGGTGACCTGGTTGATCAGCGCTTCTTTCGCGCCATCGGCCGTGGTCACGATGGTTCCGCTCACGTTGGCCGCGACAGGGATCTGAGGATCGTTCAGCTTCAGACCGGCAAGAACGCGAGCCACCTCTTCCTGAGCAGGCTGCATCAGCGCGCAATGGAAGGGAGCGCTCACGGGAAGCATCACAGCTCGCCGAGCTCCCCGCTCTTTGCAGAGCGCGGCAGCTTTCTCTACGGCTGCCGCAGCGCCGGAGATTACCGTCTGGCCCGGTGAGTTCATGTTGGCCGCCGCGACGACAAGACCGGTATCCTGTGCTGCCGCGCCGCAGGCTTCGGCAACCTTCTCGGCATCGAGTTGCAGGATGGCTGCCATCGCTCCCTGACCCGGAGGCACCGCCTGCTGCATGGCCTTTCCGCGTGCCTTCACCGAGCGAACGGCATCGGCAAACGACATCGTTCCCGCGGCGACGTGAGCCGACCACTCTCCCAGCGAGTGCCCGGCGGCGAGCGCCGGCTTGATGCCTTGTTCGGCCAGAACACGCAATGCCGCGACGCTGACCGTCATGATGGCCGGCTGGGTATTTTCCGTCAGCTTCAGTTCGTCTTCGGGACCATCGAAGCACAGCTTCGAAAGCGCAAATCCGCAGGCCTCATCGGCTTCGGCAAAGGTTTGTTTGGCAACCGGAAATCGCTCCGCGAGTTCGCGGCCCATTCCTACGGTCTGCGAGCCCTGGCCTGGAAAGAGAAACGCAATCTTCTTGTTCATTCCAGAGAGGATTGTATCCCACGGCGGCTCAGGAGATTGTGTTGGCGATCTCGCACTGTGCATTCGCCAGACATGCAGTTAGCGAGCTGGACGCATCAGATGGGAGGAGCAGAAGCGAATCAGCAGATCAGGAGCAGAGAAGCATGGCGAATCGAATCGAACAACGAAGCAGCGATATAAGACCTGGGCAAGCCGGAAATCTTTCTCGTGAGGCGGGAACCACTCCGGACGAACTCGACAACGAAACCGACGTGGAACGCGTTGAAGTTCTCGCCTCAGGCGCAGACCGAACTGACGACATCGATGAGGATGATGTGAGCGAGCAGCTTTCAGAGCTGGCGGCAAGCACCGACGAAGAGGTGGACGCGCTCGAAATCAACCTGCGTCAGGATGATGAGCTGCCAAGTTCACGCGACAGCTCTGGCCGCGTGGTCGATGACGTCGCAGAAGAGCGCATTGCGCGATTCACCGAGGCTGATCCGATGCAGGGCGACATTGGCGCGGTCAGCGTGGAGCCGGGGCGCGATGATACGAGCCGCATCCTGCGCCGCCATCACCCCAACACGTCGATTGCGAGATCGGATGCCATTGTCGAAGGGAATCTCGACGAGCCGATGGACGAGACCATCATGGACCGCAAAGTGGATGAAGGCACGGCCGGCTGAAGTCAGCCGCACCCAGCACGCCGGTGGAGCGTACTTATTTTTCGTTCAGGTCGCCGCGCGGTCTGCCGGTTTGCGCGCAAGAATGTAGGCTCTCCGGCTCTGAAACTCGATCTCGGGGTACGGGTCTCGCTCGACAACTTCATCCATGACGAATCCGGCAGCGATCAGTAGATGCTTGATCCGTTCTGGCTGAAGCCTGTAGAACTCCATGCCGACGGGGTTGCCCCACAGCTCCTGCGGGCGAACGACCTCATCGCCGATGTGGAAGGGGAGGAGCAGCAAGCCGTCGGGCTGGAGCACCCGGTACATCTCGCTGAAGACGGTGGGAAGGGAAGCGGCGGGGATATTCACGATTGCGTAGAACGCCGTGATCCCAGCCAACGAAGCATCCTCCAGATCGAGTGCAAGCATGTTGCCCTCGCGAAAAGAGATATCCGGATTGAGATCGCGCGCCTTGGCGACCATCTGCGGCGAAAGATCGAGGCCGAAGACTTCACAGCCCTGGTCATGAAGAAACCGGGCAATATGCCCGGGACCACAACCCATGTCGCAGATTGCGCCGCGCCCTCGCAGCGCCGCGGCAAAGCGCGTGAGCAATTCGCAATCGAGCGGCTTGTGCTTGAGTTCACCGTAGATGTTGGTGGCGTAGTCCTCGGCCAGGCGATCGTAGTCGGCGCGAACGGATTCGGGGTCGTTGGCGTTCATAGATAATGCCGCCCGCAGTTAGTTCCAGCGCTTCTTGTCTTCAGGATCGTCATCTTCGATTTGCCGGCCGCTGCCGTCAAAGCGCACCGTCCGACCCTGCGACTTCATGTATACCTCGAACTTCTTGGCGGCGCGGCGGCGCTTCCAGCGATAGAAGGCGTTCCGCATACCGTACCACCGTTCGCTGAGCACGAACGCAGCGCCCCGGCGTGAAGCCATCCGCGTAAAGAGCCATCCTCCCAGCGCTCCGCCGAGCTGCGCAAAGGCGTACATCCGCGAACTGGTAAAGAAATATGCGACCGCCACCAGGCCATAGATGATCGCGATATAACGCGCCTTGATGCTGATCGGGAGCGGGAACAGCATGAACTCCGTGTCGCCGTAGAGCACGCCGATAACCACCAGCATGCCGAAGACCCCACCGAAAGATCCAAAGAGCGGGATTTCCGGGAGCGAATAGCCGAGAACGAGGCTGCCCAGGTAGATCAGAATCGCTGCCGCGGCCGTGAAGATGACCGAGGTCCCGTAAAGGCCGAGAACCCAGTCGCTGGCATGGAAATTCTCGAGGAATCCGGCGAGAAACCAGATCGAAAGCAATCCGAACAGTGTTGACGAGATACCCAGCTGCACAAAGCTGTAGGTGAGCGGCTGCCAGATCCATCCGTGTAGAAATGCCTGCGGCACCAGACCCAGATGACCAACCAACCACAACCATGCAGCCCGGTTGGCGGACTGGAGGATGATGAGAATAAAGAACGTCGTCAGATTCACGAGCACCAGCAGGCGCGTCGCGCCGCGGAAGCCCGGAAACGAAAGTTGGGTGGCGCCCATCCTTGGCATGGTCTTGAACAGGTTAACCGGAACGGCACAGGCGTGTCATTGCTTCGGACCTATGCCTTTGACTTCAGGGGGCTCCTACCTCCCCAGCACGCTTTCCTCCCATGACGGGACTGGATCATTCAAACCAATAATCCAGCGTCCCGTTTGACCCCTTTCCAAATTCGCCCTCAAAGCCCCCGCTGCCGCGCAGGCCCGAGAGATCTCCTGTTCCCGAACCGGGAACGACAAACCACGTCGCCTTAATCTTGCCGTCCTCAACGGTTTCTGAACCTTGAAGCACAAATGTTCCCTGGCGTCCGCCCAGCTTCCCGCGGAACCGTTGCATGCTGACAAGGCTTGCGGAGCGAGGCCCGCGCTGTACCTGCAGCGCCCGCACCGTTGCTTCTCCCTCGATGTCTCCGGCGAATCTCTCCGTCAAATTGATTTCGAGTAGTGAGGGGTTCGCAGTTTGATCGTAGGGCCTGGCCTCGGATTTCTGTACCGTGATGGTCGATTGCGCGTGCGTTCGTTTACGCGTCTCCCCCGCTTGCTCGACGGCGTGAATCGATCTCTGGTTGTTCATTTGCAGCAACTCCCCCTTCCAATCGACGGGCTGCGATTGCTGTTTGCCTGCGACCTCGCGCGGGATGACACCGCATATCAGCCGTGTTGCCGGCGCAAGCAGAGCAACTGCGAGAATCAATGCTTTGCTCATAACAGCCATTTCGCTTTGTTGTTCGATACCACTCATCCTCGAGAAGTTTTCTCGATCATGACGACAAACTTCGCTCGCTACAGTGCTGCCGGCGCCGGCTTCGGATAATTTTTTGGGCATCTCCGCACGGGCACTCTACGGAACGACAACCAGCCCGCGATGCCCTTTCGCATCAACTGCGCGAACTCCGAATATCACGTTGTCTTTCGAAATCGGCAGGCTGACAGAGACTTGTCCGTTATCTCCATTCGGGGCGACTTCTTTCACGTACTGCCAGTCACCTGCTGTGGTTTCGCGCAACACCAACTCATAGTGAGCTACGCCGCCGCCCGCCGGCGGTTCCCAGGTCAGGGTCGTTCCATTCCCGAGGTCCTTGGCTTCGATCGCAACCTTCTGCGGTTCGCCTGGAGCGAATGCCAGGGTAGCCAGAGTTGCAGCGTTCAGCCGCGCCACTTGCGCCACGTATTTAAAGTCGACAAACTCAGGCAGATCGCCCTGCACCGGATCGCTTGAACCAGCCGCCGGACGCACCACATTTTTGTGCTGGTGGTTGAAGTCTTCGCGCCACTCGGTGAAGCGGACCGCCGCAAATCCCTCGCGGTTGAACGAGCTGTGATCGCCGCCCCGCAGGTAGCGATCGGGCCGACTCACGAGAAATGCCCCGAAGCGCGTCTGCGGCGTTGTTCCTGCAAAGTAGGTCCGATCCACATCCGCCACGGCCCGCGCAATCTGGCGGCTGGGCGAATCGTTCTCCTTGCCCAGTGCCCGGATACGCTGTTGTTCCTGGGTGCTGGCGGCAACCGGCACGCCTTCCGAAAAGACGCGAACGCGATCCTTCAACTGCAGAGTGTCACCGGGAGTCGTATTGCCCCCGACAATGTCGTTGTTGAGCACAGCCTCAAGCTGCCACCCTTCCGACTTTGCGAGTTTGGCCAGATGCCCTGAGCCCACCAGCCCCTGCTCTTCACCGGCGACTGCGACGAACACAATTGTGGAAGGGAACTTGAGCTTGCTCAATGCGCGCGCACATGCTAGCGAGACTGCGACGCCGGAGGCATCGTCGTTGGCTCCGGGAGCGGCCCCTGAAGTATCCGCCCAATTCGCAAAGGTGTTGGAGTTCATCGAATCGTAGTGGCCCGTGACCAGCACCATGCGTTTTGCCTGCTCCGCATCGCTACCGCGCATAACTGCGTACACATTTGTAATTCTGGTCGGTTTGGGAATCCGGCGTGCCCAAGACTCACCACTCGCCGGGTCGGCGACAAAGGTATCCCGCTTGACCTCGAGGCAGCCGCCACACTGGCGCGAGATCTCCTCGAATTGCCCCGCGATCCAGTCGGCTGCAGCGGTGATCCCCTGTCCCGGCGGGAGATTGGTGTCCATGCTGGTCAATGTGTTGCGGGTACCGAAACTAACCAGCATTTTTACCGTCTGATCTATTTGGGCAGGTGTAATGGACGCCAGGGCGCGTGCAATCGCCGGGTCGGGCTGTGCACGCCTCAGGGAGGTGGCATGACGTTGATAGTCGGGCTGCGCGGCGGCGATCCCGCAAGAAAAAAGCATCCCGCAAAACAACAGCGCACGCTGAATCTGCATTCTGTTCTCCGATGCGGTACTTCTGTGTGAACAGGGGTCTCGGCTACTTGACCTGGGCTGAGGGTTTGCCTAAAACTAGCCGAAGTTCGTACCCTATGGGTACCGTCATCCTACATCAATGAATGCCTGGAGAGAGGAGGCTGCCATGACAAGCTGCCCGGAATGCGAAAGCGATCTCGATATCGACGTAGAGGAAGTGGAAGAGGGCGACGTGGTCGCCTGCGGTGAATGTGGTACCGAGTACGAAATCGTCGGAGTGGAACCCTTGGAGCTGTCTAAGGTGGAAGAGGGTATCGACGAAGACGAAGACGACTTCAAGGACGAGGACGAGGAGGAAGAGTGAAACGCAGTCGCGCACGTTTAGCGGCATGGGCTCTGCTCGCAGCATTAACGTTGGTTGTGAGTCTTTCGACAGCGCGTGCCCAGAATATCGGCCAGCGCAGCGTCAGCGGACTGGTGGTCGATGCTGATTCCGCGCCGGTGCAGGGCGCGACCGTGTTCCTCAAAAACAGCAAGACCAAGGCTATCCGCAGCTACACCTCTGCCAGCAATGGCCGTTTCCGCTTCGCCCAGGTCAACATGACTGACGATTACGATCTCTGGGCAGAGAAGGAAGGCAAGAAAAGCGCCACCAAGACCGTAAGTTCGTGGAACGCGAGCAAAGAGTACGAGACTGAACTGAAGTTGAAGTGACCTACTTGCGGCTCGACAACACGAACTGATTCCCATCCGGATCACAGAAGACGGCGGCCGTTCCCCAGGACTCGGTCGCCGGTTCTTTTGTAAACTTCACGCCCTTCTGTTTAAGCGCCTCCGCTTCAGCGAAGACGTCATCGCACCAGAATGAGATGGACTGGAAGTGGCCGATCCGCTCCTCCTGTCCAGGCGGTGTGAAAAGAGTGATCCCCGTGTCCGCTCCGGGAATCTTCAACTCGATCCAGCGCTGCTGTGGCGTGAAGGGCTGGTCGGTCATCACCTTCATGCCCAGGGCTTCGGTATAGAACTTCAGCGCGACGTCCTGATCGCGAACCGGTACTCCCACAAACTTGATGCCTCGTATCATTGCGACCTCACGCTGGCGAGAATAGCTTGTGTCGATTTCGGGAGCAATCACCTATTCTTTGCTGTAGTATTCATTGATATAGCTATGCCGCTGATCGATGACTACATCACCGACGTGCTGATGCGCGACCTCGTCGGGCACGACCATAAGCCAGCCAGCTTTCTTGTGTATCTGTGGCTCGCGGCGGAGCAGGCGCGAACGAAACATGAGATTCGAGTCAGCTATCAGCAGGTGGCCGAGGCCGTGGGAATCTCGAAGAGCTCAGCGCAGACAGCCATTAAGTGGCTGCTCAGGCGCAAGCTTCTCAGCGTGGAGAAAGAGTCAGTGACGGCGACGCCGGTGTACAGGACGTGCACCCCGTGGCGAACGATTGCGAAGCCCTCCCCAGCAAAAGGTCGATAAGCTCCAGCGTTCAGCCCCGCGAGGCCCAAACGATTCCGTTCAATTCGTGTTGAGGTCCGACATGGATCACGCTGAAGCCGGCGCTGGTCAGCAGACGCAGAATTTGTTCAGGGCTCTGGCCATCGAACAGATGATATTCCATCCGGATATGTCGCACCGCGGCCAAGGCATTTGTCTTCGAGAGGATCTCCCACTCGGCTCCCTCGCAATCGAGCTTGAGCAGATCGACGGACCCGCCGATGCGCTGGATAGCAGTTTCCAGAGTCAATTGCAAAATGCCGATTCCGTCTGTGCTGGAACGAGTGCGGGCGGCATTTGATTCGGCTTGATCATCCATGAGGACTGCGCCTGCCAGGCCTCCCAATGCCTCGGGAAAGATCTCAACATCAAGGTTTGCCGTGTTAGCGCGCAGCAGAGGGAGCACGCGCGGATTGGGCTCATAAGCGTGGATTGCCGCACGCGGGTAGTGGGCTCTGGCGGCCAGCGAAAAGAAGCCCACGTTGGCGCCAATATCCAGAATGCTGCGAACTTCGCCAAGCTCGCGGCCAAGACCGTAGAGGTTGTGGAAGAGACACTCCATGCAATCCTCGCGAACGCCTTCTTCATCGAGCAAGTGCAGGTCGACACTTTGTCCGCCAACGCGGATGTGCCTGGGGATGCGAAAGCCTCGTTCACGAAAGAAGAGGACTCGAAAGCGCCAGCTATTGCCGCAATGTTCCGGCAGCAACGCCAGAAATTTTGCGCCACGCCTCGTCAATTCGGACAGTCCTGCCATCCTTGTTTCCGTTCAGCGACAGGTGGAGTCCGCGATCAGGATTCCAGCTTCTTGGTGACCAGCTCGTTGAGCAGCGCGGGATTGGCCTGTCCCTTCGACGCGCGCATCACCTGGCCCACGAAGAATCCTGCAAGGGTCTTCTTGCCGGCGCGATACTGCTCCACCTGCTTGGGGTTTGCAGCAATCACTTCATCAATCATCTTTTCGATCGCTGAAGTATCCGTGATCTGTTCCGGCTTCTCGCGCTCGTAGACGGCAGGGAAGTCCTCGCCTTTTTCGAAGCAGATGTCGAACAGCCCCTTCATCTGCTTGGAGCTGATTTTGCCCTCTTCCAGCAGATCAGCCGCCAGCACCACGCCGGCCATCGAGATTGGCGATTGCTCGAGCTCCAGCCCCAGCGCATTCAGCCGCCCACCGAGCTCGCTGATCAGGATGTTCGCCACGCGACGCGGATTCTTTGCTGTCTTCGCAGCCGCCTCAAAGCGGTCGGCAAACTCGCGCGACGAAGTGAGCGTGTGCGCGTCTTTCGCGTTCAGCTCGTACTCGGCGATCATCCGTTTGCGGCGCGCTTCGGGCAGTTCCGGCAGCTCGGCCCGCTTTTGCGCAATGAACTCCGGCGTGAGCACCAGCGGCGGCAGGTCCGGCTCGGGGAAGTAGCGATAGTCGTGTGCCTGCTCCTTGGATCGCATGGAATAGGTGCGGCCCTCGTTCGCATTCCATAGCCGCGTCTCCTGCACCACGCGTCCGCCTTCTTCGATAACCTCGATCTGCCGCTCGATCTCGTACGCCAGAGCCTCCCGGACAAAGCGGAAGCTGTTCACGTTTTTTACTTCGGCTTTTGTGCCGAATTTCGAAGCGCCCTTGAGCCGCACGCTCACGTTCGCATCGCACCGCAGCGAGCCCTCTTCCATGTTGCAGTCGGATACGCCGGTGTAGAGCAGGATCTCCTTTAGCCGAGTGAGGTACTCGAAAGCTTCGTCGGGCGTGCGGATGTCCGGCTCGCTCACGATCTCGCAGAGCGGAGTACCGCAGCGGTTCAGGTCGAGATAGGTGCGCGTGGCCGAGTCGGAGAAGCCATCGTGGATGCTCTTGCCCGCGTCCTCTTCCATGTGCAGCCGCGTGATGCCGATCTTCTTCGTTCCCCCGTCTGCCGTCGGAACCTCGATCCACCCGTGCTCGGCGATGGGCTTATCGAATTGAGAAATCTGGTAGCCCTTCGGCAGGTCGGGATAGAAATAGTTTTTTCGCGCGAAGATCGACCGCTCCCGCACTTCGCAGTTCAGCGCCAGGGAAGCCAGTGTTGCGAACTCAACAGCCTTGGCGTTCAGAACCGGCAACGCGCCCGGCAGCCCAATGCATACCGGGCAGATGTTTGTGTTGGGTTCGGATCCGAACTTGTTGGCGCAGCCGCAAAAGATCTTCGTCGTCGTAAGAAGCTGGACGTGCACTTCGAGCCCGATCACCGGCTCGTACTTCGCGAGAACGTCAGGAGAAATTGCAGTCGCGGCCATACCTGATTTTAGCGTGAAGGCAAGAAGGGCTGCGCCAAAGCGCAGCCCCTGTCGTGAACGTTTGGCGACCCGCTATTCCGCCGGATCCTCCGCCGTAAACGGTGAGCAGCACGGCTTCTCCGTCGCCTTGAAATTCATCAGTTCGGCGCGGATGCCATCGGGGTCGTACATGTTGAACTGGTATTTACCGTCCTTGCCGATCTTAGGCGCCTTGTCATAACGTCCGTTCCCCAGCCGGTTCTCGGCGACCAGTTTCTTATACGCATCGGGCACGGAATGTTCACCGACGGCAAAATGATCGAGCACGCCCAGCGTCTGCTGCGACATCGATGGCGGGATGCCGGTTCCAGGCCCGCCCGAAACCATGTACTCCAGCCAGTCATGCCCGTCCGGAACCTGCTGGCTCACCCAGTCGATCTTTTCGTCCGTCATGCCGCCGAACCAGTATGGCCGGAAGCCAAGCAGATCGCGATAGAACTTGTCTTCGGCTTCGCGACTGTGGACGAGAAAGCCGACGTGGATCACGTGGCTGCCGATCACCTTCGGCGCATTGACCGGCTTCGGATGCGCGGGTGGCTGGACGAACTCGATCTTATTGCCTTCGGGATCCGTCACGGCAAACCATCTGCTCCCGTCCTTCCCCTTGGTCACGGATGCGGGCGTCTTCCAGCCTTTCGCCGCGAGGTATTTGCGCATACCCTCTGCGTCGGAGGTATTGAGTCCCGCATGGTCCATGCGGTTGATTCCCGCATTCGCCGGCAATGGAAGCACCTCGACGTATTGCGTCGCGCTGAACGCGTACTTCACGCCGGCAGGATTCTCAGGATCTGCTTCCTTCGCAGCGCCCATCACCGCGGTGTAGTAGTGCTCCGTAGCCGCCGCATCCGAGGTATAGACGGCAAGGTGCGAAATCCCCGTGATCTTGGGCCGTTCCTGCGCGTTCAGGGCAACTCCGCTAATTCCTAAAGCGACCACTCCGGCCGCGACAACAAGCTTTCGATACATATCCACCTCGCAATTGCTGGCGGCATCACAATAAATCGATTTGTCGCGATGTGCAACCGTTCCGCACGAGCCATGACCTTGCAGAACCTGCGCCGTCCGTTCTGTACAATCCATCCATGTCTCGTCGCACCTTCCCTGGCCTCCTCGCTGGCGTTGTCTGCACTGCATCCATCACTGTTGCCGCACAGTCTGGATCGCTCCCCACCGCCTCCCCGGAGCAGCGCGCGGAAGCCCGCGAGATTTTCAAGCAGCTGATCGAAATCAACACCACCGACACGCCGAAGGGCAGCGTGACAGCAGCCGCCAAAGCCATGCAGAAGCGCTTTCTCGATGCGGGTTTCGCGCCTGAGGATATGCACCTGCTCGGCCCGGACCCGAACAAAATGAACCTCATCGTCAGGATGCGTGCGGCCTCGCCCACTTCCGAGAAGCCTATCCTCTTCCTCGGGCACCTCGATGTTGTCGAAGCTCTCCCCAGCGACTGGCATACGAATCCCTTCGAATTCGTGGAGAAGGACGGCTACTTCTACGGTCGCGGCACGCAGGATATGAAGGAGTCGGACGCCGCGCTGGTATGGACCTTCCTGCGCCTCCATCGTGAAGGGTACAAGCCGAAGCGCGATCTGATCCTCGCTCTCACAGCCGACGAAGAAGGAGGCAAATTCAACGGCCCGCAATGGCTCGTTCAGAATCATCGCGACCTGGTCGATTGCGCATTCGTCATCAACATGGACGCCGGCGGCATCGAACTCGACCACGGGCGCCCCGTCGTTGCCGATGTCGAAGCCACTGAGAAGGTCTACGCCGATTATGTCGTCACCGCCGTAAATCCCGGCGGCCACAGTTCGCGCCCCCGGCCAGACAACGCAATCTACGAACTCACCACTGCCCTCAACAAGCTTTCCGCTTACTCCTTCCCCTTCGAACTGAACGGCGTCACCCGCACCTACTTCGAGAACCTCGACAAACAGGAGAGCGGCCAGACGGCAAAAGACATCAAAGCGATCCTGGCAACCCCGCCCGATGCGGCCGCGGCTTCGCGCCTCAGCGCCGAGCCTGACTTCAATTCAAATTTCCGGACCACCTGCGTCGCCACCATGCTCAAGGCAGGCCACGCCCGCAACGCCCTGCCGCAGACGGCTGAAGCCAACGTGAACTGCCGCATCTTCCCCGGTCACTCGCCCGAGGAGATCCGCCAGGAACTCATCAAGCTCTTCGCCGATCCCAAACTCAGCGTGAAATACATTTCCGACGCCGGCGGCATCTCCGAGACCGCGCCAGAGCGCAAAGCCATCGTCCCCCCGCCTCCCATCAAGGAGGTCTTCGATCCGCTTACACGCATCACCCAGCAGATCTGGCCCGGGATTCCCGTCACGCCCGTGATGGAAAACGGCGCCAGCGACTCCATCTACTTCGCGCAGATCGGCATCCCCAGCTACGGCTATTCAGCCATCGCACTCGAACGCGACGACGATCGCGCCCACGGCCAGGACGAACGGCTGCCGGTTGACTCCTATTGGAAGTCGCTTGATTTCTTTTACGCGTTCACCAAGGCGCTGGGAAACGAAGAGAAGTAGCGAGCGCGCCACGCCACATCCCGGTCGCCGCCCGGCGCAGTATCATGAAACTCCGAAGTATTTCTCAGGGAGACTCCGTAGTGCCGGGCAAGATTGAATTGATGATGGGGCCAATGCGCAGCAACAAGACCGCTGAGCTGCTGCGCCGGGCAGAGATGCGCCGCCAATACGCAAAGCAATATGTGCTGCTGCTGAAGCCAAGCGACGACACCAAGGGCGGACCGGGCCTTGTCGAGAGCCGCAACCCGAACGGCCACGCCCGCATGCAGGCGCTCGAGTTCAACTCCGCCGATCCGTGGCCGATCCTCGAAAAAATCGACGAAGTGGAGCAGCAGATTGGCAAGCGCGTCGAGTGCATTGCCATCGACGAAGGCCAATTTGTCGGCGATCTTTTTCTCTTCGCCCGCAACCTGCTCGATGCCAATCACGATGTGCTTGTCGCCGGACTCGACCTCGATTTCCGCGCGATTCCCTTTGGCGAGATGCTCAACCTGAGCTGGCTCGTCAATGCCTACGGCGGCAGCATCACGGAATGCATGGCCTACTGCACCTGCGGCGCACGCGCGCTTTATTCGCAAAGGCTCATCGACGGCAGGCCCGCACCCTACGACAGCCCCATCAATTTCGCAGGCGACTCCTACGAGCCACGGTGCGCGGAGCATTTCATCCTTCCCGGACGTCCGCACTGACGTGTAGTCTTGTTCGCGTCCGCCGAGGAGCCTGCGTAGAGTGAACGCAACCACCTTGAGTCCGCTCTACCGCAAGATCGCCTGGCGTCTCGTTCCATTCCTCGTCATCCTTTACATGGTTGCGTTTCTCGATCGGGTGAACATCAGCTTCGCCGCGCTCACCATGAATCGCGATCTTGGCATCAGCGCGAGCCTTTATGGCTTTGCCGCCGGCGTATTCTTCCTGAGCTACTGCCTTTTCGAGGTCCCCGCGAATCTGGTGCTCACGCGCCTTGGGGCGCGCCGATGGCTCGCCATTCTGATGGTCGCCTGGGGGCTGGTCTCCATGGGGACGGCCTTTGTCCATACCAAGTCTGCATACATCTCCGTTCGATTGCTGCTCGGCATTGCGGAGTCGGGCTTCTACCCCGGCGTCATTTACTACTTCACCTTCTGGATGCCGCGTGGCCTGCGTACGCGAATCCTCGCGATGTTCCTGCTCGCTGTACCGTTATGCAACTCGATCGGCTCGCCCATCTCCGCGCACATTCTGCTCCTCGATAATCTTGGCGGCCTCAAGGGATGGCAATGGCTTTTTCTCATTGAGGGTGTGCCGGCTGTGTTGTTGGGCATCGCAACCTGGTTCGTGCTGGCAGATGGGCCGTGGTCCGCGCCGTGGCTCTCCTCCACCGAGAAGGAACAGGTTGCGCGAGACCGGCGGGGCGAAGACGGATCGCAGCAGGCTGGCGGCAAGCAGACCGTCAACGTGATTCGCGACTGCATCATCTACTTCCTCTGGAGCAGCGGCAACTACGGACTGACCTTTTGGCTGCCAAAGATCCTTACTTCGCATGGCGCATCGACAGTCGCTACAGGATGGTGGGGAACTACGACCTTCGGCTTCGCCGCGCTGGCCATGTGGTGGGCGAGCCGGAGACGAGGCTTCCGCGCGCTTCCCTGGCTTTTCATGGTCGGAGCTGCCGGGTTTGTCATTGCGGGGCTCGCACAATCCGTGGAGATTGCGGCAGCTGGATTCTGCATTGCCGCCATGGGTATTCTCGCGGGCCTTCCCATGTTCTGGAGCCTCGCCGCCAGCCGCCTCTCCGGCAAGGCCGCCGGAGCAGCAATTGCGCTGGTCAACTCGGTGGGCGCCGTCGGCGCTTTTGCCGGGCCCTCGTCCATGGGATGGCTGCACGACTTCACGCATCACTACTCAGCCGGCCTGTGGGCCATCGCCGGGGCCATGACTCTGGGCGGTCTGCTCGTCTATGGCGAGTCCTCGAAAGCAGCTCACCCACTGCCGCAGACAGCTGAATCGGACCCTCCTCAAGCCTCTCTGGGCGCGGAGACCGGCTCGCTCGACGTGTAGCGCTGTGCGATTCGCAGCACGCGCCGTGCTGATAAACTGGACTCTGCATGATCCTCCCGTTTGTCCGCGAAATTTTCGCGGAACTGGAGCAGTCCTCCTCGTTTGATCGCGTTCGCAGGCACCTCTCCCTCGGTGTCGGGCGGCGACGTCTGTCCGGACTCACCAACACAGCTCGTTCTTTGTACCTCCCGCTGCTGGCCCGTGCGGCTAAGAATCCAGTCATCGTAGTCGTCGCGGATAACAAGGCCGCCGAGGCTCTGGAGCCCGCGCTCCGTGCCGGATGCGAACTGACCGGAGCCGTCGATCCTGACCGAGTGGTGCGCCTTCCCGCTCACGATGTACTCCCGTTTGAGAATCTCTCACCGCATCCCGATGTTCAGGAGCAGCGCGCGGCGGCACTGTACAAGCTCGCCACCGGCGGCGTCTCAATCCTGATCGCGCCCGCCGAGGCCGCAGCCCTGCGCCTGTTCGATCGCAGTTACTATGCCAGCCTCGCCGTAACCATCCGCCGCGGCGAAGAACTCGACGTAGAAATCCTCACCGCGCATCTTGCCAGCGTTGGCTACACGCAGATGGACCTCGTCGAAATGCCCGGGCAGTTCACGCGCCGTGGCGGCATTCTCGATGTCTACTCGCCCGAGGCCGATCGGCCCGTCCGCATCGAGTTCTTTGGCGACGAAATCGATACGATTCGCAAGTTCGATCCAGAAACGCAGCGTTCGCAGTCCGGCCTCGACGAGACGCAGCTCTTGCCTCTGACCGAAACTCCCGTCACCGAGCACCTGTTAGCCGCCGTGCACGCCCGGCTCAGCAAGCAGCGCGTGCAGGTCGCGGCAGAAGGCGAAGCCCTCTCCGACGAAGAGGAGATGGAAATCGAAGCCGCTGCAGCGGGCGGCGTCAGTGTCTTTCCCGGCTGGGAGTTCTTCTCCGCCGTGGCAGGAGCGGAGAGTCACCTCCTCAAACTCGTTCCGAATGCCGTCCTCTTCGTCGAGGAACCTGCCATGGTGCGCAACCAGATCGATCGCTGGTGGAACAAGGTCGAGCAGCGTCACGAGCGCTCCGGCATTGGTAATCTCATCCGCCCTGAGGACATCTTTCTTCGTCCTGAGATTCTGCAAGGCCACCTCGAATCACATCACGGTCTCGATCTTGATCAACTTGGCGCTGTTGACGTGCTCGAGGATGACAACACCCTCGGCGAGATTGCGGTAAACTCGCGGCCCACGCTGCGGTTCCACGGATCGATCCCCGCTCTGGTCGAGCAGTTGAAAAACCTGATGGCCGCCGATCAACGTATCGTGCTCGCGGTGCCTACGCAGGGTGATGCTGAGCGCACTGCAACCATGCTGCGCGAGTACCAGGTGCCCTATCGCTTTGGCAGCCGCGTCGTCCAGCACGGATCAGAACTCGAAGAGGCCAGCTATATGGCCGACGATTTGCGCGTGCCCGTCATCGTGCGCACGCAGATTGCCTCTGGCGTCAGTTTCCCGGATGTCAATCTCATCGTCTTCGGCGCCAACGATCTCTCTGACGATGCGGACATCCACGCGCGCCCCGAGCCCAAGAAATCCAAAACTGCCGCGTTTCTTTCCGATTTCCGCGACCTCGCCATTGGCGACTATGTCGTTCACGTCGAGCACGGAATCGCTCAGTATCAGGGTCTGAGAGATCGTTGGCGCCG
>Ga0207694_10000275_pt1 | contig 48774 bp, 42 predicted proteins | sample KBSC34metaG_FD_184353 | JGI IMG/M metagenome (GOLD analysis project Ga0207694, IMG submission 184353) | Corn rhizosphere microbial communities from Kellogg Biological Station, Michigan, USA - KBS C3-4 metaG (SPAdes) (version 2) | ecosystem: Host-associated > Plants > Roots > Rhizosphere > Soil... | reverse complement strand
CCGGAATCCTGGAGTTGGGCGGCGCTGCGGGTCTTTCATGCCCCGAGCCGCGCGGTACTGGCGGCGACACCCGCGCTGGTGGCCGAGTTACGGGGCCGGGGCTTTCGCCATGTCGCGCTGTGGCCGCGCGGGGTCGACACCGGGCTATTTCATCCCCGCGAGATCGATCTCGGCCTGCCGCGGCCGATCTTCCTGAGCGTCGGCCGCGTGGCGGTAGAGAAAAATCTCGAAGCCTTTCTGGAACTCGATCTTCCCGGCACCAAGCTGATCGTCGGTGACGGCCCGGCGCGTGCGACGCTGGAGCGTCAGTATCCGCAGGCGGTGTTTCTCGGGGCGCGGCAGGGCGAGGGACTGGCGGAAATCTATGCCGGCGCCGATGTGTTCGTATTTCCAAGCCGGACCGACACCTTCGGCCTCGTGCTGCTGGAAGCCCTTGCGAGCGGTCTGCCAGTTGCGGCCTTTCCGGTGACCGGGCCGCGCGACGTGATCGGCGCGGCACCGGTCGGTGTGCTGGATGAGGACCTCCGCGTCGCTTGTCTTGCCGCGCGCTCTCGGTCGCGCGCGGACTGCGTCGAATTTGCGAAAGCGCATAGCTGGGAGGCTTCCGCACGCGCATTTGTGGACGCGGCCGCCATCAGCCGTTTGCAGGTTTCTGCGACGATGTTGAACGATGAGCGCTTCGTCGCCTGATAACCCCAGAGAATCGAAGGCATCGTGAAACTCGCCGTCATTCGGGACCTTCGCCCGGCGAAGGAACAGGGAATGTCGAGCTGAGTCCTCTTCGTCGCCGGTTTCCGCGCATCTCGATGCCTCCGGAATGACGGCGGAACAACCCGGTTTCGGAATGCGACATAAACCATAGCGACCTCGCCGTCTTGCCCGCCGCTTCACCGGCGCGATAGACTGGCGCATGACGGAAGCAGCTTCTCTCCCCGTTACGTTGAACGACATCCTCGCCGCCAAAAAGGTGCTTGCGCGCTATGCGGTGCGGACGCCCTTGCTGTCGTCACCGGTGCTCGATGCGCGTCTCGGCGCCAGGGTCTTTTTGAAGCCCGAATTGTTACAGCGAACCGGATCGTTCAAGTTCCGTGGCGCCTTCAACAAGATTTCCGCGATACCGCCGGCCGCGCGCCGGGGTGGGGTGGTGGCTTTCTCCTCGGGCAATCACGCCCAGGGCGTGGCGGCGGCCACGGCAATTCTTCAGATGCCGGCCGTGATCGTGATGCCTGCGGATGCACCGCATTCAAAACGCGAGCGCACCAGGGCCTATGGTGCGGAGGTCGTGCTCTATGACCGCGACAAGGAGGATCGCGAGGCGATCGCGCGCGATATTGCGACCAAACGCGGCGCCACATTGGTACCGCCCTATGACGATGCGCTCGTGATCGCCGGCCAGGGAACGGTCGGACTCGAGATCGCCGAAGACATGAACGCGCTCGGGCTTGTGCCGGAGGTCGTGATCGCGCCGGTCTCGGGTGGCGGGTTGATCGCCGGCACAGCGGTCGCGATCAAGGCGCGTTTCCCCGATGCCCGGCTGATCTCGGCGGAGCCCGAGGGCTTTGACGATCATGCGCGCTCGCTGCAGGCCGGGCATCGCGAACCGCACCGAGCGGTGGGGCGCACCATTTGCGACGCACTGATGGCCTCGATCCCCGGCGAGATCACCTTTGCGATCAACATCGAATTGCTGTCGCAGGGCCTCACGGCTTCCGATGCGGAGGTGGCGGAGGCGGTGCGTTTTGCGTTCACCGAACTGAAACTGGTGGTCGAGCCCGGTGGCGCCGTCGGTCTCGCGGCACTGTTGGCAGGAAAACTTGATGTCGCCGGCCGCAACGTCGTGATCGTGCTTTCGGGCGGCAATGTTGACGCCGACGTGTATGCGCGCCTGATTGGGTGAGCCGGATCGGCGGCCTTAAGGCCGAATGAATACGAAGTCGGTTTCGGGATCGCAGTTCTCGGCGACAAAACGCAGCTCCGACTGAACGTCGGCTACGGTCCGGCTTTCCAGATATTTGGAAACGACGAGGCCAAGAAGCGACCGGCATACACTTTCACTGCCGAGCCCTACCGCTTCCGCATCTCGGAGGGCAGCTGAGAAATGAGTCCTGGCGATATCCGACGCTGACATGGGCGGTCCTTTGCGGGGAACGTGCCAGCCTGCCGCGCCATCGGCTTTGATGTGCATCAAAAGCCGCAAACATAAGAAAATTAGCCGTCGACGGGTGCGATCGTGAATCCGTAGAGCTTGATGCCGGGATGCTGTTGGCCCGGCATGCCCTCAATGGGCGAGATTGTCGCGGGCTGGAGGAAGAGTTGCAGGACCGAGGGCTTGTCGGCGCGAAGCATTCCCGTGAGTTCGAGATCGATCCGGTCCTCCGCAGGGCGATGCGTCCGGTATTCCAAATTAACGCCGTTGAGGCTCAGTCGGATGGAGCCAGAAAGGTTCGCGTCGCCGTCATCTACGAGATGCAGTGTGATGCGTGCGACGACATTTCCCGTAAAGGGGATGAGGAGTTTAGGGCGAAGGCTCGGCCCGGAGCGTCGGAACGGCGATCCGTCGGGCGATTGGGTCAGCGGGTACCAGTCAAGCGCGCGAGGCTCGCCCGACGGAGTAACGTGAACTGTCTCGGTGAGACGGACCGGCAGCTCTCTTTCCACGCCCTTGTTGTATCGATTCATCCGATAGAGATGACCCGGTTCGTAAATGGAGAAGTCGTGATCGCGATCCCTCATGAACGTTCCACTGGCTTTCGCCCGGGCCACATATCCGGCGCAGACCGTGCGATCGACCGCACCACTGTGGATTGCGCCGAGCATATCGCGTTGCTCGTCTGACGACGGATCGAGATAGGAGAGATAGCGGTGGCCAGCGGCAAACTTTTGCGCTGTCACTTCTCCTGTCGAGCGATATCGCGCGCCCGCGGCCGCTGCTCGCAGCAAAAAGTCCCAATCGACCGGCGCGGTGGTCACATCGGGATCCCGCCATCCGCCAATCTTGGCAGCGAGCGAACGGCGGTGAGCGATTGAAGTCGGAGGACAGAAATGGCGATGAGCTTCGGCGGGATCTTCAAAGAGGCCGGTAATCTCTACGAAGTCGGTGCCGGGCGGTCCATGATAGGCGCAGCCCGACACCGCAATGTCGCATTCTGCGTCATCGCCAAGCAGGCTGGCCAGCTGTTCTAGGTGGTGCGGCATCCAGATGTCATCGTGGCCGAGATAGGCAATATGGCGGCCCCGCGCCGCAGCGATGCCGGCGTTATTCGGCCTGGCCTGGCTTCCGGAATTTTGCGCGAGCGCGATCACGCGGACCCCTGGGTGGCGAGGCACCTGCTCAAGCGTGTCGTCCGTTACGCCGTCGCCGACGACCAGGAGTTCAAAGTCTTTGAAGGTTTGGTCGAGCGCCGCTTCAATCGTGGGAAGGATGTGGCGGCCTCGGTTGTAGGTTGCCACAATGATCGAGAAAAAGGGGGGCCGGTGCCACCAACGTGAAAGTCGCCAGCGGAAACTCATCGGTCCAGAAATATCCTTGAGACAACGTTAGAAGCGATAGGGAATGAGGCGTGCCGCGTCTTCGGAATCCCATGGAAGGTCGAGGGCGTCAGGAGCCTCGTGGTTGTAGGAAACGGTCGGCATGTTGATGACGATGGCCTCGTCGATACCGATGTTCTTCCAGCCGTGATAAAGATTGGGCGCAACGACGAGCAGGCCGGGACTGTGCTGGCTCAGCGTCACCTCATAGACGCCACCGCGTGTCGGCGAATCCAGGCGACCATCGAATACGGCCATTTTCACCAGGCCTTTCGCCACGAACAAGCGATCGGTGCTTTGCTGATGCAGACCCCAGGCGCGAATTCGGCCCGGGAGCGTGGTGGTGAGGTGGACCTGAACGATCGGTTCTTCCAGGATCTCCCAACCGAGGCGCGCCACCTCGATAACGTGACCATCTTCGTGCGGAACGGGGCGGGTCGGCCGGAATAGCACCCCGGCGAGCGAGGAGCATTTAAGATTTCCCTTTTCGTCGACCGCCGATTGCTTTGCCGCCAGCAACGGTCCGCCGACAACGTTGGGGAAATTGGTGGTTGAGCGATTGTTCACGAGGTGCCGGACAGAATGAAGGCTGCAATCAAATTGTCATTGGTCGATGCACGGATAGCAGCATTCGTAGCTGCGAACAATTAGCAATCGCAGTGAACGAGACGCGTTCCTGCCGCGCGGGAACTCGTTCGTCGATCGCCAAGCTCTCGCTTAGGAGAGGATACTTCAGGAAAAGAACGCGATCCTTTCGGCCTGGCTCATGCGCCGGATCGGCGCCAGCGGGTCGTTGGCCGGGCGCGGGCTCGGTATCAGGCCGCTGGCGATCAGCGAGGAGCCGAGCGAAGGCGAAGGCTGTGCTTCGCCGGTGGTAGGTGCGGGGGCTTCGGCGCGGGTCGGCGCTGGAGCAGCAGCTTGTTCTGCTGCGCCGTTGGTCGCTAGCGTTACCGGCATCGCGGCGGCCGGCGTTTCCGTTGTGGCGACGGGCGGCGCGGCTTCAGTCGGGGAGGCTGCAACAGGTTCGGCCAGCACGACCGTTTCGGCGGCTGCCTCGGAGCTTTCGGCCCACTCCAGATCCTCGTCAAGGCCGGTGAAAATCCCGCCCGCTGTCGTCGGATCGAAATAGTCGGTCTCGTCTGCTGCGCCCATCTCCATCGCGATCAGGTCGAGCACCGCGTCGTCCTGCGCGGTCGCGGTCGCGCCTCCGTCGAACGCACCCGCTTCGGGTACAGCTTCGGCCAGTGCAGCGGATGCGGGCGCCTCGTCCATGGCTGTTGGTGGGGACCCGCGCGTGGGCGCCGCGGACATCTCGGACTCACCAGGCGCCGCGGCGAGTTCGCTGGAAACAGCGTCGGGAGAAATTTCGTCACCGGAGATCCCGTCGATCCGGTCTCGGATCAGCGCGAAAGCATTCTTGATCGCGGCATTGAAATCGATTTGACCGAGCTGCTCGCAGGATTCCTCGATCGAGTTAGCTTGCGAATCCAGGATGTCGCATATCCGACCATCAGCGCCGATCTCCCGCCAGCGCCACGAGATTTCGCGGATGACACGGAGGCCCTTGCGGATGGGGGCAATGCTTTCCTCCAGCGGCTGAGCCTCAAGCCTGGTCCGGGTGTTTGCGCTGGCTTCATCCAAAGCCAGCCGGATCGCAGCGAGGGCTTCGGGCAAACGGCTATCGACCGCTGGCTGCCTCTGGGCGGCGAGACTTTGCTCGATGCGCGCTACGGCCTCCAGCACCATGCTGGTATCGGCGTTGCGATTGCGCTTGGCATATTCGCCGAGGAACCAGCGGCCCCGAGAGGTCTCCATGAAGGCCTCGCGGATCGCCTCATAATCCTCCTCACGCGGCCCGGCCGCGCGGGCGGAAATCGGCGAAAGGGCGAATGCTTCGTCGGCCATCTCGGATACAATCGTCAGATTCACCGCGCCACACACGGCGCGTGACTTTAACGAACACCACGATATCGGGCGAATCGCAATTGAATTGATGGGCCGTTGGTCACAAATCCCCATCCGATCGCGGATGGATCAACCCCAGAGCGCCGCTTCCGGCGGGTAGATGAGGCTGCCTTCATAGCGCAAGCCATGGTCGCGATCGCCCGCGAGCAGGAGAGGGCCGTCGAGGTCGACAAAGCGGGCTTGGGCCGAAAGCAGCGTCGCCGGCGCCATCGCCAGCGACGTGGCCACCATGCAGCCGACCATGATCGCAAAGCCCCGTGCGGTTGCCGCATCCGCCATCAGAAGCGCCTCCGTCAAGCCGCCGGTCTTGTCGAGCTTGATATTGACGGCGTCATAGCGTCCCTCAAGCGCCTCCAGTGAGGGCAGGCCATGGACGCTCTCGTCGGCACAGACCGGGATCGGCCGGCGAATGCGGGAGAGCGCCTCATCACGGCCAGCCGGCAGGGGTTGCTCGACCAGGGTAACGCCGGCGCCAGCGCAGGCGGCGAGGTTCCTTTCGAGATTATCCGTCGTCCATCCCTCGTTGGCGTCGACAATCAGTTTCGAGGAGGGCGCAGCCTGGCGTACGGCCGCGAGCCGCGCAGCATCGTCTTCAGTGCCGAGCTTGATCTTGAGGAGCGGTCGGTGCGCGGCCCGGCCGGCCGCTTTCGCCATCGCCTCGGGCGTGCCGAGCGAGATCGTATAGGCCGTGACGCAAGGCTGCGGCGCAGCCCGACCGAGCAGCTCCCAAATGCGTTTTCCGGCCGTCTTGGCCTCCAGATCCATCAGCGCGCAATCTAAGGCATTGCGGGCGGCGCCGGGCGGCATCGCGGCCTGCAACTGCTGCCGGTCAAGGCCGGCCGCAACCGCCTCTTGCATCGCGGCAAGGGTGGCCAGCGTAGCCTCCGGGGTCTCGCCATAACGGGGATAAGGCACGCATTCGCCCCGGCCGGAAACGCCATTGCGGGAGACTTCAGCCACCACCGTCACGGCTTCCGTCTTGGCGCCCCGGCTGATCGTGAAGCTGCCAGCGATCGGCCAGCGTTCGATGCGGACGGACAAAAGGGTCGGGGTGGCTTTATGGTCTGGCAAGATGTGCACCGTAAAAGGGCTGAACCGTCGGCTTGCCGGGTACCACTAACAGGGCAGGGCGCGGCTTCTATCCGTTCGCTAGTACCGACTTTCCGAAGTTCGTGAACCACCGCGGCAATATCTTACACGAACTTCGGAAAGCCATCGGCACTAGCAACTTATGCTTCTATACCGCTTTTCTATTTGACAGGCCTGAACGAGATCGCGGCAGGTGATGCAGCCCTGTCAAATAGGCGGTACAAGTATCACCGACGCAGGTGCGGCAAAAGCAGGCGAATGCTGGAAGGGTGTTGATTTTCCCTCAGGGGTGGGTGGAGAATCGGCTGGGGGGATTGGGGTGATCGTGGCTAACGACCCGACATTGGAACATATCGTGCGTGGCAATGGCCTGGCGCTGAGCGCGGCGGGATCATGGACCGCGCGTTTTGCACCGGAGCTGGAGCAATTGGTGGTGGCCGCCGAGCGGCTGAGCGGCACCCGCGCCAATATCTTCATCGACGTTTCCCAGGTCTCCGGGCTGGATACGTTCGGCGCCTGGCTGATCGAGCGGCTCCGCCGCAACCTAACGACGGGTGCCGTCGAGGCGCAGATTTCCGGCTTGTCCGTCAACTATTCGACCCTTGTGGACGAGGTCCGCCGGGTCAAGGCCGCGCCGGCCGATGAGGTCGAGCCGGTTACATTCTCGGGCATGATGGAGCAGATCGGCCGCAGTGTGGCCGGCATCGGCGGCACAGTGCTCTCGCTGGTCGATATGCTGGGTGCGGTGCTCGCGGCCGCCGGCCGCGTGATCCGGCATCCGCGAAGCTTCCGCATGACCTCCACCGTGCATCATCTGGAACAGGTGTGCTGGCGAGCGGTGCCGATCGTGGTGCTGATCACCTTCCTGATCGGCTGCATCATCTCGCAGCAGGGCATTTTCCACTTCCGGCGGTTTGGCGCGGATATCTTCGTGGTCGACATGCTCGGCGTGCTGGTGCTCAGGGAAATCGGCGTGCTCCTGGTGGCGATCATGGTCGCCGGCCGATCGGGCAGCGCCTATACCGCCGAACTCGGCTCGATGAAGATGCGCGAGGAGATCGATGCGCTGCGCACCATGGGGTTCGACCCGATCGAGGTTCTGATCCTGCCCCGGATGCTGGCGCTGATCCTGGCGCTGCCGATCCTGGCGTTTCTGGGAGCGATTGCCGCGCTCTATGGCGGCGGCCTGGTGGCCTGGGGCTATGGCGGGGTCGATCCCGAAGCTTTCCTGCTTCGCCTGCGGGATGCGATCTCGATCGACCATTTCACGGTGGGCCTCATCAAGGCCCCCGTCATGGCGGCGGTGATTGGCATCGTCGCCTGTGTCGAAGGGCTCGCCGTGCAGGGCAGCGCGGAGTCGCTTGGCCAGCACACCACCGCCTCGGTGGTGAAAGGCATTTTCTTTGTCATCGTCATGGATGGCGTGTTTGCAATCTTTTTCGCCTCGATCGGGATGTGACGATGCCGCCTGCCGCCTCCGATGCGATCATCCGGGTTCGGGACATCACCGTGCAGTTTGGCGCCACGCGGGTGCTCGATGGTCTCAACCTCGACGTCCGGCGCGGCGAAATCCTGGGCTTTGTCGGCCCCTCCGGCGCCGGCAAATCGGTGCTGACGCGCACCATCATCGGGCTGGTGCCGAAGCTCTCCGGCCGCATTGAAGTCTTCGGTATCGATCTGGATTCGGCCGGTCCCCGGGAACGCCGAGGGGTTGAGCGGCGCTGGGGCATCCTGTTCCAGCAGGGCGCGCTGTTCTCCTCGCTCACGGTCCGGCAGAACATCCAGTTTCCGGTTCGCGAATACCTCAACGTCTCGCAACGGCTGCTCGACGAGATCACCATCGCCAAGCTCGGCATGGTGGGCCTCAAGCCCGAAGTAGCGGATCGCTTTCCCTCCGAATTGTCAGGCGGCATGATCAAGCGTGTGGCGCTGGCGCGTGCGCTCGCGCTCGATCCCGAACTGGTGTTTCTCGACGAGCCGACCTCGGGGCTCGACCCGATCGGCGCCGGTGATTTCGATGAATTGGTGCGGACCCTGCAGCGGACTTTGGGACTGACCGTTTTCATGGTAACCCACGACCTCGACAGCCTTTATACCGCCTGCGATCGCATCGCCGTTTTAGGCAACGGTAAGATCATTGCGGCAGGATCGATCGCCGATATGCAGGCCTCGCAGCATCCCTGGTTGCAGGCCTATTTCCACGGCAAGCGGGCTCGCGCCGTGGTGACCTGAAGAAACAGTTGCAACCGGACCGACGCAAGGTAATGCGATCGGTCCGCTTGAGTAGCGGAGTAGGCAATGGAAACCCGGGCGAATTTCGTCCTGATCGGATCGTTCACGCTGGCCGTGATCGCCGCTGCATTCGGCTTCGTGCTCTGGTTCCAGAGCCTGCATACCACCAAGGCGCGCAGCCCGTTGCGGGTGGTGTTCGAGGGCTCGGCGTCGGGCCTGCGCAATGGCGGCAGCGTCAATTTCAACGGCATCCGGGTCGGTGAAGTGATCTCGGTAAAGCTCGACAATCCGCGCCGCGTCGTGGCGCTTGCCATGGTCGAGAACAATACGCCGATCCGAAAAGACACCCGCGTCGGCCTGGAATTCCAGGGCCTGACGGGGGTTGCGGCAATCGCGCTGAAGGGCGGCGAGGAAACCGCGCCGGAAGTGCCGCTGGATAGCGACGGCGTGCGCGTGCTGACCGCCGATCCCAATGGGCTTCAGGACGTCACCGAAGCCGTGCGCAGCACGTTGCAGAACATCAACCGGGTGGTGGCCGACAATCAGCAGGCGGTGAAGAACGCGCTGCAGAATCTCGAGACCTTCACTTCTTCATTGTCGCGCAACGCCGCGAAGATCGACGGCATCATGGTCAAGGTCGACGGCGTGATGGGCAAGGCCGACAGTTTGATGCTGGGCCTCGATGCGCTTGCCGGCGGCAAGGATGGCGGCGAATTGTTTCAGGCGGTGAAGTCGATCCGCGAACTGGCGGAGGATTTAGACAAGCGTTCCGGAGCGCTGATGGCCGATGGAAGGCGTACGCTTGCCGATATCAGCCGGGCGGTGAACAATCTCGACCGCAATCCGACACGGCTGTTGTTCGGCCCATCCGCGACTGCGACGCCGCCGTCTGAAACGCCACCGCCGCCACGGCTGGCCCCGGCAGGCGAGAAGAAGAAGCCGTAAAACGGAGCGGGTCGCGACTTCGAAGTGCAGGTGCGGATTTTATAATTTTATAAGGAGGCTTACATGCTTCGTATGTTTGTGGCGGTTGCGGCGTTTGGCGTGATCGCTGCTCTCAATGTGCCGACCGAGGCTCGCGCCGACACCTGGGGCTGTAACTACGAAAAATGCCTTGCCGCCTGTGCCAAGGCGAGTGGTAAGCAGTGCAACCTCTATTGCGATCGGCGCCTGAGAGAGAAGCGTCGCGACAAGGTCTGTTCCTGAGCGCTTAGGCAGGCGGGCCAAACTTCGGCGATAGAAACAAGAAACGGAGGCATCGCTGCCTCCGTTTTTTTGTTGTTGTCGTTTGGTCTGTCCGAGCGCTGATTAGCCGAGCCGGCTTAGCCCAGCCGTCCTGCGGCGTGCGCGAGCAGGGTATAGACCATGCCGGTCTCCGAGGTCAGGTGGCTGCGCAGCAGCGCCGGGCCGCGCTCGTCGCGGGCGACTTCATCGAGCAGCCGCTCAAACTCGACGATGTATCGGTCGACCGTCTGCTTGAAGTTGCGATCGGCGCGATATTTGCGGGCGACCTCATCGAAGGCCTTCTGGCCGGCCGGCGTATAGAGCCGCTTGCTGAAGGCCTTGGGCTCACCGCGCTGGTAGCGCTCCCACATCTCGGCGGCGAGATTGCGGTCCATCAGGCGGCCGATGTCGAGCGACAGCGAGGCCAGCGGATTGTCGCCGGTGCCTTGCGCTTGCGGGGCACGCCCACGCGGGGCTTCGCGGCCGTCATTGCCGGCATCGGTGCGGTTCAACAGGTCCGACAGCCAGCCGTCGCGACCCTGCTCGGCGGTCGGGCTCATCGGCGGCGCCTCGGTGCGGCGCGGACCGGCGGGCAGGCCGAGATCCGGTGGCGGCAGGTTGGAGGCGCTGCCATTGTCGCGCGAACGTGGCGCGGTGCGGACGTCGCCGCGGCCGCCGGCGGTGGCTAGCATCGGCTCTTCCTCGCGGACCTGGCTCGGCCGGTTGTTCGTGACCACGTCGAGGCCGCGGCCATGATGGGCAACGATCCGGTTGAGTTCGGCGAGCGCCTCGATCTGATCGACGATCACCTTGCGCATCTGCGCCGTGCTCTCCACTGCTTCCTGCGGCATTTCCAGCACGCCACGGCGTAGCTCGTTGCGGGTAGACTCGAGTTCGTTGTGCATTTCGGAAGCCATCTGCTTCATGTTCTGGACCAGATCGGCGAACTTCTGCGCCGACTGCTTGAACATAGCATCGGTTTCCTGCTGGTTCTGCTGATAGACTTCGTTCATGGCCTCGGCGGTCAGCCGGCGTTCCTCCTCCGCAGCCGTTCGCACGGCCTCGAACTGGCGGGTGATGGCCGCCGAGCCCGCACCTGCTGTCTCCGCCACCACGCGTGCGATATTGCGAGCGCGTTCTTCGGCGGCCGCCAGCGATTCATCCAACAGGCCGGTGAAGCGCGACAGGCGCTGGTCGAGATCGGTGGTCCGCAGGTCGATGGTGGTGATCAGCGATTCCAGCATCGATTTGCGTTCCGCGATCGAGGTGGTGGTAGTGATGTTGCTCTGCTCGATCGAGGCGGCCGCCTCGACCAGGGCCTGGCCGTGATTTTCGAACTCGCTGGACAGCGTTCCCAGGTTTTCCAGCGCCTTCGCCGTCTTGGAGTTGAACACCGTCAATTGATCTTCAAGAGCCTGGGTCGCCACGCCGTTGCGCGCGGTGACATCGTTCATCGCCGAGACGAAGTCGGCGACACGCGTCACCAGGGCCCGCTCGAGCGAGTTGAGGTTGTCATGGGCGCCGGTGAGCACTTCCTGCAGCAGGATGTTGCCCTCACGCAGCCGCTCGAACAGCGCCACCGTATCGGTGCGCAGGATCTTGCTGGTCTCCTGCATTTCGGTGACAGCGGCGACCGATACCTGGCGCGATTGCTCGATCGCCGTGCGCGAAGCCTGCTCCAGTTCCTTGAGCGATTTGTTGACCGCGCCGGTCGCAACTTCTCCGGCGGCGGTGATGGTGCGCGCCACGTCGTTGCCGTTGGTCAGCACCGATTGCGAGAAGTTCTGGCCGCGCGTCTCGATCGAACGCAGCGCATCGGTGGTCACCCGGTCGATATCGGTGGTGAGCTGGGTGGTCCTGGCGGTCATGGCTTCGACCAGGGTACCGCGGCGGGCGTCGATTATCTGCGCCAGCCGGTCGGTCTGCTGCTGGACATAGGAAACGATCTCGTCGGTCTTGCCGGTCATGGTCGAGCCGAAGGAGGTGCTGACCGCCAGCACTGACCGCTCGATTTCCGAGGAAGTCGATTTGACCTTGGCGCTCGCCTCGGTGGAAGCCGACACCAGCACGTTCTGGGCGGTGAGCGCCGTGGTAGCGATCTGGTCGGTCGCGTTCGCCGTAACCGTCGTAAGGGAGCGCTCGATATCGCCAGCGATCGCCTTGATCCGGTTGGCGGCCTCCACCGACGAGGATTCCAGCGAGGTCTGTACCTCGCGGGCGCTGCCGAGGATGGAAGAGGCCGTGCCCGCGCCTACCGCCGTGAGGGTGCGCTCGACATCGAGCGCCAGCGACTTGACGTGGTTGGTGGCTTCGGCAGAGGCCGAAAGCAGGGTGCTCTGGGCCTCGCGGACGCCGGACGTGATCTGCTCGGCGGTGTTGGTGCCGACGATCGACAACGAGCGTTCCACATCGATTGCCAGCGATTTGACATGGTTGGCGGCTTCGGCGGAAGCCGAAACCAGCGTGCTTTGGGCTTCACGCGCGCTGCCAATAACGGCCTCGGCGGTGTTGGTGCCGGCCAGCGACAGCGAACGCTCGACGTCAGCGGTGAGCGATTTGACGTGGTTGACGGCTTCGGCGGAAGCCGAAACCAGCGTGCTCTGGGCCTCACGCGCGCTGCCAACAATGGCCTCGGCGGTGTTGGTGCCGGCCAGCGACAGCGAGCGCTCGACATCGGCGGTAAGCGATTTGACGTGATTGGAGGCATCTGCCGAGGCTGAAAGCAGCGTATTCTGAACCTCACGCGCCCCATTGAGCACCGAAGTAATCGTGGCGGTGCCAGCCGCCGAGAGGGTGCGCTCAACGTCACCTGCCAGCGACTTGACCTGGCTGGTGGCGTCGGCAGAGGCCGCGATCAGCGTGTTCTGGGCTTCGCGTGCTCCGGCGACCACCGCATTGGCGGCGGATGAACTGGCTGTGGCAAGCGTGCGCTCGATATCGGACGAAAGCGACTTGATCTGGCTTGCGGCTTCCGAAGAAGCCTGGGTGAGGTTGCTCTGCGCTTCCCGTGCGGAGGTGACGACGGAGTTCGCCGCGCCGGAACCCACGGCGGTCAGCGCGCGTTCGACTTCCGCGGCGGTGAGCTTGAGCTGCGCACCGACATCGGAGGATGTCGACAGCAGCGACTGCTGGGCGGCGCGCGTACCGCTCTGAATGGTTTCGCTGGTATTGATCACGAGCGTGGTCAGCGACCGCTCGGCGTCTTCGACCTGCGAGCGGATGCCGGTCGACAATTCTTCGGCGCGGGCCATCAGGCCATCGCTGGCCTGGCGACCGCTGCTCTCGATGCGGCCGGCGACCGCCTCGATGCGCGAACCCAGGAGGTCCTCGAACTGGCTCACGCGGGTATCGATTTCGCCAAACACGGCGCCGACGCGGCTCTCCAGACCCTGATGGACGTCCTGGAAGCGGGCGGACACGGTGTCGGCGAGATGCGCACTGCGCCCGTCAATGATCTCTGTGACGCCGCTGATGCGCCGGTCGACCGCGGCGATCGCCTGTGCGGTGCCGTCGGTGAGGGTGGAGGTCAAGAGCCCCAGGCGTCCATCGATCGACTGGATCGCCTGCGTCGTGCCGTCGGTCAGCGATGAAGTGAGGGCGCCGAGACGGTTTTCGATGGTGTCGGTCACCGATTTGGCGCGGCTGTCGAAATTCTCCTCCAGCGATTTGAGCCTGGTTTCCACCGACTGGTCGAACGACTTGAGGCGGCTGTCGAGCGACTGGTCGAGATGGGCAACGCGGCCCTGCAGCGTGGTCTCGAACTGGCCAAGGCGCTGGTCGAGCGAAGCGGTGATTTCGCCGCCATTGGAAGTCACGCGCGTGTCGAAGGTGTCGACATAGTTCTTCAGGGTGTCCGCGATAGTTTCGGTGCGCTGGCCCAGCCGGTCGACGATGGAGCCGCCGAATTCCTTCACCGTGCGATCGAATTCGGAAATATGACGTGTGATCAGCGCGCCGAGCGTGCCGCTGTCGCGGGCGAATTTTTCGGCAAGTTCCGAGCCCTGGTTTTTCACCAGTTCGTCGAACCCGCTCATCTGCAGGCTGAGCGTGTCATGCGCGGTTTCGGTCTGGCTCACCACCTTGGCGACCAGCGTATTCACCGTGACGTCGAGTGCTTCGCTGGCCTTGTCGCCGCTGGTCAGGATCTGCGTGGCCAGGCGATTGCCGGCATCGTCGATCTTGCCGGCGAGATCGCCGCTGCGCAGTTCGAGTTCGAGCAGGAGCGAGTCGCTGGAATTCTTCAGCGAGTCATGGACCTGTTCGGTGCGTTCGGAAATGCCATCGATGATGGACACCGAACGCTGCTCGAACTCGGCGGTGATGCGATCGATCCGCTCGTTCAGCATGTCGTGCACGCGATCGGCGAGATCGACGAACTCGTCATGGACATGTCCGGTTTTGAAATTGAGGCTGGTGGTGAGGCGCTCGCTGGCATCCAGCACGGCGCGGGTGGTTTCGGCGCTGGCCTCTTCGAGGCGGTCGAGCAGGTCGCCGCCGCGCTCACCGAGCGCCAGGATCATGTTGTCGCCGGCATGGCTGAGCGCGCTCGTGATGTGGGCGCCGCGTTCTTCCAGCGCGCCGGTGATGCTCTTGGCGACCTCGTCGACGCGGGAGGCGATGGCGTCGGAGATCAGCGCGATGTCGTGGCGGAGGTCGATCTGCACGCCGGAGATTGCGCTGCGCACCTGTTCGGCCTGGCCGACCAGGTTGTCGCGCTGGTGGGCGATGTCCTGCAGCAGTGCGCGGATCCGCACCTCGTTGTCGGCATAGGCGCGTTCCAGCGCCGAGACTTCGTTGGCAACCAGGGTTTCGAGTTCGCCAGCGCGCGCAATCGCACGCTCGACGCCATCGCCCATCGCGGCAACCTCGCGACGGATCGCCTGACCGACGGTAACGATGGAATCGCTGGCAGCGCCTTCCGGCTCGGAAAAGCGGATCGCGACTTGCGCCATGGATTCGGCGATCATGCGCAATTCCTGGCCGCGCCAGGCCAGGCTTGCCATGAAATAGAACAGCAGCACCGGAGCGAAGAATAAGGCGGCGAGGCCGGCCAGCACCAGCGCGCCGCCACCCTGGCCGATGGCGGCCTGCAGCGAGGACAGGAAGCTGACGGTGAGCAATGCCGCGCCAAGCAGCCAGACGCCAGCGAAGATCGTGGCGATGGTATAGACGTTGCGGGCGGGGCGGCCTTTCTGGATGGCCTGCAGCATCTGCCCGATGGTCGCGCGATCATCGTTGGCCGGTCGGCGGCCCTGGATCGGTTCGAAACTGCGCTCCTCGGCGGGCCGGGCATCGAACGGCTGTTCGTCGAAAACCGCGGATGGCGCGTTGATCTCACCAGTGGCCGTCCCCCGGACTTCCTCGGACGCCGATACGTCACCGATGTTCAACGCCTCCTGGATGGCAGAAAGAGCGACTTCAGTGGGATCTTTGACCTTCTTGGGAGTGTTCGCCATGTTGAGTCCGAGCCCTCATTTTACTTGTACTGACGCGGCCGGCTGCCAGGGTTAGTTCCCCCGTAGCGCCGGAGCAGGCGATGCTCGCAACCGAGAGAGGTTGGTGAGCACAGCCTGCGGCTGGCTTGTCCGCTAGATTCCGCAAACATCCTATTGGCTTGGCGATGCGAATGAAATGGCTCTGATTAAGACAATCTTAATCATCGTTAACGGCGTGGGCCGTAGGCGGGCGAGGTGCACCTATTGCCGTTGCGGCGAGCCGAATTGTGGCAATTTCTCGTCAAAATAACGCCTGTTGCGCGGCCCAAGGGTCCAACGTTCCATTAACTAATTTCATGATTGTCTCCTCCGAGATCGTGCCTTTCGCTCACGATCGGGATCATTGTCATGGCGCTTCATCGCTTCGAACGGATTGACTGGATGGCGTCGCCCCCGCTGGTTCCCGACGACGGTCCGATCGACCTCGTCCATCTGCAACGGATGACGCTTGGCGATGCCGCTCTGGAGCGCGAAGTGCTCGCGATGTTTGCCGCCCAGGCCGCGCGCCTGATCGAGGCGCTTACGGTGTTGCCCCCTGACAGCGGCGCGATGGTTCATACCCTGAAAGGGGCGGCGCGGGCGGTTGGGGCCTGCGAAGTCGGCAACGCCGCCGAGCGCCTGGAGGCTGTGCTGAAGAGCGAGGGTGGCGTCGCCGATCAGCTCGCCGATCTTCAGGAGGCGGTTGCGCGGGCACGCGCTGCGATTGACGCGATCCTGCGTCGCGCCTGATTTACCTTCAAATGCCTCGCAGATCGAGTTCGCGGGCGATATAAGCCTCTTTCCGGTCTGTCATCGGTTTTGCAGCACTAGCGCTGGCAGGGTCGAGCCGTTATAGGACTGGCATCACCCCCCTATTCCCCATCAAGACACGGGTAGTCATGTCCAAGGTTCACTTCATCAGCTCGGCCGGCCAGACCCGAACGGTTGAAATTGATAACGGCGCCACGGTAATGGAAGCCGCCATTCGCAACGCGATTCCGGAGATCGAGGCGGAGTGTGGTGGGGCCTGCGCCTGCGCGACCTGCCATGTCTATGTCGGGGAAGACTGGCAGGAGAAGGTGGGCCCGCCCTCGCCGATGGAAGAGGACATGTTGGATTTCGGCTTTGACGTTCGCCCCAATTCGCGTCTGTCGTGCCAGATCAAGATGACCGCGGAACTCGACGGTCTGGTGGTCTCGACCCCGGAGCGTCAGGCGTAAGCCAGCCCGGCGACGGATCTAGGGTTCGATATAGCCTCCGTGGCGCCAGGGCAGCAGGTGGCGGACGATGTTCTCCGTCAGGGGCGTCGGTTGGCGTGTGCGGTCGTTGACCAGCACCGTAACCGACTGGGCAGACGCCACGCATTTTCCTTCTGAGAAAACCACCTGCTCATAGGCCACGGACGTTCGCCCGAACCTGGTTACGCCAAGCCCCAATTCGACCGTGCCGGGGCAGCTCGGCCCTGAAATGGATGTCGAGCCGTACCATCACCCAACTGAGATCAGGAGACACCAGTCCGTATCTCGGGTCTTTGGTCAGCGCGACCCGGCCGGTTTCAAAGTAGGTGGCAACGACGCGTTATTGACATGCTGGTTGGCATCGAGATCAGCGAAGCGGACATTGTCGGAGAGCCGGAACGGATAGTCTTCCAGCCTGGGAGGGGCGGGCCGGGTGGTTTCGGAACTGACGGGGCCGTTCAAGAGCGTTCTCCGGATTTTTTAGGACGCTACACCTGAATTGTGGAGGCCCTCGCAAGGGAGTTCGCGCCAACCGAGGGGCCATTTATGGCTTTCCTCCGACGGCGTCCTTGGCTAGACAAAGCCCGCCAAGGAAACTGGGTTCAACCGAAAAGAAGCGATTGATGAGCGACGCGATCAAAACCGATGTGCTGATAATTGGCGCTGGCCCGTGCGGACTATTCGCCGTGTTTGAACTGGGCCTTCTGGATATGAAGGTGCATCTGATCGACATCCTGGACAAGGTCGGCGGTCAATGCGCGGAGCTCTATCCCGAGAAGCCGATCTACGACATTCCCGGTATTCCCATAGTGACCGGTCAGGGCCTGACCGATGCGCTGATGGAGCAGATCAAGCCCTTCAATCCGACTTTCCATCTCAACGAGATGGTGGAGAAGATCGAAAAGATCGGCGATCCCGAATTCCGCGTCACCACCGATGCCGGCACGGTTTTCGAGTGCAAGGTGGTGGTGATTTCCGCCGGCGGTGGATCGTTCCAGCCAAAGCGCCCGCCGGTGCCGGGCATCGAAGCCTATGAGGGCACCTCGGTATTTTATTCCGTGCGCAAGATGGAGCAGTTCCGCGACAAGAATCTTCTGATCGTCGGCGGCGGCGATTCCGCGCTCGACTGGACGCTGAACCTGCAGCCGATTGCCAAACGGGTAACGTTGTTGCACCGGCGCGACGATTTCCGCGCGGCCCCGCACAGCGTCGACCAGATGCGTGCGCTGGTGGCGGCCGGGAAGGTCGATCTCAGGATTGGTCAGGTCACCGGTCTGGAGGGCGCCGACGGCAAGCTTGCGGCGGCCACCGTCAAGGGTAACGACAATTCGATAGCGCAGGTTACCTGCGATACCATGCTGCCGTTCTTCGGCCTCACCATGAAGCTTGGTCCGGTTGCCAGTTGGGGCGTCGCGCTCGAGGACGATCTGGTGGAGGTGGAGACGTCGGCCTTCGAGACCAGCATTCCCGGCATTTTCGCGATCGGTGACATCAATACTTATCCCGGCAAGCTGAAGCTGATCCTCTGCGGCTTCCACGAGGGTTCGTTGATGGCGCAGAAAGCGCATCGCTATGTCTATCCTGACAAGCGCCTGGTGTTCCAATACACCACGTCTTCCTCGAACCTGCAGAAGAAACTCGGCGTCAACTGACAGCCGTCATGATAACGCCTAAAAGGCCCGATGATTTTCATGCTTTCGCATTCACGAAAGCTTCTTTCAATAATTGATCTGCCCCATGATTGATCTACCCCGTGATTGATCGGCCCAATAATTGATCCCCCTATGGGCCTCGAAAGAAGCTATACTTCGGTCGATGCAAATTTCTCAGGTGTTGAATGATGGCGTTATCATTCCGGCGTTGGGCCTTGGCCCTGATCGCAACGATCACCTTGAGCACGCTTTCCTTGGCGGGATCGCTTGCGGCCGGCGCCGCTGAACCTTCCGCCGCTGGCCTTTGGCAGAAGGTCGAGGACGGCAAGCCGGTGGGCTGGTTCCTGATGGTCGACCACAGTGGCGTGTTCGAAGGCGTGATCGCCAAAACTTTTCCGCGTCCCGAAGATGATCCGAACCAGACCTGCAAGGACTGCCCGGATGATCGCGCCGATGCGCCGATCCTCGGACTTTCCTTCATCCGCGACATGAAGCGTGAAGGTCTGAAATACGAGAATGGCAACGTGCTCGATCCGCGCGATGGCAAGATCTACAAGGCGAAGATGACATTGAGCCCGGATGGCCAGACGCTGGTGATGCGCGGCTATCTCGGCATCGCGCTGTTTGGCAAGGACGAGACCTGGTACCGCCTGCCGGATTCGGCGATGGCGTCTGTCGATCCAGCGGTGATTGCCAAATATCTTCCGGCCCAGGCAGTCGCGGGCCAGCAGGTGCCGGGCCGGCCGGTGGGCGTCGTCAAACCGCTGCCGGGAACGCCGCTTGCGAACGGCAAGAAGGCCGGCCCGCTGACCACGGCGCCAGCGCCGGCGCCTTCGCGCTAACAGGTCCTGAAAATCACTTGGTGTCTTTCCGGGGCGTGCCACCGGGTCCGCGCAAGGCGCGGCCCGATGACAGGCTCCGCACGAACCCGGAATCTCGCGCGACTTCTCGCCTTTTTTTGGATTCCGGATCGGCGCCTCGCTCCGTCCGGAATGACGTGCGTTGATTTCAGCAGGCTCAGCCAGGTTTGATGACTCGATTGGTTCGCGTGCATCGGCGCCAACAAAAGCGATCTGGTTATTGCGAGCCCGGTCCGACAGTAATCGGTGACGTCGGATCGGATAAGATTTCCGGTTCGGCGGCATCGAGCCGCAGCACTGAAGCCGCCGCAGGCAGCGCGGCGTCGGCCATCGCGGCATGTCCTTCGGCGGAAGGATGGATGGCGCCGCCATAGACCGCCGACAACACGCCCCAGGTCGCATCGTGGATGTCAGCCGGTTGGCTTGATCCCGGCAGGCCCTGCGGAAAAGTCATCGCGGCGAAGTAGCTGTCATTGGCGTCGCGGATCCAGCGCGCACGCGGCAGATAGGCGCGATACTCGCTGCTGCTGCGACCACACAGCAGCGGTTGCGCGGCGGCACTGACAATGTTTGGATCGAAGCTGTCGCCGCTCGCTGAAAAACATTCGCGGTCGAACGGCGGATCGTTTGCCGCGCGGGCGCAAAATCCGTGCGCGGCGAACGCCGCCTGATGCGCATCGACAAAGGTGAAACTGTCGGCGGCCGGATCTCGGCAAAGGATGCCGGACTGGCAGAGAGCGAGCGCTTTCAGCTGCGGCAGGAATTCGTTCTGCACATAGCCTTCGACCTGCGCCAGTCGCTGCGGGTCGGCATTGAAGGAAGGATGGATATCGAAGCCGCCACGGCCACCGGGACACGGCGCGCCATCGGTCTGCGCCGGGTCGGCATAGGACACGTAGACCACACGCGAGAGATCGCCGACCAAACCGCGCAGCGCCTCACGCATCTTGCCGAAGCGCTGTGGTAAATCGGTCCGGAGTGCGGCGCGGGCATCAGCCACCGAACTCATCACGCCGGTGCCGCGGAACAGCGTTCGTTCGGTCGGCGTGTCGACCATGACATCGGCAACCAGCCCTGAGAAATGGATGTCGTTGGCGCCAACCGACAGCAGGATCAGGTCAAGGTTGCGGTCGGGCTGACGACGTCGCGCCGCCGCGAGAGCCTCGCGCAACTCGGCAACCTGCGCATTGACGCTGGTCTGGCAGGCCGCCGCGGCGCCGGCCGGCGGGCATTCCCGGGCGCGCTGCGAGCCCAGCAGCCCGTCTGGGATCGTGGCGCCGGTACAGGCGAGTGGAAGATAAGTGACGGCGATATGCGGGTATTTGACCGCCAGCCCCAGCGCGGTTCGCGTCTGGTAGCTGTAGAGCGAACGATGGCAGGCCGAGTTGAGCCAGAGCGCGCTGTGTTGCTGCCAGGATTGCAGCGTGTCCGGCGCCTCGCAAGCGCGACCGCCCTTGAAGCCGGCGCGGCTTGGGCGGAAATACTGCGCGCCGCCGAGATAGGAACGGAAACAAAAACCTTCATCTGACAGCGCGATCGGCCGATCCGGATTACCTTCGCCGGAGGCGACGCTGTCGCCGAGCCCGGCGATGAAGATGTCGCGGACGCGGATCGAAGTTGCGACCCGCTGCGGCGTATCCGAACCGCTCGATACATCCACCGTTGCCTGGGTGTTGCGGCCATATCGGACCCTGAGATTGATCGGTTCGGCGCAGTCCAGTGTCGATAGCTGCGGGCTGTCGCCGTCGTCGAAGGTCCAGGCGCAGGTGGCGCCAACTGGAATCTGGCCAGTGAGGCGGACGGTGATCGGATGATCGACCGGGGTCAGGTAGTTTTCCTTGACGTTGTCACGGGTGCAGGGCTGGTTGACGCGGCCGCCCAGATCGATGCACAGGCGATTGACCATGTTGCGCGCCCAGCCGCGGCCATCGCTCTGCACCTCGAGAGCCTGTTCGGAGGCCAGAACATTGCCGGCGCGCAGGCTTTCGGCATGGAGCAGGAAATCCCGCTCCTCGCGAAACAGCCGAAAGCGATTTCGCACCTGCCAGGAAATCCGCATCCCGCTGTCTACTCCCGCCGCTGGGCCAGGAGTCTGCGCGCCAAGCGGCACAACCGATGCAAGGCCGGTCAGCAGCGCCAGCGCTGCGCCGAGGACGATCAGACGAGGGGAAAATCGCATCATGGTGGGTTTGATGTTAGCGTTGGGGCGAAAATAAGAACGGGGTTTCGCCCCGGGTCAAATCAACAAACTGCGGGTGGTGTCGCCTGATCGATCAGGTTGACCCGGTGCCGCCGAACTTCGGAACTACTGCGGCGATCTCTCCCGAACCTCGGAAAGCCATCGGCACTAGCAACTCTGTGATTCCAGTACCGCTTTCTATTGGGCGGGCCGGAACGAGATCGCGGCAGGTGAGGTAGGTCCGTCAAATAGGCGGCACTAGCCGCGGGAGGTTCTCGCTCGCTTCACCGGCTGCCGCAGCGGCGTGACCTCCGCTGTGGAGGCTGGCGAGGGTGGGCAGGCGCTATTGAGCCTTCGTCGCCGTTGCCAGGGCCGCGCCACATTGAGCCAGATCTCGCGGCTGCCCATGATCGAGACCGAGATGCCGAACGGGATGACGAAATAAAGCACACGAAACACCAGCAGCGTCGCCACCAATTGCTCGCGGCCGAACTGGGGCAGCGCAATCAACATCGCGGCGTCGAATACGCCGATGCTGCCCGGCGCATGGCTCGCAAAGCCGAGCAGCGTTGCTAGAATGAATACGACAGCCAGCGACATGAAATCGATGTGCGGCTCGGCTGGCATCAGAAGATACATAGCCAGCGCGCAAAACCCGAGGTCGACGACGCCGATCAGGATCTGTAGCAAGGTCAGGCGCGCGGAAGGCAGTACCACTTTCCAGCCGTTTTGCCCGAGTTCCCGGCGCCCATCGCCGAGTGCCAGCCAGACCAGATAGGCCACGATCGCGCCGACCCCGCCGATCGCGATCATCCGGTTGATGGTTTCCGGCAATTGATCCATGGCCGTGGCCGCTCCGGGGTGGAGCGCCATGCCAATCCCCAGGACGAAGGTGTTACCGAGCCAGAACGTCAGGCCTGAAAGGAAACAGATCTTGGCGACATCAATCGCGCTGAGGCCGTAATCCGAATAGATGCGAAACCGGATAGCACCGCCGGTAAAGACCGTCGCGCCAATATTGTGGCCGATGGTGTAGCTCGTGAAACTCGACAGTGCAGCAATGCGATATGGCACATGGTTCTTGCCGATCGTGCGCAACGCAAAGAAATCGTAGAAGGTGAGGGTGCAGAACGCGCCCACCACGCATAACGCCGCCAGTGCGATATGGGCGCTGTTGATCTCCGCCAGCGCGGACAGGATCACCGCGGTATCGACGCCTTTGAGCATCCGCACCAGTGTCGTCATCGCAAGCACGATGATCCCGATGCTGGCGGCGATACCAAGCCGTTTCCAGCCGATCCACTCCTTAAAACCACGCCCGAGCGTGGCCAACAGTCGATGCATTTATCCTCCCGGCAGGGGCGGCAACTCGAGTGGCACCAGGCGATGGATGTTAACGACCCCCATCGTTAACGGAGCTAAGTGCTTTTCGTGACTGTTCCATAGGCCAAAATCAAGGCATTGTGCAGTCCTTGACAAGCGGCCCGCTTTTGTCGCCGGCTTCGCCTGTCACATGTTCTTCATCGGCCCGCCCGCCTGGCCGATTCCGGCATGGGTACCCCGATCTCCGCGCAAGGTCGCCAAAGGGAACAACCGCCGTCGGACGTGGAGTTTCCCGTCTCAGATATGTCGCGATCTTTCTCGCACCCGGAACATAGCGCTGCTCGGCTCGTTAGCAGACAGGCGCCGTTGAGCCCATCGGTCCGCTAACCGGGTGTTGGCGCACGGATCGAAAAACCCTCGCGGCGATTCCCTGAAACATCCGTTTCCTGAGCGAAGGATCAGAAAGGACTGACCATGGGACTGTTCTCAAAAGACATCAAGACCATGAACGACCTGTTCGTGCATCAGCTGCAGGACATCTATTATGCCGAGAAGCAACTCGTAAAAGCCTTGCCGAAGATGGCTGACAAGGCCACCGACAAAGCGTTGAAGCAAGGCTTTTTGAGGCATCTGGACGAAACCAAGACTCATGTCACGCGGCTTGAGCAGGTGTTCCAGATGCATGGCGCGCAGATCAAGGCGGTGGATTGCCCGGCAATCGATGGCATCATCGAGGAGGCCGATGAGGTGGCCGGAGAGGTCGAAGACAAGAACGTTCTCGATGCGGCGCTGATCAATGCCGCCCAGGCGGCCGAGCATTATGAGATCACGCGCTATGGCAGCCTGATCGCGTGGGCTAAACAGCTCGGCCGTAATGACTGTGCGAGCGTGCTGCAAAAGACTCTCGATGAAGAAAAGGCCACCGACAGCAAACTCACGGCTCTGGCGGAGCAGAAGGTCAACATTCGCGCTGCGAGCTAACATCTTGTGAACGCCGCCAGCTCTCTCGAAGGTGACAGGACGAGCGCCGGTGGTCACGCGGGACGATGATGAGACAAAACGTCGCGCGATCTGCGCGACGTTTTTAGCCAACGTTTTTCAAGCTGACTTTTCTAAGCCTGGGGATACGGATCAGGAGCGGCGCAACGCGAAATGGGCGCCGCAAAACGCCATAACCGCGCCAAGCCCGAGAGCGGCAAGGCCTGCGAGCACGCCTGAGATGGTCGGCGCGGCACTTGGCGCGGACGCTACCTGGCCAGCGCCAGCCAGTATCAACACCCCGATGCCCACCAGCAATTGCCGCAAGCGGGGGGGGATTTGTCCGGCGCCTGCGCCCTCCATCAGGGTCGCGGTAAAATATCCGCCGCAAAATCCCACCGAGGCAATGAGCCACCAGGCGATCGCGGCTCCCGCCGGAATGAAACCGACGCGATCCGATCGCCAGAGCCCGCCGAGATCGAGTCCATAGCGCGCGCCCAGCATGTGAACCGCGAGCGCCAGCAACACGCCCGCCATCATCGCGGCGGGAAGGATCAGGCGTCGCTGGAAAGATGTCGTCTCGGCCATAAGACGCTTGTAGGATAAAGCTCTTTCGATGTGCAAGCGGCGGAGAGGCGATTGGCGACGGGTTCGCAAGAGCAGGCACCAGCCGCACCGATCACGCGCTATGCCTACAAGCCCTCGCTGATCGGCAGGGCAAGTGAATTCGAGCTGCGCGAAGAGGGCCTGTCCTGGCGGATCGCCGGTCGAACCGGGCTATGGCCCTATGCGAGCCTTGCCGCGATCCGGCTGTCCTACCGGCCGGTGTCGATGCAGGCACGTCGTTTCCGCGCCGATATTGAAAACGGAGCTGGCGCGCGCGTGTCCATCCTGTCGACGAGCTGGCAGACGGCGGCGCTGATGGCGCCGCAGGACGAAGCCTATCGGAACTTCCTGTGCGAATTGCACCGGCGGATGAAAGAGGCGGGAAGCCGCGCCGGGCTCACGGCTGGCCTCAGGCCAGCGATCTACTGGGTGGCGGTCACGCTGGTGACCCTGGTGATGCTGGCCATCGCCGGGCTTCTGATCATGGCGGTTGGCCAGCATCAGTGGATGGCGGCGCTGTCGCTGGTCGGATTCGCGGCGTTGTTCGGCTGGCAGGTCGGTGGGTTCATCCGCCGCAACCGACCTCGTTCTTACGGTTTCGACGACCTGCCGCGAACGCTCTTGCCCTGACGGAGATGAAGCTCTGAAAGGCCGATCTGAGTGACTGAGGCGGGGTGCGGCGCGGCTTTGGGTCACAAGGTGAGTTCGGTGGCGACCTTGTTATGGTCGGTAAGGGCCGCGAGCAGACTAAGGGGTGGTCAGAGACTGACGATGCATTAGCCAATAATCAATCTGCCAGTCTTTGTATCCTAGCAATTCGCCAAAGCGGCGTTCGTGGCTATCGGACCAAGGTCCCGGTTCATGCAGGAGCGCAAGCATTGCGTCGACGCGCCACTCTTGGCCGGGCAATGTGTAGAACAGTCTCCGATATTCAAACCGTGGCTGGTCGGGCCATGCTTCGATTAATTCGCGTTTCTTTAGGCGGCCTCTCCTGACATGAGTATCGAACCTACGCCAATATCGAATACAAACGTCCGGCTCACGACCAACGACGTCTATGAAATAAGCGAGGGGCTTGGTGCCCTTCAGCATAAGGCCCAGTTCTCTATTCGTATGGACCAAATAGGGGAGTTGTCGAAGCGCCTTGGTTAGCATGTCGGGCAACTTAATCGAAAAACGTCAATTTCTGCGCCTCGCCGCGGCGCGATTCACAGAGGCCAAGAGGTTTGGTCCACGATCCCAGCTAGCCGGATCGTGAACCCCCGCTATTCGAAGGTCACCAAAGGTAGCTTTGGTTTCATGCATTCTGCTGGCGAGCGCGCCTGGCGGCTTTTTCCTTGCCGCGCTGGTAGTGATCAGCTGGCACGTTGGCATGGAATTTGGCCGAACGTTCCCGTTCCAGCTCACGGGCATCAGACAGGGTCATTTCAAATCCGTCATCGATCAGCTTTTTGTAATCCCTGACGATGTTCTGTTCAGCGTCGGCAAAAGCCCGCGCCAGGGTAAGGGCTGCCGGCATCAATTCCCCCGGCTCAACCACGTGATTGATAAGGCCCCAATCGTACATTTTTTGAGCGCCATAGAAGTTTCCGGAAAGGCTCATTTCCTTGGCCCGCTGTATTCCGATCTGACGGGACAAGCGTTGCGAAATACTATTACCCGGCATCAGGCCGACCCGGACATGGGTGTCTGCAAATTTAGCCGTCCGAGATGCGATAATGACATCGCACGCCAGCACGAACTCCATGCCGCCGGTTATGCAGAGCCCGTTGACCGCAGCAATGATGGGCTTGCTGCATTTTTCCATGACCGCGACCGGATGTTCATCGGGATCTTTGGCTTCGGTCCCGCGCTCTGTGGCTTCGGTCAAATCCATGCCGGCTGTGAACGCCCGGTCGCCAGCGCCGGTGAGGATGATGGCCCCGATGCCATCATCTTGGTCGAGTTCGACCACTTTGTGATAAAGCGTCCGCCGCAATTCGGCGGAAAGCGCGTTGAGCTTTTCCGGACGGTTCATCGTCAGAATCGCGACGCGACCGTCCCGCTTCACTAAGATGGCATTGCTCATGATTATTTCCTTCCCGGTCCGCTGCCCGTTTGCAGCGATCTTGTTGAGGGGTGGTTCGTTCAGCGATGACGCCGCCGAATTCCTTGGTTCTGTCGGTGACTTCTGTGATGGCTCATCAGCGTCGATTGGAGGTGGGCGAAGGCTGGCGAAGCCTGACGGCTGCAGAATGGCCGCTAGCTCCGACGCCAGCCAGTGAGACGTCAATGTTCGGACGTTGCCAGACAATCCTTCTCTGCGCACATGCAATTAACTCAAGGCACGTCTGATTTTTCTGGCGCTGACAGGCCGGACAGATGACGCATGAATAAGCCCTGCGGTGAATTTACCGGCGAATTTACCGGCGCATCCATTGGCGGCGGTGCATGGCCGATAGGTCCGCTTAGGGTCAATCGCGCAATTCTGACCTTCTGTCATCCGCTTCCGTTCTGACCCGATCAGCGAACATTGTAAGGCAGGGCCGGTTGGTCTGGTTCGTGCCAAGAACAGACACACGGCCCGTGCCTTGAAGCGTCCACATTCCCGATGGAGAAGCGGCCGATCATAGCGCTGGTTTCGTAAGCAATGGACTCCTGGTGACGATGACACGTCGTGCAATCGGCAGAGTGATCGCGGGCTGTCTGCTGCTGGCCGCGCCCGCGATGGCCGCCGAGTCGCCGGCCGAACTAATCTCCAGTTTCCGCCTCAAGCATGGCGAGGTCCGCGTCGTGCGAGATGCAACCCTCGATCGCATCGCGCTGGAGCAGGCGCGAGCGATGGCGGCGAAGGACAATCTCAGTCACGAGGTGCTCGGCTCTTTCACCAGGCGGATCGCGCCGGCGCGTGCGGGGCGCGCCGCCGAGAACATTGCCTACGGCTACGAGAGTTTCGAGAAGACGCTCGGCCAGTGGATCGACTCCTCCGGGCACCGCGAGAACCTGCTGTTGCACAAAGCCTCCCGCGTCGGGATTGCGAGTGCCAAGGATGCAAGCGGCAAGCGCACCTACTGGGCCATGGTGATCGCCGGCGACTACGAGCCGAAGCCGGGTAAGGGCAAGAGAGACACGGAGCCGCTTGTTGCTGTGAAACGTGAGGCCCCTCCCAAAGGCCAGCCCAAATCCAGCGGCTGCCACATCAAGGTGCTCGGCCTTTGCATTTGAGACGGAGCGCGAAGTCGGAAGCGCTTTAGTGTGAGCAAGGCCCCCGGCAGCGCGCCTTACCTGGCGCAGCGCAAAAACAAAATAGGTCACTCCTATTTCCGAACCAGGCCACTAGGGGTCGAAACAGGCCGGTACAGGTGGCAATAAAAGACGGCGAAGTACTGCCGCTCGGAAACCCTCACACTTGGGTCAATAACTGTCGCTTGACCAGGATCGGACTGCCCAAACTTGAAATTCTTGAGGGCCCGCTGACTGAGTTGTGGGGTCACGCCGTTGCACTCTGCGCAACCATACGAGAGGGCCGATGAAGCCGACAGGGGATTGGGATGGAGCCTATTTGAGTGGCCTCATTCAAATTGGCCTACAGGAAGGTCTCGCCTTAGACTATAAAGCTTCTGCCGCACTGGCGTGCACCGAACACGGACCGGACGAAGGCTTTTCTCAACCAGATCATTCACTGACGTCCCGGCTCGCGCGGTCTTTCCGCGGAAACCATGACAACCACGGGAGCTTGATATGACGAGCGCATCTCCAATGGTTCGCATCGAAAGCGATTCGCTTGGTCCGGTGAATATCCCGGTCAAAGCCTACTACGGACCGCAAACCGCACGCGGGATAGAAAATTTTCCGATCTCGGGTATTCCGATCAATCACTTTCCCATGTTCATCAAATCGCTCGCGTTCGTGAAGATGGCCGCGGCAAGGGCAAATGCACTTCTCGGAGATCTTGAGCAAAACAAAGCCGACGTCATCTGCGAAGTTTGCAGCGAGGTAGCGGGAGGAGTGCTTTGGAGGGAGTTTCCTCTCGATGTCTTCCAAGGAGGAGCGGGAACTTCAACCAACATGAACATGAACGAGGTGATAGCGAATCGCGCCCTCGAAATCATGGGATTGCCGCGGGGACGATACGACGTCGTGCACCCCAACAACGATGTCAACCTGTCACAGTCCACGAACGACGTCTATCCGACGGCAATCCGGCTTGCGATCCTGCTGTCCCACGGGCAGCTCAAGGGCGCGCTCGAGCGCCTCGCGATCGAGTTTGAGGAAAAGGCGCGCGGATTCAGCGAAGTGATAAAGCTCGGCCGCACACAGTTGCAGGATGCGGTCCCCATGACTTTGGGCCAGGAATTCCAGGCCTTCGCGACGACTCTTCGCGAGGACGTGTCGCGGCTCGGGGAGATCGCCGCATTCTTCCATGAAATCAATCTTGGAGGTACTGCGATCGGTACCGGCATCAATACCAATCCCGACTATCAATCACTTGCTGTTTCGGAGCTTGGCAAGATCTCAGATCTCCCGCTGGTGGCCGCCGGGAATTTGATCGAAGCATGTTGGGACACCGGCGCCTTCGTTTTGTTCTCCGGGATGCTTAAGCGAACTGCAACGAAGTTGTCGAAGATCTGCAACGACCTAAGGCTGCTCTCCAGTGGCCCGCGAGGAGGATTGAATGAAATCAATCTTCCGCCCCTCCAGCCCGGCTCGTCTATCATGCCTGGCAAGGTCAATCCCGTGGTACCCGAAGTCGTCAATCAAGTCGCATTCCAAATCATCGGCTACGATTTGACAATCACGCTCGCCGCCGAAGCCGGGCAGCTCCAGTTGAACGCTATGGAGCCGGTGATTGCCTACAATGTTCTTCACTCTCTCGAGCTCCTGACGAATGCGATTGAGGTTCTGCGTACCAAATGCGTCAGTGGGATCACGGCGAACGTGCAGGTGTGTCAGAGGCACCTCGAAGCCAGCACCGCGGTTGCAACTGCGCTCACCCCGGCGATCGGTTATGAGCGTGCGGCCGAACTGGCAAAGAAAGTACTCGCCTCAGGCAAGACAATCCGCGAGGTGCTCGAAGACGAACCGGATCTGTCCCCCGACTTGATCTCCCAAACGACAGATCCGTATCGTCTGACGAGACCGACGAGAAACCGGACCGCATCATAGATAGCGATGGATCAGCGGCAGCAATTCCTCCTGTGCCACTGGAAGCCGACGTCCGGGCGTAGCCTTTGGCGAAACGTTCGGCGTCCCGTGAGGGGCGGCTGTCGCCACGTGTCTCAGAGGCGACGTCTCCTTCGGGTCAAAAGCGGTCCGGACAATCCCGAGCCACCACTTCCGGTCCGCCCCGATCAACATCGTCAGGGTCGGCCGACATCTCTCAAATGTGCCAACAGGAGACGTCGAGCAGTCGTCCGACGCAGTGTCCTGTCAGTCTCACCGCGTCGTTGACGCCAGAGCGTGCCGTAGAATTGCTGGACTCGATTTCATGAAGGTAGTTTCCCGCCCTACGGAAAGCGCCCGGGCCGGATTTAGACTGCGTCCCAGTCAGTGTCAGTGCACTTCCTTGTCGGGCCGCACGACGAGAACTGAACATCTTGCATAACGAACCACGTGGCCGGCGTTTGAGCCGAGAAAATAGGTGCGCATCGCCGGTCGATGCGAGGTCATGACGATCAGGTCAGCATGGACGGCGTCCGCCTCTTCGAGGATCTCGTGATAGATACCGCCCTGACGGACCACGATCGAAATCTTCGCTGGATCGATGCCGGACTCGCGCGCCACGATGTTGAGCGCTTCCTCGGAGACCTGTTGTTGCTGGGAGTCGAAATCGGCCGGCACATATTCGGCGAGCATCACCGGCGTCATCGGAAGCACGTTCATCAGCCGTACCCGTCCACCCCAGGTTCTTGACAGTGTGGCGGCGGTCGCAATCGCCGGCTTGGCGAGATCGGTGTCGGCCAGGTCGATCGGCACGAGAATGGAATTGTACATCTTTAGCCTCCGCGAAGTTGCGTTCTCAACGGACCGATCGAGGAGCCACCCTATCATAAAACTCGGAGGTGCGGACTCGAAGGCTTGAGGGAAATTCACCGTCTTCGTCGCAATTTTGATCAGTCGCCCGATGCCCTGATCAGCTTTGGCGTCACGAAATCGATGAACCGCCCCCGGCCGAAACCGATGCCGTCCCAATCTTCGATCGCAAAATCCAGGATTACCAGCCCCGCTGTCGGCAGATTGGCGGCCAGCGCCTGCCGGCCGGCATCGTCGCGATGGTTCATCAGCAAGAGCGCCAATTCGTGAAGGCCCGGATTGTGTCCGACCAGAAGCAGACGCTCTGGACCGGTCGCGACCATGGCACGGATTGTCGCCATCAATTGTTCGGGCTCGGCGCCGTAAAGCTCCTCGAGAAAATCGACCGGCGGGGGCGGCGCCTGCTCGCGCATGGCTTCGCGCGCAATTTCCCAGGTTTGCCGCGCCCGCACCGCGGTGGAGACCAGTACGCCGTCGGGAAAGGGCGGATGCGCTCCGATCCAGCGTCCGATTTCGGCCGCATCAAAATGGCCGCGATCATCCAGCCGCCGATCGCGATCATGACCGCTGGGCGCATCGGTCTCGGTCTTGGCGTGGCGCAACAGCATCAGTCGGCGCATGAGGCGATCTCGATTCGAGCAACTGGGTTCAATCTACAAGGTGACAAGCTTACGATCGATCCGTAAGACAACGCCATGAGCGAAATTTCGATGAGCGCCGACGACGAATCGGTTTCACCGGAGCTTCCGGAGCGCGGGCGCCTGTCCTTCGACCTGGACGTCGACATTTGCGTGGTGGGGGCGGGGCTGGCCGGCCTTACCGTGGCGCGGGAGGCCGCCCGGGTCGGGGCCAGCGTCGCGGTGCTGGAGGGCCGGCAGGTCGGCTGGAACGCCTCGGGCCATCAGTTGGGCACGGTAATGCCGGGCTACGGCCTTGCGCTTGGCGACCTGATCGAGCGGGTGGGCCTTGAGGATGCGCGCGAGCTCTGGTCGCTATCGAAAATGGGCGCCGACTACGTCCGCGCCACTGCCACGGAGGACCTGATCGCCGGCATCTCCCTGAGCGAAGGCGCGCTGGAAGTATCCAACGTCGATACTGGCGAACGGCTGATCGCCCGGTTGCAGATGCTGAACGAGGATTTCGAGACCGAGGCGGTAGGCTGGCAGACCGAACAGGTGCGCCAGGCGCTCAAGACCGGGCGCTATTTCCACGGCATCCATTATCCCCACGCCTTCCAGATCGACGGCCGCAAATATGTTCACGGCCTGGCGTCGCTGGCGCAGCGGGCTGGCGCACGCATTTTCGAGAACACGCCGGTGGTCGGGATCGATTTTTCCGGCATCCGCAAGCGGATCGCAACGCCTTCCGCGCGGCTCCGCGCCTCTCACATCGTGCTCGCCGGCAACGTTCATCTTGGCCAGCCGATGCGGCGGCTGACGGACACGCTGCTGCCGGTGTGGCGCTATGCGGCGATCACGGCCCCGCTCGGGGAGCGGCTGTCGGAAATCATCGCCTTCCGGGGATCGGTGATGGATACCGATGGGATCGATCATTTCCGCATCATCGATGGCGACCGGCTGGTCTGGTCCAGCCCGGAAACCACCTGGGCGGGCCGTCCCGATCGTTACCGACGCGCGATCCAGCGAAGGATCGGCGCCGTCTTTCCCGACCTTCGAAATGTCCCGCTCGAAGACGTCTGGTGCGGCGCCGTGGGGCAGACGGTCCATGGCATGCCAGAGATTGGCGAACTGCGGCGAGGGCTGTGGGTGGCCAGCGGCTTTGGCCGTCAGGGGCTCGCGACCAGTGCGATGGCCGGTCAATTGGTCGCACGCGGCATTCTGCGGGGAGAGGAGCGCTGGCGGGTATTTTCTCCCTTTGAACTCGTCTGGGCTGGCGGCGTCGTCGGCCGCGTGGCAGGCCATGCCATCGGGCTCTGGGAACGCGGCCGCGCGGCAACGGAGGGGGTGCTGGCTCGCCGGCGCGAGAAGGCCCGCGCCGCGGAACAGATCCGCGAGGAGCGTCGGGCGAGGGCGGGCCGGCACAGCGGAGCGCGGCCGTTGCCGCCTTCCCGGCGCTGATGATCGTCCTCCTCGAGCAGGGCGCCGCAGACAAAGTCGCCAACTGTCCGGCTCCTCGCGGCAACGTGAGTGGCGCGGCTGCTGCAACGTGTAACTTTCGCGCCGATGTCCCGTATCTGTGATGACGACAATCGAAAATGACCGGAGGAAACGCCGATGATCGACCGCCGTGCCTTGCTAGCCACCCTGGCGGGTCTGTTCGGGCTTGCCGCCTTCAAATGGTTGCGCGCAGCGCCCGCTCGCGCCGCCGGCAAATTCGAAATCGAAAAGACCGACGCCGAATGGCGGGCCCAGTTGACACCGCAGCAATATGAAATCCTGCGCCAGGAAGGTACCGAACCGCCGGGATCCAGCCCGCTGCTCAAGGAGCATCGCAAGGGCACCTTCGCCTGTGCCGGCTGCGACCTGCCGCTGTTTTCATCCGACACCAAATTCGAAAGTGGCACCGGCTGGCCGAGCTTTTATCAGCCGCTCGATAACGCGGTGGGCACCACGAGCGATCGCAGCTTCGGCATGTTGCGAACCGAGGTGCATTGCCGCCGCTGCGGAGGCCATCTAGGGCACGTATTTGACGACGGACCGAAGCCCACCGGCTTGCGCTATTGCATGGACGGGCTCGCCCTGGCGTTTCACCCCGCCACCCCCTCGGCCAGCTGAGCCGATCCGCAGAGCCCGGCAAATCTTGCCAGGGCGGCAATTATCTCCCGGCCCGTTGGCCGGGATTTTTTTGCCAAGAGCGTTGATTTAACGAGGGAATTTTCTTTGGCATAGCGCTTGCGACAGTCTCCTTCGATTGCGGCCAAGGATTTTGCCGACCGGCGCCGCCCGGATCGAATTTTGGAGACGAACATGGGTATCTTTGATGCTCTCAATACTTCCGTTGCAGGTTTGCAGGCGCAGTCGTTCGCGCTCCAGAACATCTCCGGCAATATCGCCAACGCCCAGACCACGGGGTTCAAGGGCATAGGGACCAACTTCGTCGATCTCGTCCCGGACTCCACTAATCCCGATCGACAGGTCGCCGGCGGTGTCACCGCCTATGCCCGCGCCACCATCTCCTCGCAGGGCACGGTGTCGGCCGCGACCGTCTCGACCTATATGGCCATCAACGGCGATGGCTTCTTCTCGGTGCAGAAGGCGACGGGAACGGTGGACAACGCACCGGTCTTCAGCGGCGTGACGAATTATACGAGACGCGGCGACTTCCAGATGAACGCCAATGGCAATCTGGTGAACGGCGCTGGCTATTACCTGATGGGTGTCGCCGTCGATCCCAAAACCGGCAACCCGCTCGGCAACGTGCCCCAGGTGCTGCAATTCCAGAACAACTTCGTCCCGGCGCAGGCCACGAGCTCGATCCAATACGCCGCCAACCTGCCGACCACGCCGGCGACGGCCGCCAGCGCCACCGCCGCAGCCGGCACCGTGACCGCGGCGGGCGGTCTCAATCCCTCCGATTTCAGCCAGAACCCGCTGCCGGTCGGTACCCCCGCGCCTCCCTATGGTGATGCCACGGTCAGCGGCTCCGCCGCATTGAACAAGGCCGCAACACCTGCACCAATCACTGCCGCCACCGCATTGTCGGGGGCGGCGCCCAGCGACTCGCTCACCACGAACTTCGCGGCCGGCGACACCATCGTCGTCGACGGCAAGACCATCTCCTTCAACTCAGGGGCGGGGACCACGGGCTCGGCGATTGCCGGCACGTTGTCGATCGACGTCACCACCGGCACCGTCGGCGATATCCTCAATGGCATCGCCGCGATCACCGGTGTCGCGCCCACTATCAATCCCAGCACCGGTGCGATCACGCTGCATTCCGGCACGGCGCAGAATCTTTCGGTGACGAGTTCGGCGCCGGGCTTTGGCGCGCTTGGCTTCAGCACGGCCATGACGGTGGCGCGAACCGGCGGCGGCACCGCCGGTACCGGCTTTGTCATCGGAAGCGATCTGGCGACCTTCAATGCCGAGACGGTCAGCGGCGGCGCGGTGACGGTTTACAACGCGGCCGGCACGCCTGTTAACCTGCAGCTGCGCTGGGCCAAGACCGACAGCGCCTCGCTCGGCGGCTCCCATGTCGATACCTGGAATCTATTCTACCAGGCCGATCCCGCCGCTTCCGGCCCGCAGGTCGCCTGGGTCAATGTCGGCACTAACTTCACATTCGGTCCGAATGGCGCGCTCACCAGCCCGACTGGTTCGGCCATCGCCATTCCCGGGGTGACGGTGAGCGGCCAGTCGCTGGGAGCATTGTCCTTCAACATTGGTAATGGCGGCCTGACGCAATACGCTTCCACTGGTGGCACCGCGACCATCAACACCATCACCCAGAATGGTTACGCCGCCGGCCAGCTGCAGTCGGTCGCCATCAGCAACAGTGGTCTCGTGATCGGAACGTTCTCCAACGGCCAGACACTCAATCTGGCCTCGGTGACGCTGTCGCACTTCAACGGCACCAATTACCTCAAGAGCCTGGATGGCGGGGCCTATGCCGTCACCGACCAGTCGGGGCCGGCGATCATCGGCGCCTCCGGCACCATCAGCGGATCTTCGCTGGAAGGCTCCAACACCGACATCGCGGATGAATTTACCAAGCTGATCGTGACCCAGCAGGCCTATTCGGCGAACACCAAGGTGATCACCACGGCCAACAGCATGGTTCAGGATCTGCTCAACGTGTTGCGTTGATCATTCGAGAGGATCGCACGCCAGTGCTGATCCAAGGCGGCTAACATGAGTCTCGGTTCAGCCCTCTCCATCGCCATGTCTGGTTTGCGTGCAAACCAGGCGGCGCTGTCGGTCGTCTCGTCCAACATCGCCAATGCGCAGACGCCGGGCTATGTGAACCGGACGGCGACGCAGATCGAGACGATCACGGGCGATACCGGCGCCAGCGTTAGCAACACAGGCGTCAGCCGGGAGCTGAACCAGTTCATCCAAAGCCAGCTTCGCACCGAAACTTCCGGCGGCGCCTATGCCGACCAGATGGCGAGCGTGTTGAACCAGCTGCAGTCGGTCTATGGCACACCCGGCGATGATGGTTCGCTCGAGAACGCGTTGTCTGGTTTCACCACGGCGCTGCAGGCGCTCTCGACCACTTCGGGCAGTTCGTCGTCGCAAATCTCGGCGGTGAGAGCCGCCCAGGCATTGGCCGACCAACTCAACGCCACCACGCAAGGCATCCAGACGCTGCGGTCGAATGCCGAACATGATCTGAGCATGTCGGTCGACCAGGCCAATGCGGCGATGAGCCAGATCGCCCAGATCAATACAAAGCTGCTCGGCATGGGTCCGAATGACCCCGCAGGTGCGACCCTGCAGGATCAGCGCGACAGCGCGATCAATCAGCTGGCGCAGCTGATGGATATCCGCGTCACCAGCAACAGTAATGGGCAGGTCACGATCTATACGACGAACGGCGTCGAGCTGGTTGGCGCTCAGGCCACGACGCTGAGCTTCAACTCGCAGGGCACGTTGAACGCCAATTCGCAGTGGAATAGCGATCCGACCAAGTCGTCCGCCGGGACCATCACGGCCAAACTCGCCAATGGCGCTGTCATCGACATGATCGCCACCGGGTCCATCCATTCCGGTCAGATCGCAGCCGACCTGATGCTGCGGGACAAATCGCTGGTTCAGGCCCAGGCCCAGGTCGATCAGCTCGCTGCATCGATGGCGAGCGCGCTCTCGGATAAAACCACCCCCGGCACGCCAGCGCCAGCGGGATTGGCGCCCAAGGCTGGTTTCGATCTCGACCTGTCGGGCCTGCAGTCCGGCAATACGGTGAATTTCACTTACACAGACTCCGCGACCGGTACCCAGCATCAGGTCACCGTGGTGCGGGTCGACGACCCAAGCGTCCTGCCGCTGCCCAACAACGGGCCGTTGGGCACGCAGGTGATCGGGATCAATTTCGCCGGTGGTTTGGGCTCGGTCGTCAGTCAGCTCAATGCCGCCTTCGCGCCGGCCAATCTGCAGTTCTCCAACCCCGCGGGTTCGACGCTGCGCCTCGTCGATAACGGGACGGGTTCGGCGACGGTCAATGCCGCATCCACCTCCATCACCATGTCGTCGCTCGCCAATGGCAGTCTGCAGATGCCGCTCTTCACCGACGGCAACTCGCTCTATACCGGCGCCATCACCAGCAACGGTTCGCAGCAGGTCGGCCTTGCCGGACGCATCACCGTCAATGGGTCGCTGCTGGCCGATCCCTCGAGGATGACGATCTATAACACGGCGCCGCTTACCCAGGCCGGCGACACTTCGCGGTCGGATTTCTTCTACGCCCAGCTCACTTCCGGCGTCTTTACCTACTCGCCGCAGACCGGCCTCGGCACCGCGGTCTCGCCGTTCAGCGGCACGCTGACCAATTTCGTCCAGCAGTTCTTGAGCCAGCAAAGCACCACGGCGACCTCTGCCACCCAGCTGAAGCAGGGGCAGGATGTCGTGGTCAATGCCTTGCAGCAGAAGTTCAACGCATCTTCCGGGGTCAGTATCGATACCGAAATGTCAAATTTGATCGGTTTGCAGAACTCCTACGCCGCCAATGCGCGGGTGATGTCGGTGGTGCAGACCATGATGTCGAGCCTGATGCAGATCCAGCTCTAAGGCGATCCTCGAAATGGCAATCAACAGCGTCAACTACGGTGCCTCGATCCTCAGTCAGGCGGTGTCGAACATCAACAGCCAGCTCAGCGAGCTGCAAACGCAGCTCACCAGCGGCAAGAAATCGACGACCTATGCCGGGATGGGCATCAACGAAGGTTTTGCGATTGCGGCGCGTGCGCAGCTTTCGAACATTTCGGCCTTCAGCGACACGATGAGCAATATCAATACCTATATCAATGTCGCCAACACCGGCCTGCAATCCATAGTCGATATCGGTACGACCGTGCAGAATGGCGCCAACAGCACGTCGCAGGATATCAAGGCCTCCGGCCAGACGACCGCCCAGCTGACCGCGAATGCGCAGCTATCTTCGATGCTCGGCATCTTGAACATGCAGGCCGGCGATCGTTATCTTTTTTCCGGCAGCGCGGTGAACACGCCGTCGGTGGCCGACATGGATACCATCCTCAACGGTACCACGACGCAAGCGGGCCTCAAGACCGTCATCTCCGAACGCCAGCAGGCCGATCTTGGCACCAGCGGCATGGGACGCCTGGTCGTTACTTCGCCGACGCCGACCTCGGTTGCGTTGGGCGAGGATGTCGCGGGTTCTCCTTTCGGCATGAAATTGAGCGCGGTCTCCTCGACGCTGACAGGCGCGACGGTCACCGGGCCCGCAGGGTCGCCGGCCAATATTTCGGTGAATCTCGGGGCCGGCAATCCAAACGATGGCGACAAGATCTCCTTCGCCTTCACCATGCCCGACGGCACCTCGGAATCTATCGATCTGACAGCTTCTAGCGCCAATCCGCCGCCAGCAGGAAGCTTCGCCATCGGCGCGACGCCAACGGCCACCGCGGCCAATCTCAATGCGGCGCTGACAACAGCGATCGGCAATCTGGCGAATACGACGTTAGTGGCCGCCTCTGCGATCCGCGCGGGAAGCGACTTTTTCGACGAGCCGCCGCAACGTGTCGGCACCACGCCGTTGGGGAGCGCGACGACGCTGGTTGCGGGCACGCCTGCCAATACCGTCAGCTGGTACACCGGCAACCCGGGGCCGACCGTCTCGGCGCGTGCTTCCGCGACCGCGCGGGTCGACCAATCCGTGACCGTCCAGTATGGCGCACAGGCCGACGAGCCGGCGATCCGCCGGCAGCTTCAGACGCTCGCGGTTTTTTCCGCCGTCACGACGTCACCCACCAATCCGAACGGTGCCGCGCAAGTCTCAGCGCTTAGCCAGCGCGTGGCGCAGAACCTGGCTCCGCAGCCGGGCCAGCAGACCATCGAGGACATCCAGGCCGATTTCGCCGCCGCGCAAACGTCGATGAAGGATGCGACAGCGCGACAGAAGCAGACCCAGGGCATGCTGCAGAACATGGTCGATTCCGCCGAGGGCATTTCGCCCGATCAGGTCGCGAGCCAGATCCTGGCGCTGCAGACCAACCTGCAGGCTTCCTACCAGACCACGGCGATGCTCTCTCAATTGTCGCTCACCAAATATCTGCCGGTCGGCTGACCGATTTGAGCTCGCAATCGCGGCGCTTTGAATGACCAACTGGGATGCGCCGAGCAAGGCTTCATTAATCGCGCGTGACTAACCTTTACCTGATGCTGAACGCACCTCTTCGAATCCCGACTGTCGATGATCCGGCCACGGTGCGAACCCGCTCGTCCCGGGCGATGGCCGAATTGTTTTTTCCGCCGGAGCAACTGTTGAGGACGGGCGGTGACCTTCGCCTGCATCTCGATCCGGCGACCGGAGCCAATAGCTATGGCTGCGCACCGTTTCCCACGCCGCAGTCGCTGAGCTTTGCCTCGAGCACCGCCACTTCGATTTCGGAACGGGCCTACCGTCATGTGCATGAAGCTCGTGATCGCCTGATGCGATCGGCGCTCGCGCTCGGAATGGAAACTGCGTTTGATGCGCGGATCGAGGCGATGCGGCGGGAACTCAAGAACCACCTGGCGCTTCCCGCTGACGAGGTGGATGTGGTGTTCTCGCCCTCAGGCACCGATGCGCAGCTCAAGGCGCTGTTTGCCGCAACCGCATTGCAGGGACCCGACCTCACGACCATCGTGGTCGCCGCGGACCAGACCGGTAGCGGCACGGAATATACCGCGCGCGGACGGCATTTCAGCGCGGTCACCGCCTATGGTGATCGGGTCAGCAAGGGTGCAGCCATCGGCGGCTTTGTCGGCTCCATCCGGAGCGTGGGGATCGATCTCGTCAATGCCAGCGGAAGTTTTCGCGCGATCCGAGAGCTCGAAGCGGAGATCATCGGCGCAGTGGAAAATGCCATGCGCGGGTCGGGCCATGTCCTGCTGCAGGTGATGGACTCCTCCAAGCTCGGCTTGCGCGCGCCGAGTGACCGTTGTGTCGAGGAAATCCTGTCGCGATGGCCGGGGCGGGTGCAGATATTGGTCGATGCCTGCCAGATGCGCCTTGGCCGGAAGCGGCTGCGGAATTATCTCGATCGTGGCCATATGGTCATCGTCACCGGTTCGAAATTTTTCACCGGTCCCGCTTTTTCCGGCGCGCTGCTGCTGCCTTCCGCGCTTGCGACGAAAATCGATGCCGCCGGCACCATCGCGCCGGGTTTGCTTGATTACAGCGCCCGCAGCGATTGGCCGGTCAGGCTTGCTAGTCTGCGGGAGCAATTTCCGGTTCGGATCAATCTGGGGCAGTGGCTCCGCTGGGAAGCCGCTCTGGAAGAGATGCGCGCTTACTATGCGGTTCCCTCGGGCTTTCGCCTGGCAGCCTTGATGAGTTTCGGCGCCGGCCTTGAAAGGATCGTCAAGGCATCAACCTCGCTTGAGTTGCTGTCGCTGCCCGAGCCGGTCGATCGCGACGAAGACGGGGAATTGGCGCAGCAGACGATCTTTCCGGTTCTGGTCCGTCACGGAGATCGGATGCTCAGGTTCGAGGAATGCCGGGTACTTTATCGGGCGCTGGCATCGGCAGTTGATCGTCCCGATGTGGTAGCTGAAAGACCGCCATCGACGGCCGGCATCTGTCTGGTGGGCCAGCCCGTTGCGCTGGGCTCGGCAACAGAGAGTCCGGCCGTGCTGCGGATTTGCGCGGATGCCCGGCTGGTGACGGAGGCCTGGGCGTGCGGGGATCATGGTGCAGCCGAAAGTCTCAAGCGCAATCTTGACGACGTCGGCACAATCGTCTCCAAGCTGGAATGGCTGCTGGCTGGTCATTCAAGCCTTTAGCCGGAGACACCTATGAAGCTCGCTTGCGCCGACAGGGCCGATCCCGCCGCGCCGGCTTTTGCCGATCGCATCGGCTTTGCCCGACTTACGACGTCCGCGTTCAACGGAGCTGATCTTCGCCCGCTGAGCGATCGGCTGATGGCCAAGATCGCCGAGGGCACGGCCGAGGCGGGCGAGGGGATGGACCTGTCGCTGATCAGCCAATTGCTGGGCGATAAGGCGACCGGTCTTGCCATTCAGAAGGAAGTTCTGTCGTTTCATCGGCTGTTTCGTTCGCCAAGCGCGGTGGAAGGGCCAACCTTGCGTGTGCTGGCGCTGGCGGCTGCGATCGACATGGGTGGCAACACGCCGATAGAATTCCTGCTCCAGGATTCCAGCTTTGAATTGCTGACGCTCTATGTGGTTGAAGGAACGCCGCTGCCTAATCCGCTGCCGGCCCATGATGTCGCAATCGTGATCGCTTCCGATTCGGAGGAGTGCCGCGCCGCGCTTGCCGCCATCGACGAGGTGGTGGAGAGGTGGCCGCGACCTCTGCTCAACCCGCCGCGTCTGATAGGCAACCTTGATCGCGACAAGCTTCACCGACAACTCGCCGGTATCGAGGGCCTGCATATCCCGGCCACGCTCCCGTTAACGCGGGCACAATTGTTTCGGTGGGCCTCGGAGGGCCATCCCGGGCTTGACCTGGATTTCGCTCTTCCAGTGATCGCGCGTCCCCGCGGCTCTCACGCGGGTGCCGGCCTCGCGCGCCTGGAAAGTCCCGCCGCCATGGCCGACTATCTGGCCGCTCGGCCCGAAGCGGAATTCTTCGTCTCGCCCTTCGTCGATTATGCAAGCCCGGACGGCTTGTTTCGCAAATACCGGGTGGTGATGGTCGACGGCCGTCCTTATCCGTGCCACATGGCCATCGCCGACCGCTGGGATATCTGGTATCTCAACGCGGAAATGGCCTCTAGCGAAAGCAAGCGCCAGGAAGAGGCGAGCTTCATGGAGTCTTTTGACAGCGCGTTCGCCCTCCGCCATAGAGGCGCGCTGGCGGCGCTGTTCGAGAGGGTCGGGCTCGACTATTTCACGGTAGATTGCGCCGAAGACAAAGACGGGAACTTGCTGATCTTCGAAGCGGATAATACGGCCGTCGTGCACAACATGGATTCGCCTGAGCTCTATCCCTACAAGCCGCCGCAGATGCGCCGGATCTTCGCGGCCTTTGCCGCGATGCTGGAACGTCACGCCCGCCCGGCAAGCGAGCCGGTCGCATGACCAAGCGTCCGCCTGACCTGTCGTCGGATCGAAGCCAGACGCTCGATCCGCAGGACTGGGACGAACTTCGGGCCCAGGGCCACCGGATGCTTGATGATATGATCGACTATGTCGCGGGCATTCGCGACCGGCCGGTCTGGCAACCGATACCCGATTCCGTGCGGGCACGGTTTCGCGCTGATCTGCCGCGCCAGCCATCCGAGCTCGATGATGTCTATCGTGAATTCACCGATTTCGTCGTGCCGTATTCAATGGGCAACGTTCATCCCGGTTTCATGGGATGGGTGAACGGCGGTGGCACCGTCGTCGGCATGCTGGCGGAAATGCTGGCCGCCGGGCTGAACGCCAATCTTGGTGGCCGCGATCACGTGCCGATCGAGGTCGAGCGTCAGATCGTGGAATGGATGCGTCAGGCGTTCGGTTTTCCAAAGGGCGCCACGGGCATCTTCGTCACCGGTACTTCGATTGCCAATTTCATGGCGGTGCTGATCGCACGTGCCTCCGCGCTCGGCGTGGAGGTACGTGATCAGGGGCTCGGCGCTGAAGGGCAGCAGCTCCGTGCCTATACCTCGAAAGCCGCGCATGGCTGCGTGATCCAGGCGATGGATCTCGCCGGCTTCGGTCGTGAGGCGCTGCGCTCCATCGATGTCGACGGCGCTCACCGCATCGATATTGCGGCGCTCCGTGCGCAGATTGCGGCCGACCGCGCGGCCGGACTGAAGCCGTTCCTGTTGATCGGCTCGGCCGGCACGGTCGATATCGGCGCTATCGATAATCTGCAGGCGCTCAGCGAACTGTGCCGCCAGGAAGGACTCTGGTTTCACGTCGATGCCGCCTATGGCGCGCTCGGCGTTTTCTCGCCCGCCATCGCTCCGCTGTTGGCCGGGCTGGAGGCCGCCGATTCAATCGCCTTCGATTTCCACAAATGGGGGCAGGTGCCCTATGACGCCGGCTTCCTGATCGTGCGCGACGGCCATCGCCATCGCCAGACTTTCGCGGCGCCGGCCGCCTATCTTCGTCGCGAGGAACGGGGCCTTGCCGCCGGCATGTCATGGCCTTGCGATTTTGGCCCCGATCTGTCGCGCGGCTTTCGTGCGCTCAAGACCTGGTTCACGCTCAAGACCTTTGGTACCGATCGGCTGGGTGCGATGATGGCCCGCACCTGCGCGCTCGCCCGCTATCTGGAAGAACGGATTCTGGCGGAGCCGCGACTTGAATTGATGGCGCCGGTGCAGCTCAATATTGTCTGTTTCCGCTATCGCGCGGCCGATGCCGATGCCGTCAACCGCGAAATCGTGATCCACGTTCATGAGTCCGGGCTCGCCGGTCCGTCGACGACGATACTTGGTGGTCGGCTTGCGATCCGGGCCGCCATCGTCAATCACCGGACCGAGACGGTTGATCTCGATCGGCTGATTACGGCTGTGCTGGAGTTCGGCGATCAGGCCTTGGCCTCGCGGGGTTTGAACAAGGCCGTCTGAGCAGGCAACGCAAAGGCGTGTTACGCGGTAAGCCGCTTGTCGGCCGCCGTGGAATCATCGGCGTTGTTTTTCCCGGCTACTGCCTGGTTGAGCTCAAGGAGACTCTTCTCGTAGGCAACGAGCTTCTTGGCTTCCTTCAGGGCGTGATACAGATCCCCGCTCAAAATGTGATTGTTGATGCCTTCGATGATCGGCCACGCGCTCGGCGCGGCGGTAACGATTTCGCGTACCAGGTTGAAATAGGTGGCGTGATTGGCTTCGGGGTTCGGCGAGATATACATCAGTTGCACGGCGAGATAGACGAGCTTGGCCGGCGTATCGGCGGTCGCCGGCGTCATGATGTCCTTCTCCCGCAGGATCGGCACGTTCTCTCCCTCGATCAGGAGCCGGGCGCGATGCTCGGTGTTGGTTACCACGCAGGCGCCGATGATGATCTGTTCGTGGGGCTTCAGTTCGACTTTCAAAGCCATGCCAGGTCTCCCGTCTTTGCCTCGTGACGAATGCGGGCGCTTTGGATTCAAAGATCAGATCCGCAGCGCTTGGGGCGTCGCTTTGTAACGCCGCTCTCTATGAAGGCCGGCCGCGCTGATTGCGCAAATCAATGCAGAGGATTTTCCGGCCCGGAAGTTCCATCCTTTCCCGGCATGGTTAACGTTCGGTAAACGCCCTCATTGCAGTTCGCTCGGCCAATTTTAAAACGCCTGTTCCGCCAAAGCCATAGCGAATGGATCGGCCAAACAACTCTGGACGAGTAGGGCGCGCATTTCATGGTTTCTTAGCGCATTGGTTCCATTCTGCCGGAGTTCTCCCGGTCCGAAGGATCGGGGAGTTTGCGTCCTCGTTTCACACCAGAAAGGTTTGAAAATGTCCGGTATTGTTCTCTCCGCGTCAGTTCGTCAAAATCTTCTCTCGCTGCAGTCGACCGCCGATCTGCTTTCCACCACGCAGAATCGTCTTGCCACCGGCAACAAGGTCAACTCCGCGCTCGATAACCCCACCAACTTCTTCACCGCCCAGGGCCTCAACAACCGCGCTTCCGACATCTCCAATCTGCTCGACAGCATTGGTAACGGCGTGCAGGTGCTTCAGGCCGCCAACACCGGCATCACCTCGCTGCAGAAGCTGGTCGATACCGCCAAGTCGATCGCCAATCAGGTGTTGCAAGCCCCGACGGGTTACTCGTCGAAGGCTACCGTCGATGTCACCGGCACCGGCGCCGGCACCGGCACCGTCACCGCTGCCAACCTCAACACCGGCAAGCTGGCGGGTTCAGTTATCACCTTCAAGACGTCGACCGCGACGCTCGCGGTGACGATCGGATCGACGTTTGCGACCGGCACGGGCACGGCCACCGTCAATTCGCTGGACCAGCTCAACAGCGTGCTGGCTTCAAATGGCATTACGGTGAACGCCGCGGTGTCTGCGACGGCTGATACGCTGACCTTCACGTCGACGAATGACTCGGCAAGCCAGACGATCACCACGTCCGGCACGGCGCCGACCGGCACCGGCGTCGACATCAAGGGAACCACGACTGCGACCGCAGGTACGGTCACGGCCGCTGTTGCGGATCCGGCCTCCCAGGCCATTCGTGCCAACTTGATCAGCCAGTACAACGGCATCATCACGCAGATCACGACAACTTCGCAGGACGCGTCCTTCAACGGCATCAACCTGCTGAACGGCGACAACCTCAAGCTGACGTTCAACGAAACCGGAAAGTCGACCCTGAACATCCAGGGCGTGACCTTCAACGCGGGCGGTCTTGGCCTTGCTGCGTTGACCTCGGGCACGGACTTCCTGGACAGTGCTTCTGCGAACGCCGCCCTGACCAAGCTGAGCGCCGCCAGCACCTCGCTGCGCAGCGAAGCGTCTGCATTGGGCTCCAACCTGTCGGTCGTTCAGATCCGCCAGGATTTCAACAAGAGCCTGATTAACGTGTTGCAGACCGGCTCGTCCAACCTGACGCTGGCCGATACCAACGAGGAAGCGGCCAACAGCCAGGCGCTGTCGACCCGCCAGTCGATCGCGGTGTCCGCGCTGTCGCTGGCCAACCAGTCGCAGCAGAGCGTGTTGCAGCTGCTTCGCTGATCTCGGATCTCGGATACAGGCGACAAACGGCGGGGGAAACCCCGCCGTTTCTGCGTTTGGGCGGATGTGTTTTGGCCACCAGGCGCGGTAAGAACGTATTAGTGATGTTGCTTAAGGCGCAATTAACCATGTTTTAGGGGAGTTTGGATAAAAGCGTGGGTGAAAACCAGAAGGACCTGACCCATGTCCAACATCGTGCTTTCGGCTTCCGTGCGCCAGAATCTGCTCTCACTGCAGGCGACCGCCGATCTGCTCTCCACCACTCAGAACCGCCTTGCCACCGGCAAGAAGGTCAATACCGCCCTCGATAATCCCACCAACTACTTCACCGCCCAGGGTCTGGACAACCGCGCCAACGACATCAGCAACCTGCTCGATGGTATCGGGAACGGTGTGCAGGTGCTGCAGGCCGCCAACACAGGTATTACCTCGCTGCAGAAGCTGGTCGATACCGCCAAGTCGATCGCCAACCAGGTCCTGCAGACGACCGTAGGGTACGCGCCCAAATCCACCGCCACCTCGGTAGCGGCGCTCGGTGGCAACGCCGCTAATCTGGTTGACGGGGTTACGATCAAGGCCGGCGACACTCTCGCGATCGCGTCCACCGGGGCTGGTACGGCAACTTCCATCACTTTCGGTGCGAACGAGTCGCTGGCGCAGCTCAACGCCACGTTGGCTGCCAACAATCTGACCGCCAGCCTCGATAACAACAACAAGCTCGTATTCACCACGACCAGCGACGCGGCTTCGTCGACCATCGGCGCCATCACCTACACGAATACGGGCGGTGGTACCGTAACCTTCGGTGCGCCGGTCGCACCGGTCGCGGACCCGGTGTCCCAGGGCGTCCGCAGCAACCTTGTCGGCCAATACAACAACATCATCGCGCAGATCACCACTACAGCGCAGGATTCGTCGTTCAACGGAGTCAATCTCCTGAACGGAGACAATCTCAAACTGGTATTCAACGAGACCGGCAAATCGACGCTGAACATCACGGGCGTCACCTATAACGCAACCGGGCTTGGCCTGAATTCGCTGGTCGCGGGAACTGACTTCCTGGATAATAATTCGGCTAACAAGGCTATCACGGCGCTCAGCAACGCATCGAGCCTGCTTCGTTCCGAAGCTTCCACGCTAGGTTCAAACCTCTCGATCGTGCAGATCCGCCAGGACTTCTCGAAAAACCTGATCAACGTGCTGCAGACCGGATCGTCCAATCTGACGCTGGCGGACACCAACGAGGAAGCGGCTAACAGCCAGGCACTTGCAACCCGTCAATCGATCGCGGTGTCCGCGCTGTCGCTCGCCAATCAGTCGCAGCAGAGCGTGCTGCAGCTTCTGCGTTGAATTTATCCGAAAGAGAGATCCGGCAAGCGGCGGGGAAAGCCCCGCCGTTCTCTTTTGACCGGGCCTTTTTCATTCGATCAGGCTTGCCAAAATCGAACGCATTTGCCGATTTACGACACATTCGATAACGGCTGCTAACCATATTTAAAGGCAGGCGGTGCAGAATGCGGGCATCTTTCGCTGCAGTCCATGTCAAGCCGAGGTAATGAATGTCCTACGCCGCGCAAGCCTATGTCCGCACGTCGCAGACGACGGGACAGCCAAGGGAAATCGAGGCGCAGGCGCTCTTGAAGGCGGCAAGGCAGTTACAGGAGGTCCAGACCAACTGGACCGGTCCGGACATGCTGATGCACAAGGCTCTGCTGTTCAACCGCCAGCTGTGGTCGATCTTTATGAGCGCCGCCGACTCCAACGACAATCCGCAGCCGCTCGCCGTTCGTCAGAACATTGCCAATATCGGCGTGTTCGTCATGAAGCAGACGCTCGACATGCAGATGGATCCCGATCCGGCGAAGCTCAATTCGCTGATCGATATCAACTGCAATCTCGCTGCAGGATTGTCGGGCCGGGTCTGAGGCGGCTGCCCGGAGCATCGTGATGGCCGATGTCATGAGCCTTCTGTCGGCAAACTATAAGGCGGCAGGAGCGCAAGTTCCGAGCAAATCGAAATATGTCGCCGTCGATCCAAAGCTCTATGAGGGCAACTGGACCGGCACATACGCCAACAAGCGCGCGTTCAAGATCACGGTGTCGAACGTCAACGGCTTCCGCGCTAAAGTCCATTATGTCAGCGGCAGCACATCCAAGTCTCAGGACGTGCTGATCAAGGACAATAGTTTTCGGTTCGGGGACACCAAGTTTTTACTAAAGAGCGCCGGGAAGGCGCAGATCAAGAATGTGGTGACCGATCCGGCTACGGGATCAACCTATCTCGATACGGCTTTCGCCACGCAGTCTTGATGGCTCAAGCACTAAAATCGGTGGCGTGCGCCAGCGTGGCGTTTTCGCGCGAAAGGTCGAGCGCGTGAAAATAGGCGCGACGGCGTAGCGCCGCTTCGTCGGGGAACTGGTCGATAACCGTATCGCTCTTGGTGTCGACGACCTGATAAACAATGGAAGCGGCGGCACTGTCGATCACCGCCTGATGCGCGATCTGACCGCTGGCCAATAGCACGCTGGAGGGCAAATGGCTGCTGTCGAGCGCAGTTACACTCTGGCTTGCGGGCAGCTCAGTGGCTACCGCATCCTGAGTGGCAGGACTTGCCGCATGCAAAGACGGCGTAATGGCCGGCGCTGTGACCGGCCGAATGCTGAAATCGATACTCATGGCAGCCTCCAGGCTCCTCCTGAGTCAAATCCCAACCCCTCCGTGTCGGCAACTATGAAGTACGGCTCTCAATGCAAAGTTAGAAAACGCGCTGAACGACGCGCTGAGACGTGCATTTCAATTTGATGAAAACTTTTCCGGCTTTTAAAGCGAGCGGCTGATGGCCAGCGGGGTGATATTGCGCGGGCCCGGTGCGGCGCGCTGTCCCGAGGCTGTGTAAGTTGCCGGAATATTGCGGCGCTGCATTTCGGTGTTGACCCCGCGCACGATACCTTCGGAGACGGCATGGGCGGTCGCCAGAACCGTCAGGTTGATCTGAAGCATGGCGCGAAAGGTGTCGTGATGGCGATAGAGCGCCGCCAACAGATCGGGCGCGGCCTGTGCGAGGAATTTTTGGCTGGCCTGCAGCCCTCCGATCGCCTGCACGTAACGTCGTGACAGGTCGCTCTTGTCGGGCTCCAGCGTCATCGCTTCGCGAATCTTGCCGGCGCGAACTAGTTCGGTCTCGCGCTCGATCACCGCAAGTAGCCCGCTCATCACCTCGATCATGCCTTCGGCGAGTTGGCGGGCTTCCGCGGGCGTTGCCGCCGCGGCGACCGGGGACGGAGCCGACGGACGGTAGGTCGGTTGCATCATGGTGAGGCCTTTTCATTTCTGGCCGCAGCCTTGGCCTGCTGCAGGATCAGGGTGCGGAAGACCTCGTTGGAGATTCCGACGCCACCCGCCTTGGAGAAGGACTTGGTGTATTGCTCGGTCAGCATCGAGCGCCAGACGCCGGTACCCGGTGTGTCGCCGTACGGCCCTTCGCCTTTCAGTCCACTCGTCATCTGCGAAAACATCGAATTGAGAAACATCGCCTCGAAGTCCTGCGCGGTCGCCTTGGCCTTCGCCTGCGCCTGCGGCGAAACCTTGGTCAGGGCCTCGGCGAGTCCCAGGTCGGTACGTGGCGGGATGACCGGCGCGCTCATGCGTGCGGGCATTCCATAAGGGCTTGAGAGGA
>Ga0207694_10000264_pt1 | contig 49940 bp, 28 predicted proteins | sample KBSC34metaG_FD_184353 | JGI IMG/M metagenome (GOLD analysis project Ga0207694, IMG submission 184353) | Corn rhizosphere microbial communities from Kellogg Biological Station, Michigan, USA - KBS C3-4 metaG (SPAdes) (version 2) | ecosystem: Host-associated > Plants > Roots > Rhizosphere > Soil... | reverse complement strand
GAACAGCCCGGTTGAATGCGATCACCAAAGACTCGAATCGCGGGCGCACCAAGCTCGGCAGCAATCTCTGCCATGCGCAGAGCTAGATCAACATTGCCTTTTCGCTCTGCGACGCCAGGCGAATGAAAACACGCACTGGTATCAACGCACGACACGAGAATACCGGCGCCTTCAATGTGCTTCCGCGTGCGAGCCAGCGCGCTTGGCTGAAAATCAGACAGTTTCCACAAGTCGACTTCACCGCAAACAGTTCGGAACTCCACGCCGTCGTACCCGTAGTCCACGGCCGCTCGAAGAATCTGCGAGAAGTTCCAACTAGGGCAGCCAAGCGTAGAAAAACTCGTCTTCATCATGTCATCCGGCTCAACATCTGCGTTGTTACCCGATTCTGCACTGGCTCACCCCGAAAGAATCGCTCCAATTCGTCGATGGCGACTTCGGCCATCTCGAGCCTGGTACGCCGGCCACCGCCACCAATATGCGGTGTCACGATTGCTCCCGGAAGCTTGCGTAACGGATGATTCAGCGGCAACGGCTCCTCAGGATCGCTTACGTCAAGCGCGCATCGCAGTCTGCCTTTTCTCACCTCGTCCGTTAGTGCACCTAGATCGATCAGGCTACCCCGGGCGATATTGATCACCACCGCTCCGTCCTGAAGCATTGCCAATCGATCGCGATTGAGGAGATGCAAAGTCTTTGCAGTTGCTGCGGCCGCCACAACCAGCATCGAGCTTCGCTTCAGCAAGCCGGATAACGAATCGAATTGCACATGGGGCTCCCGGGACGGCATCTTCGATGCATATGGGTCGTATACTCTCCAACGAATATCGAACCCGCGGAGCAACTGAACGATAGCCTGCCCGATCCGGCCGAATCCGATCATTCCAACCTCGCGCCCGAACAAGAACCCGCCGGTCCCCCCCGTGATATGAGCCTCTTTGTATACCCGGTTCGATCCGGTGCGCAGCGCCGCACGATAATGATCAATATCCCGTGCTGCGTACAGCAGAAACGCAGCCCCCAATTCGGCAGTCGGGATCGCCATCGGCCTTGGAGTATTCACGATAGTCAGCTTGCGAAACAGCGAAGACTCGAATCGCTTCTTCACCTCTCCGCCACAATGAGCGATCACTCGAACGGACGGCAGGTGTTCCATTGCCTTAACGGTCAGGAAAGGGCTGTCCCATGTGGTGATGAACCCATCCGATCCCTCCAGACTGGCAAGAGCGGCCGGATTCAGTCTCGGATGCGTATGAAGCGTCCAGCGGGCCAGGCGGCTTAGCCGTTTCCGGCGAGCTTCATCGAAAAACGAATCGAAGAGCTCCTCCCCGCTCAGCACGGCAATCGTAGGTTTTGTCATCGATGCGCTTCACCCCGACCGGATCTTCGCTCGTATTCCGTTTACTTTCGTAAACTATTGCTTGACGCTGCATTGCATACTAAACGAAAGTATAGGGCATGCTGGTCGCCAATTCCACCGATTACATCGTCATCTTTTGCTACATCCTTCTCATGATCGGTGTTGGGCTATTTGTAATGCGTTTCAACCGCTCTGCCTCGGAGTACTTCCGGGGCGGAAGCCGGATCCCCTGGCTTGTCGCCGGCCTCAGTACTTTCATGTCCGGCTTCAGCGCCTGGACCTTCACCGGGGGCGCGGGAGTCGCTTACAACTCAGGCGTAGTGGTGATTTGGCTCTACATGGGAGCCTGCTTCAGCTATCTCCTCGGCTATTTCGTCTTCGCCTCGCGATGGCGGCGGACCCGAATCACGACCGTAATGGAATACCTCTCAGATCGATTTGGCCCGATGACTCACCAGATTTTCTCCTGGGCGACAATCGTCTTTCAGCTCTTTACCAGCGCAGCAATGCTGTATGGACTGAGCCTCTTCGTCTCCACTGCCTGCCAGTTCTCGGTAGCGGCCACCGTTCTCATCACCGGTGGTGTGATTCTGTTCTATAGCGTTCTCGGCGGCCTTTGGGCGGTTGTCGTCGCGGATTTCCTGCAGGCTTCCATCCTGCTGCCATTCTGCCTCGTTCTCGCAGCCGCTTCGCTGATCCATGTTGGTGGTCTATCTGGCCTCATCCACTCTCTGCCGCTCCAGATGAAGACTATCCCTCTTCGCGGGGGCTTTGGATGGATCTACATAGTTTGCTGGGCTTGCATGGTCTCGTTTGGCTACAACACTTCGGCAATGGCCCAACGCTACTTCAGCGTCGAGAACGAGCGCGCAGCAAAGCACGTTGCACTATTGTGCAGTGGCCTGTTCTTCCTCGGATCGTTCATCTGGTTCATTCCCCCCATGGTCGTTCGCATCGTGTACCCGAACCTTCATGCGATCTGGCCCCATCTCTCCAACCCAAATGAGGCATCCTATGTCGCCGCAAGCCTGACCTTTCTGCCTCATGGACTCATCGGCGTCATGCTCGCGGCGATGTTCAGCGCCACAATGGCCAATCTCTCCGCCAACTTCAATCTCAAGTCGGCAATCTTGTCCAAAGACATTTACCAGAAACTGTTCCGCCCTCACGCAGATGAGCGTGAATTGCTGATTACCGGCGCCATCATGACCACCGTGGTTGGCGGCATCACCATCGCACTTGCCGCGTTCATGGCCCTTCGAGGAGAAAGCATCTTCGAAGTCATGATGACATTCAATACCCTAATCTCGCTCTCCTACGGTCCCCCCGCCCTTCTGGGTCTCGTCTTCCGGCGGACCCCCTGGTGGTCGGGAATCGCGACCTTCTCCACTGGGCTCGCCCTCGGCCTGCTGGGCGATTTCGTATTTCATTGGACTTTCATCCAGCAGATCGTGTTTGTCTTGCCGCCGTCGTTCGCAACATTTTTCCTGAGCATGTTGTTTGATCGAAACGAATCACCCGGGCGTGCAAGCCTCTTCGCGAGACTCAATACTCCCATCCATCCTTCGGAGATCTGCGATGCACCCGACTTCAGCAAGCCAGTTTTCCGTTTTCTCAGCTACTCCGTGGCCGGAATCGGTCTGGCATCCCTCCTCCTGCTCATTCCCAATCCGGCATCCGCGCGTATAACCATCCTTTCCTTCAGCGGCATCACCCTTGCCGTTGCCATATCGCTTTGGTTCGTACCGTCGGGCGCCCAGTCCAGTCATACCCATCTTCAGGAAGCTCCCAACAAAATATGAACCCGACCGATTCCAATGCGCAGAAATTGTCGCGCCGCAGCTTCACTCAGCTGCTGGCGGCAACAGCTGCCTTCGCCTTTTCCAGGTCTGCCTTTGCGCAAGGGGGAACAGCCCCATCGATGATGCTGGGAGCCAGGGATGCATTCAGCGGACTCGACATCCTTCGCATGCGCTTCGCTGCTGGACGCAGACCGTCAGATGATATCGCGGGAAATGCGTTGTGTTGGCTGCTAAGTGGCCAAAAGGAATTCGGAGAAAAATGTATCGCCGCGTTGAGAGCCTCCTCTTTACCCGAGCCCGGCTCTCGTTCGTGGCCAATCTATGCAGGTCACGCTCTGGCCTTCGATTGGCTCTATGAATATCCCCCATTTGATGAAGCTCTGAAAGATCAAATCGCAAAGCAACTTCTCGATGGCGCCATCAAGATGGCCGGGACTCCGGATCTGGCCCACCCTGAACAGGCTTCCTATCACAATTACACGACGCGCTTCCTTGGGCTGACAGCCTTCTCGCTGTGTGCGATAGCAAAGTATCGTCCTCAAGAACCAAGGGTCCACGAGCTCAGAGAAAAGGCGGCTCAGGCTTTTCAAAACATCTTGCAGACTTCCGAGATGGTTTCGCCTCAGGGCAGTTATCACGAGTCGATGGATTACATGCGCATCACGCTCTTCCCGATGACCATGCTCGCCGAGCTGCAGCGCACCACGACCGGCGTTGATCCAGCGCTGCGCTTCGGAGTCTATGGCAACATCGCGGATACATATCTATATAAATTGCTGCCGGACGGAACACCCACGCGCGAAGGCGATAATGAATATCCAATCCTGGATGATCGCGATACTGCGGCCTTAGGCTACGCTATCCATCGTTTCAAGAATCCATATGCGGCCTGGCTTCTGCGCGACAGCGGCTTCGCCGCACAGAAATGGCCCTTGCCCGTCCTCGATTTCCTTTGGAACGATCCCGACGTACCATCCCGCAATCCCGCCATCACCGATGCAATTGAGATTCCCCATTCGCGGCACTTCACCGGCGTCGATCAGGTCGTCTTTCGCACTGGGTGGGATTCGTCTGCGACTCACATCGAGTTTGACTGCGGTCCGTACCTGGCGAAGCACCAGCATCTGGATCCCGGTCACTTCACCATCTACCATCGCGGGTATCTGGCGATCGACAGCGGAGCAGACTACACAGAGTCCGAGAGCCCTCACTACATCAACTACTACCGACGAACCGTCGCGCATAACACCATGTTGATCTTCGATCCGAAGGAACACTTTTTCTGGTCGGAAAATCTGCTTGAGGCGGCAAACGATGGAGGCCAGCGCATGGACTCCTCACGCTTCTGGAATACCCTGCGCGGTCACGCCGACTGGGAAAAGACCCGTGATCTCTGGGACATCGGCCAGATGAGAATCGTCGATAACGCCCAGGACATTAAGGGAGACGCGTATCACTACGCACTTGGCGATGCGACTCGAGCTTACTCTTCGCACAAGCTCCGCTCCTTCGTGCGGCAGTTGCTCTATTTACCAGCAATGAATGTTCTCCTGGTTTTCGACCGGGTGGTAAGTGCCGATCCTTCATTTCGCAAAACCTGGCTGCTGCATGGAGTAAATGCTCCGTGGGTGGCGGGAACCGGCTCTCCTTCCAGCAATGGAGAAGAAGTTTTCGCCAACGCCGGCCAGTTCCGTTTTCAGGAAGGCGAAGGTGAGATGTTGGTTCACACCCTCCTTCCGAAGGATCATGTCACCTCGAGACGCGGAGGCCCGGGCCACGAATTCTGGACGCCCGGAGACGCGAGCGGCGGCCCTTGGGGAAGCGGACGCAACTGGGAGCTCGAACCTGCCGAAGGCGGCCCCTTGCCCAAGGATCCTGTCGAACTGGCGATGTGGAAGAAGTTCTACGGCGACGACATCAAGGACATTGAGCGCTCCAACCGCCGCAATGTAGTGCCCGGCGCGTGGAGAATTGAGGTCACCCCTGCCCAATCTCAGCTCGAAGACCTTTTCCTGCACGTGTTCGAGATCGCCGATCGCGGGAAGACCGGGCGTGTCCGTGTGGAATTGCTTCAGGGCTCCAATGTCGCCGGCGCAGCGTGCTCTCTCAAGGAGGAGCCTGGCATTGCCGCTTTGCTGCCAGCCCAACCTATACCCCTGGATTCCCTCGAGGTCACTTTGCCGTCATTTCCTTGCCATACCATCTGGGTGGCAGGTCTGATCGCCGATCGACGCTATGACCTCGAACTTGCTGGAAGCAATCTCGCGTCAGGCGATGCAGCGGCCCCCGGCGTTCCGCTACGATCAGAAGTCGCTCGCGCAAACAAGCATGGCATTGCTCAGATCAACTCAGGCGCAAAGACTTTTCCTGCAGGTTGCCGACTGGCCCTTCGTGCTCTCTGAGGTTTACTTTCGACCCCACTTCTCCGGACGCAACTCCGCCATTGCAGCTCTCACCATGTGGTGCGACATCATACTATCCGGCAGCAGCAGCGCGTTCTTGAAGGCATTCTCCGCTTCATCTTTGTGGTTTAGTGCAGCCTCCATCGTTCCGATGTTGTACCACCACCAGCCGGTATACGAACTTGTGTCTTTAGTCCGCTTCGCAGACGTCAATGCCGCTTGCACTCTCTTCAGCCCCGCCTCCACATCAGCCGGGGCAGCCAACTTTTCAGCCTTCAGTGCCCAGGCCGAGTCAGCGCCATTTTTGCTCGAAACGGCCTTCTGCAATAATTCCTGAGCTTGTTTTTCATGCTGACACGCCTTCGCAACAGCAGCCATCCTCACATAGGGTTGGGACACTGCACCATTCACCTCAAGCCCCGGATGCTCTGCCGCGAGGAACTCCTCCGCCTTCGCGCATCCTCCTGACGCCGCCTCTTTCTCGGCTTGCATCAACTTGATTTCGAATAGAACCTGCGTCGAGCTGACCCCGCCTTCCTCGCTCGGAAAGAAGCGGTTCTTGAATAGATCCAGCGCCTCGCTGTATTCTCCTGCCTCCGCCCGTGCGAGTGCGAGTTGATAGACCAGGTTTGCTGGCATTGTCTCGAGAGATGGATACCGTCCAAGTGTCTCCGCGCGTTCTTTTGCTGAAACACCGGTAAGAGTCATCGCCTCATCCAGCCCGATATAGATGTCAGAATTGATAGGATCGTCTGCAACTCCATCGCGGAAGTATTTCAAGGCGCGCACCGGATCTGCTTTGAGATGCAGCCACGCCTTCCCGAGATCAGCATCAAGCACGGGCAACTTGGGAGCGAGCTCTTTCGCCCTATCCCAGTGCTCGATGGCTGGTTCGTACTCCGCTTTGGAGAAGAGCAATGTCCCCAGTAAATAGTGTGCAGTGGCATCGCCTGCATTGGCGGCCAGCGCGGAGCTGAGCACAATCTCATCCATGGCTGACGAGGGAAACACAAGGCTCGGAGAGAGCTTTTGTGCGGCCTGCCAATTTTGTTTCGAGTCCTTCCCGAGTTTCGCCTTGCAATACGCAGCGTAGTAAAGAACGAGCGGATGATTCTGCGGCAGCACTGAAGCAGGCTCGCTTTGGTCAGACGGCGTTTGCGGGTATTCCCGGTCTAGAACCGACACTGCTTTCTGGTAGAGCCCGAGAGACATGTACTCGGTAGCTACGCGCAGCACACGATAGGGATCTGCCGCCAGGTGAGACAGATCGGGTGCGCTCGTTTCTTCCTTGAGAAAATCGCTCGTCGGGTCGGCCTTCAAACCCCGACGGGCGAGAGTGTCCGCTTGCGTGGCGTCCCCACTTGCTCGCGTGATCGCCTCCAGTTCCTCCGCCGCCCGGCTGTCCATCGGAGCTGCTTCTACAGCGTCTTTCAAGAAAGCTACTGCAGAAACCAAATCTCCTTGCCTAGCTTTCAGCTCTCCGAGACGCAGTGCCGCGCGCGCCCGGAAATCAGCCTGTCGATATGCAATCTCGTATGCGGTCTGCGCCTCTCGTTCACGATTCATTCCGTCTTCGGCGATCCCGAGATAGTAGGCGACTTCGGCATTGGGCGTATCCCTCTTCTGCGCCGCATCCAGAAGGGCTTCAGCTTCTGAATAGTGATGCAGCGATGCTGCCAACCTTCCCGCAGCCTTCTGAAGACCCAGGCTGGACGGGTACTTGGCGAGACCGGCTCTGTAGGTTTCCAGCGCCAGAACGACCTTGCCATTCAGCTCCTGGTTCTTACCCAACTCCAGCAATCCGCCCTCAGTTCCCTCCTCCGAAGTCGGTGTATGTTGCGGGCCTACCTCGATCGTCGATTCAGCATCCCAGTCATACTTGCCGTCCGTGTGGCTCAACAGCACCGCTCCATGCTGGTCCCTGACTTCAAATGTGAGAGGAGTGCCAGAGTCTTTGTGCATCGTATGCGACCAGGTCTTCTCCGGGCTCAAATCGGCAACTTCGCTCGACAGAACCTTCGCATCCTCAAGAAGCCTCGACTTTGCCTGCGGAATGCGCTCGTTCACATTCAGAACGACGGTTGAGTCCTGCCCGTGCGACTGAAAATAGACAACTCCGTTCTTGTTCGCCCGCGAAATGCCTCCGGTGCCCCTTACCGGCATCCAGAATTCGCTGAACTGAATTGTCCTGCCAGGATCGAGAAAAGCATAAGTTTCCTGGTTACGGAACAGGCCCGCCTGAACCTCAACGTAGGCGCTATTGTTGTCTGACAGCGATTTGCGCCAACCAAGCCCCTCCGCGTCTGATCCCCACGACCAAATCTTTTTCGCAGGCAGTTCGCTGAACTCTGCGTAGTGCACAGTTCCGGTTTGCGTCTTCGGATTCCAGATGCCCATGAAGGGTTCGTGGCTGCCATGCACAAACCACGACACCGGCCCATCTTGCTGTTCTTTGATGATGCTCAGATCCTTGCCATCTGCTCCAACCGGCCAACGGCGCACTTCAGTGAATCCATGAGAAGCCGCAAACCTCATCGGATATTCGATGTGCGAATCGTCCCATACCTCGATGCCTGCGTTATTCCACCAGTAGTAGCGATGGCGCACATCGCTCCTGTTGTAAAGCGTCACGCGCTCTTCCAGCAGAGTTGACCCGGGCCTGAGAATCAGCTCTACGCGCCACTGCATGCCATACACGCGATCGATATTGCCAACAAAGATCGATGCGCTGCCATCCGGGTTCGCAACGTACGCAAAGTCCACCGGTGACATTGATACCCAGTTATGCGAAACCGGAAAGTTGAACTCGATGCCAAAAGCCGCCCAGGCCCCTCGATATCCAATCTGCGCCTTCTTGATTGACGGATTCGCGTAGAACATCGGTTGGCCGCTGATTTTGTCCACACACGTATACAGGTGGCCGCCAATATCCGGGAGCACCGTGCACTTCAGATATTCGTTTTCGAGAAATACTGCCCGCCAGGTATGGTCCTGCTTCTTCCCGGTCAGATTTTTGCGCAGCGTGTAGGGATAGCTGAACTGAGTCGTCGAATAGGTATCAAACGGCGGATTCGGATCCGGCTTTCCTTCCTCATATGTAGGTAACGTGAAGGTGCCCTGCCACACCTTCACCTGGGCCGAAACCGGCCCGCAGATTGCGACTACTACCGCGAGCAACATCACGACGCGAGCGGAGATTGCCCTCATCACTCTTCCTCATTGCCTCGATTTTCAGTTTGCGTGAGCCTCAGCCCTCGCCTGCGGAAGCAACGCCGACGACTCCTGATCAAGAAAAATAATCGCGTTTGGATGACGCTGAAGGATCGATGCCGGGGCCATAGCACTGACGTCGCCGCCAAAGCAGGCCCTGATCGCCTTCGCCTTTCGCGCATCCGGAACAATGCAGAGGATGTGCTCTGCCTTCATCAACTGTTTGATCGTCATGGAAAGCGCCTGTCTCGGAACATCGGCAAGTGTGGGAAACCAGCCCTCGCCAAGTTGCTGTTTGCGGCAATCTTCATCCAGGTCGACCACAATGTAGGCTTCATCGGTGTCGAAGTCGGCAGGTGGATCGTTAAAGGCCAGGTGTCCGTTCTCTCCAACCCCCGCGAACGCCACATCAATGGGAGCCTTGCGAATCTCCTCGCTCACTCGCTTGATCACGGCCGCAGGATCGCCGGTACCATCCAGCAGGTGAAATCTTTTCAGCCCGACCTTGTTGATCAGGCGTTCGCGCAGATAGCGGCAGAAGCTGGCCGGAGCGCTTTCGGGCATTCCCACATACTCGTCCAGGTGAAACATCTCCACCCGGTTCCAATCGATATCAGGGGTTCGCGTAAGGACATCAAGAAAGTCGAACTGTGAGGCGCCGGTTGCAGCAATGATGCGCGCGATTCCCCGCCGGGTAATGGCTTCGCGGATGAGGCTGGCAGCTTGAGCGGCCGCAGCTCGGGCTAAGTCCCCTTTCGAGTGAAATACCTTGATCTCCATCATTTGCTCCAGCAATCCTGTTGAACTTGAAAGTATTCGTAACAAAACAATGTAAAAAGAAACTACTATAGAGAGGATTCTCTCTGCAAGTGCCCTTCAGCATGGAGACAAGCATGTTCCCTCTCAAACGTTTCGCGTGGTTCGGAATTGCGAGTGCCATTTCCGTCTCGCTTCTTTCCGCTGGGCCGCAAAAAGCTTGCGCACAGGTACGCGATTCACACTCTCTGGGAACCACTCCCCCCGCGAAGGCCTTTCAAGTCTTTCAGCAACCGCAGCCATCGGAAGCGCCCGCAATCACGCCATACTTGCTCTATCAAACTTCTACCGCCTGGCAGCAGGACCACCTTCGTCAACTTCGCTGGTCTCAAGTCAAAACCGAAGCGGACCTCCTGAAGCTGCGTTCCGAACTGAAAGCATCCGTGCTTCAAGTGATCGGCGGCCTTCCGGCCGAGAAAACCGACTTGAAAGCGACCATCACCGGCCGGCTACAGGAGAGCGGGTTTCACATCGAGAAGCTCATCTACCAGAGCCTTCCCGGCTTCTACGTCACAGCCCTGGTGTATGTGCCGGAAACCAGCGGCCTGCACCCCGCCGTTCTAGTCCCAGCCGGACATGCAGCCAACGGAAAGATTCACTATCAGGATCTTTGCCAGAGGCTCGTGCGGCGCGGCTATCTCGTCATCAGCTGGGACCCGGTCGGACAAGGCGAGAGAAGCCAGTTCTGGGATGCGAACGCAAAGAAAAGCCGTTACAACCTCATCTGCGCCGAACATGCCGTCTTGGGAAACCTCGCCTATCTTGCCGGCGCCAATCTGGCTCGATGGGAAGTATGGGACGGAATGCGAGCCGTAGATTATCTGCTCACTCGCCCAGACGTCGATCGCGAAAGGATCAGCATCACCGGAACAAGCGGCGGTGGGTTCCAAACCACGCTGCTCGCCGCTTTGGACGACCGCATCAAGGTCGCGATCCCTTCCTGTTACATCACCGCACTCCCGATGCGGATTGAAAACCGCATCTTCGTCGACCCCGACAGCGATCCCGAACAGGATCTGTTTGGCCTCATTGCCAAGGGAGTTGACCACGCAGGACTGTTGCTAATGATGTATCCGCGTCCCGTGATGGTCGCGACTGCCGCGCTCGACTTCTTTCCCGTCCAAGGTGCGCACAAGTCCTACGCCGAAGTGGAGTCTTTTTATCAGCGATTCGGACACGCCGATCGGCTCGGATTTGTTGAAAGCTACAATCCGCACCAATACTCGCTTCACAACCAGGAAGCAGCCATCGACTTTCTGGATCGATTGAACCAGATGCCGATACGCTGCGGACTGCCTCCTGTCTCAGCGGTAGAGGAGCGCCTTCTGTCCGTTACGAAAAGTGGTCAAGTATCTGTAGACTATCCCGACGCCAAGTCACTTCTAAGTTTCATTGCAGAATACGCTGCCCAACAAAAACTGCAGAGCCACCAAACTCTCGCTCAACTCTACCGAAGCGAAATCGATCCTCAGATCTCCTCATGGAAAGTCGCGCCCTACGCCGGATCCACTGCAGCACGAGAATTGAGATGGGAGCCCGTCAGCAGCGATACGTTCAGCGGCATCCACATCGATCGGTACCTGCTCCATCACAGCACCTATCTCGAAATGCCCCTTCTCCACTTCCACAAAGACGAGAGTCCGCCTCGAGGAAGTCTCTTATGGCTCAGAGTTTCAGGAAAGGCCTCAGACAAAGACTGGCCTGCAATCCAGCGATTGATAGATGAAGGCTACGACGTGTTCTCCTTCGATTTTCGCGGGCTGGGCGAAACCCGCATGAACTATCGTGCTATCTCTCCGGATGATCCCAGCCTTGCGCAAGGCGACTTCGATCAGTCCTACATCAACCCTCTTTCGAGTGTTCTGGCGGACTATGTCTACAACTCGATCCTGACCGGAAGGCCGTATTTCCTGCAAATGCTGGATGACATCAAGATCGCCGCGCTCTTCGCTCGCAGCAAAAGTGCAATCGCCTCCAAACCCGTAGCAATCCTCCCTGCTACCGGCGAGACAGCTAGCCTGGCCAACTGCTTCAAGGAAATCGAACCGAACGTAACAATTCTGCCCGGAGCGCCGCCGGATCCTGAACTCCAGTGGTCCACCATAGTGACTCAAAAGCGTGAGAAGTGGCCGATCTTTCTACTCATGCCATCTGGAGCGCTACTCAAGTAAGGTCTTCCTCACCGCGTAAGCAGCGCGCGGCTGCCGGCGCTCGACGAGCCATCTCGTCACACAGCTTCAGGTTCACTCGCTTTCAAAGTAAAGGTGACACTCTGTTCGCCCAGGCGCGGATGCTTGGCTCTCAGTGTGACCGTTCCCGTCGATTCCCCGGCACGGACCCATACGGCTCCGCGTCCTCCGACCAGCGCGAAAGGATTGTCGCCGATCAGTTCTGCCGGACCCTCCAGTTCAAATAAAATCGGATCGTTGGCGTAGGTTCGCACTGCACCAAACTCATCCGTAACTCTCAGAACCACGCGGGTAGTATCTGCTCCATCGGCGCTCAGCTCATGATCGTCCGGAATCAGAACGAACTTCCGGTCCACTCCGCTGCCCGATAGCGTTTTGGTGATAGCAAGTTTCCCGCCGATATATCCTTCCGCTCGCAGATCGCCCCACCCAATCCGCAGCTTCCGCAACTCGGCCTTCCGGACATCAAGCACAAAAGGCGCATACTTCAGATGCTCAAATTCCTCCCGGTCTGGATCAAGCTCTGCAATCAACACCCACGGATTGCTCTCCACACTATCCGCCCTAGCCAAAATCTTCAGATGATCGCAATTCGAACAGAACACCGCCTTCGTAAATCCGACCGACTCATCGCCGCGCGCCCAGTGAAAAGCAGGCTCCAGCACCACTTCTTCCGCCGGATCGCATTGTGACTTGTAGAAACCAGCCCCCGGCTTCGGTTCACGGAAGATATCCGTCACGCCGTGATAACAGATGCGATCACCCGAACCGAAATTCGCATGAGTGTTGTAATCGAAAGCGCACCATCCAATGCCGCCCGCGTATTGTGGATTCGATGCCAATTGATTATGGATCCTCGCATGACGCAGCGTGTGCTCGCGCAGTCGCTCATCGTCATCTGTCATCTTCGTCGGAAAAGTGTGCCCCACGAACTCCGTATTCAGATAACGTGGATGATTTGGCGCTTTCAACGGAAATCCAAAATCATTCATCGTGAAAACATCTTCAAGGAATTCCGATTCCTGAAAGTACCGGATGCCCCCCGTCTGGCGCGAGTCATCCAGCGCATGCGCCAGCGCGTTCGTGCGCGTGTAAAAGTCGTGATCATCTTTTGATTCATTGATCCGCACTCCCCACAGAATGATGGATGGATGATTCCAGTCGCGACGAATCATGCGGCCGACATTGTCAATCGCAACATTCTTCCAGCTCTGATCTCCGATGTGCTGCCAGCCTGGAATTTCTTCAAGGACTAGAAGTCCAATCTCATCGCACCGGTCGAGGAAGTGCCGCGACTGGGGATAGTGGGATGTGCGCACAATATTGCAATGCAGATCCTTCCGCAATATATCGGCGTCTTTCCTCTGCACTCGCGCCGGCATTGCCTGACCAACAAAGGGGAACGTCTGATGCCGATCCAGCCCGCGAAGCTTGATGATCTCGCCGTTCAATGAAAAACCGTGATCTGTAAAGACCGCCTCTCTGAAACCAACCCGTCGTGAATCCTCATCAACCGCTCGTCCCTCCTGCATCAACTTCACGTGAACGGAATAGAGTTTCGGTTCCTTGAGATCCCACAGTTGCACGCCGTGCAAACCCGTCAGTGTCACCACGGTGCGTGCCGCATCTTTCAGTGTTTGTGCCGTCGCATAGGGCGATGCGTCTGAATATGGATCGAGGGTGGCATCCTGGCTGCTCGCCTCAAGATGCTCGATCTTCCCAACGCCCTTTCCTATCAGCTTGTCTCCGTCGCGCAATTCCACTTCGAGCGAAAATGATCCGCCGCCCCGGTTCTCGCCCGCCACAAAACAGCTCACGTCCAGCGCAGGACTTCCCAGCACGTCTTTTGGCCGGGCGAAAATATTGTCGAGATAGACGTTCGGCACAACGCGAAGACTGACTTCGCGATAGATTCCGCCGAACGTCATGTAGTCGATCTCGTACCCGAATGGCGGAATATCCGCTCGCTCCGTCGAATCGAGCTGCACTACAAGCACGTTGTCAGCATCCCGACGCAAATGGGGCGTCAGCTCAAACGAAAAAGGCGTAAACCCTCCGCGATAGCTCCCAAGCAGATGACCATTGATCCATACCGTCGACGCGGTCATCGCACCTTCAAAGTCAACAAAAACCCGCTTTCCTTCTGCTCCGCGCGGAAATCGAAAGCGCCTGCGATATGTAGAAATAAATTCGTAATCCTTGTCGTCGAAGCTGTGCCAGGGAAGCTTGATGTTTGTATGTGGAATGACGACGCGCTGAAACTTCGAGTCATCGAAGTCGCTGCGTTCCGCGCCATCCACCTTGGCTGGATGAAAACGCCAACCGCGATTGATCGGCAGAATCTGTCGTCCAGAAGCACGCTCCTGCCCCGCACCCATTTCTGAATTCGTCAGTACAGCTGTCGCGGCAGTCGCACCCGCCAATTTGATAAAGTCTCGCCGAATCACAATCTTTCTCCAATCCTGCTATTTCGCACACCGAGACCAGCTGCTGCAGTCTTTAAATCAGCTTTTCGAATCAGGCAGACGCCAGCGCCAAGATCTTTCCCAAATCGATTGCGGAGTTCGATTCGGTGCGTCGAGACAACGAAGGGCCGATTGCCACTGCCTCACCGTGTCCCTCAAACCATGCGATAAATCCCGATCGCTCTGAATCCGGTAGCCTCTGCTGATCGATCCAGTGGTAGTAGGCGCCCATCTCTGCATCGACAAGCGAACCGGGCGCATCCACCTCCGCCTCTCCGTGACCTCCCGCTAGCAACTCGTTCATGGGGCGTTGCCTCTGGCGCGGAGCATACCTCACCAGTAACGTCGCTGCCTGCGCTCTGCGCAGCACTTCGCGAGCTGTCCACTGCGCAAAAGTCGTGCTGTAAATCTGCGTTCCCGACCCCTCGGTAAACAACTTCAATTCAAACCGGCTCAGTACCGGATCTGCATTGAATTCAACTCCCAAATCGGTCGGAGTCAACCGGGCCAGAACGGTTCGAAGTTCCTCCGGACCCATTCCCGGCCGATCGATCTCAGCTCGCATTCGCTTCAGCAAAGACCCGCGTAGCGAACCAAGCGCATCGTAGGACACCGATGTGATCCCAGCGCCGTGCGCCACTGGCGTACCACCATCTACATACCAATGCGCATAGGGCGATGGGTAAGTCTTTGCACGTTCACCAACAGCCGCCAGAAGCGTTTCGAGCCCATTTTGTGGACCGACATTCGTGAAGTAGGTCCCATGCTTCCGTAGATTACGGAATAGGATCCCGCTGTGCGTCGTCACACCTCGCCCGACTACGGCGATACCAAGTCTCTGCATCGGCAATGGCTCAGCCTTGTTCGCCTGTTCGAGGCGATTTCCGTACTCAGTCGCTGCCTTCCGAAAAGAATCCAACTGATGCGTCGACCAGAGATAGGCAGCCTCTTGTTCCACAAACTGAGCCGGAAGGTTCACCCAGTCGAAACCTTCCAGCCCTGCCGATAGCGAAATAGATGCGAAGCTCCCGAACCACTCGTGAACTTGTGTCTCGGTCAAAGAAGAGAGAGTTGAAAGTTCCTTCTCCAGCACTTTGCGCTCGATTGGGAATCGATAGTCGTAATCAATCGCTTCCCGAAGCAGGCTCGGCACAAATGCCAGTGGCAGCCGACGCAAGGCCTCCAGATGCTGAACGACGATTGCGCGCGCCTCCGGCGGGTACGTCGCAAAGCTCTCCGATTTCAAATCGCGTGGAAGCATGGCTAGACCAATTCTTGTATCAGTTTGCCGCTCGATTGCGATGGGGCGAACCCCATCATCGCTCCAATGCTCGGCACCAGATCGATGGACTGCACTGGCGTGTCGTAGACAACCCCATGCCGCACTCCAGCGCCGAGCACCATCATCCATGTGGTTCGGCTTGCTGGGTCTCCCGTTCGATGATGCTGAAACCCATTCCCTCCAGCGTCAAAATCGGAATCCCGCCCGAAATCCGGCAGCACGAACATCGTCGTATTCCCCGCATACTCCGGCTCCGTCTGAATCGCCTTCCACAGCTCTGCGCAGAGCCGGTCTGTTCTTCGAATCCCCTCGATGTACAGCGAGTAGGCGCCCGAGTGCGCTACATCGATGTCATGCATAGTGATCCAGAGCAGGCTGGGCGCCTCTTCCCGCATCAACCGCTTGGCAATGTACAAAGAAAGCTCGTCAGGGCTTGAAAGCGTGCGAGCATGCGATGCAAAATCCCCAACCGATAGCTTGAGAATCATCTCGAGTTGTTGCAGTTCGACTTCTCCTCCGGCCAGCACTGGAGTATAAAGCGGAGTCTCATAGTTGTCGTGCAGCAGATGTTCGAGGTCCGCATTCCCGCCGGCGCTGGCAAGCCCCAGCAGCCTCTTCGGCAAAATCACGCGAGCTCCCTGTCCCGGCCCGTAGCCGCGTACTTCGCTCTCCCCGATCCTGTGGAAACCGTTGCTCGGTGCGACAACCCAGGCATCAGACGACGGCCTCCTCAGCTCTTTCCTGAAGTACTCGAAGATGGTCGGATGTTCCGGCGCAACCGAAGCAAAATTGTTCAGAGTTTCGTACACTCCAGTCGCCAGACTCGCCGTGGCCACATAGTGCCCGAGAATGCCTTGATTGCTCACATGCGTAAAGAAGCTCGACTGCGGAGCCATCTCGGTCAACATCTGCGGGATGTTTTCTTGCCCCTCAGGCGCAAACGTCTCCTGATCGCGCGCACCACCCCCGAACGTCACAACTACTACCTTGCGCTTCTTTCGAGCTGACTCCGCTCGCACAAACGGGCTGGCCTGCAGAACAGCGCTACCCAATGCCAGTCCCGCAGCATCCCGCAGAAACTCCCTCCGAGTGCGGCTAACGAGGCCGGCAGTTTCACGCCAGGATGAGGAGCTCACGTTCATGGCCTTTCCGTGTTCGTCGCTTTTTCCGAGTAGACAAACTGCCGAACCTCTTCGTGTTCCTTTTGCACTTCGGCCAGATGCGCAGCCCGCAGCTTCTCATAGACCGCGAACTCTTTTTGCGCATTCTCTTTCTGGCCTACGTGCACAAGATTCGTTCCAAGTCTGTAATGCGCATCCGAGAGATCCGGGTTCAGCTCCAGCGCCCGCTGATACTGCGGAATGGATTTCGCATACTCATGTTGATCCGCGTAGATGTTTCCTAACTGTACATGCGCATCCGCCAGCGAGTCATCGAGCTGTGTGGCTTTCTTGAGCAGCGCTTCAACCAATCCCAAGTCGATATTTGCGGTACCGACGCGCTTGCCCTTCCACAAGCTCACAGCATAGTAATACTGGGCGAGAGCATTGTTCGGCTCAAGCTCAGCATAATGCTTGAAACGATCGACCACTTCATCCGCCTGCAAAGGCGAACTGTTGTAGGCCTTCGAAAGAAATACGTAGCAGCGCGCATCTCTCGGGTTCAGATCCGCAGCGGTAATCAAGGCTTGCACAGCCTTGTCATAGATCCCGCGCGAATACAGCGCAAGACCCAGGCCGATAAGGATTCGCGGCGATTTCGGAAACAGCTCCGAAGCTCGCTGAAAAATCGTAATCGCAGGTTCATACGTGCGGTGCAGCAGCATCTCGCTGCCCCACGCGAACATATTCTCCTCCGTTGGCTCCAGGTGCGCCGCTGCCTCGAAATCGTTGGCCGCCTCCACAAATTTCCCTTGCTTCTCATCAATCTGGCCCAGCAGGTTATGCAATTCGCCGGTGTTCTTCTCCGCCAGAAGCGCCTTGATCACGGTTCGCGCATCATCCAGCTTGCCCAGCATAAAGTCCGCCATCGCGAGATCGTACCCGTTGTCGTAAGCACCGGGATTCACCCGATACGCTTCTTGCAAAAGTGGGAGAGCTTCTGTCATCTTCCCCGTCTGGATATAGAACTCACCCAGATTGTGGTTGGCATTGTAGCTCGAAGGCTCTAGCGACAAGGCCTTCCTGAATTCCTCACCGGCGAGCTCCGGCTTGCCGAAGCGCAGCAGAGTTGCACCAAGGTTCGTCCGCGCCTCGCCGGAATTTGGCTTGATCTGGACAGCCGTGGTTAAGTGCAGAATTGCCTTTTCCCCATTTGGAATCGAGGCGTAGGCCATTCCTAATAGCTCATGTATCTCAAAGCTCTTGGGAGCGAACGGAACAAGGGGTTCGAGACGGCGAGCAGACTCTGCAAATCGACCTGCCTCGTAGTCGACGACGGCAGCTTTGTACTGCTGATCCAGTTTCTGCTCTTGACCGTTTTGAGCTGCCAGGCACATCGTCGAGCTAAGGACAACAATGCTGGTCAGGTGTTGAATCCGGAACTTCCTGCTCACAGTGCCCTCCGCGTGAGCAACGCGTGCTATCAAATTGAAACACCCCGGCCGGAGATTACCGACCGGGGTGTACTCAATCTTAGCCTAGTAGTAGAACTTCAGAGCAAGCTGGATCTGTCGCGGATCGTAAGGATTGTCGCGCGTTGATCCGACTTCTCCGAAGTGTGCATCCGTAATGTTGCCCGAACCGCCGATGGCCACGACGCCATTGCCGCCGAAGTTGGGCGCGTTGAAGTTGGGGTGGTTGAGGATATTGAAGAATTCCGCACGGAACTCCGTTGAGAACCGTTCCTTGATCGGAAACTTCTTGAAGACAGAGAAGTCGAGCCGGTGGAATCCCGGTCCATCGATCTGACCAGGTTTCGAGCCCAGCGCCGCCGCTCCCTCCAGCGGTATGCAGCCCGTGATCGAGCCGGGATCAGGAGTGATTGTCCCAATCGATCCGGCCAGGTCGTCCCTCAGCTTGCAAGGCTGAGCGAAGGCCGCCGCGTTATTGACCCAGAAGGGCCTCGGCGCACCATCGATCGTCTTGGTCTTGATTCCCAGTTTCGGATCCTGCCCCTTCACCAGCACGACATTGCAGCCTGTTCCGGAGGTCGTACCTGTCGGGCATCCAAAGTTCACTGGCTGTCCGCCTTGCAGCGTCGTAATCCAGTTCACAGCCCAACCGCCGAGAACCGTATCCGCGATTCCTCCGTGGTTCATGTACTTCATGTTCTTGCCGAAGGGTAGTTGATATCCACCACTGAAATGGATCACGTGTCGGAGGTCAAAGTTTGCCCGAGTCCAATCGAAATGAGGTCCAAGACCGGGGACGTTATAGGCTCGCAGACCGCCGCTAGAACCGCCGTTCAGCAAGTCACCGGCATCAGACATAGCCTTCGAATAGGTCCATGTAAGCAGGAAGGTCAACCCATTGGACATCTGGTCTTCCAGCTTTGTCTGCAGTCCGTGGTAGGTGCTTTCTCCGTAAGTCGCCTGATAGCTGCCGCCGCCGAAATCCGAGAACGGCACGCAACTGTCGCCCTGGAACACACCGTAGTCGTGGATGAGGGCGTTGTTGTTCTTGGAGTCCTTGGTGAGACAGCTCCCAGCTTTGGTACCACTCACGTTGCTGGGCAAAATCTGCGTCACATTCTGATATCCAACTCCACCCTGCAGATCGGCACCATGCGTGTAAACATACGATGCCTGGGCGGATATGGCGTGCGTCAGTGAATACTGCACGGTGAGATTGGCGCTCGTAGTACGTGGAGTCTCGTAGTTGAACTGCAGCCCTTGCAATCCTAGGCTCTGCGCATTGAACGTCTTCGGATCAAGGCTCATACAGGTGAAGCCGGATTCAAAGTTGGCCGTTCCATGGCCTGTCGATGGATCCCCTCCCGCTGTTGGGCAATTTGAGTAAGACGTGTTGTAACTGGTGGGCACCACGCCGCCCGATGGCCCGTTGAATCCAGGAGGCGCATTCGTACTCGGCGTCAGGTTGAACACGAACGGATAGTTCTCACCAATGTTCGGGCCGTATCCCTGATTCTCGAAGGAGTTATAGAAAAGTCCCACCCCTCCGCGAACCACCAGACTATTGCTGAGCTGGTAAGCAAATCCAACACGCGGTGCAAAATTGGCTTTCTGAGTTTGCAGCAAGCCTTGACCCCAACGGTCGGTCTCCAGCAGAGTGATCCCGTCCTTCTCCAGCAGGTCAAGGAATCCTGCACAGCTGGCCAGAACCGTGAGGCAATCCGCCGTGCGCGAAAGCGTCCGGTTGTCCTTGCCGTGTGCCGGGATGATGAATGTTGGAGCGCCGATCGGCGTACCGGGTACTGCGTACGGGACGAAGTTCGCCTGTCCGCCGTTCGTTTCGTTGATCGGACCGAAGTAATCCCAGCGAAGGCCCAGGTTCAGGGTCAGCTTCGGATTGACCTTCCAGTCATCCTGGAAGTAAGAAGCGAAATACATCTTCTGGTCGTAGGTTTTGTTGATGTTCGACGCGTAGGTCTGGTTCGACCCGCCCGAGTAGCTGAAGCCATTCGGGTTGGCATTCCCATTGATAGTTGCTGGAGCCGCTACTGGCGGCAGGATGAATTGCGCTACGCCACCCGTGGTCTGGCTCTGATTGGGAATATCGGTAAACGTACCGTTGTAGTCGAATTGGCCGTGCGACCAGGCTGGCTGCAGCGTTGAGAACTTCACCGTCTGGTATTCAATACCCATCTTGAAGCTGTGCTTGCCATAGATCTTGGTGAAGTCGTCCGTCACCTGCAGCGTTTGGCTCACTTCGTCCGACGGCAGGAAGGAGTTGCTTCCAAGCTGAGCCAGGTTTCCGATGCTGAATGCTGGAAGTCCACCATTCTCCTGGTCCTGCGGAATTCCTCCGTTACCCGGAATTCCATGTTCACCCGGAATTCCGCTCACCGTGGCCTGCGGTCCGAAGCGGGTTGTGTGGAGGTGCGCAAAGCCGGCGCGGACCTGATTGATGGCGTTCGGATTGAATACGTGTGTATAGCCGGCGACAGCCTGGTCCGACTTGGCGGTCTGAAGGCCCTGATCGAACGAGCCGCCGTCGGCGACGCCTCCGAAGATGCCGGGGATGAAGATCGGATCATCCGAGTAGCTGAAGCGAACGAAGATCTGATCGTGCTCCTCGGGGTTGAAGTCGCCGCGAATATCGAATTGGTTGCGATGCTCAAAGAGTGCCGGACTGGCGCCATACGTCTGCAAGCCCGAGTTTGGTGCCGGGAACAGGTTAAGCACGTCCACGGCGGCCGGATCGATCCGGGCAACAGGAATCTGGTTGAGGTTGCAATTGCCGGTCGTGAAATTTGTGGTGCTTGGTGCGCAGGTGCCGAATGGATCACGAACGTAGATCGCGCTGCCGCTGTTGTTGGTAAGACCAGAAACTGGATCCGTCGCTCCGGCTCCCACAAACCGCGTTGTGGCTGGATCCAGAACCGTCCCCTTTGAGATCGCCCGTCCGCAATGATCTTTATCGGGGCACGGGCCTAGGCCGTCATACCTTACACCCGAATTGAGCAGGAGAATGTCGGAAAGGTCCGTGTACCCGCTGCTCCTCATCTTTGCCGTCGGCACGTTGCCGTTCTCAGGCGTACCCTGCACGCGGCGGAAGCCTTCGTAGTCCCCGAACAGGAACAGCTTGTTCTTGATGATCGGACCACCGGCCGACACGCCAAACTGATTCTGCCGCAGCTTGCCTTTTCCGATTCCCGTATTGTTCTCGAAATAATCGGCAGCATCCAGCTTGTCGTTACGGAAAAACTCCCAGGCAGTGCCGTGGAGCGAGTTCGTACCTGACTTGATCGTGGCGTTCAGAACTGCACCGGCGGAACGCCCCAACTCCGCGCTGAAGTCGGCCGTCTGCACCTTGAACTCTTGAATGGCGTCGACAGGCGGCAGAATCACGTAGTTCGTGCCGTTCAGGAAGTCGACCGCATTCGAGTTGTTGTCGATGCCGTCAAGCAGATAGTTGTTCTGCGCGGGCCGAAGTCCGTTGGCGCTGAATGCTCCCGATGCCGCGTTGCCGCGCGTGTCCGCCTGGGGCGTCTGCATGCCGGCGCCAAGCTGCGCAAGGAACGTGAAATTGCGTCCGTTCAACGGGAGATCATGGACCTGCGCCTCACCGATTACCTGTCCGACTGACGCTTCCTGCGTCTGCAGCACAGGAGGTGCCGTGTTCACCTCGACGGTCTCCGTTGTTCCGCCCGGCTTCAGCGCTACGTTCAGCTGAAGAGTCTGGGCCACGTTGACGGTGATGTTCTTCTGGGTCGTCTTCGCAAAGCCCTGCGCTGAAACCGTCACCGTGTAGTGGCCGGCGCGCACGGGAGAGAACGTGTAGATGCCGCTGGCATCCGATTTGGTCTGCAGAGTGCGCCCCTGATCGGTGTTCAGCAGAACAACTTCTGCGTTGGGGATCACCGCGCCGCTCGGATCCTGAATCGTCCCTGTGATCGCACCTTCGTCGACCTGGCCAAAGGCGGCTTTACTTTGAACAAGGAGAATGCACACGATCGCAAGAACTGCGCACCGTAATGCCCTCACCACCTGAAGCTCACTGAAGTCACGGCCCATTAGAATGACCTCCAATCCTGTTTTCCTCGTCTGAGACACACTTCTTATCGGTGAAGCAGGGGTTATTTCGGGTACAGGGAGAAAATGAAATCGTTTTCCTGTAAACGGTTTCATTCCTAGCGGAGAAAATTATGCGATTCTCACATCATTTGTCAACCAAAAGTTGTACTTGGCTCTAATCCCAGCAATGCAGACCTCGAAGAAGCGAAGACTTTCCCGCCCGATCCCACCCGCTACTTCCTTGCTAAGTCGTTCTTTACATTGCCGTTAACTCGCAACTCCTCAAAGCTGGCAGACGCTTCATCTGCGTGGAATCCATAACCACAGCCCCACACGGAATTTGACCAGATCGAAAGCTATCTCAATTTTTTGGGCCATCGAGAGCCGCTCGAAGAGCCCCAGCTCGAACCCTCCATCCCTCCACCACCCAAATGCTATGATTCCCGCATCCCGCCCCACCCGATCTCAGATGAAGTCTTCCCCGAAACCAGAGCTCGCAGCCATCTCCAGACGCTCCATCCTCAAATCGCTGAGTTTCGCTCCCCTCCTGCTTCGGTCAGCACCCCTGTTTCCTTTCTCCGCCTCTCCCGATTCAGTCGGCTCCGATGTCGGCAACTTCTCCATGACGGACGTCAGGCTCTCCCCTCACTACCCGGTGCAGTCCCCCCTGTCCGACATCTTTCGCACCATTCCGGCCGGCTCCGATGAATTCCCGCTTGAGAAGTTCGCAATCGAAATCGAGTCCCTCCTCGATCAATGGGGCAAGTCGCTCAAACAAGAAATTGCCCGCTCCGCTGCCATTGCTTCATTTCTCGACGATCACATCGACATCTCCGACCTTGGCTCCGCGAGTCATACCACCCTCCGATCAGGATTCGGCGTCGATGCCATCCGGCGCACCTTCACTCGCAAATCGAAGGTCTCCCGCGAGCAGTTCCCTCGCAGCCTCGCTCAGTGGCTCGGGCCTGTCACCTCAATCGAAACTGCCGAGTTCGAGATCTTCAGCATCGAGCAAACCGGCTCTTCTCCCCTCACCCTCCAGATCGAACTCCGCTATGACATCGTTGCGAATCTGCGCGATCAGAAGCGTGAAGAGCGCGTAGGGACCTGGAAGATGGAGTGGCTTCAAGACAGTTCTCAAACCTGGAAAGCTCGAGCCTGGGACTTCGCTGGAGAAACGGTTTGCACCGCGCAAAGCCCCGCCTTCGTTGACATCACTTCCAACGTTCTCGGAAGCATCGACTCATACCACTCGCAGCTCTCGCACGGTGCAGACTACTGGCGCACCGTCATTGACGGCGCGGTGGGAGTCGACATCTACGGAAACAACGGCGTGGCATCCGGCGATTTCGACGGCGATGGATTCGATGACCTCTACATCTGCCAGCCTGCCGGTCTGCCCAACCGGCTCTACCGCAACCGTGGTGACGGCACCTTCGAGGACGTGACTGTGAAGGCTGGCGTCGGCGTTCTCGATCGCACCTCTTGTGCGCTGTTCGCCGATTTCCTGAATCGCGGACGCCAGGACCTCCTCATCGTGTGCGGCACGGGCCCTCTCCTGTTCCTCAATAACGGAGACAGCACCTTCTCCCTGAAGCGCGACGCGTTCAAGTTCGCGCTGTCTCCGCAGGGGTCCTTCACCCACGCAGCCATCGCCGACTACGACAACGACGGCCGCCTGGACGTGTACTTCTGCCTGTACATGTATTACCTCGGCTTGGAGCAGTACAACTACCCGGTGCCCTATTACGGCGCGCGTAACGGGCCTCAGAATTGTCTATTTCGCAATCAAGGCGACGGCACCTTCGTCGAGGCGACCCAGGCTTCCGGCCTGAACGTCAACAATGACCGCTACAGCTTCGCATGCGCGTGGGGCGACTCGAACGGCAATGGCTTGCCCGATCTCTTCGTCGCCAACGACTTTGGCAGTTCGCAGCTCTATTGGAATCAAGGCGACGGCACCTTCAGGGATGTCTCCAACGAAGCCCACATCGAAAGCGTCGGAGCCGGCATGGGATGTTGCTGGGCCGACTTCGACAACGATGGCCGTCAGGACATCTACGTTCCAAGCATGTGGGAAGCTGCCGGCCAGCGCGTTTCAGGTCAGCCGCAATTTCATCGCGACGCGCCCGACAACATTCGTGAACTCTATCGGCGTCACGCGCGAGGCAACGCCCTCTACCGCAATCGGGGCAATGGGCTCTTCGAAAACGCCGGACATGCAGCTTCAGTCGAGATGGGACGTTGGTCCTGGTCCTCTGATTTCTGGGATTGGGACCATGATGGATTCAGCGACCTTTACGTGACGAACGGATACCTCACAAGTCCGCAGAAGGATGAACTCGCCGGCTTTTTCTGGCGTCAGGTCGTATCCAAATCGCCTGAGGACGCAACTCCCCTGCTCGCCTACGAACGTGGATGGAATGCCATCAACGAGCTCATCCGCGCCGATCACACCTGGCACGGCCACGCTCGCAACGTGGCATTCACGAACAACCGCGACGGCACTTTCACCGAATCCTCCGGAGCCTTGCTGCTCGATATTCGCGAAGACACCCGCGCCTTTGCACTTGCTGACATCGATCACGATGGCCGTCTCGAAGCGATCCTGAAGAATCGAAATGCGCCTCAAGTCCGAGTTCTTCACAACGCACTCACAGGCATCGGCAGTTCCATCTCGTTTCGCCTGCGTGGCACCCGAAGCAACCGCGATGCAATCGGCGCGTCAATCACAGTCACCGCCGGCAAGCTGTCCCAAACGAAGTACCTTCAGGCTGGTTCCGGCTTTCTCTCGCAGCATACAAAGGAACTCTTCTTCGGCCTCGGCGCTCACGAAGGTTCAGTAGAGGCAACGATCCGGTGGCCCTCCGGCCTTGTGCAGACCTTCGCCGATCTCCCCACAGCCCATCGAATCCATGTCGAAGAAGCCGCTTCGCAGTTCCGTGCAGAATCGTTCGTAGCTCCGGTGCATGCGAGCGCATCCGCTCCCGCGCCCTCCGATGAGATTCTTCCTCGCAATTCGCAGACATGGTTGATCCAGCCACTCAAGGCACCCGCATTCAAACTTGCCGATCTCGATGGTGCGGAGCACACCCTCGAATCCCTGCGCGGCAACCCTGTCTTGCTAGCCTTCTGGTCTACCTCCTCCGCGGAGAGCCTGCGGCAGCTCGACCAACTCCGGGCGTCAGCTTCGATACTGAAACGAAACGGCCTTCAGATCTTTGCCGTCAATCTCGACAACTCCAGCAACCTTCCCGAAGCCCGCGAGCTCGCCGACCGCTACCGTTCGTCAGCCGCCATTTTGTTTGCCACGGAAGAAATCGCAGGTATCTACAACCTCCTCTACCGTCACCTGTTCGACCGTCAGCGCGATCTGCCCATACCGCTCTCTCTTCTGCTCGATAGAGACGGCATGATCGTGAAGATCTATCAGGGCTCCACGGAAGCATCGCACTTCTCCTCCGACTGCGCTTCCATTCCAGCTAACCAGCAAGCTCGAATGAAGAACGCTCTGCCCTTCCCTGGCCTGCTTGTCCAGGACACCTTCGAACGAAATGACTTTTCCTACGGCGTCGCCCTCTATCAGCACGGCTTTCTCGATCAGGCAGCAGAGTCTTTCCAACAAGTGATTGCATCCAAGCCCGACAACGCCAATGCCTACTACAATCTCGGCACCCTGAACCTTCGTCGAAATCATCCCGGCGAAGCCACGGACTTCCTTAAAAAGACTGTCGAGCTCCGGCCGAACTTCGCCGAGGCATGGAACAACCTCGGAATGCTCGCCGCGCAGGCAGGAAACACTGATGAAGCCATCAAAGATTTTCAGGAATCTTTAAGACTCCGTCCGAGCTACTTCACTGCCCACATGAACCTCGGCAACCTTTACCGGCGCATGCGAGTGTTCGACAAGGCCCAGGAGTCCCTATCCCGTGCGCAGTCCCTCCGTCCTGACGACCCCGAAATCCAATACAGCCTCGGAATGCTCTTCGCACAGCAGGACGACCCTGACCGAGCCGCTCAATACCTCGAGCGCGCAATCGCAATACGCCCAAATTATCCCGAAGCTCTCAACAACCTTGGCGTGCTCCACGTCCGGCAGAAAAACCTGGCAAAGGCCGAGGAAGAATTTAGAACAGCCATGACCGTCGCTCCCGCTTACGACCAGTCTTATCTCAATCTCGCTCGCCTCTACGCGATTCAGAATGATCGGCAGAAAGCACGCGAAGTCCTTCAGCAGCTTCTTCAGCTTCAACCCGACAACACGAACGCGAAGAATGCAATGGCGGTGCTACAATCAGCGCCATAAACGGATCATTCACAGGTGTTCAAAGGATGGCTCCCCACATCTCATCAAGAGCAGTGCACGCGTTTATCCGCGCATCTGCTTGCCGGGCGAGCGCCGTTTTGCTTCTCTGTGCGACAGCCTGGGCTCAACAGAACTCCTCCTCCACGCCATTCCACGAAGCTCAAAGCCTCTTTGAGCAGCACCGGCTTGCAGAGGCCCGAACCGAAGCGCTGGAGCAACTGAAGGCTAATCCAGCCAGCAGGACTTCCCCGCTGCAATCGAGTCATTTGAGCACGCCCTGCGCCTCAAGCCGGGTCTCCCAAAAACACTCAACAATCTCGGCAATGCCTATGCCGCACAGCGTCAGTGGGATCTCGCTGAGCGCGAATTCCGCGCAGCCCTTCGCACTGATCCTGCCAGCGCAGACGCGAACTACAATCTTGGCGTGTTACTGCTGATGAAGGGATCCTCAGCAGAGGCCATTCCACATCTGCAGCTTGTTCACACTCCGCAGGCTCAGATGAATCTCGTGCGTGCGTACCTTCAGGCTCACCGCACAGCCGACGCCTTGCGTACAGCCAGCGAAGTTGCCGAAAAGAATAAGAGTGACGTGCAGGTCCAATTCTCGCTGGGCGTGCTGCTGGCTTCCGAACATCAGTACAAAGTCGCGCAGCGTGCTCTTGAACAGGCCGCCTCTCTCCAGCCCGAAAACTTCGAGATCCTCTACAACTTTGCACAGGTGCTCCTCCGCACCGGCGAGAATGCAAGAGCCGAGCTCATCCTTAACCGCGCCCTCAAACTGCAGCCTGAAAACGCAGACGCGCTTTACTTGCTCGCTCAGAGCTATTCGGCGCAATCGCGTCCACTCGATGCCCTCGATACCCTCGTCCGGGCACACGCAATCGCACCGGAGAATGTCGACATCATCTTCCTGATGGCGCAGATCACGATGTCGCAGAATTACTTTGAAGACGCGATTCCTCTTCTCGAATCCGGCCTCAAGATCGCACCGCGACGTCCCGATTTGGTCGCTGCACTCGGTGAAAGCTATTTCATGGCTGGCAAAACCGAGAAGGCCGTCGAGCAATTCAATCTGCTCATCGAAATAGAAAAATCCGCCCGATCCTATGCCTTCCTTGGCCTGTCCTACAGAAATCTCGGACGTTTCGATGAAGCGAAAGCCCTCTTCCAGAAGGGCCTGGCGCTCGATCCACACAACTCGACCTGTCTTTTCAATCTCGGATTCATCTCCGAGCGTCAGGGAGACGCTGCGGCGGCCGAGCGATACTTCCAGGAAACGATCAAGTACAACCCCCGGTACTCCGATGCCTTACTCGAGCTCGCTAACCTCCGCACCGCCGCAAAACGGCTGCCTGAAGCGGAAGAATTGCTGCGCCGCTACGTCAAGGTCGCGGCCGATCCTGCCAACGGCTACTACAAGCTCGCCATGGTCGAGCGCAGCCTTCACCAAACCGAAGCGGCCAATCGGGATTTGAACGTCTTCAAAACGCTTTCAAAGAATGCGCCGGCTGGGCCATACCCATACGAGCACCTATTCGATTACCTCAACAATCGCTCTCAGCTTGGCGCGGGTGCTCGCAGGCAACTCGACATCACCGAACTTCAAAACGAAATCCAGAGACATCCGAATCAACCGCAGAACCTTTATATGCTGGCCGAGGCCTACTTGAAGGCAGGGAAGATAGAAGACGCGAAAAGCTCGATTCAGCAACTGGATAAGCTGAGTGCGAGCGATTATCGGACCCTGAACGGCACCGGTGTCCTGCTGGCCCGCTATCATCTCTACGATGACGCCATCGAGCACTTCAAATCGGCGATGGAGGCAAACCCCAACTCCGATGAAGTGAAGTTCAACCTCTCGAATACATATTTCCAGAAGCGCGAATACGCTCAGGCGCTGGATCTTGCTGGCCAGATCACTGAAGCAGGGCGGAAGGACGATGCATACCTCACCTTGCTCGGCGATATCTACGCGCATCTCGGCGACAACGCCAAGGCCGAAGATATCTTCCGCGACGCAATCGCTCGCAACCCTGACAACGATCAGAATTATCTGTCCCTTGCTCTGGTAGACCTCCGCTCTGCCAACGTAGCTGCTGCTCAGCAAACCTTGGCCAAAGGACAGGCGCGTATCCCCACCTCCGGCAAAATTTCGTGGGGCCTCGGGCTCGTATCCGCAATGGCCGGCAATACAGACCAGGCCGCCTCTCGTTTCCAGCGTGCAATCGAGCTTCTACCCGAGTGGGCGGGAGCCTACTCGACGCTCGGCGTCTTTTACTTCCAGATCGGCGAGATCGAGAAAGCGAAAGAGGTCTTGAATCGCTTCAAAGAAAGTAGTGTCGGACCGAGCCTTGATATCAGCCGCATCGAGCAAGTTCTGGATCGTGCTGCGCCACCACAAACCGGGTCCTCGGGTACCCTCACCGCTGAGAACAAGCAGCAACTTTTGCAGTTCGCTTTGTCATTGGCGGATCGAACGTTATGAACCTGCGGCTTCGCCCGGTAGCGCTTCTGGCTTCCATCGTTGGAATAGCAATCTCGCCCTCGGGCGTCTTGATCTCGGGTCAGCAAGCGGCCAAACCCCCGAAGCCCCGCATAGCACCACCTTCCCCAACCGTGACCTTCACAGACATTCGTAAATCTGCCGGTATCGAATTCGTGCAGGATTCAACCCAGACCGAAGAGAAGTACTACCTCGAAACCATGGGCACAGGCGTCGCCTGGATCGACTACGACCAGGACGGATTTATGGATCTCTACTTTGTGCAATCCGCCGCGACGGATGCTTACAAACCAGCTCGTCCACTTCGCTCGGCCCTCTATCGCAACAACGGCGACGGCACGTTCACTGACGTGACTGAGAAAGCTCACGTCGGCGCCGAAGGGCATTATGGCCAGGGCGTAGCAATCGGCGACTTCGACAACGACGGATTTCCCGACATCTACGTCACCGGCTATGGTCGTGCAATTCTCTACCGGAATAACGACGACGGCACCTTTACGGACGTAACCGCGAAAGCAGGCGTAGCCGATGACGGGAACTGGTCTTCAAGCGCCGGCTGGTTTGATTTCGACAAGGATGGATGGCTCGATCTCCTCGTCACCAACTACATCGATTGGTCGCCCAAAAACAACATCTACTGCGGAGAGCACAAACCTGGCTTTCGCTCCTATTGCAATCCAAACAATTATCGCGGCCAGAAGACAAAGCTCTATCGCAACAATCACGACGGCACGTTCACCGACGTCAGCGAAAAATCCGGGGTCGGCCTGCCAGAGTCCAAGGGGATGAGCATGCTCCTCGCTGACCTGAACAATGACGGCTGGCCCGACATCGCCGTCGCCAACGACACTTGGCCTAATTTCCTATTCGAGAACAAGCACGACGGAACTTTCAATGACGTATCACTGATCTCCGGACTCGCTGCCAGCGAAGATGGCCGATATGAAGCCGGCATGGGCATTGACGCAGCCGATGTCGACGGCGACGGAAACCTCGACATCTACATCACTCACCTAGATTTCGAACTGAATCGCCTTTATCACAACAACGGTGACGGGACCTTCACGGACGCTACTTACAGCTCCGGGATTGGCAACAAGGCCATATTGCTAAGCGGCGTAGCTGCCAAATTCATTGACTACGACAACGATGGCTGGCCCGACATCCTCCAGGCCAACGGAGCCATGCTGGAAAACGTGCAACTCTATCACAGCCTCGTTAGCTACAAGGAACCGCTGCTCATGTTCCGCAACCTCGGCCATGGCAAATTCGAGAAGGTCTCCGAATCCCTGGGTCCCGATTTCAACCGTCCCATGGCCGGACGCGGACTCGCCACAGCCGACTTTCTCAATGACGGACAAGTCGGAATCGCGGTCAACTGTCGCGGAGAATCTCCACTTCTTCTTCGCAACGATGGCTCTCCGAATCACTGGCTTGAGGTTCTCCTCATCGGCACAAAATCCAATCGCGATGGAATCGGTTCTCTCCTCAAACTCTCTTCCGGTGGAGTCGTGCACGTAGAGCAGTCCAAGGGTGGAACAAGCTACATGTCCGCAAGCGATCCGCGAATCCACTTCGGCCTCGGAAAGCGAACTAAAATCGACTCCCTTCAGATCACTTGGCCCAGCGGTCAAATCGACAAGCTCACCAACCTTCCCATCGACAGCATCGTCGCGGTCAAAGAAGGCGTTGGCATTGTTCCTCATCCATTTCCGAAGGTGAAGGCTCGGTGATTCCGGTTCCCTTACCATCTCCCATGTTTCTATAATCACGGAATCGCATGATCATCCCCCGTCGTCGCTTCCTCGGATCGACCGCTATCGTCCTCGGCAACACGCTCCTTGACCGCCTGACTACCCCTCTCTGGGCGTCCGCTGCTGCCGCACAAGTAAAAACCGCAGTCGCATCCACGCCATCGTCTCCTGTGCAGTTCATCGATGTGGCAGAGCGCGCCGGCCTGAAAGTGCCAAATGTCTGGGGAGGCGTCGAACACAAGCGTGTCATCATCGAAACCAAAGGCAGCGGCATTGCCTTCTTCGACTACGACAACGACGGCTGGCTCGATATCTACATCACCAACGGAAGTCGCCTCGATGCAAAATGGCCTGCCGGAGCAGCGCCCACCACGCATCTCTTCAAAAACAATCGCGACGGAACGTTCACCGATGTCACCGAGAAATCAGGCATCGGCCGCAGCGGATGGCAAACCGGCGTCTGTGTTGGCGACTACGACAACGATGGATGGGACGACCTCTTCTGCACTTTCTGGGGCCACAACATCCTCTTCCACAACAACGGCAACGGAACCTTCTCCGACGTTACGAAGAAAGCCGGACTGGCCCAGGAAAAGGGCCGCTGGGGTACCGGTTGCAGCTTCCTTGACTACGATCGCGACGGTCATCTCGATCTCTTCGTCTGCAACTTCGTGCATGTGCGTCTTGATCCCGATAATCCGCCCTCCATCAACGACGCGAGCTTCTGCCAGTGGAAAGGCGTTCCCACCATGTGTGGACCTCGCGGCCTTCCCGGCGACACAAACATCCTCTACCGCAACAACGGAGATGGAACCTTCGTCGACGTTTCAGAGAAGGCCGGCATCTTGAAGCCTGGCCCGCGTTACTCCATCACATCGGTCTGCTGCGACTTCGACAACGATGGGTGGCCCGATATCTACGTTGCGGTCGATTCCATGCCCAGCATCCTCTACCAGAACAACCACGACGGAACATTCACCGACATCGCCGTTATCTCCGGATGCGCCTACAATGCCGATGGCCACGAACAGGCCGGCATGGGCCTTGGCGTTGCAGACTACGACTGCGATGGATGGTTCGACATCTTCAAAACCAACTTCGCCGACGACACCAGCAATCTCTATCACAACAACGGCGACGGAACCTTCAGCGATCTTTCCTTCAATTCTGGCCTGGGCATCAACAACACCTACGTAGGCTGGGGCTGCGGATTCATCGACTACGACAACGATGGCTGGTCCGACGTCGTACAGATCAACGGGCACGTCTACCCTGAAATCGATAAATACAACTTCGGCGAAACCTTCAAGAACCCGCGCCTTGTCTACAAAAACCTCGGCAACGGCAACTTCAAGGACGTCTCAGCGTCGATGGGCCCGGGGATCACCACACCGTTTTCGAGCCGCGGCGCCGCATTCGGCGACTACGATAATGATGGTGGCATGGACATGCTGATCCTCAACATGAACGAGTTGCCATCGCTCCTCCACAATGTCGGTGGAAACAAGCAGAACTGGATCAAGCTCAAGCTCATTGGCACCAAATGCAATCGCACAGCGATCGGAGCACGCGCGCGAGTCATCACGGGTAAACACATCCAGATGGCTGAGGTTCAAAGCGGCGCCAGCGTCATGTCCCAAAACGACCTGCGTCTGCATTTCGGGCTAGGCGCAAACAAGATCGTCGATGCAATTGAAGTGAAATGGCCCACAACTCAAAAACTTGAACGATTCGAAAAAGTGAAGCCCAACCAGATCCTCACGATTCGCGAAGGCGACGGCATCATCGCTGCACATCCGCCCGCTTAACTCATCTCTGCTCCGCCGAGTGATTGCGGTTATCCCCATCCACCCAACCAGATCCTCACGATTCGCGAAGGCGACGGCATCATCGCTGCACATCCGCCCGCTTAACTCATCTCTGCTCCGCCGAGTGATTGCGGTTATCCCCATCCACCTTTACCAGAAACTTACCAGAAACTGCTTCACTTCTCGTCGTTGCTGATCGACCGCTGCCGCCTGCCGCTTCTCAAGTTCATCATGAAGTCTGAACTCCTCAGAAGCCTTCTCCTTCTCGCCAAGGCGATCATAGGCGACTCCCAATCGATAGTGCGCCTCACTCGATTCTGGCGCCGCATCGATTGCCTTCCGATAAAAATCTGAAGCCGCTCCGAAATCCGAGCGCGACGCTCTCAATATTCCTAGCTGCAGATAAGCGTCGCTGCACTTGCGATCAGCCTTTGTTGCATTTTCTAAATACTTCTCGACAACAGCCGACGTTTCCTCGTCAACCTTCTTTCCGTGCTCTTTCCAATAGGTCATCGCATAATAGAAATTCGCCATTGGATCGGCCGGCTCCATGTGCACGAATCGCTTCAACCTGGGCTCAATACAAGGCAGAGAGTTCGGAGCCGCAATCTCAACCTTCCCCATAAAGAGATAAGGCTCAACATTGGCTGGATTCAGGTCAGAAGCATCGCAAAGCCGTCGAGCCGCCTCTTCATAGCGAGCACCCGCGAAGAGCGCCGCACCCAGAGCAGTCAACATGCGCGCTGATTTCGGATGCGCCCGTGCGCCCGACTCGAAGACCTCTTTTGCCTGCAACACCGCCCGGTGCTTGAGTAATTCGGAACCCCACGCAAAGTAGTTCTCCTCGCTGGGATCCGCCTTCGCCGCTTGTTCAAACTCCCGAACCGCCTCGAGAGGTTCACCGGAACTCTCAGCTATCTCTCCTGCCAGTCGGTGCAATTCCGGCCTGCTGGTCTTCTTTGCCAGCAGACGATTCAAGTGCTCACGCGCACCTGCGGCATCTCCGCTTCGAACCAGAGCCACCGCCAGATCGTACTCATTCCGCTCATTACTTTGATCGAGTTCAGAAGCCGTTCTCAAGGGCGGAACAGCATCCGAATATCGTTCTGCGGCAAGATAAAACCGACCCAGATCCTCATTCGCCTTCAAGTCACGCGGAGACTTCTCCAAAGCTTCACGAAGACTCTGCTCGCTCTCCCCTCCGTCCGCATTCGCTCGGTCCGCCGCGGCCTTAAGGCGCAATGTCTCTCGATTCAAAGCTTCGCTGGTTCGCAGACTGGTGTCGGAGCCATGCCCGCCCGCAGCAGTCCAGTCCGTCACGGCCGCAACGGTGAAGTTCGGCGCATCGGCGTACTCCATCTGCGCTTCCCGCCCCACGTTATCCGGAGCCGAAAGCGTCAGCTCAACATGCTGAATCGCCCCTCCCTTGGTGAGGCTCACCGTCACCTCGGAGCTGTGCCGTTCGCCCTTCGAAGCACTCAGCACATACGTTCCCGCCCTCAGCCCTGCGAACCCGAAGCTGCCGGATCCATCCGTCTTTCGTTCTTCGGCCTGCCCGTTACCCTGCCCCTGTAAACGCACCGATGCCTCGCCGACCGCGTTTCCGGCGTTGTCGTGGACTGCGCCGTTGATCGCCGATGTCCCATCCCGCGGCACTTGCGCATTTCCCACGCAAGCCAGCATTGCTATGGCGCTGAAGAGAGCCAAAATCAAATGAAAACAGACCTCCTTGTTTTGAAGTTTCCGCACGGAAGATGCCTCAACCCCCGCGAGCGTCTCCTTCCCGCGGCCATAATCGTGCCTTCGCTTGATCTCTAAATCGCTCAATGACATCCACATCTTCGCCGACATTCTTCCATGCACCCGTCCGAATTGAAAGTCAATTCTGGCAAACACTTCCCCTTCTACTCACATCTGATCCTATGTTCCTTGGATCTTCCATCTACAACTGTCTGTCAACAAATTGTGCTTCTCGCCTGACTTGAGTGCAAATCGCCATGCTCGTCCTCTCAAGAATTCGGCCTCCTCAACATGAAGTTTCAATTCAACTTGCCGGACTGCGATTGATTTGCGATGATGGTTGACCTACCCGCGCCTCCGTCCCCCATCTCGGCGACGCGTCGGAACTAGATAGCGATTTCTCGGTCAACAAGTAACCGGCAGCGCATCCCAAACGGAGGAACTCAACCCTCATCCCCACGCCTTGCAAAACAGGAGTTTCGATCGAGCACAGCTCCCGTTTTTGACATCGTTTGTAACGAGGGTTGGGACAACCGCCGGTTGAGCCGCTTGGTCCCAAGGGGTATCTGAATGAGGTTCCCTCGTTACAACATCTTCCGCAAATCGTGTCTCTGCCTCGGCGTTTGCTTTCTGCTCCACTTCTCTTCTCTCGCTCAAAGCGGTTCGAAACCGTCAAACGCCGGCGCCACGAATCTCTCACCTGATTCCATCGTGATACCCGGTCCTCTGCGTTCCTTCTTGCGCATGGCGGGCATAAGCCAGGAGGTCGCGCCTGAGCAGGTCCTTCCCATGCTCGCTCGCAACGTCTCCCTTTACGGCTACAGCGGGAGCAGTCAAAAGGAATACCTCATCCTTCTCGATCGGTACGTTCATCAGGCGAGAGAGATCCAGCGCCTCGCTGATCCTCAAGGCGTCATTCGCATTAGCGGCTGCAACGATGCATTTGGCCTGCTAAGCGCTTTGGGTTACAGGATAGAAAAGGCCTGCGGGCACCGAGACACCGCGCTCATGACCGCCAATGCCGAGCGCGCGTTTCTCACCATCGATTCAGGCTTCCCTCTTTCCGAGTTGGAACAAGCACTGCAGAAGGACGCTCCATTTGAGTATCCATTTGCCGGCACCCGCGTGCCGATCATCCTGTCTGAACGGGATTGGATCTCCGCCTCAAGATGGCGTCGCGATGGCAGCGACTCAGTACTGGATGTGTTGCTGCACGACCAGGACTTGGATCGCCTCTACTCGGCACTGTCGAAATACGACACCGAGACTCGTCTATCTCTGGAACACTCCCCTGGCCTGAAGAGGCTCATGCAAAACGCCGCGGTGATCGATCTCTATGGCGGTCAGATTTGCATCAAGTCGGGTCAGGTGCTCGTTCCAGGAGATTCTGACAAACCGTGGGAAGAACTCGTAGGAGAGAGCCCTCGATCACCCGGGCAATTCGTCGCCAGCCTGCTGTCCAAGGATGGCGGATGGGTGGCGGCCTACTTCGATGCATTGAGCCGTCTCAATCAGACACAGCAAGTTCATTTCACCGGAGGAAACCGGCTGAAGCGCTTCTATAGCGTTTACCGGTCGACGGCGGTGCGGTCCGACGCGTCGAAGGGGGTCTATCCAAGAAACGGTGATCTCCTCGTCCTCCTCGCCTCTCTGAAGTGGCACGAGGACGGCGACGTAGCAATTCCTGGGGACGTGGCGGTCTGGGATGCCATCTTCACTCAGATGGCAAAGTCCAGGGAACTCCGGCCGTGGATCGGACGAAGTCATGAGTGGAACACCTCCGGACGGATTCTGGAGACCTTGATCGGTTCCTCAAATTACCGCTCCGAAAACGGCCCCATTCAAATCTTCCTGATGCTCAGTGCGATTGACGCCGCAAGGACTGCGGATCGTCAACTTTCAGCCGAAACTGAAAAGCTGGTCGCCCACAGATATCCCCAGTTCAGTCACTGGTTTCGGACATTTGCCGAATTCCCTGCCCTGAGCGATGCTGCAATCACTCAATTCGTAAACGCAGCCGACAAAATCGACGCTATCTCAAACACAACTTTGCGCGCCAATGCTCTTGGAGCATTCCAGGCCGACGTAGGGCTCTGGCAGATCCTCGCGCGCCAGCACCAGATACCTGAAGATCAGCTCGATTCTTCCTGGCTCGGCGTCGTGCAGCCCTTTGTCGGGGTGACATCTTCACCGCAGCTCTTCAGCGCCGCCCGCAGCTCACTGCAAGCTACCCTGCGAGCGGCTTCCGGTACTGAGAATCTCACGCAGGACCAAATCGTAGATTTGCTTGCCGGCCCTGTTCACCAGGACCGCGATAGTCAGCGCGTTCACCAGGACATGTCGAACAGGATTCGCGCCGTACTCGAAGACCAGCGGCTCGCTTCCCTCGACTCCCTCTTCGGACTTTATGACGGACTGACTCGGATGTCGCACGGCGGTGCGGTCGAAAGCTCCATGCTGCCGCTCGCGGAAACACTCCGCGAATTTGAAATGCCAAGGCCGATCTTCAGCGGTAACGAGCGCAGTTCCTGGGCGCCAATCATCTATACCAGCCGCCATGCGGAGCTGCAGGTTAGAACAGATTTGACCAGGATTCTAAAATCTCCAGCTTCACCATCTCAAATTGAAGCAGCTCGGGGACAGCTCACACCCTTCTTGCGCGATACACTCGTCGGGCTCAACTATGCGTACTACGAGCCGCCGGGCGCCGAAGTCCTCCACAATAATCCTCTGTTCGTTCGATCCCACGACTTCTCTTCAGTGTCGGTCCAGGGCGTAACTGAGATATGGGATGTTCCTCGGCTCGTCGGCGTGGGCGTCACTGCAGGCGGCGGTGCCTATCTGCTCGGTTCTCTCGCCGATCTGCCCTATGCACTCGCCATGACCGAAGAGGATTTCATCGTGCCCAGGAACGTTCAGGCACTCATCTGGCGCGAGGTTGTGCCAAACCTGATTGTCGGAGCCACTCTTCCGCGATGGTGGAACGTAAGCCCGAATGAACTGCATGCAGCGGCGCTCTTCCAGAAGGCGGGCGAAGACAGAAGGCGGGCGATGAGCTCGTGAACTCTTCCGCCAACAATCCTGAGTTGCGTTCTAAGGTACTCGGCATCCTCTCGGAACGAACAACCCCAGCCCGATTGGAACAAATATCCACGGCTCTTGAATCGAAGAGAGACTCCCAAGAAATTGTTTCAGCAATGCCTCCTGCTGATCTCTTCTACCTTGGATTCGCGTTCCGGGGAAAATTTCCGGAGCTTGCGGAACAATCCGGACCGGCTGGACGTGAACTGAGCACCCTCTGCACCAAGACTCCCACAGACGCAACCTGGGAACGCCTCTCCGCAGACTTCGGAGTTCCGCATCCATCGTTCCTCGTCACCAACTCGTCGGCCCTGCTCAACATCAAGACGACTTCCAGTTACGGAGGAAACGCGGGCAAAATCTTTGCCGAGTCCTGGGACTCGAACAATCTCTACTGGGCCAGAGTCGCCGACGAGATGGGATATCCACCAGTCGAGTTAAATCTTCTCGTCCCCGAATTGACTCGCAACATGATTACCAACATCTTCGCCAGCAATACCGATGACTGGCCGGCACTGCAACGCGCCATGCTGCGAACTGGCGAAGAATTCCGCAAAGGCAAACTCACGCTCGGAACAGAAATTGCAAGATCAGCGGAATGAACTCAACAAGTCTGCGAACCATGGATTGAAGACATGCGAAAAACATTCTTGGCTATCTTTGGATTGGCTCCCTGTATCCTCCTTCAGCCTTCCGGTACCCGCTCGGCGGCTCAAGAAGATCCGACACATCTGCGCATGAACGTGGTATTGGTTCAGCTCAGCATCGCGGTCACTGACAGCAAAGGAAACTACGTCAACGGGCTTCACCCCGAAGATTTCGAGGTGACCGAAGACAAGATACCGCAGAAGATTTCCAGTTTTGAGGAAGGCAGCGGTTCCGGCAATGACGCTGACCCAAATGGAAGTGACAGGCCGGACATCATGTTGCCGCCCGCTGGTTCCAAGGAATCGCAGCCGGTCGACTCTCATCTGCAGACCGCGTCCACCACTCTGCTGGAACCGCACGGGAACCAGGCAAGTGTCTTTGTCCTGTTCGACACCAGTAACTACATGTACCGAAGCTTCGTCTTCGCTCAAGATGCGATCACGGATTTCATCCGTTCGATGGACAATGCCAGCAAGATCGCATTCTATTCGTACTGCCGCGACCTTTCGCGCGCCATGCAGCTGACCTCCGATCACTTCCGCATCGTCAGTGCTGTCCGCAGCACCGTGGCCGGTGACGATGCCGCACTCTACAACAGTCTCCTGCTTACAGTAAAAGACGCCGCTCCCCTGAAAGGTCGCAAAGCGATTGTGGTGTTTTCAAACGGTCCGGACAACGCTAGTTCGGTGCCGCCGGAGGACGTTGCTGAGTTGGCTCAGTCCACAGGGACCATCATCTACATCATCAGCACTCGCCAGGCAGAGGACGATCCTGCCTCAGCCGCTGCATTTGAACGAATGAGCAAGGTGTCTGGCGGAAAGGCGTATTTTGCAAAAAACTGGCTCGACGAGAAAAAAGCATTCTCCTCGATTCGCGAGGATCTCGTTCATCTCTACACGTTGAGCTACTACCCGCAGTCGAATCCGAACAAGGGATGGCGAGCGATCAAAGTAAGACTCGTCGGAAAGAACCTGCAGAAATACCATCTTCGAACTCGCGATGGCTATCGTCTTGTGGCTCAGAGATAGCGAAGGCCAGGAATCTGCGCTACTCAAACACTGCGTCTGTGACTCGGAGCCTGCTTGGAACGAGAGCTTCTGTTCGCAGCCATAGCTCAGTCAAACTGATTTGTACATTGAGAGCAGTCGACGCGCGGCCGCGGTCGGAGTGATCTGACCGGCCGCGACTTCCTTCTCGAGCTGCTCCATTCGCCGCTCCACCACTGGGTTTGCCACAAACATCTGCATCAATCCCCTCTCTACGCTCTCGTGCAACCACCGCAGGTTCTGCTCGCGCCGCAACTGATCCACATACCCGCATCGGCTGATGATTTTGTGATGCTCCAATATCAGCGCCCAGATCTCCCGGATGCCGAGACCCGTGCAGGCAGAGCAGGCAATCGCTCGAGGCATCCAGCCAGATGCTGAAGCAGGGAGCAAATGCAAGGCCCTCTCGGCGTCCGCGCGCGCCTTCTCCGCTGGGCGCACGTTGTCACCATCTGCTTTGTTCACAGCGACGATATCGGCCATCTCCATCACACCGCGTTTGATCCCTTGCAGTTCATCGCCTGCACCTGCAAGCGCCACCAGCAGAAAGAAGTCGGCCATATCGCGTACCGCGGTCTCCGATTGTCCAACGCCGACCGTTTCTATAAACACATTTCGATATCCGGCAGCTTCACACAGCACAATCGAGTCGCGCGTGTGCTCCGCAACTCCCCCCAGTCTTCCTCGACTCGGTGACGGCCGAATGAACGCCATCTCGCTGGACGCCAAGAACGGCATGCGCGTCTTGTCGCCGAGGATGCTTCCCCCGCTGATCTTGCTACTTGGGTCGATAGCTAGAACCGCGACCTTCTCCCCATGAGTTGTGATGATTTCTTTTCCAAGAACCTCGATCAGGCTACTTTTGCCCGCGCCCGGAACTCCACTGACCCCAACAACGATCGAGTGCCGATCCCTCTTGAGGCATACTTCCAGAATCTCAGCAGCTATCTCGCAATCGGCTGGGTGTGAACTCTCGATGAGCGTAATGGCCTTCGCCAGAATCGATCGATTGCCGGCCAGGACGCCGTCAACATACCGCGATGCAGAATACTTCTCTCGGCGGGGTGTCGCCCGAGCTCCGGAACCCTCTTCCGATTTGTCACGCTCAGTCAACCGCGCACTCCCACGCAGCTACACCTTATCGCCTTCAACATTCGCTGCGCGGCCACCGAAACCACCGTTCCCGGGCCGAATATCTCCGAAACTCCCGCCTTGTAAAGGAACTCGTAATCCTGCGGAGGAATCACGCCTCCCGCGACTACAAGAACGTCTTCGTGCCCCGTCCGTCGCAGTTCGTCAATCAGTTCTGGCACAAGCGTCATGTGCCCTGCCGCCAGCGATGACACGCCAACAATGTGAACATCGCTCTCTACCGCGAACTTCGCCACCTCTGCTGGCGTCTGGAAAAGCGGTCCGATGTCCACATCGAAACCGATATCCGCAAGCGCAGTCGCAATGACCTTCGCTCCGCGATCGTGCCCATCCTGTCCCATTTTGGCGACAAGAATTCGTGGCCTCCTGCCCTCTTCCGTCTCGAAATCCAGTACCATGGAACGAGCTTTTTGAAACTCCTCAGCATTCCCAGCACTGGCCGAATATACGCCCGAGATGGTCCGCGTCACTGCCTCATAGCGACCCCACACCCTCTCGAGCGCCATCGAAATCTCGCCCAGCGTCGCGCGCGCCCGCGCTGCTGCTACCGAAAGCTCCAGAAGGTTTCCTTCACCCGATCTGGCACACTCCTCAATCCGTGCCAGCGCCTCCTTCACTGCCGTCGAGTCGCGATCCCGCTTGAGCTGCTCCAATCTCGCGATCTGCGCATTTCGAACCTGGGCATCATCAATTGCCAGAACCGGTATTTGCGTACTCTCATCCAGACGATAACGATTGACCCCTACGATCACTTCCTTGCCGGAATCAATGTCGGCTTGCCTTCGCGCTGCAGCCTCTTCAATCCTCATCTTCGGAATGCCCGCCTCGATCGCCTTGGTCATTCCGCCTAGCGCCTCTACTTCCTCGATCAACGCCCAGGCTGAATGCATCAGTTCATGAGTCAGGCGCTCCACGTAGTACGAGCCTCCCCACGGATCGATCACTCTCGTGATTCCTGTCTCCTGCTGCAGATGGATCTGCGTATTCCTCGCAATACGCGCAGAGAACTCCGTCGGCAACGCCAGCGCCTCATCCAGCGCGTTCGTGTGCAGTGATTGCGTGCCCCCGAGCGCCGCAGCCAGACCTTCAACACAGGTACGCACGACATTGTTATAAGGATCTTGTGCGGCAAGGCTCCACCCCGACGTCTGGCAATGCGCTCGCAACGCCAGCGACTTCGGATTCTGAGGATTAAACTTCTGCACGATCTTCGCCCAAAGCACCCGCGCCGCCCGCAGCTTTGCAATCTCCATGAAATGGTTCATGCCAATGCCCCAGAAAAACGAGACCCGGGGCGCAAAATCATCTACGCCCAAACCGGCATTGATGCCCGTCCGCAGATACTCGAGTCCATCGGCGAGTGTGTAGGCCAGTTCCAGATCGGCCGTCGCTCCCGCCTCCTGCATGTGGTATCCGCTCACACTGATGCAGTTGAACTTCGGCATTTTCTCTGCGCAATATCGAAAAATATCTCCCACAATCCGCATCGACTGTGTTGGCGGGTAGATATACGTATTGCGGACCATGAACTCCTTGAGAATGTCGTTCTGAATAGTCCCGCTTAGCTTCTCCGGCGCAACTCCCTGCTCTTCCGCGGCGACGATGTAGAACGCCATGATCGGCAGAACAGCCCCATTCATCGTCATCGAGACCGACATCTGATCCAGCGGAATCCTGTCGAACAGGATCTTCATGTCCAGCACAGAGTCGACCGCGACACCGGCCTTTCCAACATCACCTCGTACCCTGGCGTGGTCCGAGTCGTACCCTCGATGCGTCGGCAGATCGAACGCAACCGACAATCCCTTTTGGCCTGCCGCCAGATTCCGGCGATAAAACGCGTTCGATTCTTCCGCAGTTGAGAACCCCGCATACTGTCTGATCGTCCAGGGACGCAGCACGTACATCGAGCTGTACGGACCGCGAAGATACGGTGGGAGACCCGCGGCGTAATCCAAATGCTCGAGACCAGCCAGATCTGCATCCGAGTAAACCGGCTTCACAGGAATATGCTCCGGCGACAGCCACGCCTCGCCCTGAGATTGCTGTTGATGGCCAACTTGGCCTTTAAGCGTTATCTTCGAAAAGTCCGGACGCATATTCAGTCCTCAATTCCCATCAAGTGCTGCAGTCGTTTCAAAGTCTCCACAGCATCGCTCCGCAGGTGGATGAATTCCGCAATACCAAGATCCTTGAGTCGATCGGCATCCGCCGGATTTCCTGCCACCACAACTGGAACTCGGCGACCGCGCCCCTCTAGACCTGGCATCACTGCCTCAGCGAATTCCGCGTACTCCGCATCCGAACTGCAAAGCACAATCAAATCCGCATCCGACTCCGCAACTGCCTGCGCATTCTCAAATCTCCGGGTGTCCGCACTCAGTCCCGCACAGGCCAGAAAGTCGGCCGCGAACTGCGCGCGCGCGCTCCGCATCTTCGCATCTCCAAATTGGGCCAGCAATATCCGCCGCAGTCTCCCGTTTGCAGCTGCTCTTTCCGTGCGCAACCGGATCTCCTCAAAGCTGCTCGCAACTCTCTCTCTTCCGCTCTGCCGGCACGAGCCCACGCCCTCTGGTGCCTTCTCGCGCGCATTCGCAAATTGGTTCGTGCCTGTAAGCACAAGCCGCCGATGAGCCGCCTGACGATCCCGATCCCCGGCTCTGCGTTCAGCAATTGATGCAATCACTCCGTCATCTTGCGCCTTGCGGTAGCCTCCTGCCGCTTCAAGTTCCTGGAACAACTTCCACGCCTTGCTTGCAATCGCGTTGGTCAGCACCTCGATGAGGTACGCTCCCCCCAGCGCATCGGCAACGCGAGCCAATCCGGCCTCGCCCTTCAAGATCAGCTGTAAATTGCGCGCCAATCTTCGGCTTGCCTCATCCGGCAGCCTGTAACAGGCATCGAACGGCGCGACCGAGAATGAATCCACCCCTCCAAGCACTGCGGAGATCGTCGCTGTCGTCGCGCGTAGAACATTATTTTGCGGATCGTAGATGGTCTCATTCCAATTCGCGGTCCGGCCGTAGATCACTGCTTTCGCATTCTCGTGATTCCCGCCGAAGCTTTCTACAACTTCGGCCCACACCAGGCGAAATGCTCGCAATTTCGCGATCTCCAAAAAGAACTGCGGTCCTGTCGCGAAGGAGAATCCCAGAGCGCCGCATGCCCGGCCGATACTGACGCCTCCCTGAAGCATCGCATCCAGATACTCCACCGCAGCCGAGAGCGCAAACGCAATCTGCTCACTCGCGCCCAGGCCCTTCTCCTCGTACTCCTCAGCGGAAATGGTGAACATCTTCCAATCCGGCCCCGGGCTGCCAAGCAGTTCTGCCGAGAATGCAATGTCCGCGAGTGGATCGATATCAGCTGAAACCTTCGAACTGTGCGTACGAGCTCGAAGTTGTTCAGCAACATTGAGTGCAGATTTCTGGCTCAGTCCACTGAAGCGAACCGGAATCCCGTCCAGGTTCACAAGCATCAGCGCCACATCCGCTTGACTCGGACTACCCACACCGCAGAATGAAATCTCCTCTGCGCCGGCGGCGACTGCCTCCATTGCTAAGCGATTCGCCCTTTCCGGATCCGCGGCGTCAATCTCTTCGCGAATGCGCCAATCGCCTGTAGCCCGAGCACCCCGCACGTACGGGAACTCTCCAGGTGAAGCCTTCAGAAACGGAAAATCTGCAATGTCTTCGGCTCTGTAGTAAGGCCTCACGCCGAGGCCCTCTTCTGGATGCCAGATCAGCTTCGCCGCATAGTCCGACCCGGTCACACTCGAGCGGATCGCACTCTCCCACTCCTCGGCAGTTACTGAGGGAAACTCTGAAAGAAAACCTGCAATCGCCATCGCTACTTACTCATCGACTTCCTCGCCGAATCTTCCACAATCTCGATCAGCACTCCGAAGGGGCTTTCCTCTTTCGACTTCGGATGCACAAAAAATACCGTAGTTCCGCGCGACCCCGGTCGCGGAGCATTGTCGATGATTCGGAACCCCTTCCCCCGCATTGCCTCAAACGCAACCCGCGCGTCTCTAACCCGGAACGCGATGTGCGCCAAGCCACCATAGCCGCCATTTTTCGCAATCATCTTGGCAACCGGCGACTCCGAACTGATCGGCTCCAGCAACTGAATCAAGTTAGGACCATCTCCTACCTCTAAGAGAACCTCGCGCACCTGGTCCGAGCCCATCACATCTTCACGATGGACTTCGCGAAAGCCAAGCATCTCGTATGCTTTTACCTGTGCATCCAGTTCTCCTGGCCGCACTGCAATCGCCACATGATCAACAAACTGAATACCCGGGATGCTGCCAAGTCCTTCAGCATCGCCCACCCCGCCAGCCACCACTTCCAACTTCGGCGCGCTCGTCATGCAAACTCCACCATCAGTTCATCGGCTTTGACTGCTGATCCGGGCGTCACCAGTACGCGTTTCACCACGCCTGGCTTCGTTGCCGTAATCTGCATTTCCATCTTCATCGACTCGAGAACAACAACAACCTCGTCTTGTTGCACTTCCTGTCCAGCCTCGACATTCACCTTGATCACCATGCCCGTAACCGGGCTGCGGCACTCTGTTTCGTTGTTTCGCTCGGCCTTGACCTGGGCAGGCTCAGGCAATGTCGCAGATACGAATGTCGGCTGTGCCGGCGGATAGGGCGGATACTCCGGTGCGCTCTCCTGCCCATCGAGAATCTCGACTTCGGCTTCGTACGTCTTGCCATCAATTTTGATTCGAAGCTTCAACGCTCACTTCTCCTGCTCACCGCTGTACGCGCAAATTGTGTCCGCCCTGCACGAGCACACGGCCCTGTTGCGTCCACGGACTGGTAGCCGATTTCACTGAGTGCACAACGGCGTTCGGCCCCACCGCCGCTACAGCCGCAGCTGCGATCGCAGCCTGGATCTCCGGATCTATTTCACCCGATTCGTGTGCTTCGGCAGCACCTTCAACCTGGACACCTTCTGATTGGTTCACCACAACTGTCTGCATCGGATGTTCAGCCAGCCGCGTTTCCAGCGCGCGAATCGCCTCATCAAGCGACCCAATCTGATCTGCCACTTTCATCTCACGGTCGACTGCAATCGCCCTCAGCTTCCGCAGCAACAGCACGTAACACACCGCGAAACCAGCGGCAATCATGGCCGCAATTGCAATCAGATCGGTGCCATCCAGCGTCATTCGCAGGCTCCTAAAGCGGAATCAATCCATGTTTCTTGGCTGGCCGTAGTTCTCGTTTGCCGTGAAGCGATTCCAGCGCGAGCGCAAGATACTTTCGCGTCTCCGCCGGCTCGATAATCTCGTCCACCAATCTGCGGCCAGCAGCTACATATGGATTCGCAAACGTCTCTCGATACTCCTCGACAAGCTCCTGCCTTCGATTGGCCTGATCGTGCGACGCCTCGATCTCATGCCGAAACACAATCTCAGCTGCACCCTCCGCGCCCATTACAGCGATCTCCGCCGTGGGCCATGCCACAACACGATCTGCTCCAAGCCCCTTGGAACACATGGCGATGTAGGCGCCGCCATAAGCCTTGCGCAGCACCACCGTGATCTTTGGAACCGTCGCAGCCGAATACGCAAACAAGAGCTTCGCGCCATGTCGGATGATTCCCCCGCGCTCCTGTTCGACGCCGGGAAGGAAGCCCGGCACATCCACAAAGGTCAGCAGTGGAATATTGAATGCGTTGCAGAACCGCACGAACCGCGCGGCTTTATCGGAAGCATTGATATCCAGCACGCCAGCCATCGAGCATGGCTGATTCGCGACAATCCCAACCGGCCGTCCTTGCAGCCGCCCAAATCCAATCACAATGTTCGGCGCGAAGCCAGGCTGAATCTCGAGGAAGTCGTTGTAGTCCACCACTCGGCTCACAATCGTGCGCACGTCATAAGCCATCTTCGGATCGACAGGCACGATCGAATTCATATCTGAGTCGGATTTGATTCGCGAATTAAATGGCATCCGCGGCGGGTCCTCAAGATTGTTCGACGGCATGAAGCTGAGCAGCTTTCTGCAAAGCTGCAGTGCTTCCTTGTCGTCTTGCGCAATCAGATGGACCACGCCGGAACGATTCATCTGCGACTGCGGGCCGCCCAGATCTTCTGCGCTCACGTCCTCGCCCGTGACCTGCTTGATCACCTGCGGACCTGTGATAAACATCCGAGCCTGACGCGTTTGGATCACGAAATCGGTCAATGCAGGACTGTACGCAGCCCCCCCTGCGCACGGCCCGCAAATCACCGCGATTTGCGGTACGGTGCCCGAGAGCTGAACGTTGCGATAGAAGACCCGCGCATATCCATCCAGGCTGTCGATCCCCTCTTGCACCCGGGCGCCGCCAGAGTCATTCACGAAAACAAAAGGCGTTCCGGTCTTCAGCGACATGATCATCATCTCGACGATCTTGCTGCAGTGCACCTCCCCCGCAGCCCCGCCGAGAACGGTGAAGTCCTGGCTCGCCAAATGCACCAGGCGCCCATCAATCGCTCCCGCACCAGTCACGACGCCATCAGCAGGAGTTTCCTTTCCCGCCATGCCAAAGAGTGTCGCCCGGTGCAGAGCGTAGATGCCGATCTCTTCGAAACTTCCTTTGTCGACGAGTGCATTCACGCGTTCGCGCGCGGTAAGCTTGCCCGCAGCGTGTTGTTTCTCGATCCGATCCTTGCCGCCGCCAAGCTCCAGTTCCGCGCGCCGGGCGCGAAGCTCGGCGATCCGATCCTGCATGCTCTTCGTTTTTGGGCGTTCTTGCAGCTTCGCCATCGCGCTCCCCGGAATCCGGCGGGCCTATGGCTCCTCCCGGAAGGTCGCGGACGATCTGCAAACCCCTCAAGGAAGCCGCTGATCTGCCCGCAACCTCCGCAATTCTAGGCGCTGATCAGAACGAAGCGATGTGATCTAGTTCACTCAGGAATTGATCCCCGCAGACTTCCGCCGGAGCGACTGTCAAGGACTCAGAGTTCCGTCGCAATCCTGCGTTCTAACATGGCTAAGCTATTCGCAAGTCTTGACTTATCTCTTGTGAAGATAGAAATCGCCCCGAAGCCTGCCGCTCTTCCGGATAAGACTTCGAGGCGACCTTAAACCTACGATTTGCCGACGGCTTCTAAGCCGCCTTTGCAGCCCATGGATCAATCACAATTTTTGTGACTCTCTCCTTCTTATCGCGCCACACTTTATACATCTCCGGCGCGTCGTCGAGAGTAATGCGATGCGAAATGATGAAGCTTGGATCGATCTGTCCCTTCTCAACTCTTTCCAGCAAGGGCTTCATGTGCTTGTGCATGTGCGTCTGGCCCATCTTCATCGTGATGCCTTTGCCGAACGCTGCACCGAACGGCACCTTATCCAGCATCCCGCCATACACGCCTGGAATCGACAACGTTCCGCCTTTCCGCACAGCCTGGATCGCCTGCCGCAACACTCCCGGCCGATCCGTCTCCAGCAGCAACGTCGTCTTCACTGCGTCGTAGATGCCCTGCAAGTCCGAAAAGTGCGATTCCAATCCCACAGCATCGATACACCCGTCCGGCCCGATCCCACCGGAAAGATCCTTCAGCGCCGTCAGCACCGAGGTGTCCTCGTCACTGTAGTCCACTGTGATAGCACCCAGATTTCGCGCCAGCGCGAGCCGCTCCGGGAACCGATCGATCGCAATCACTCGAGCGGCCCCGAGCAGGAATGCACTCGCAATCGCAAACTGTCCCACCGGCCCGCATCCCCACACCGCGACCGTATCGCCTTCCTGAATCTGGGCATTCTCGGCCGCCATGTACCCGGTCGGAAAAATATCCGAGAGGAACAGCACCTTCTCATCCGTCAGATCGCTCTCAATCTTCAGCGCCCCCACGTTCGCGAAAGGCACTCGCGCATACTGCGCCTGTCCGCCTGCATACCCGCCCATCATGTGCGAGTAGCCGAACAAGCCCGATCCCGAATACCCGTACGCCTTCTCCATCAGGTGCGCGTTGGGATTGGTGTTGTCGCATGCTGACCACATCTGCTTCTTGCAGAAGAGACACTGGCCGCAGGCAATCGTAAAAGGAATCACCACCCGATCCCCTCGTTTCAGGTTCGTGACCTCTTTCCCGGTTTCTTCCACGATCCCCATGAACTCGTGCCCCAGCACATCGCCCGCCTCCATCGTGGGAATGAAGCCGTCAAACAGATGCAAGTCCGATCCACAAATCGCTGTTCTCGTAATCTTGATAATCGCGTCGTGCGGGTTCAATATTCTGGGGTCTTCCACACTCAACGTCTGCACATCGCTTTTGCCCATCCAGCAAACTGCCTTCAAAATCCACCTCCGTATCTAGGTAAGTAGGTCGCGATCGCCTATGCGCTGATCCGTTCCTTCGTGCCTTCTGGAACCGGAATCTTCTCCCCGTAAAGTGACTTCTTCAGTTCACCCATCGTTCCGCGAGGTCCATGCGGCTGCGGCTCGGTCCGTGGAATCTCACCCGTCTCCGCCAGAGCCTTGAAGTGGCGCAGACTCTCGATCACTGCCTGCTTCGGGTTGCGATCCACAATCGTCTTCCACACGCTCTCCAGCTTCCCCATCCAGAACTGCTGAAGCTGGGTCACCATCGTGCCGTGTCCGCCCGGCGCCCGCTCAAACACAACTTCGCCGGCGTTCTCGCTATCTCCGCCGATAGACCGCCACGCAATCCTCTTTCCAGGCTCATCCGCCATGACTTCAGAATCCCACTCAATGTTCTTCTCGTTCGACTTCATCACCCAGTGCGACGTCTTCTCGCCCGTACGCCGCACCTCGACAATCTGCTCCTGCCACAAGGGAGCTTTCTCAACATCGCGCCACAATCGATAAAGCGTCTCCGGATCCGACTGGATCAGCATGCTTGTCCGCACCCAGAGCTTCCCATCCTTGTCCTCCGGCGGCGGCGCATAGTGCCCATCGATAATCACAGACGTTCCTCTCGCTTCCGACGGAGACTCTGCCGCCGGCTTTTCCTTCAGCACTTTAGCCATATTCCCTCCCGATTTCGGTCCTGCCATGTCTCGCGGCTGCATTCCCTTCTCTACTGCTCACCCTTCGGCCGTGCCATCTTCTCGTGCATAGCTCCCTTCACGTTCCCAGGAATCGCGTTGGCCATCATGCCTTCCATCTTGGTCTTCGCCGACGCCGCATACACGTGATCGTCACCCGAGAACAGCGCGTCGATGCCCTGCTTCGCGACATCCTGCGGCTGGCTCTCTTCCTTGCCCTTCGAGCCCACTTCGGTGTTGTCCATTCCTGCACGATGAAAGAAATCCGTGTCTGTCGGCCCGGGCTGCAGTGCCGTCACCGTGATTCCGCTCTCCCGCAACTCGTATCTCACACTGTGCGCAAACGACAACACAAACGCCTTCGTCGCCGCATACACAGCCTCACGCGGCGCCACCATCTCTCCTGCAATCGAAGCCGTAAACAGGATCTTCCCCGCTCTCAACGGCCGCATGTGCTTGATGACGTACTTCGCCAGTTGCACGGTGCCAGCGCAATTAAGCTCCACCATCCCAAGCTCCTGCTCGAGGTTGGTCTCCCAGAACAGCCCGCCTACGCCGACGCCTGCATTGATGCAGGCAACATCCAGCGGACGCCCCAGTTCCTCAACCGTTTGCCAAAGCTTTCTCACCCCGTCGCGCGTTGCCAGATCCGCCGAAACCTGCGTTACCTGCACTCCCAGCGACTCCAAATCGCTGACCGCATTGTTCAGCCGCTCTCCAGCGAGC
>Ga0207694_10000262_pt1 | contig 50259 bp, 85 predicted proteins | sample KBSC34metaG_FD_184353 | JGI IMG/M metagenome (GOLD analysis project Ga0207694, IMG submission 184353) | Corn rhizosphere microbial communities from Kellogg Biological Station, Michigan, USA - KBS C3-4 metaG (SPAdes) (version 2) | ecosystem: Host-associated > Plants > Roots > Rhizosphere > Soil... | reverse complement strand
CACGAGCCAGGATTCCAATCGTTGGCGAGAAGTCAAACGCAAGGATTCCGGAGTCTTTACGGGGAGCTGTCATCAGAACACCTTCCCCACAGAGAAGGCAGCGTCGCCCAACGAACTGTCAAGGTCCGTAGGCTGCTGTGCGGAAGATGAATCATTCGGGTAGAATGTCGGTCCGTCTGAAGTAGAGACGGTCTGGCCAGGCATGATAACAGCCCCGTTCAAAAGGCCTGTCATCAGCGACTCTGCCTCAGCACGCAGAAGCGTAGCATAGACGTTAACGTGTTCCTGGTCTTCCGAGTACTGCCTGTTGTAGAACCAGGAAATGTACAGCATTGAAATGACTTGCTGCACAATAGGAGGCGTGGAAGAAGAGTCGGACCAGGTGCTGACATCGAAGCCTTCGGCCAGCATGCCGAGCACCTGGTTCTCGACCTGAGTAAGCAAGTCGGCATCAAGGACAGTAATAGGCAGCTTGGTCTTCTCAGCCCAAGACTGCGCTTGCTGAACCGTGATACGCGACATGCTTCACCTCACTCCCTGTTCTCGGTGTCCTCAGTACGCTCGTCGACACCTTCGGCGTCGGTGTCCTCCTCCAGCGACGGCTCGGTCGCCACAGCATCAGCCTCCGCCGCTTCCTGCGGAGTCTCAGGAGCACCAGACGGAAGAGTCTGTCCCTCGACACCGTGAGCAGTGGTGACGCGCTCCATGGGACCCACAGGGCGCTCACCCGAGTACTCGTCGCCTTCCTCGATGGAGTCCGAGGCGAGAAGGGTGTCGATGTCGTTCTGGCTGAAACCGTGTTCCTCGGTGAGTTCGTCGCCGACCTGCAGCGTCACGACGTCTCCGGAATCCAGGCCGTGCTGGATCGGAGTCTTGGCGAAGTAAGCCATGTTCTCTCCTTTCTCAGGCCACCGCGTTCTGGATCAGGTAGCCGGTGATGAGCAGATTGCTCTCGACGCCGACCAGCTTGAGGTCGTAGCGTCGCCGGACACGGATGAGGTCCGATGCCCGCGGGTCCTCGCGCCAACGGTCGATGACCTGGGACTGCGAGGAGCCACCAGTCTTGCCGTTGTCTCGCGCCTGACCGCCGCCGAAGCCCCACACGAACTCGTAGCCGAATCCGAGCTTCTTGATGCCGGGAGCACCAGGCACGTAGGCGAGGATGACGTCCTTGCCCCACATGTAGGTCATGTTCGCCGAGGTGACGGACACGCCTGCGCCGGCGGTGGAGTAACCGACGCCCGGAACCAGAACTCGATCGATGCCCAGAACCGAGGAGATGATGTCCGGGGTGAGGATCGCCCGCTCCGAGTACTTGATGCGCTCGATGAAGTCCGGGTGGTCCTCGAGCTGCGTCATCACCTGGTACGGGAAGATGGCGAGGTTCGGGTTCTTGAAGATCTTCGCATTGATTGCCCTGATACCCGTCTTCACATCCGAGATCGGGTTGGACGTACTGTAGTTCGCACTGTTCCACTGAGCAGTACCTGACAGTGTAACGCTGTTGCCAGACGCGTAGTTACCGATCGTACGCGCCATGTTCATCATGTTGAGTTCGCGGCTGAACATGATGCGGTCAGTGACAAGCTCGACAGCATCCTGGTCAGGCTGCAGAGGGATGTCGGCGTTCTGCCGCTCCTCGTCCGTGACCGCGATCTGAAGGGCGTGCTCGGATGCGTAGTACGAGTCCGTGCTGACCTTCAGGCCAGGAATCTCATTCGCGACCGTACCCGGCGCACGAACGTCCGCAGCTTCCACCTTGAAGAACTCACGGTCGAAGATGTAGTACTTGTTGGACTGCTTCGCCACAGGCACGGCCGGAAAGAGCTCCGGCCCGACGAAGCCCATGTCCATCGGCCACTGGATCGAAATCTGGGTGAGCACCAGATCGATGTGGACGGAACCAGACCCAGAAGGGCTGTAAACTGCCATGATTCACTCCCTTCAGGGGTCAGCTGGAAACTGCCGCACCCGGCGTCAGCAGCACGTCGATGACCTGACCAGAACCGGACGCACCCGTAAGTGCGATACCTGCCTGCTTGGTGCCCGCAGCACCAGCCGTAACGAAGTTGCCCGAGGCGTCGCAGAACACCGGCGTGTAGATGGTGATGGCACCGCCAGTGACACCACGAGTGATACCCATGATGCGAACGTCGACGGTAGCCTTGCCCGTCGCCACCTTGGTGGCATCCAGGGTTTCCTGGTACACGCCCAGAACACGAGTACCTGTACCTGCAGTAGTGACAGTGCCACCACTTGCGTCGGTCGTGTCCAGTGTAGCGCACGTGAACTGGTTGACAGTGGCGGAGGAATTGACCTTGAAGCCCTTGTCAAGAACGAAGTTCGGACCCATGACTTACCTCCTCCCCTTACTCGCCAGCCAGAGTGGACAGACGGTACTGCTCGTACAGATCCGGGTCGCTCAGCGTGACTGCGTGAACGGCCTGGGCGTAGGTCAGGTCCTTGTTGTCGGCCTGCACCTTCTTGACAGCCTCGCTGAAGGCCCTCACACCGGTCATCTGGTCCTCGGTACTGATGACCTTGCGAGCAACGCCTCGCTCACCCAGTTCGACGACGCCCTTACCCTCGACGAACATCTGGAGGATCTCGGCGAACTTCTTGTGCGCGTCGGAACCCAGCGTGAGCATGAACGGCTCAGCCAGTTCCTTGGCAGCAGGCGAGAGGACGTTGTTGCCTTCGGTCAGGTTGCTGAGCGTACGCTGCACCTCGGCAAGGCGGTTCGCCGTTTCCAGCTCCAGCATCTTGTCGGACAGCTTCTTGAAGAGCGGGTGCTCCATAAGCTGCGCCTCGGACAGGGTCACCGCAGGTGCCCCACCCTCGCCGCCCTTCTTGTCGGACATCTGCGTCTCCTTTGCGTTGCCCTGTCCGGGCTCCTTCGTAGTGTCGTCGCCCTCAGTTGCCTCGTCCTTGGCGAGCATACTGACCGCGCCGAGGATCTGGTTGTGGTCAGCATTGGGATCCAGGCCCAGAAGACTAGCCATCTTGCCGAGAGCGTCATCGACACTTAGTGGCGCTACCGAACTGCTCTGCGGGTCAGTTCGCGTACCTGTACCATCATTGGGCGAAACAGGAGGTGCAGACGTAGCAAGAAGCTTCGCCATCTCCTCCGAGAGATTGACGGGCTGGATGTTCTTCAGGAACGGACGGTTAGTGAGTGCGCCACCGAACAGAACGTCATTGTGAGTCGTACCCTGGTTGTCCGTCCAGGAATCCGTGTACTCAGGCGAGAAGTAACGGTATTCCTTGTTCTTGATCTTGTCACGTGCCGCAGGTGTCCAGTCGACGTGGAGGTAGAGACCGTCGGGACGCGCCTCGGCCTGCTTGACCCAACCAGCGGCAATCTGCTCCTTGACCTTGTGGTCGTAGTCGATGTCGAGATCGGTACCACGAACCTTATTGTTGACGCTAGCGGCAAAAGCCTTCACACGCTCAGGCGTAACATTGATCTCACCGTAGGTGGGGTGCTGGTACTTACCAACAGGAAAGGCTTGAATCCAGCTCGACGAATTGTCATCGAACTGAATACCCGAGAGATCGTACAGGTAGCTAAAATGCCCAGTCACTTACCGTAGCCACCCCCACTCCCCTTCGGAGTTGCCTTCTTGGTCGACACGACAGGCTTCTTGCCCACGGGCATCGCTGCGCTGGGCTTCTGTGTACCGACAGCAGGCTTCTTGGCCGTGGCTGCGGTATTCTTCACAGGCGGCGTGACAACCGCCTTCTGACCGCCCCTAGCAGGTGTCTTGCCCTTGCTTACGGTGGTCTTCTTGGGAGCTGCCACGGCACGCCCCTTTCCCTTGTCTTAATGATAACACAGTGACCCAAGGGGACACAACTGATTCGTATATAAGGGTACTACTTACCACTCCTGTCAACCCCCGCGTTGCCCCGAGGCACAGATACCACAGGGCGAGGGTTTTGCCTCGGAAGCTGCGCGGGCGAGGGTTTGGGCGCGCTTGGAACGTTTGTGCCAGAGGCTCCTCGCTGCTGGCTCGCAGGAGCAGGACGCGTGCCTCCACTACCCTGAGGCGCTGTGGCCTGGCCCTCAACAGGTGCACCTTGCGGGTTGCCGATGTTGCGCGATGTCGCAGGATCGCGGGGCGGAAGGTCGAACTCGTCACGCATCTCGTCCTCGAGCTGGTCGTCAGGAGTGAGTACACCAGACCCGACGAGATTCCTGACAGCGAACGAGATGGTGCGCCAGGTGTCTTCTTCACCAATGCGGCGAGCCTTGAGCTCAGGGTAACCATTGGGCGTCCGAGGGAAGTTGTAATCGACCAACTGTCGAATGCAGTACGAATTGAATACGTCTTCGACACACTCAGCCAGGAACCGTGTCGACCTCATGAACATTGTGTGGTCATCATCCTTGCCTGAGCGACCACTCTCAACGTCAATGAAGTTTCCAAGCACGTTCATTTCGATCTGGTCGTCGTGGTAGTTCAACGACTCCAGTGCATTGACTGGCTGTCCCTCGAGCTTGGCGAAGACCAAGTCCCAGTTCGGCGGCAGAACAACGTGTGCACGCTCGTTGGTACGCAGATTACGTCCGAGGTTGTCTGCCAGGAGGCGATCGTTCGCACTAAACCCCGGAGGAAGCTTAATGATCGGGATACCGATACCATGACGCTCCTTCTGGATAGCGTCGATCTTCTCGAGCTGCTGCTTGTAGTACCAAGGCTTGTATGCAGAACGAAGGAGCGACAGACCAGTCATGTCGCCACCTTCCTTCTCGAACGTGAAGACAGCGAGCTTCTCGATCGGAATAAAGATAGTGCTCAGGATGCTGTAGTTGTACATCTGTACGCCTGCAGGACCACCCTTGTCGTCAAACTCCCAGTACAGCACATCGAGAGGGTGACGAGGAGCGAACTTCTGCCAGCACATCATTCCAGGGCGCTCAGGATGCTTGTTCGTCCAGACCTTCTCGAACATGTAGTACCCGAACTCCAGGCAAAGCAGCGCTTCCGTGAGCAACTGTGGCCAAGAGTTCGTCATGCCCTTGAACAGGTTCCAGGACACGAAGTCAGCGATCGCCTTGTCCTTCTTACTGTCCGAAGCAGGCTTAATGAACCAGCGTGCAGACAGGACAGGAGTCTTCATCAACCGTAGGGTCGACCGAACGGTTGAATCGGACCTACGCATCTTGTCGTAAGTGCGCAGACCCTGAGCCTCACGCAGGTCAGGATTGTATTCCTGCCTAAGGAAGCTCAGATACGTCGAAGGACTAGTGGTACCGATCTCATTCAGGTCAGGTCGCCCGAGAGTGTTCTGTGCTGACCTGTCAGCCATTAGAACAACTGACTGTCCATCAGGATCAGTAACAGTGTCAACGAACTCGTACCTCTCGAGCGCCTCGGCCCAGGTAAGCTGACTACCTTCGGTAGTGGTCATGGTGTGTACGTCCCAGCCCTAGAACCTGTACGCGACCACTTAGGAACGCCGACAGAAGCAGTTCCGAAGGTGGTACCAGTATGGACGAGCCGCACAATCGGGGCGGTGTCCGTAGCAAAGCTTGTAACAGTCCCCGGAAGCAGCTTGCCACCGGAAAAGATATTGACGTGGCTGTTGACCTTCAGCTTCCGGGTTGCCATTAGAGGCCCCTGTTGTGGTAGGCACCAGTCTGCTTGGTTGTGGTAGCTGCAGCAACACCGTGGATCAGCCGACCACCCTGCAACTCAGGCAGGAGCAGGGAAACGCTACTCGCGGCAGGTGCAGCAGTACCAACGGCGGGCGTGATGCTGCCATCATCGACGAACACGTTGCTCACCTGCTGCTTCATGAACAGCTGGGAACCCGTACGGCCGTAGAACCGGTAGGCAGTCGCACCAGAGGTCACAGGTGCCGTAACAGTTACAGTCGACGTCGATCCTGTGGTGACCTGGTTGGCTGTGGCGCTGGCCTGAGTCTCAACACCGTTCACGATTGCCGTGTTGCTGTACGTGTAGGTGCCTGCAGCAAGCGTTCCACCAGTAGTAGCAGTACCCAGGGTAGGCGCAGCAAGAGCAGTGCCTGCATTACCTAGCACAATGGCAGTCATGGAACGTCCATTGGCGAAGATGTACTTGACTACGTGCTGAAGGACAGTCTTTGCAGCCCTGAGTGGCATGTCCCCTCCTAGAACACTAGTTCGGATGCCACGAACATACCGTGGTCGAGTTCAGAGCTAGGAACTACTCGCATTCCCGCCAGCCTGTTAAGGTCACCAGGATCAGGATCACGATAAGGCGAAGGAAGCCCCATGACCTCATCCAGGTGGTGACTCGCGCCCAGAGTGAACAAGTGTACCAGACCATACCTGATAGCATCCATAGCATGGTCTTCGACCTTCTGGCCCATCTCAGGAACGTTCGAACCATTAACCGGTTCCTTGGACTTGTAGTTGTTAAACTCCCTGATTACATTCTTACAGGAGTGGTCAACATACAGTCCAGGCCGCTCAATCGGGCGCTCGTGTTCGTCGTACAGGCCTGTCTCGCGCATCCCCAAGGCCTTCTTGACGGTCATTACACCGTCGCGCCAGTTCTCCTTGGCCTTGGGATCCGCGTAACACCCGACCAACTTTTCGCTGACCGTAACACAGGCTTCAGGGTCGGCTGCGTCGCCAAAGGCCAGGTCTAGGCGATAGCCCTCAGGCTGTTCCCGTGCCTTCATCTCTTCCAAGGCCGAGTTCAGTGTGACAAAGGCCTTGTAGTACTCACGCCAGATGTACACAGTGTCATCAGGTGCGACCTGAAACTCGATCGCTGCCATAGGGTTCGTAAAGCCCCAGTCAAAGGCAATGTAGTTCGGCCATGCAGGGTTGAACGTATGCTTCTTGACGTGAACGGTCTCGCGCCACTCGCCATAGATCTTTCCGACGAAGGCCGAGAACTCTGCGCCGATTTCCTGTGCAAACCATTCAGGAATAGTCGAACGCTTCATCTCCTGGATCTCTTCGTCATCGTACCCGTCAGGGTAGATAACCGTGTTAGCCCAGGAAGGGAACTGCCACGACTCGTAGTTAGGCCGATCAGGGTCCTGGCCGTACTGCCACATCCTGTGCAGCCAGTTGTAGCCCTCAGGAGTAGTTGGAAACGTTGCGAACCCTCGATAGTCAGTCAGCGCAGGACGAATGTACTTCTTCCAAGTCGCTTCCTTTTGCTTGGCCGCCTCGGACATGATAACGCCATTGAGAGCGTCACCAACCAGAAGATCTGGATGCTCTGCCGATCGGACCTCTAGGCGTGACTGCCAGGGGAACTCAATGTACATGTCCCCTTGCTTCTTGTTGTACGCCTTCTTGATTCGCTTGTCCCTACCGAAGCCCTGACCAATCATCAGGTCATCCCAAATAACCCGGAACTCCTTCTCGCCCAGGTCATAAGTAGGCCCGACAATCCAGTAACGCGTCTTCGGAATAAACAGGTAAGGCTCAAGGTCACGCGCAGCCATTGTGGACTTACCGAAGCGACGACCACAACACGGGACTCGAAAGCGTGCCTTGGAATCATGGAACTTGCGCTGCTCAGGGTGGGGGTGATAGTTAATCGACTTGAAGTACTTCTCCTTGTCGACTGTAAGACTCATCAGTTCACCCCGCAAAGGTAACCGTAGCCAGATTCCGTACCGTATGCAGTGGGATCAATGCTGGCAGGTAGGCTGTTACCACTAGCATAGCCGCATCGACGGTTAGTCTGTCCAGGGCCACGGGTGACAAAGGTATGGGAGTCCACAGGGGAGTTGGGGAAGCAGAGTTGCGGGTTGCCACCAGCAAACCCTCGAATCAGTGCCAGGAGGTAGAAGTAGCTAGTGGAGATCGTAACAGCGCCGCCTGAGATGGCACCACCTCGCCACCCGATAGAAGTCCACAGGGTGTTGTCGTTAGCCGTGGAGCCCTTCTGTGCACCAGTGTCGTCGTAGATGCCGAGCTGGTTAGGCGTAGTAGTGTTGTCATAGGTGCCAGCAATACCACAGGCGGCCCAGAGGTTAGTAACCTGTCCTGAGCTTGGCGTTGGGAGGCGCATGTACCAGATTGTGTTATTACCACCTGGCTGCGTAAACTGATACGTCAGAGGGTCGCCCGTAATGGCAGTTAATCCATAACCTGCTGGCAGGTAAAGGTTTGGTCCGGATCCTCCACCTGCGACTGCTGCCCACTTCATGCCTGCGGTTTGCGTGCTGTCGGCAGTGAGCACCTGGTTATTTGAACCGACCCCTAGACGGCTCAGTACCCCGCTACCGGTAGCAGCAAGCAGGTCACCCTTTGTAGTTACTAGCGACGAGGGCACCTTGCCTGCAATTGAGGTACTCAAGGTGTTCAGGTCAGTCACTAGCTGGGTGATGTCCGATTCAGCGTGCGAGTGGCTCGCAGCGGCCTTGTTCGCCAATCCAGGTACCGTAGGCAAGTCCGCAGTACCAGCAAGGTCCCCTGCGAGCTTGATCTTACCCTTCGCCGTCGTGGTCGCATCAGGCGTACCTGCAGCTGCAAGGCTCTCCGCAAACTGCTTGGTCGCCGCGCCCAAAGGGACAGTGGGATCTCCGGACAGAATCAAGGCACCTGTCATGGTGCCACCGGTCTTCTGAAGGAACCCCGCAAGGTCAAAGCCCGGCGCTTGTGGCACTGCTACGTGGTCGAGCAGCTGCGAAAGTGTAGCACCAGTTCCAGCCAATGCAATAAGCACCGGCATGTAAAAGGTCTCGTTCCATTCCTTTGTACGTACCTGCACCTGATAAAACCAACTGGCCGGGCTCAGGCTGGTGTCGTCACTGGCCGGCAAGGAAACCGAAAAGGCCCCATCATTATTGGTCCCTACAGGCACAACCCACGTCGTAGGCGTTAGGACAACAGCGCCTGACTTGTGAATCTGCTGTGTCAGCCTAAACTCGATGAAGCCAGAGTCAAAGGAACCGTCCCCACGGTAGAGTACATCGTGTACTTGTACGTATGTAATCCCCGGCACTGTGGGCACGGTTCCCCTCCTCAGGACTTCAGCCGACCGGACCGCTCTGCGCAGGCACGTCGGTGTTGGGAGTCGGCGTCGGGTCGGCCCCAGGCTCGTCAGCCTTAGCCTGTGGCACCCAGCACGCATCGCACTTCAGCGTGACACTGATGCTATTCGCATCGCCGTGTCCGTGCCCTTCGACCACGTAGCGCAGCCCCCACTGATCCTGCGAATGCGCTGTCAATCCGGAAGTGGCCTCGAGGTTCCCGACAATCAGATCCCTGACAGCCTTCCCCAGGTCGCCGAAGTTGGTGTCGTCGTAGGCCTTCAGCTGCTCGATGACCTCGCTCTTGGTACCAAGAGCCTTGAAACCAAACGTCATAGTGTCCTCCATCGCGGGCGAACCCTCTGGGCACAGATTCCACAGGCCTTTGTTGTACTTCTAGGCGTTGTTGTTCACGATGCCCTTGACGAACTCAGCCAGGGCATCCTTCTGATCGTCGCCCTTCAGGCCTGCACTCTTCACAGGACCGAGGACACGGTCGGTGATGTACGTAGCTGCACGGTACTGAAGCTGCTCACTCGCACTATTGAAGGCAAGGTGGGTGATCTTCAGCGCCGCTCGTGCTGCGTTCTGACTGAAGATCTCGTTCGCCAGCTCGGCATCGGATGCGCCTGTGAGGTCCTGCTCCATCCTCAGTCCATCAAGCGCCTCAGGATCGTAGGCCATTTGGACGCCTCCCTAGGCTTTCAGGACAAAGCTCCTTCCTATATGATAGCTTATTACCCGTAATGTACGCAACTTATTGGTAAATACGTGGAAAATCTGCAGTTTCTGGCGACTTTTCTCGTGTATATTATATGGTCAAATCTGCCGACGAAGGTACGGTATGACCTGGTAACACATGCGAAAATGCTCCTACTCTATCTGAGACCCACGAGATATCAGGGTATAACATTGAATGTCCCTCAACCTCTACGTAGGACCCAGGGGCATTGACTTGGACCAAGATCATCTAGTATAATATAGTTACAAGCAAAACAAAATAGCAAACAAAAAATAGGACAGGTCAAAAAACAATACTATCAGTCTGGAAAGGAACGGTCATGTCCTATCAGGACCTGAACGGTACGGTAAGGAACGATTTTCGGTTCATGAAGGACGGTGCATATACTGACCGTGCTGCTTCACCGTTCAAGTTCGGACGGTCCAAGACGGTCCAGACCGTCCGGTCCGGTAAGGTGTGTATCGGTTGTGGTATGGTACGGTCCGTTACTAATAAGTGTGAATGTAATAGCTAGTACGGTACGGTAAGGACGGTCCTAGACCGTCATATATAGGTACGGTAATAACCCCTACCTATATATGACCATCTAGTACACACGGTCAAAAAAGATCATGAATAATAGCGCCAAATAGCGCGTATGTAACTGCAAGATCCCGCTATATACTAATATCAACAGCAAAACCAAAACAAGAAAAAGGGGTAAGAAAAATGTCGAACACCACGTACTCCCCGTACCAGGCCACGAAGGTCGTCAACGGGTGGATCGCGGACCTGGGTGTGGAGAAGGAACTGCCCCCGCAGATGCTGTACACCTACGTCGGGAAGGGTTACATCAAGTCCTTCGTGGGCGAGGACGGGAAGAAGAAGGTCACGAACGAGGACCTGAAGAACTGGTTCGACAACAAGTACGCTCCGAAGAACCTGTTCAAGAAGGACGAGACCGTGACCGAGACGGTCGTGGACGAGAACCAGATGACCATCGACGAGATCGAGGCCTGATCTGGTAAGGTGGGTAGGGTACGATCGAAAGATCGTACCCACTCCTTCCATACCAGAAGGGTCTAGAACATGAAGAAGATCCTGATCATCGTCACGATGATCATCGCACCTCTTGTTGTTCACTACGGGGACGTCACAACTCAGAACGAGGGGTGGACGATCGTCGGGGTGGGCGGGTACGAAACGCGGGGTACGGTCGGTTGGTTCGTATGTGACGGTCAGTGCTGAGAAGGGTACGGTAATGGAATTCGTCTTCACGTGTCGCAAGCACGGTACGGAACTTCACGGTCAGCCGTTGATCGGTCAGGACGCGAACGGGATGTGGGTGCTCGAGCAGTCCGAGATGTGGTGTGACGAAGGTAACGCGGATGCGTCCGACGTCGAGAACTACTGCTTCACGGAGTGGAAGGTCACGGTCACTTTCTGATAGGTGGGTGCGATAGGGTTGGGGGCCCTATCGTGCCTTCCCGACAGAAAGGGAAATGAAATGAAGGGTACGATCACGGGTGTGCTGCCCGACCCTTCGGCGCCGGCCCCTTCGGGGCCCGTGAAGGCGTCGTGGTGGAAGCACAAGCACACCTTCACCCGCCGTACGCTGGTCGGCCTCTCGTTGGGGGCGGCCATCCTCGGTGGTGTCCTCGAGAAGGCGGCCATGGACAGTCAGGTCGTTGACTTGCAGGCGCAGATGTCGGCGATGCAGGGAGCAGACACCACAGGGGCGTCATCAAATGGGGATGTGACCATCTCTCACAAGACGCCGACCGTCCAGCACCCGAAGGCATTGAGTCCTTCGCAGCATCGGTACCAGTGCACGAAGGTCGGCTGACCTGAACTAGGAAGGGACGGTGCGGTTCAGCTCCGCAGCAATGGCGTTGTGCCGCTCCGTCTTTTCCTGTTCGGAAAGTGTAGGGGCTGTCTCCTTGACTAGTTCCTCCGTTGTCTTGTACTCCGGGTCAGCCCAGGGTGCCTCTCCGGCCTCAATCATGAGGGGCAACCAGTAGTCCCGGAACTCTACAATGGTAAGCGAACGGTTCTCCATGCGGTCGACCTTACCGCGCTGTGACTGGTACGCTTTGTAACAGGGCTTGCAGTAAGGCTTGTGGTACCTTCCAGTCTTGGCAAAGTAGCTGTAGGGCCGGCTACGGTTACAGATGTTACACGTTTTCTGACCCGGAATATGTGGTATGACTTTCCCGTCAACGATGTCGAAGCTCATACTATTTATTATATAGAGGACCCTCTAGGGTAAACAAGGGTCAGATTTGGTTTCGTTTGGGTTTGATCAAGCTCTTAATAAAGAAACTCTATACCGATTGACTACAAAGTAACTATAACTATTATATATTAACCTAATTTTTATAGTATAGAAGATTCTGTTGGTTTTGGTTTTGGTTTTGGTTGGGGGACGAACGCTATAGACACCTCATTCTTTTTCTCCTATAGGGGACTTCAGTGAATCGTCACGAGTATCCTCTAGAGAAACCGCATGAATCTTCACAGGATCAAACTCTGATATACTGACCGAACTTGATGTTGAAAAGTAGAATAACCGGATTCTCAGTCTGTTTTCCAGGGGAATCTTCCCGCAAGTCCTCTATGAGGAACCATCACGACCAGTATAATATGACCTAACGCAGCCTCAGATAGACTCCGACACGCATCATTTGGCGTAGTTAGGCAACCCTCTAAAAGATCTTGAGGAAAAACCAAACAAAACCAACACCGACCTAGGATATAAGGAAAAGCGTGTCCGAGGGGCTCAAAGGCTTTTGAATTTGGGGCTTGATTTACACGTTGCTCCCGCTCTATAATAGAATTAGCATGCAAAACAAAAGCCTCACTGGAGAGGTCGAAACCATGCAGGACAGTGACAGAGGTAGGCCGGGAAGGGACATCGAGGCCTACACCTACGCGACCAAGTCCGAATACCACCTGGACCACGAGGGCATCGAGGTAGACCTCGGACAAACAGGCATCAGGACTGTGGTGATCTTTACCTTCATCGTCAACGCTGCCAATGTCAGGGTGGCGCGTAAGAACAATGACTACGACGCGTACACGTGGATCAGAGAGCACACGGTGAACAATGTCGGATAGCCAGAAGATCATAGCCTGGACCAGAGACACGCACCCGGCGCGACGTTGGTCATGCACGTGTGGAGCCCGACAGTGGGAGCCGTGCAAGACCAAGAAGGGCGAACCGGTGAGCGCAAGGTTCATAGTGCACATGCCGCGGATGAAGAAGTACCTGCAGAGCCAACGGTACTGACATGGAGCTCACTGACGATGAGCTCCAGGTCCTGGAGGTAGCACTAATGTGTTACCGAGAGCAGCTGGCCCAAGATGCAGAACGTGAGCCCTACGATGCAGACATGAAGGACACGTTGTACCGTTGGGCCTTTGTGGCGCAGGACGTGATGTTGAAACTGAACATTGACCCTGCAGAGACGGAATACAAACTGCCTGACTGAACGGATTGCGTGACACAGAGTAGGGCCTCTGTGTCGCGTTGTCCATTCGGACGGAAGGGAAAACGATGCCGAAGAAGGAATCGGGCCGCAAGGTGCCGATGAACAAGGCGCAGCGCAAGGCCATGAAGCGCACTACTACAGGGTTCAACGGTACCGAGGGCAGTGGCTACAACGGCCTCTGGCACCTGATCTTTGGTGCCCGGAAGAATAAGGGCGGCAAGTGACACTACAGGAGCTCTGGGGTCTGGAATTCCAGGCAACAATGAAGGCCCTCCTGATGGGCTGGGACTTCATTACCACTGCCCCTGTGGAATTGGTGATCATGGGGACCATCGCAGTGGTAGTGCTGGTGTGGACGTTACTCTTCTGGGAGAAGGCCGAGTGACGTTTCAACAAGGCTGGGACTGGTTGGCTATGCAACTAAACAAGATTGCATGGCTGATCGGTCTCTACCCCATCTGGGGCGTAGTTGCACTAATCGTATTCGTAATCATTCTGAGGAGAAAGCGTTGACCGAGTCGAAGTACCCCGGCTGCACGAAAGTTGCAGCTGAGATCGTCAAGATCGGACTGGCACTGACTGTGGGGCTGGTCATCCTGTGCTGGCCGGCGAGGAGGAAGAGTGCCCGACGCTGACTACGAGGAGTTCGGCGACACGTTCGCCTGGAAGGACGACAACGGCTACGTGCCCGGACCTGGTAGGCACTGTTCGAACCAGATCGTGAGTGCTATCGCCTGGATCTGGGTTACAGTGGCTGTGGTGGTGGGAGCATGAGCGGACCGCAGAAGGACTTCGGACGCGGTGACGATCGCTTCCAGAGGATCGACAGCTACAACAGTGAGCCCAAGGTCGAGAAGGCCTGCCTGGCCTTGCTGGTGTTGCCGGTGGCTCTAGTGGCCGCTGCGGCAATAATCGTGATTCCGTTTTTCCGTCGCTGATTCAGGTTCGTCGGGACCGGAAGGTCTCGGCGTTCCCGAACCAACGAAGGATTTGATTGCGCCTTGAAGAACCTCGTGAGGTCGCGATATAATTGAATTGAAGGGAGATCAAAATGGACAATCTTGACAAGGCCACAACGTACGGGGACTTCCGCAACGACGTGCAGGCCGAACAGGATCTCAGCGACATCGGGCAGTACAAGATCGTAGCCTGGAACGGCAAGGAGCGAGTTCCCCTCGTTCTCGACGGAATCGACCACGAGAAGAAGGTCATCGTCCTCACCACCGAGCCGCTGACACCCTACAGCGACGTGAGTCCCGACTACAACAGCTCGGCACGTTCGCAGAGAGCAGAACTGCTGCGTAGGTACAACGTGGACGAGCGCACGCACATCGAGTCGCTCCACGATTCGGTGGAGTACATGAACGACGTGCTCGCGCGTGGTCCACTGGACGACTACCGGTGGTGCTACTGATGCAGATCATGATCTGGTGCCGGGAGCACATGATGCCGGTCGAAGGTGATCTTCGTACCGTGCAGGTCAAAGGCACGGACAACAGCTACGCCCTGGACACTAGCGAGATGTGGTGCCAGACGTGGAGTGGCAAGGAGCCCAACAAGCTCGACACGTGCCACGAGGCCTGGCAGACCGTCACCACCATCGACTCGCACTGAGAGGGAACAGGATGGCAAGGATCAGCATCACCTTCGAAACGCAGTACACCTGCGACGAGTTGCGTGAGCTCGTGCGCGCCACGGACATGCGTAACAACCAGGCCGAGGCGATCGACCCCGCCAAGGTCGGTGTGATCGACATCGTGCACCTGTTCACGCAGGGCGAGTGCGACTTCGAGGTCGCCGACGAGCGCATGACCGACTGATCGGATTTGGTCGGCCTCGTGGGGGCGAGGTTGGCCATGTCCACTCAGAAGGGAATGGGCAATGGGGGTCTGGATCGATCCAGAGGATGTCGCATACGACGCCTACTGGGAGGAAGTAGAGGGAGACAATGCCCCAGGAAACGTGGGTGACCGCGGCAACGATCGAGAACGAGTGGCCGGAGTTTCCGTTCAGACCGAGCAGGATCTCCGAGTGGTACCTGGACGGGACACTCAAGACGCGCAGGGCGAAGGAGACCGATGACGGCTCGAGGACTCGGTACGAGTACCCGCTGTCGGAAATCCAGGAAGCGGTGAGGACTTCAATGGGAGAGCACACCGAGGCCATCAAGGCGCAGGAGCGGTTCTGGGGCAGGCCGAACCGCGAGCTTGCCAAGGAACTGGCCAACCTGCAGAAGCAGCAGGAGCGTGTCGCACAGCTCATGAAGCAGCTGCAACGGTTCCCGGAGGAGTTCCCGATCGGGACCGCGCTCAAGTTCAAGCACACGTTCATGAAGTACGGAACCATTCCGGTGAACGGCGTGGCGTACGACTACGTCGCACTGAGGGCAAACAACGGCTTCTGGTACCTCACGTGCAGCGGGTCCAAGACGATGACTTGGGAACAGCTGGTCGACTTCATCGGCGACGAGCCCGTCACGATCCTGATCGAGGGAGAGACGGTCTGATGGGTGCGACGATGATCGTGACGCGCCTCAAGATCACGAAGGCACAACGACAGCGAGCACGTCACGCACGAATGTGGCAGCTCATGTCGGTCGACGCACGCGCTAACCATTTCGTACAGGACTGTGGAATCTGTGACCAGATCTACGGACCTTTGCGCGGTGTCAATCGTAGGGGCGTGATCCACATCGGCGGCGTCGAAGTGCATTAGCAGGTCGAAACGCCGAGAGGCGTCGGTCAGTGATGCTGGCCCTGATGAGACCAAGGAGGTGTAACATGCAGAACGGTGAAGAGGTTGAGGTACGTAGCGTGCCCTGGAAGGGAGTGCACGCAATCTACGTGCGTAAGGCATTCATGGGCCACATCGTTGAGGTAGGGGACCTGATCAGTGGGGGCACACCTCGGCGTGTGCGAGTGGGAAAGGTTGTGAAGTGGCAACAAAGCTCGAGTCGGGAAAGATCCTGACTGGCGAGACTCGTGAGATCTGGAAGTCCGCACTCAAGAAGCGGTACGAGGACGGTGCTTCCATTCGTGAGCTGCAGGAGTGGAGCGGTCGCAGCTACGGTGGTGTACACGACCTGCTTCGGGAGGCAGGCGTGAAGCTCCGTGCGCGAGGCGGTCACGCGGGTCGCAACAAGGGTGGCTCGCCGACGCACAAGAGCAGGAAGAGGACTGCGAAGTGAGCGACAAGAAGACCTTCCTGACGCTCAAGGTCGGCGTCAAGCTTCGGTTCGAAGTTAAGGACTACTCCTACCCGAAGACCGACGCGTTCTTCACCGATGGCGAACTCGACATGGACAAGGTCATCGCCTTCGAGATCGAAGAGGCCAAGGACGATCCGGAGACGTTCCTGATGAATGCTGACTGGGACGGCGAGTTCACATCGGAGGTGGAATGCGAGTGAAGATGACGGAGCGTGAAGAGGGCTACGAGATCGACAACACTAGGGGAGCAAACAACTTCCCCTGGGCCGTTCTTGTCGCCTTGGGAATCCTTCTCCTTCTGTGGAGGTTCTTCCTGTGAACAAGACCATGCTGATGACACATCTGGGCGGTCCTGTCGCTGATGGTACAAAGGACACTTCTCCCAAGCCGATGCGTAACCGCTACGAGATGCGTCGTGTCGGACAGTACATGGGCACAACGCGTAAGCGTGACCTTCGCGTCCAGTGGGGCCACCCCTTGGGAGCGGAGGCGCGAGTGACCTTCGGTCCTCGGAGCTCCAACCCGAGGACGCGGAAGGTCGCCAAGCGCCGAGAGCGTCACTACGCCAAGCACGGCATGGTGTTCGTGAAGGGCGAGAACCGTGATAGCTGAGCAGGTGAAGTGGGCAGGCTTCTGGAGTCTGGTACTCGTTGCGTGCCTGCTTACGCTAGACACGATCCTCGGCAGCCTTCTCGGTTGGATCAACACACTGACAAGTCGGCAGCAACTGGACTACAAGATCTGGCTTTCCTGTCTCGCAGTCACGGCCGCTGCGGATGTCGCGGTTGTCCTGGTTGCTCGCGTGATGTGAAGTGATCTCACGGGGTGATATCTTCTTCAAGAAAATTATATATTGCCCCGTGAGATCCTGCTGGTGTCTCATGTAAAATAGAAATCAGAGCGAGATCAACAGTGTAACTAACGCCCAGAGGAAGAGGATAGGATGTCCGACCACCACAAGCACGGTCACACCGCGGAGCTCGAGCCGGAGGTCGAGGACCTCGACGTCGACACCGACGAGGAGCTGGAGGACGTCGAGATCACCGACGACGAGGCCAGCGACAAGCCGGCGAAGGCCGAGAAGGCGCCCGCGGCGCCGAAGCGCGGCGACCTGCCCGAGGGATGGGTGACGCCGGTCGCCTTCGCGAAGCACATGACCGAGAACCAGCTGCACTACGACAAGGACGGCAACGTCGCGGAGCTGAAGCCGCAGGTCGTGTACAGCTACATCAAGAACGCACCCGCGGCGAACCCGTTCCCGCACTCCGAGAGCGGCAAGCTCCTCGAGATCGAGGACACCAACGGCGTCAAGCGCGGTGCCTTCCCGCTGGCCGACGGCATCGAGTGGTGGGAGAACCGTCGGAAGCGTGCGCAGGAGCGCAAGGAGAACGCCGCGGCCAAGGCCGCGAAGAAGGCCACTCCGGCGAACAAGCCCGTCGCGGGCCCGCCGGGCGAGGACGAGGATCTGGAAGAGGCCGTCGAGGCCGAGTGAGACGTCGCCGGCGGGAAGTGACTCGGACGCACCTTCCCGCCGGCTGACCAAGCCCTCGTAGCTCAATGGTAGAGCACCCTTTGAATAGTCTGGTGGCGACCCGATCGGGGAAGCAAAGGGCGACGGAGGTTCGATTCCTCCCGAGGGCACTGGTGATGGAAACGCATTAACCCTCGGACGTCTCGTAGCGGACGAAACCAGTGGATTATCACGCCCATCACCTCCAACTGACCCGGAAGAGTCTCGAGTAATTCCCTTCCTCGAGAACCCCGAGCCGGGTCTGTGGAGCGTTACCCGATTTTAGGTCGGCAGCCTCAGCTGAGCCGTTGTCATCGGCAAAGCGGTCCGCGACACCTCGAGTGCCCCCCGAGCGGACGGTTCGAGTCAGGCTAACGCACTGGAGCTCTACAACGGTTTCCAACTATGTTTTCGTGCGCGAACTCGATCACATAGGGTGGTCAGGTCGTAGAGCTCCTTCAACTCTCGGTTACCGGGAGATAATGGGGATAGGGAAGGCCCACAATGCTTGCGGCGTCTGGCATCGGCGTGGCGGAGCGTTGTGGGCCTTCTTTTTGCCTCGTGATTTCCCATTAGGGTTTCCTATATAATAGAATGAGAGGAGGTTTTCCATATGACTGATGCTATCATGCCGCAGATCTACAACCACTGCGTCACTGTCTACGAGGCAATGAAGGCCACCGCCGAGGTTATTACGGATCAGGGCACACCTCGCCGCGTCTGGCGAGGCTTCCTGACCAAGCTCATCAACGAAGACTGTGGTCTCGCTGTCCCCTACTACTCCGCTGTTCGCAACAACCTCGTTCGTATGGGTTGCATCGAACAGATCAACCGAGGTGGCGGTACGCACCCCTCGATGTGGGAGCTGATCAAGAACCCCACAGAGCAGCTGTTCCTTGAGAAGGGTAAGGTTCGTACTAACAGCAAGACGGCCGTCATGGAAGGTCAGATTAGCGATCTGACCGCACGGCTCGAGCGCGTCGAGAACATGCTCAAGAATGTCGGCGACCTCTCTGCCTAGGAGGAGCAATGAAGAGCAGCTTCTGCAACACCGGAACCTGTGTCGAGGTCGCAATCGATCCGTTGGATGATGATCTCATCACCGTCACAGACCCCGACGGCAACGAGGCTTGCTTCCACAGGGACGAGTGGGAAGCTTTCGTGAAGGGCGTCAAGAACAACGAGTTCGACATCGAGAAGCTCGAGGCGGCAGCTAATGGCTGAGTCAACGCTCGAGGAACGCAAGCGCTGCCCCAAGTGCGGCGAGCCTGGTGAACTGGAGGGCACTCGACCCTCGCAGGACGTCACCAAGAAGGTGATCACCATGTTGTGTCGTAACAGCCGGTGTGACTGGCTAGACACTGGATGGTTGATCACCGTCATGCTCGACGGAAGCCTCCCCGCCGAGGACGCGCCGGAGATCCTTCGGGCCAAGCCGAAGGCGTACCCGACTCTGGAACGGGGGGTCTTCGGTGATCAGCGCGAACAGGAGATCAAGGACTTCTACGCACAGTTCAACAAGCGTTAAGTCTAAGAGAGTCTACGAGTGTGACCCCTAGCCTTAAGGTCTTTGTATTGAGGCTAGGGGAAACGCTTGTTAGACCTAGCTTAGACTTTGTCTATTTGCTAGTCTATGAGTATCGAAAGCAGAGAGCTCTTAGATTGGGCCTAGAAGTGTACTTTGCGGTCGCTATATAATAGAAATAGGAGGTGAAAGATGGAAACCAAACTGGAGTACATGAAGCGCGTTCTTAAGGAACTCGAAGAGGAACTGACAGCGGTAACGACGAAGGCTTTGCACATCGCTGACGAACTGAACTTGCCAGATCACGACGATGATCCAGGAGCCTTTGAGGTAATCCTCAAGCTGCGTCACGAGGTTCGAATTGGCGAGGAGTACACGAAGCCGTTCGCACCACGTGCCGAGAGGACTAACGGCAGGATGAAGACCTGTTCGGAGTGCGGCAAGGTGAGCGGCGACGGCAGCAACAAGCACTACGCTACCTGCGGAGGCAGGCCTGAGCCGATATGAACATCGACGAGATGATCGCAGCCATGGAAGCCGATGAGCGACAGGACCAGCTCGCGGAGCAGACAACTGCCTCGATCAACGACTACGCTCGTGCACGAGGCTTCAGACCTCAACTCGTTCACTACCACATCAGGCAGAACCACATCAGGAAGATAAGGTGTGCCTGTGGACGAAGTGTCATCGTCATCGCAGAAGCCGACGCCGTCATGGTTAGAGGGAGGTCGGAAGCAGTACCGAAGGAGGAAAAAGTTCCAGGGAGCGACGTGGACTCCTCTGAGTCAGAGTGCTGATCCGCAGGACGGTAAGTACTGCAGAGCGTGTCACAAGTGGCATGGCTATAGCACTCTTGGCATGAAGCACGAGAAGCGCGGTGAGACCTGGGTATCACTCTGGGTCTGCAAGACAACAGGTAATGTAGTCGGCGAGCTTTGGTTAGGTGACAGTGGACGACAAGGTAGCAGAGGCGATTCAGAAGGATGTAGAACTTCTGAAGGCAGAGCAGGACAAGTGGACGACTCTCCCAACGGCAATGGAGGTTCCACCTGTACTAGTGATACTGGGTCAGATGGCACGTGATGCGGCGGTAGAGGAAGTCACAAAGCTAATAGACGCGGAACAGTTCGAAAGAGCACATGTCGAACATGCCAACTACTTCATAACTGCATTGGCCTTCGGCATGCACCTCGGTCAGCTCGGCTACACGTACAAGTCATTCACGCCCTTTCCGGGGATGACACTATCGGACGAAGACATTCGGAGGCTACTGAATGGTAACGCTGAGTGAGCAGCTCGAACCTGGCTACGAGCTCTTTCCTTATCAGAAAGTAGCGCTGGATAAGTTCGCTGCTGTCGACCATGTGCTGTGTGGCGACGACATGGGTCTCGGTAAGACACTGGAAGCAATCGCCACCGATCGCGAATGGCGTCTTCAGAAGGGTACGACACGTTCGAAGACGCTGATCATTGCGCCTCTGACTGTACTGGGTAGCTGGGAGGAGCACTACGCATGGGCCTTGCCCGGCCTGAAGGTGTACTGCATCAACCCGAAGAACCGACCTGCCTTTGCGGAAGCCTTGAAGCAGGACTACCAGATCTACCTCATTCACTGGGATGCACTTCGTCTGCTTCAGAATGAGCTGGCACGCACTGAATGGTTCACGGTCATCGCCGACGAATGCCACAGGGCCAAGAGTCGCAAGTCGCAGATGACACGTGCACTCAAGATGATGCGCCCGCAGAACAAATTCGCTGCCTCAGGTACCCCCGCCGATTCCAAGCCCTACGACCTGTGGAGTATTTTACACTGGCTCCAGCCCAGGAAGTACACTTCGTACTGGCGATTCTACAAGGAACATACGCTGTACGACGTCGACCCTCGTGGCTACCACAAGATCACAGGCGTCAAGAATACTGCTCGGCTACTCCGGGAGATCGAACCCTTCTACCTTCGTAGGCGCAAGGAAGATGTTCTCACGGACCTCCCTGACAAGTACTATAACACTATGTGGGTCGACCTCACACCTGCGCAGCGCAGAGCTTACGACCAGATGCGTAAGTCCCAACTGACCTGGGTGAACAGTAACTCAGGTGAGGAAGTTCCTCTAGCTGCACCTGAAGTTATTTCCAGACTGATCAGGCTGCAACAGTTTGCGGTAGGTTCTATCGAGCATGAGAGCTACCGGAAGAAGGAACTGAACAAGAGGTGGGATCCGAATCTTGATACTGAACTCTACGACCCTCAGCGCGCCTTCGATCCGAAGCACAACTGGAAGTGGCGCGTTGTCAACGCAGTTCGGTACAACATCGTCGATCCCTCCGTGAAGATCAGTGCAGTGATGGACCTTCTCGAAGATAGCGACGAGCCTGTGGTCGTCTTCTCACAGTTCAAGTCCGCCATTAACCTGCTTGCTAAGCACATGGCGAAGGAGAAGATGCCACATGGGATCATTACTGGTGACGTTCCCGAAAGAGCTCGTAGAAATCAGATCATCAACTTCCAGGCAGGACGACTCAAGTGCATGGCTGGAACGATCGCTGCGGGTGGTGTAGGCATTACACTCACTAGGGCCTCGCATGTTGTGTTCATCGATAGGTCCTGGAAGCAGGCAATCAACAGGCAAGCCGAGGACAGACTCCACAGGGTCGGGCAGAAGAACGCCGTTCAGGTGACGGATCTTATGGCTCGAAATACCGTAGACCTTGGTAGGCACCAGAAGCTCCAGGAGGAGTGGGGTTGGCTACAGCAAATCCTGGGCGACAGCGTTATGGACTACCAGAGCGCGGACTTCACCAAGGAAGAGGGTTGGATGTAATGGGTTACGCCGAACAGCGTGAGCTCAACGAATCGTTGTTGACGAACATCTACATCGGCGTGAGTGCCGTGATCAACGACCCTGTAGCGAACATGGAGAGAACGACAGAATACTACGCCAAGGCGTTTGAGTTCTGGACAGTATTGCTGAAGCTGTCGGTAGCTAACCCTTCGCATGCACTGCAAAATCTGAGTGACCGGGACAAGGAGAAGTTCAAGTCCATTAAGCACAAGCTGCTCCTGCTTCAGAACACTTACGGTCCCAAAAGTGAGTCTTGATGACCCACTAGGTGCTCATATATAATAAAAATATGAAAACATCAAAGGATAGGCAGGTCGGGTCTGGTCACCTGCGCAAGACGGCTACGCCTGCGAACAACGGACCGCGTATCAGGAAGTACTTCATCTTCAACGATAAGATCGTCAACAAGGACGAGTGCATCGTACAGGGTCGTAGTTCCATTCAGAAAGGCGACTACGATCAGGTCGAGGTTCACATGCACGGCCTGAGCGACACCTGCCCTGGCATGGAACTGAAGAAGCACGACACCAAGTGTTTCCGCTTCGGAAAGGGAGTTCAGTAGTGCCTAAGGTTCGTATCCTGGCGCAGATCACGATCGACACCGACGAGGTGGGAATCGACGTCAATAGCGTAGTTGACGATCCTGCCGAGGAGGACGTTGAGGACGCCGTCTACGCCTACTTCTCGCAGCACGCCGACGAGCTTGCTGACCTAATCAAGCAGCAGTGTGACGAGGAGAAGAACTACCAGGACACCGTCGAGGTCGAGTTCGAGGAGTGGGAATGATCGCACTGGCAATCACCCTTATCACCTTCATCATCGGCAGCGTCTGCTACATGGAGTGGGACAACCGCAAGCACTGGGAGGACGGCCGTAAGCTCTCGAAGAGGGAGCTGGCCACGCGGACGTTTGTTTACAACAACCCGTTCCTCGAGAGCATGATGGCGGAAGCGGGTCTCCTGTAATGGCTAGGTACGTGCTGGTCAAGTTCGAGAAGGACGAAGAGGCTGACGAGTTCCAGGAAGGCGTAGAGAAGGGCAACTGGGACACGATTGCGCCTGACGAGATCATCTACTACACCGAGAGCCTGACCGAGATGTGGCGTGAGATGGTGAAGAAGTATGGCTAGATACGTCCTTGTTGCCTTCGACGACAACGAGCAGGCCGACAAGTTCGTCGAGGCTTGTCAGGAAACGGGTGTCGTAGGTGCCGACGCATACGAGATGGGCACTCTGACGCACTTCGCTCCTGAGGTTCGTGCGGTCTACCAGATGCCGACGAAGTTCTGCGACTGCACTGTAGGTAAGGGAGGCCGTGGATTCACTCGCGGTAAGAAGTACGGCTGGTGGGTTCACAGTACCTGTGGTAAGCCGACGCGAGCTTGGGCTCGAGGCGAACACTGGTTCCGGGCACTCGGGCGGAACCTTCTGGAAAGGACTCCACAGGCACCTGAGTATCGGGGTGACGGCGATTTTAGTTTAGTGAGGCAGCAATGACACCTATGGACTGGATCATCGTCGGCACTGCCGTCTTCGTCCTCGTAGGCCTAGGATTCCTTTACTGGGCGGAGACGCGGTGAAGACACTTGGGCACCTCTTTATGATCGTGGTCTATGAATTCGTACTTCTGTGCAAGACCTTCTCTGCCGCGATCAGTGAGAAGTATGAGGAGCTGAAGGCAGAAGTGCACAGTGAGTAAGCACGATGACGCCATCGCTATCTGGTTCGAAGAGCGTGGCGGACAAGCCTTTGCAGATACTGAAGAGGACCTCAAGTTTTGGGTAGACTTTCACACAAGTAGAGGCCGTAAGGTCTGGGTATTCAGGAAGGCGGAAGTATGGGATTCTTCAGACAAGCCACCATGCAGTACGGACCCCAAGCCAGATACGAGGATCCTTCCCTGAGGAAGCACAACGGTCCTGCTACTCCTGGCACCATGCACATCAGCTACCAGAACGGCTCCCTGAAGGAGCAGGAGGACCGATTCCACTGCAGGGATCACGACATCACCGTCGACCAGACTGGTGCACTGCAGTACATTCAGATCTTGCACGATGACATGTCCGTCCAGATCATTCGTTCTCCTTACCTGAACATTCACTTCTTCCCCGACTAGGAGTCCTGTGGACCTCAAGCTCCCGCTCAATGACATCTTCGGTCCAACGATCCAGGGCGAAGGTCCGTACATGGGCCGAGTTGTGAACTTCATCCGCCTGGGACTCTGCAATCTGCACTGCCTCCAGTGTGACACGAAGCAGACATGGGACAAGTCGCAGTACGACCTGGCCAAGGAGAACCCTGCCACCGAAGCCGGCGAGATCCTGGAGCGTGTCGAAGCTCTGGAAGGGTTTCAGAACGTTGTAGTCATCTCCGGCGGTGAGCCGCTGATGCATCAGGATAGGGCAGGCTTTCGGCATCTCCTCAGAGGCCTTCTCAAGCTGAATTACTACGTTCACATCGAGACCAACGGAACGCGCCTAGTACGACCTGAGATTGCCGATCTCATTACACACTTCTCCGTTTCGCCGAAGATCACCTCCGCACTCGTGTCGTCCGCCGACGAGACGTCGAAGCGCATCAAGATGCCCGTGCTACGGCAGTTTGCAAACTATGCCTTGCTGGACAAGGCGTGCTTCAAGATCGTCTGCGCGATGCCTGAGGATGTCGAAGAGGCAAACAGCCTCCGTAAGGAACTGAGACTCTTCGAAGAGAAGTTCTGGATCATGCCCGCAGGAGTGACTCCAGAGGAGACCGACGCCAGCACGGCACGGATCCTTCCCACCGTTCTGAAGTTGGGCATGAACTTCTCTCCGCGCCTGCATATCTTGACCGGGGTTAAGTGACATAAAAGTCACCGTTGATTTCCCCTGATGAGACCCTATATAATAGATATGTAAGTAAGTCAGTGAACCAAGTGAAAGGTTCGAGCGAAATGCTCCTGACTGTTCAGGACTACATCGACGCGAAGCTGGTGCACTCGTTGCACACCAGTGAGTCGAAGTCCTTCCGCGGATGTCGACGCAGGTGGAACTGGATCTTTCGTGAGTTCTGGTACCCTCGTACGACGGCCAAGCCGCTCGAGTTCGGTACTGCCTACCACGTAGCCATGGAGAAGTTCTACTCTCCGGAGCTTTGGGACAAGCCCCGAGACGTAGTTACGGAACTAGCTATCCAAGCCTTCCGCAGTAAGTGCCAACACCAGCTTGACGAGTACTGCGACAAGAACAACATCACCCTGCGAGATGTCGACTCGGAGATCAAACAGGACTACGAAGAGCGTATGGCTCTGGGCGAGGGTATGATTCGATACCACGCTGAAGAGGTCTCACCCGAACTTGACAAGGATCTGATTCCTCGCAAGGTCGAAATCGCCTTCGAAGTTCCGGTCACCAACCCTGATACTGGTGAACAGCTCTGGTGCGTGTGCGACACTTGCTGGGCTCGCTACACTGCGTACATGCGTACGATACATTCGGATCTCGACAGCATCGTCGGCAAGTTGTTCAACTGCAGCTGTCGTAGCTGGGAAGAGCATCTCGGGTACTGGAAGGGCCTGCCTGTCACCTACGGTGGTCGCATCGACGCTATCTTCGAAGGCGTCGATGGTCGCTACTGGGTTGTGGACTGGAAGACCGCAGCACAACTCGCCGGTGATCGTGACGAGTTCCTGCTCATCGACGACCAGGTCACCCGCTACTGTTGGGCCCTGTGGAGTATTGGAATTCGCATCGCCGGCTTTATCTACCACGAACAGAAGAAGGGCTTCCCTGAGGCGCCGGAACCCCTGTCGCGGCGCCGACTCGGATGCCTGTACAGTGTGTCGAAGAGTCAGAACACCAACTACGACCTGTACAAGAAGACGGTCGAAGAGAACGACAACGGCGCCTACGTGATGGGTTGCTACGATGAGTTCTTGGAGTGGCTGAAGGAAAACGGAGGCGTCTTCCACCAGCGACACACTATCCACAGGAACGAGACAGAGCTGAAGCAGGCTGCCCGGAACGTCTACTTCGAAGCGCTTGACATGACTAACCCTGACCTGTTGATCTATCCTAACGCAGGTCGCTTCGGTTGCAACACGTGTGCCTTCCGTCAGCCATGCATCGGTGTGAACCAAGGCGAGGACTACCTTTATACGCTGCGAACGATGTTCGACAAGCGTCGATACCACTACTGGGAAGACAAGCAGCCGAGTACGGATTCCAAGGGTAACGAGTGATCTACCGCCTTTACTGCCTGGTGTGTGTTCTGACTTTAGTCATCGTCTTTACGTACGGAGCGTACCGTGTCTGAGCTTTTAACCCCTTCTTCATTTGCGGGCCTTAAGGTCGTCAAGGCAGGCAGACGTGAGTCCAACCTGAACATCCTGATCTATGGCGACAGTGGCGTCGGTAAGACGCGCTTGGCCGGATCTGCCGACGACGTTCCTGAGATGCGATCCGTTCTAGTTGTGGACTTCGAAGGCGGCACCGAGACCCTGAAGCACTCCTATCCCAACTGCGACACAGTGCGTGTGGAGAACTGGAAGGAGATGCAGGCCGTCTACGACGAGCTGTATGCGAGCAACCACAAGTATCGTACAGTCATTCTGGACTCGTTGACTGAAGTCCAGAAGTTCAACATGTACAATATCATGCAGAAGCTCATCGAGGAAAAGGGCGAGAGCCGCGACGTCGATGTGCCGTCGATGCGTGAGTGGGGCATCAACCTGGAGCAGATGCGGAAGTTCGTTCGTGCCTTCCGTGACCTGAAGGTCAACACGATCTTCACCGCATTGATGAAGTCCGATAAGGACAACAAGACAGGCCTGACCGTCAAGGAAGTCTCCCTCTCAGGCAAGTTGGCCAAGGAGGTCGCAGCGTTCCTTGACATCGTAGTGTTCATGTACATGCGAGAGATGGAAGTCAACAACGAGACCAAGCAGACGCGTCTCCTCCTCTCGCAAGCTACGGACACTTGTACGGCTAAGGACCGTACCGGAAAGCTCCCCCAGGTCATGATCGAACCGACCATGGCGGAGATCATGAAGTACATCAACGACAACGAAACAGTCAACGCCTAAAACAAGGAAACCAAAAATGGGACTGAAGGTCAATTTCTCTTCGGAGGAAGCCTCTTCCGAGGCGCGCTCCGTCGAGCTGCTTCCTCGCGGTGAGTACCACGTGAAGATCACCGACGTGGAAGACCGTGAGTGTGGCCCGGACAGCAAGAACCCGGGCAAGCCTTACTGGGGTATGCAGTTCACTGTTCAGGATGGTCAGTACGAGGACCGTAAGATCTGGACGAACTGCATGCTCTTCTCGCCCGCACTCTACACCCTGTCACAGCTGATGAAGGCCCTGGGTTACAACATTCATGAGGGTGACTTCGAGGTTCCTGATGGTGAGGACCTGATCGGTCGGGACGTGGTCGTGACTGTTCGGGTCAAGCCTGCGAGCAAGGGCAAGGACGGCCAGGAGTACGACAAGCGCAACGAGGTCATGGGTATCAAGCCTTGGGTCGAAGGTATGACTCTCGGCGCAACGTCGGGTACGACCACGAAGAAGGCTGGCTCCCTCCTGCCGTAACCGTCCTGAAGTGAGCGGGGCTCTCCCCGTCAGCGGATTCCTTAAACGACCGAATATGGTGCCGCTCACTTCCTTAAGTCCGAGAGGGATGGTAAGTGCAAATTCACACCTCTTTCTTCTCCCATCTCTTCGGGCAGGCGGAAGGGTATTTGTGCATTGCGTACCTCCAGGCAGGGATGAAAAACTTCCAGGAAGAGTTCTACGCCTGGCCTGCTGAGATGGCCAAGGTCGGACAACGTGTCGACCTCATGTCCGCAACACACAACGTTTACTTCTGTCCGCAGCTCCTATCCCGCCCCAAGAGAAATAAGGACAGCGTTGCTACTTGCACCAACGCTTGGTCCGATCTCGATGAGTGTCATCCGAGCAACTGCCTTGTAAAGCCTACGTTTGCAGTTGAGACCTCACCCAATCGTTACCAGGCGTATTGGGCCTTCGAGGACCCGGTCGATCCTTTCGATGCGGAAAGCCTTAGCAAGCGCATTGCATACTACCATGCATTCCAGGGAGCTGACAAGTCAGGCTGGGATCTGACCCAGCTGATGCGTGTACCTGGTACCTACAACAGGAAGCCGGAGTACGACAATGTTGCTGTTAGACTTATCGATCACCGTGCCAACAAGTACCGAGTGGATGACTTCACACGATACCCAACACTGGCTGAGACCTCAGGTGTAGAAGAGCAACTCCCAGAAGCTCTGCCTAACTTCACAGGTGAAGAGCTCATCGAGAAGTACGACAATGACCTACCTCCACAGGCTTTCGTACACTTCTCCATGGAGCCCGACAAGGGTGTCGATTGGAGTAAGACCCTGTGGAATCTGGAAATGATGTGCTTCGAGGCAGGCCTCAGTAAGGAAGAGGTCTTTATCGTCGCACGTGACTCTGCATGCAACAAGTTCAGGCGTGACGGCCGGCCGGAGCTTCAACTCTGGAAGGACGTATGTAAGGCTTGGCAGAGGTTCCAGGAGAACCAGCGCCTACTAGCGCCGCCAGAGATTCACCTTAGTCCGCTCCTGATTGATCGTGAACGCGAAGAGCTCGAAGGGTATACCACCTTCGTAGACGACTATATCAAGTGGGCCAGTTCACTCGGTGACGCTGCGAAGCAGTACCACCAGGCAGGAGCGTTTGTTATCCTGTCAGCACTACTAGGCGGATCGGTGAGGCTGCCCACCTCATTCGGTACGTTCAAGCCCAACCTGTGGTTTATGATCCTGGCAGACACCACGCTGACCCGCAAGTCAACAGCGATGGACATTGCAATGGATCTGCTCGAGGAGGTGGACAGCAGTGCCATTCTTGCGACCGATGGTTCGATCGAGGGACTGATGTCTTCCCTCTCCACCAGGCCTAGTCAACCGTCGATCTTTCTTCGTGACGAGTTCAGCGGACTACTGGACGCGTTGAACAAGAAGGACTACTATGCGGGCATGGCAGAGACTCTTACCAAGCTGTACGATGGTAAGATGCAAAAGAGGATCCTGAAGAAGGAAACAATCGAGGTTAAGGATCCTGTACTAATTCTGTTTGCAGGTGGTATTCGTAACAAGATCTGCAGCCTTCTGACAACTGAACATGTCAGCTCAGGGTTCATCCCCCGCTTTGTGTTTATCACCGCCGAATCAGATGTGACACGTGTCCAACCGCTGGGGCCGCCGACTAGCAAGGACACCACAGGGCGGGATCTGATCCTTGGTGCCATGAAGCGGATGCGTGAACACTACTACTCTGAGCCGACGCTGAAGCGAGATGGTAGCAGGATCGTTTATTCCGGTCCGCAAACATGGACTGCACAGCTGACGCCTGATGCATGGGCGCGTTACAATCAGCTGGAACAGGACATGATGAAGGCAGGTCTCAAGGCCTTGCAGCCTGAGATCATGACACCTACGTACGACCGACTTTGTAAGTCGGGACTCAAGGCTGCTGTACTCGCAGCTGCAAGTCGGAAGTTGGTAGAGTCTGGTCAGACCATCGAAGTGGAACTCATTGACATGCTGTACGCAATTAAGTTTGTGGAACAGTGGCGTGACTACACTAATCAGGTGGTCAACGGAATCGGCACTACTACCAACGAACGTGAGCTGGAAAAGGTACTGGGTGCAATCGAAGCGAACCCAGGTATCTCACGTTCCAGGTTGATGCAGGCATACCATCTGCATTCGAACAACGCAGGCAACATCTTCCAGACGCTTATGCAGCGTGGCCTAATCCAAATGCACAAGGTAGGAAAAGGTGAACGTTACTTTCCTACCGAAAAGAAAAAGAAGAAGGTGCCATCAGCTTGACGAACGTCGCAGTAGTGAGCGGTGGGATGGACAGCGTTGCGATGCTGTATCATCTCTGTGACATCGACCCTGATGTGAAGGTGTTGTCCTACAACTACGGACAGAAGCACAAGAAGGAGCTCGACTACGTTCAGTTCCACGTCGACAGGCTCGGCGGGCTGGACTGGAAGGTCATCGACCTGACCAGTGTCACTCAGCTGCTGACGAAGTCAGCTCTGGTGGGTAACCGTGACGTGCCCGAGGGTCACTACGAGTCCGAGAGCATGAAGCAGACGGTCGTTCCCAACCGCAACATGATCATGGCCAGCATCGCTGCAGCAGCCTGTATCAGTGAAGGCGGTTGGCTCCTGGGTCTGGGTGTCCACGCAGGTGACCATCACATCTACCCGGACTGTCGTGAGGCCTTCATCCAGAGCCTGGAGGCCACCCTCAAGATCGCCAACGAGGGTTTCATTCACCAGCAGTTCCAGCTCTTCACTCCCTGGCTCCACGTTCCAAAGCAGACCATCGTCCTCAACGGTCTGCGGTACGGAATCGACTTCTCCAAGACGTGGAGCTGCTACAAGGGTGGCGAGCTGCACTGTGGTAAGTGTGGCACGTGCGTCGAGCGCAAGGAAGCGTTCTTCCTCGCTCAGCAGCCTGACCCGACCGAGTACGAAGGTACAGGTGTCGGCGGACACTACGCACGCGAAGGTGGACTGTCGTGCACGTTCGAAGAGGCTCTGGACTACGCGAAGAGCTTCACGAGGAAGAACCCGGGAACGTATCCGCCGCCGGGAATCTACGCGGATCTGAACCCGGCACGGTATCCGATCGTCGACCCCGAGGAGGTTCACTGATGCCTGGTCCGTTAACCGTTACGCAGAAGCCGGCTGTCTCGAAGGCCATGCAGAACACTGGAAGCAACCTGAGTGACTTCCAGAGCTGGCTCGGTCTTGTCCCTGAGACCTCTGGCCAGTATCCTGGCGAGCAGGTTGCAGTCGACGGCCCGACCACGGGCAGCATCTACATCCGGCGACCCTACCAGATGACCCTGCTGCTGGAGCCTACCGACTGGCTGCTCATCTCGACTCTCTCGAACCCCCTGATGTCCAAGTGGGTCGATCAGGACTACCAGGCATCCTGGGGCTGATCCTGTGACAGAGCGTGGACAAATAGTAAGAGCTCAAGAGCTATTTGTCCACGCCTTGTCCATAGCTAGACTTTCAATAGACAGCTTTTGTCCAAGTGCTTAATACAAAGCCATAGGTAGAAGTTGATCTTGATTAGACTTAAGGAGACTTGTAGATGCAGGGTCAGGCAACCATAGCTGTAGAACATAACTTCGAGACTGCACACAGGTTGCCTTTCCTGGGTGGCAAGTGTAAAAACATCCACGGACATTCATGGAAGGCCAAGTTTCATCTAGTGCGTGTAGGCCTCGAGGGTGGTGTCGACGAGAACGGCATCTCGATGGACTACGCCTCGGTCAAGAAGGTCATCAGGCAGTGGATCGACATGTACCTCGATCACGGCATGATGATCGGTCACGACGACAGTCTGATCGACGACATCTGGAACGATGGCTGCAAGATTTTCGTCTTTGGTACTGGAACTAACTCCGAAGGCGACGACAACTACGAGAACGTCCCTGGATACAAACAGCGCCCTTGGCCCACTGTGGAAGCTGTAGCCGAGATGCTGTGCTTCAAGATCCAGGAGCTCTTCAACGAGAAGCCTGACAACAACGTTTGGATCGTTGGAGTGGAGGTACAGGAGACCGCAGTTAACTTCGCTACCTATACGCAAGCTGTTCCGTACAACCAGGATGCAGAGGTCAAGAATGGCTGACTACGTCAACCCTGAGCCGATCAAGGCAACTCCGATCGGTCATCGGTTTCGTGACGCTGTGAACGCAGACAACTTGCTGCGCTCCAGTACGGAGGCGCAGAAGCATTGGCTGGAGGATCCGATCCAGCAGGCAGCTTCTTTCCTGCGCAGCCTGGGCGTGGACTTGACTAAGGAACACCACAGGGACACGCCTCGTCGTCTGGCCGAGGCGATGAGGGAGCTGACGCATCCCGAGCAGTTCAAGTTCACTACCTTCGCTGCCAAGTCGCAGAACATGATCACGATCGGTCCGATTCCCTTCTACACCCTCTGCGCACATCATGTTCTCCCGTTCCATGGCAACGCTTGGGTCGGCTACGTTCCTGACGAGAGGATTGCCGGCCTCTCCAAGTTCGCCCGCGCTGTGGAATTCGTTGCCAAGGGGTTCCACGTGCAGGAGGACCTGACCTCTGAAGTGCACAACTTCCTCGCAGCAGTTCTCGACCCTAAGGGTATGGCCGTCGTCATGAAGGCCGAGCATATGTGCATGGCAATGCGAGGTGCCAAGGTACCTGGCGTTATCACGACTACATCCGAGATGTCCGGTGTCTTTGCAGATCACAGTCGTACTGCAAAGGCTGAGTTCCTGGAGTGGATCCGAAATGGCTGAGCACCCCACCCCCGAAGACGTGCGCGAAACGTTTCTGGACAAGGAACGCGAAGGTACTGTGGAGATGGTACTTCGCTTTCTCGCAAGGGACAGTCACCAGGCCTCGCAGCGCTGGTTCCCTGACACAGCCGACCGTCTCGACCATCACGTGCTCGCTTTGGCAGGAGAAGTTGGTGAGCTGGCCAACCTGGTCAAGAAGATCCAACGTCGAAGCTTGGACGTCACCGACCCCGCTGTCCGCCGCGACCTGGAAGACGAGGTCGCCGACGTCTTCATCTACCTGCTCAACGTCGTGGCCATCCTCAAGATGAATCTGGGCAAGCGATACACGGACAAGCAGAAGTTCAACCAGGAGAGGTTCTGATGACTGACGAGTCGAAGGTCAAGATCAGCGAGACGGATCTTGCTCAGCTAGTCGAATCACTGTCGGCTGAGTTCGAACAGCGTACGATCGACCGCCACAAGGTGGGTGCTGAGAAGTACGGCCCATTTGCCTTCTTCAACAAGGACATGTTCGAAGAGGCGATGCAAGAGGTCCTCGACCTGGCCAACTACGCACGCTACGCCTACATCAAGCTCCGTCTCGTGCAGCTCCAGGTAGCCGAAGACTACCAGGAGTACCAGCAGTGGAAGCTTCAGAAGGAACTTAAGCAGATGCCGCAAGCAGACCCGATGGCCGAGGACCGAGCACAACACGGGTTTAGGCCCTACGGAGGCTGACATGAAGCTCGCTTTGATTCCACCGTACAGTCAGATAAGTTCCATTTACAGAACCAACTACCAGCTGGTTCTTCCGGAGCACCTGTCGAACAAGGCTTACCAGGAAGCCTACATCACCGCTCGACGCAATGGTGACTACCTGATCATGGACAACGGGGCAGCTGAGGGCCAGCTTCTGTCACCAGGTGAACTGCGTTCGATGGCCCTAGGCTTGATGGTCAACGAGATCGTTGTGCCAGACGTTCTCGGTGACATGTACGCAACGCTCAAGCTGGCCAAGGAGTTCTTCCAGTACGGAGTCGATCACCGCTTCAAGTACATGGGCGTCGTTCAGGGCCAGTCACTCGATGAATGCTGTGCCTGTGTGGAAGCGTACTACAGCGACCACGGGAACATCACGGTCCTCGGCATCCCTCGACACCTGATCCATACAACCAATACCAAGGATATCCGAGCCCAACTGGCTTCGTATATTCGAGGCAACTACCCAGGCTACCAGGTACACCTGTTGGGTACGAACCCTTCGTACATCAAGGAGTTGCGAACTCATGCAACCGACTTCGCCATCGCCGGTGTTCGAGGAGTGGATACGTCTGCTCCATTCAACTATGCCTGGGGCGCCAAGAGCATGCTCGAAGGTCAGCACTGTGGGCGGCCCGAGTACTACTTCGAGATCAACCTGCCTACTACACAGGCACTCGACTACAACATCCAGCTCCTGAAGGCATGGACGAATGCCTGACCGTCGTCATCCTCTAGCGAGGTGCGAGGACTGCGACCTTCGTCAGGAAGGTCGCTATGTCCCGTCTTCTATTCCGGAGGAATCCAATGGTATCGCCATCGTGGGAGAAGCTCCAGGACTCCAGGAGGCCCGTGGAGGAGTTCCTTTCGTGGGACCCAGCGGTAAGCTCCTTAACCGCGTCCTTGATTACTACGACATTAGTCGACGGAATACTCTACTCACGAATGCTACTTCATGCCGCCCCACTGACAACGCTACCCCTTCCAAGCGAGCGGTGGAGTGTTGTCGACCTCGACTCATGGCTGAGCTCGAAGACTCTCGGCAGGTACTGGTACTGGGAAACACCGCAGCTCAGGTCGTGCTCAACACGAGTCAGGGGATCACTTCTCTCCGAGTTGGTCCACCAAAGCCGAGTCCCACGGTGGCGGGGGCAGAAGTTGTCGCTACGTTTCACCCAGCATTCTGCCTCCGCAACGGAGATGCCTTCCCGTCGTTGGTCAACGACGTGGGCAAACTTGTGCGACAAATGCAACCATGGAATCCCCCTCAGTACGTTGTAGCAGATGAGGAGGAGTTCAGTCATGCCTGCATCGAAGAAGTCAGGCATAGAACTGATGAAGTTGTTGTCGACATCGAGTGTGGAATCGACAAAGACAACAGCTTCGACCACCCCAACCGATACCAGATGCTCTCCGTCGGCATCTGCTACGCCAAGGGTAAGGTCCTCGTCATTGGTGAGAACGCTTACCGCTTTGAGAGCGTACGGGATGCACTGAGGAAGCTTTTTGCCAAGGTTCGGATTACTGCTCACAACGGTAAATTCGACCTCGCAGGATTGTACCCTACGCTCGGAGATGTGCGCCTGTATTTCGACACGATGCTGGCACATTACTGTATCGATGAGAGGCCAGGATACCACAGTCTGAAGGACCTGGGCGTTGAGATTCTTGGCACTCCCAAGTGGGAACACGAGATCGCGAAGTACCTTGGACCGGGGAAGAACTATGCCGTTATCCCTCGACCGATCCTGTACAAGTACAACGCCTACGACTGTGCCGTTACTTGGGACCTCAAGGAGTATTTCGAGGAAGAGCTCCTCAGGGAAAGGAACACTCAGCCTTCCTTCCTTCCTGACGTACCAGGTGCAACGCTCCGCGACCTTCACGACTTCCTTGTCGCAGCAGCTAATGAACTCAAGTTTCTGGAACTCAACGGAATTCACATCGATAAGGAGTACTCACTTCAGCTTGAGGCGCAGTACCTCGAGTCCATTGATGATCGTCGAAACGAGCTCAACACTCTCATTGGCGACCGTAGTTATGACAAGCGAGGCGGAATCAATCCGAATTCGCCTAAACAGCTCACGGAGTTTTTCGCTGATAACGGTATCAGGACTGGATCAACTGATAAGGACCATCTCGAAGCCATCCTGAAGCGGCTTAAGCCCGACAGCGACCTGCATAAGTTCGTTGAGCTCCTTCTCAAGAACCGCAAGGAAGTCAAGAAGTACGGGACGTATGTCAAGGGGATTCGTGAACGAACGTATCGTGGGCGCGTATATACGACGTACTCACTTCACGGTACCACTTCTGGTCGCCTGGCATCCAAGAACCCCAACCTACAGAACATCGACCGAGACAAGGTCATTCGGCGACAGTTCAATGTGTCGAAGCCTGAGAACGTCTTCGTGCATGGCGACTTCGCACAGGCAGAAGGTCGTGTCATCTGTACACTGGCACGCGACGAGTACCTTCGGAGCGTCTTCGCTGATCCTGACGCTGACCTCTTCACTGAGCTGGGTAAGAAGCTCTACAAGGGTATCACACTGAACAAGGATGAACGTGTTCGTGTTAAGGCGTACTTCTACGGACTAAGCTACGGACGTACTGCGTACACGATTGCGCAAGAGTACGGCTGGTCAGTCAGCGACACCGAAGAAGACCTCGAGAACTTCATGAACACTATTCCCGATGTTCGCAACTGGCAGGGAGAGGTGAAGGGGCTTGTTCTCAAGGGTCACGACTTGGTTACAACGTTTGGTCGGCATCGACGTTTCGCCCTCATCACCGAAGAGAACCGGACGGATGTGCTCAACGAAGCTCTGTCCTTCCTGCCTCAGTCGACAGCTTCCGACATCTGTCTTCGAGCTCTCATCCGAGTACGACCTCGACTTAGAGGTCTGGGGCACATCCGCCTTACCATCCACGACGCCTTGGCAGCCGAATGCCATGAGGACAATCGCGAAGAGGTTGCGGCTATCCTCCAGGAAGAGATGATTCGATCCGCTCAGGAGTGGACAGACTACGTTCCCTTCAAGGTAGACATCAGCTACGGTAAGCATTGGGGCGAACTTTAATTGTCTCTTGTAGACATCATGAGGTTCGCTATATAATAGAAGTAGAAGGGAGAAATGATGAGCGGCGATGACACAAGCACCATACGCATGCGAAAGGATCTGCTGACGTTCACCGAAGCCAGTCCTACGCAGAAACATGCAGCTGCACGGATCGTTGCCACTAATGCCACCGACATCGATGACTGCGCTAAGCTCCTGAGCATGCTCGGATTGACTCCACAGGACGGTGGTGCGAACATCGAGCGCGCACTGGAAAGGGGTCTCTGATGAGTGCTCCGACGAAGAAGCAACAGTACGCTATCGGAGCAGTGCGCGTCGCTCAGAATGGCTACCGATACACTAAGGTCAAAAACGATGGCCCGAATCAGTGGCGCCTAACGCATCACCTTCGAGCTGAGGAAGCCCTCGGACGAACAATCGATTCCTCTGTGGAACGTGTGCTCTTCATCGACGGAGATCGCACCAATCTCTCCTACGACAACCTCAAGGTGGTCCCCAAGGGTCAGGGCCCGCTTACTAAGCGCCGTGCTGAGATCGAAGATCGCATTCGCGAGCTGACAGCCCAGCTGGATGACATCAACGCGAAGCTGAGAGCTCAAGGTATTAGCTAGGGAATTCAAGAGTCTAAGCTAGGTCTACGTGAGTCTAATTGGTGTCTACAAGCTCTCAATCACGTTGTAACGGGCTTAAAGGATCTTGATTAGACTCACTTAGACTTGGTGAGATAAGGAAAGGAGACCACAGAGTGAAGTTGCTCTTCATGTGGCGGCAGCGAGGGAAAACGACTCGCATTGTAAGGTGGGTGCAGATGGGGGAGCAGACGCAACAGTTTCCCTTCTGGTCACGAGTGATGCTGGTTCAGAACGCACCTAGGCGTCGGCAACTCATCGAAGGTGAACACCAGCTACACCCTCGGCAGGTGTTCACACTCGCTGACTGGAGCAAGGCAGCTATCGCCGACAGGTCTGTGGAGGTCGCGATCGACGATGTTGACTTGATCCTTAGGAGCATTGCGCGCGGCCACACTATCGGCATGATTTCGATGACAAGGGCTCCTCACGACGACGTAGAGGTAACGACATGAGAGACGGTCATCTCTCCATCACAGCGCTCGACCCTGGTGGCACTACCGGCGTCGCGTTCTACGACTGTGACGTGATCTTCAACACGGACGAGCAGCCTGAACTACACAACGAGAAGTGGGACACCCTCCAGCTCACCGAGCCCGACCACCACAAAACGCTTCGTAACCTTCTCGAGCGTCGACACGTAGTCAACACCATCATCGTATGCGAATCGTTTCAATACCGCCGCCCTGTGGATGCCCCGGCGGTCGAACTCATCAGCTGCGAATACATCGGAGTAGTGAAGCTTGTCACACAGGAGCGTCCAGACATCCAGGTTGTCTGGCAAACCCCTGGTAAGGTTATTCCTCCGAAAAACAGAAACGTCGCGGGCGGATTCTGGACCGACGCTAAGCTCAAGCAAGTCGGAAGATGGAGTCCAGGACGTAAGCACGCCAACGACGCAATGCGTCACCTCCTCCAATACATGGCCTTCACTATGGGCCGCCGAGACCTTTTGGAGCCACTCCGATGATGTGTGCCGTCTGCTACCACAGCTACCCGAACAGCCAGATTCCGTTGATGACGGATGCCAAGATGGTAGTGAACGGACTGTCCGTCTGTCTCGTGCATGTGGGTGTCGCTCGAATCTCCACGAACCTCGAGGAGGCTATGGCGAACGTCAACAAGTACATAGCCGTAGCCGAGAAGCTCGAGGACAACGCTATCGAAGCACGCAGGGTCGGGTACTAACTCTTCTGGGGTACATGATCATTAGTACCATTCTTGGACTTGCTGCACTGCTCGGCGGTATCATCTGCGCAGGGTATGTACTGACCTACATCTAGACGAAAGCCCCCCACCTAGGACTACTCCGACCCGCAGCGGAGAAGGTGGGGGGCTTTCTTACTCCCTAGACGCCCGACTAGGGAGCGTTCGGCGGATTACCGAGAATTGGACCAGGCGTCGTCACGACCTGGACCTGCGTCGGAGTGGGCGGGTTGTACACAGGCTGAACAGGAGCACCGAGTAGCCATCCTAGACTCGACCACTTGCCTTCCAGGAAACGCACGAGCAAGTAGTACAGGTAGCCGACCCCAAAGGTCAGTACAGCCGTGAGCCAGCTCTGCACGTTGTCAGGAAGAGTGAAGCCGAAGTGTACAACCAGGTAGCTAACTCCCAGGCCTACCAAGTACGGAACACCCGTACGAATAGCACTAAGAGCCTTGTCGTTCAGATTCATTACGCTGTGCCTCCTTCAGATCCCTACGATCCTTAATCATCACCCGGATGAAGATCCAAGTACGTTGTAGCACAACCAAGAAGACTAGAGTGACAATTACATACGCAGTTTCCGGCTTGTACGGCAAGTTAGGAAAAAACGTACGAATAATAGTGTTGAAGTAGGTTACTGTCACCACAACAGAAAACCACATCAAGTGACGCCCTAGACGGTTTTTGTGCCAGCTAGAAAAGATTCCGTACAGAACTACAAAGCCTAGCGAGGCACAGAAGGTAGCCACAACAATGACCAACCCATATACCTGTAGTACAGTCACTTTCCACCGTCCAGCATTGCACGGTAAATGTCAAGTGCGAAGTGGTTAGCCTCACGCTGCCTCTCTAGGTCAAGCATTACGGGCTTGACTTCCTCGGCAAGACGTTCTGCACGCTTGAGCTTCTCGCCTGCACGCTTGAGCGCCTGGTTCGCCTTTTCCTGATCTGCCGCTGAAACGACGGGCTGCTTCTTAACCCTTCTAAATCGCCTCATTGGTACGTCCCGGGGGTAGTTCGGTGTGCCCTTGCGAGGCCCTACGAACGGCTTCGAGAATCGCCAAGGAGGCCCGCCCGACTTCGAGACATTCACGAAGAGCCTCCTCCTGTTTGTCGCCGCGGGTTTCTAGGCGGTTGAATGCGTCTTCCCAAATCTTTGCTACTCTGAGGGCCTCCGTAACCCTCTTGTCGGTTTCTTCCCGGAGCTGCTTCAGTGATGTATCCGGAACGAGCTTGCCGCGAAGAATGTAGATGACAACAAACAAGAGCGCAGCACCGGCGCCCCCTTGGGTTAGCCAACCAATGAGCGCCTCGTTCACGGCTACCCCCTAATGCGTGTTAATTTGTGCCTCTAGCCGTTCAATACGCTTCCGTAGGTCCCTGATCGTGTCGAGCAAGTCACCCTGAGGTGTCACACGTGTACGAAAGTTCTGTACGTCGCCATGTGCCTGACGAGACATTGGCGCTTGATTCGGATGCTGTACAGGGGTGGTCATGATACACCTGCCAAGTTTGAAATGCCATCGATGGTTAGGCTAACCGTCTCAGGACCATTTTCACTGCCTGGAGTAAGGCTGTAACCTACAATGCGTGTTACACCTGTAACGGGACCGTTCGGAAACCTGTAAGGATCGTCAATGACTAGCTTGACATTGTCACCGAGACTCCAGGTGCCGAATACATCTTCCACAGACCCGTTAAGAACAATGGTAGGTGTAAGCACTGGTGGCTGCATGTTAGCCAACTGTGTCGCAGCGATGTTGTTTAGAGACCCTTGCGTATCAACGCTGCTGAGTGTAAGGCGGTTGTCGAGGCCCGGGTAGCCTTGTGCAAGGTTGGCCGTGTTGGTATAGATCTGACGAGGTGTTGATGCACCATTCGCCTTACCGACAGCCAGTACACGGTTCGCAGCCTGAACAGCATTCTCAGGCCACCAGTAGTCCGCAATGCCTGTGGGATATTGAAGGTCTACGCCCGACTGCTGTGCCTGTGCCACAGGAACGCCGATGCGGTAGTATGTCGAAGGTGGGTTCTCAACTAGATCCCACCGACCAACAATCAGCTTCGGAATTCTATTCCCGTTGACGTCCTTGGTCGGCTGAATGTAAAATTCTGCCCCAGAGGTGGCCATCTCATCGATGAAGTCACCCCAGGAGTTATAGTCGGTGCCGACGAACGTTTTGGTGATCGTACTGCCTATGCCTGTCAGTGCAGGCGTCACAACGCCTACGTTGTACGATGCATTACCCTGAATCGATCCCCAGGCAATAGATACAAAGTCCTGGCACGGCTCAGTAGCGTTGGCATCAGCACTGTTGTACACTTCATGTGGATACGACTCGAACGTTTGTGCACTCAACTCGTACGTACGACCAGTAGCCTGGTAGGTACGACTCCAGAGGATCCCACACCAGACTGGAACATCATCGCGATCAACCCACAGGGCTGTTCTGCCTGGGTTCGTAGCAGCGAGTAGGTCAGATACCTTCCGACCAGGAGTATCAGCACGAAACGTGCCTGTAAATGTACCTACCTTGCTGCCGATTTTACCTGACAGGAAGGCTGTAAAGTTAACACCGAACATCGCACCACCGAACTCATCCAGGAGGGTACGCGACATCAAGTCGTAGAAGTAGTACTTGTACGTTGCCATGCCACCCTCCTGGATGAGTAGGAACTACTGCCCAGTAACAGTAGTGGTCACTGCGTCGGCCTGAACGACCTTCCAGTTCTTGGGGAAGTCCAGAGCCAGCTGTGCGTTGTTGAAGGTAACCTGAGCAGACTGCGGGTTGTTGATCTGGTCCTCACGCGCTGCCTGCAAGGCACGCAGCTCAGCTTCGCGCGCGGTGGTCAGCTTGGGAATCGGAAGACCATTCCAGGTTGCACCTGCCGGAACCTTCTGCTGAGTATCCTCGACGCGGTAGTCCGAGGACACGTACAGTAGCCAGTCACTGTCATTTGCAAAGGGAGCCCACATGTCGGGTACCTCCATAATAGTGTTGGGCGTAATATGATCGACGCCAGGCCAGACGTCGATTACGACAGACTTATCGTAGGCACCAGTATCGGTGAACTGGTGTGCGATGGACGTAATGCCACGTAGTGTTTGCTGCACTTCACCTGCACCAGGGTAAGCAGCAATCCAGTAGTGAGGCTGTGCAACACCGGCACTGTTGAAGGCATCAATGACCTGACCCCACTCACCAAGGCTGGTGTAGACAGTGGGATCGATACCTGCATTGCGACGCATCTTGACCCAGCCAGGACACTGTGAAGGAACAGCATCGCCAGGTTCGCAGTCAAGCACGTGCCCGTCGTTAGTACCGGGAAACACGGCAATGCGAATCTTGGTCCTTGTCGTGAAGCGTGCCCAGTCACCAGCGGACCAGGCGTAGTGTCCATCTACATAACCGAAGACCACAGGGGCGTCTGTGGGAATATTCGAAGGCGTAACCGAATCGTAGCCGTAGCGGGTCATAGGCGTTCCTTACGAACTGGGGAAAGTGGCCACCTGCTTGCAGTGGATAAAGGACGCACGGACACCAGCGTCAATGGCCAGGTTGCCTGTGCCTGACTGTCTTTCGGCCATGACATAGATGTTACGTGCACCAGTCAGTGGACCGTACCAGCTTGTGTATGAAGTCATCGTTGTGAAGAAGTTCGTGCCAACAGGTCCTTCGATGGAGCAGATTTCAGCTCCGCCAGTTCCATTGTCACGTGCGATAAAGTCAAACCTAGTACTAGTGTCCAGTGCGAACGTTAGGTTGAACACCACCTCAAGCATGTACGGCCAACCAGGATCCGTCAGCGAGGTAATGTCAAGCGTGACAGGGTTTGCACCGTTAGTAGGGTAACCACTGGGGAACCAGTTGCTGTCGATCTTGTGAACTGTAGCTGAGTTCAGTGCATGCCAAGACGAACCTACAGTGTCGTAGCCCTGAAGAGTACCCTTGTAGTAGCGCAGGTCACCATTCTGAATACCTGCGTCGCCACTCTCGAAGGACTGCGTTACCTTAACGCCACCATTAGCCGTCAAGAACCTACGACGGTCAACGATGTCAGTACTCAGGATCTGTGTGGTATTCGCACGAACGTTGACGTAGCCCAAGACCATGGAGTTGGTCGGGAGAACGCTTTCATCAGCCGTTCCTGTTGCAGGGTTACCCGTTGCAACGAGAAGGCGAACGTCGTTGTTGACACCTGTGTACGCTGCATCTCGAACGTTGACGTACACGATGTCGACACGGAGGCGTGTGGGGTCGGAAGTCGCAATGGTCAGTGTAACGTCAGCGTCATTGAATACGCCATAGTCAGCCTGGGTTAGTGAGTCAGTGCCTTCAACAATGCCCTTGCCTCGGTGCACAAGTACTGACATGTTAGGCGAAGCCTGCGCAGCAACCTGAAAGCTGTTGCCCTGCATTACGACACCACTGGCACACTGCATTGAGGTCAGGGTGTTCGAGCCAGTCACACGAGGCTTGTACGGCAACGTTGTCGCCGCTAGACGCGTCAGCTGCGCCGAGTGGTTTGTGAGGTTCTGGAAGAAGGCTCCAGGGGCAACGATTGCCATTATTGCCACCCATCGTAGTTGTAAACCGTTGCCGAGATAGTACCACTGTCTGCTTGCAGCTGCAGCACCGTCTGTCCTGGCTGGAACTTGAACCAGTTCTCTGCGGTCACTGAACCCCTTCGACTTACACCGTTTAGTGTCACCCTACGGTAGCTAAGGTCGAAGACTAGCGTGTCAAGCGTTCCTACACTAATGCTGGTCGAAAGGATCTTGCCTGTGTTGGTATTCACGATTCCTACATTGGTACCACTGCCCGTTACGACAATAGTGCCGCCAACTTCCTTGTTGCCCATATTGAGGACTGCCATGTTGGCAGGAAGGTAAGCACCGCCAAACCCAAAGTTGAAGGCCAGGTTGAACCCAAAGCCAGGGAACGCACCTGCAGAGTTTGCACCTGAGGTCTGTCGCTGGTTTGAACTGTATACAACAGGGTCAGCTGCGATGAGTGTTACCTGGTATGCAGTACAGTTAGTACGGTAGGCAACGTCCCAGTCGTACTTGAACCCTAGACTCTTACAGAAGATCTGCCTCTGTGGATTGCCTGGTTCCTTGATGAATAAAGGCGTATCAACCTTAGAGGGTGCGAAGTTAGCCTTCGCAGCATCCAGATACGGACCAATGGGGTTGTTCTGACCGTATACAGTACCAGAGATCACTATGGTCCGAACGTCAAGGAACTCCGCTTCGGCAATACCGCCGTCACGACCATCTAGTGCCTTAGTCGATGAACGAAAGGGTGCAGAGTCAAACCCTGTAACCTTTTCTACGTCAAAGATAGGATCGACTAAGTTCGTGGGCGTGTTGTTAAGCAGTACCCCGCTAGTTCCGAACTGAAATGTGAAGTCGCTAAGAATGGGAGCTGTCATGTCATGACCTCTTCGACAATTCCCAGCCCAGGTCGGCTGCGTGCTTGGCGGGATTCAGCTCTTGTGTAGTGATGTAGAAGTTCTGCGTTACTGTCTGACCGTTCTTGCGATTGTTCAGGAGTGCACCCAGCTGCTCTTGGGTGAACACAGCTTCGGGCTTGGACGTCTCGTTGAACCCAAGCTGGCCCGGCTTTAGCCATCCACCGTTCTTGTACCCACCAGGCTTATCCATAGCTGTCTGAATACTACCGTAAGTGTGCAATGCGTAGTTCAGACCTGCATAGATGTTCGCCAGAGGGTTCATGATGCCCAAGCCAAGGAACGGTCCAGCGTAGGCAGCGAACGTCGAAGGGATGACCTGCATCAGGCCTTGCGAAGGGTCACCGCGCTGAGCATTGATGTCGTACTTGTTGATGGCAGTTGAATTACCACCAGACTCCTGATTCATCCTTCGTAGCACGTTCGGGAGCAAGCTGGCTGGCTGGTGCAACATTGCCAACACCTGAAGGACCAGTGGGGCGTACTGGTCTACGTTGCCCCCACTGCTACCCATCCCCAGAAGCGACTTGGCAAAGTCCTCTGCCTTACTTACTGCACCGTCAAGGACCTTGCCAGGAATCGCTGCCAGAGCCTTGCCGAAGTTCGAATTGGCAATTTGCTTGACTGTGTCAATCGGCCCCTGGAACATCTTCTTCACAGATCCCACAGGGTCGGAGAAGAAGTCGGCGATGCTGGATCCGATGCCGGCGAGCCAACTGCCTGCGCTGTCGAAGAAGCTACCGATGTCGCCGACGATACCGCCGTCAGCAAACTTACCCGCTCGCATAGCCTCAAGGGCGCCGAAGTACTTGCCCGTCTTGTCAGCAGGCATGACATACTCGCCGTTAGACAGCCATGCGGGAATCATGTCGTCGCGAGGTCCACCAGGCCCAGCGATCGGACCGCCATCTGCAAGGTGCAGTGGATTAAGCTTGCCTAGACCGAACAGGTCAGCGATGCCATTCCACAGGGGCACGATGCCGTTGTTGTAAACCACGTCGATGATGAACTGAACGGGCTTCTTGGCGATATCCATCAACCCATTCCAGATTTGGGTGATCTTGTCAATGGCCCACTGGAACGAGTCAGCAATAGCATGTCCGAAGTTCGAAACAGTATCGCCGACCCAGGTGACTATGTCATTCCAGAGCTTCTTCAACCAGTTCCAGAAGTTCGTCCACAAGTCGACGATGGTCGTGATGATGGCGTTCCAGATGCCATTGAACCCTTGTGCGAAGTCCTGGAGGATATTGACGAGCCAGGAGACAGCGTCCTTGAACACGTTAACGATCAGGTTAATGAACGCCTGGAAGACACCTGAAACGATCTCCCACAGGCCGTTGAAGATCTCACCAATGCCCTGCCAGGCACGACCCCAGTCGCCTGAAAAGACACCGACGATGAAGTCGATAACACCCTTGAGGATGTCGACAACACCTGTAACAACTGCCTTGATCACATCCCAGATGAACCCGAATACATCCTTGACGATATTCCACAGGAAGGTCAAGGAGTCGGCAAGTGCCTTCAGGTTAGCGCTGACGATGTCCTTGATGTAGGGCCAGATGGCTACGAACCACTGGATGATGGGCTGGATGATCTTCTGAACGTCCGGCCAGATCTTCTGCGCCCAGTCGGAGATGTTCTTCCAGATTCCTACAATGAAGTCGCTTACAGGTGCCCAGGCATGCATAATTGTGGACGTAATGTCATTCCACAACTTGACGAGCTTGTCACCGATCTGCGCCTTGATCCAGTCGTACACTACTGTGAGCTTGGCCAGGATAGCATCCCAGACAGCAACCGCAGCTGTCTTGACTGCATCCCAGTGCTGTACAAGCAGGATGACGATCGCAACAATTGCCGCGATCGCAAGGACGATTAGTCCGAAGATTCCAAGCAGCGCACCAAGTGAAACACCGAGCAGCGCTGCAACCCCGCCCAGTGTTACGAAGGCGCCTGCAATAACGACAAGGACACCGACGACGGTCAGGATGACCGCACCGATAGCAACCCAGCGAACAATGTTCTGCTTGAGTCCATCGTCGAGACCATTCCACCACTGCAGTACACCAGACACAACCTTGATCAGCTGATTCAGAACAGGAATCAGTGCCTGTCCAGCAGTGATCTTCAGTGCGTCCCATTGGTTCTGCAACAGCTGTGACTGGTTGACTGTAGTACCAGCCATCTGTCCGTAGGCGTCTTCGAACGCACCAGCGGAGTTGTTCATGTCGTCAACAAAGCCAGCAAAGTCCTTTGCCGACTGTCCTGTCGACGTAACCAAGTCATAGAACCTGCGCGCCTGGATTGTACCACCCGCGCCCATGAAGAGTTCCTTCAGGGCCGCAGAACGTTCAGGCGCTGTGAGGTTTTCCAACTTCTTCTGCAACTGTTCCATAACAGTTGCCATGTCGTTGAAGCCACCGGACGAGTTCTTGACCTCAACACCCATAGACTGCAAGCGACTAACGACTGCAGGGTTGGAGAAGGCATCTAGTGCACGACCGGCTGAAGCCGAAGCAGCTGCAGCGCTTAGACCGTTTCGGGTCAGGAACGCCATCATGCCTGCGAGCGTCTCATAGGACTGTCCAGCGCGAACGGCAGAGGGAACCGACTGACCCATTACAGATGCAAACTCTTGGTACGTACCAACACCCTCACGGTGCAACTGGAAGTTGATGTCCAGGACCTTATTGACTTGGTCAATTGGGATGTGATACGCATTCATGACCGTCATGGTCGCACGACCAGCGGTCTGAAGGTCTAGCTGACCAGCAACAGCTTCCTTCGAGAAAGCAGTCAGGAGCTGCTCGGACTGCGGAGCGTTAACACTAATGGTAGAGAAGATGTCGAACAGACCATCAGTGAGGTCCTTAATGGGTGTTGCAGTATCGTTAGCAACACGTAGGATCTCGTCACCAAGCTGCTGGTTCGAAACCTTGGTAGTGGTGACCTGGGTCTGAACCCTTGCAACACCCTGCTCGAATTGCTTCGCCGCGTCTGTTGCAGAACCCATGGCCTCGAGTGTCTGTACACCCAGGTCAGCCATACCAATGCCTGTAGCGGTGATTGCAGCGCCAGTAGCAATCTGTGACTTAGCAGCTGTTTGAGATGCCTTGTCCACATCACTAAATGAACCGACCAGCTTAGCCATGATACTGGACGCTTCATCCTGTGCACGGATGACTAGGAGGATCTCACGAGTGCTAAGCGCCACGATTCCTCCTAGCTCTTGGCCCTGTCGATCTCGGCCTTCTGTGCCTGCGCTGCAATCACTACGCCCATTGCTTCGACCCAGAACGGATCCTGGTCAAGCAGGCCTCCCGAATTCGGAAGACAGTAGAAGGTCTGACACAAGGACACCACAGACAGAACAGTTCCTACATCTGCGTCATCCTCTGCATGGCGTCCGTCCCTTAGGACTGCGAATCGGACGCGCTCCCAGAGTTTCCCAGGTTCTCGTCCTCGAAGTTGTTCATGTTGTCGATGAGAGTGCTGATCTCTTCGCCAACCTGCGGGTCGAGGCGCGTCACGTCGAAGTCGTTGGACAGGTTAAGCGCGGCGCCAGACTCGTCGGTGAGGTTGTGTTCTACAACGCAGTTCTTGAAGTCGTAAAGAGTAGACTGGAGAGTCAGCATCTCCATGTTGGCCTTAGCGTTGCCCTTGCGGCCGCGCTGCATCTCCATCTGCATCCGCATAGCGTTCTGCTGCCGCGTGAGCTTCTGACCGTAGGTCATCTTGCGCAGCACAACGTAGCCATCCGGCGGCAGACTCTTGAGGTCGAACCTCTCCGTCGAGTTCATGTTTACAACAGCTGCGGGCATGATGCACATCCTTCTCTAAAGCTAGAGCTCACTAGCTTGTAGACTAGCGATAGACTCAAGTCCCTTTGAGTCTAAGCTAGGGGACCTACGAGCTACGTAGAGCTCTAAGGGGCGTTGTTGATCTTGATTAGACTTACTTAGACTCTGATGACTAAGGAGTCATGTTTTCAGCGGTGGTGATGGCCAGCGTCCAGGCATTGCCCGAAGTAGGATCGAGCGTTCCCTGGTAGGCAATCTTCTCCATCAGCAGGTCGCCCTGGTTGGACAAGTTGCCAGCTTCGTAGGTATCCTTCACAGCCGCGATGACGTCCAGCTGGAAGATCTCACCCGTGACAGCCTTCGTCGCCTTGACCCTGATGCCCTGCGCAGTGAGCGCCTTGAAGGCATCGTAGTCAGTCCGGTCCTGGAAGTCACGGTTCATCGTCATGGTCACAGTACGCTCCTTGTAGGAGACGAACTGTGCACCACGACCTGTATTCTTCATTCGGTAGTTCGGCGTCGCGTTATCAGTCGACGTGAACTCGAACGTGTCCGTGTCGAAGACCTGCGTCCCTGTGGGGATTTCGACATCGTACTCGCCGGCACCGAACGGCTGCAGCTGGTTCGTCGTCCACACGGGCGTAGGCATGCTCTGCACAGTCTCGTCCATGCCGATGATGCTGTACGTCGCAGTCAGCATACCGTTGCTGACACCGAACTTTACAGTTCCCACAGTACACCCGACGTAGCCGAACACTACACCGTTTCGAACGACTGTGATGGAGAGCGTGCGGCCAGCAGTAGCCGAGGCAGTAGGCGTGTAGGTGTAGAGGTACTTGCCAGACACTGGACCAGTCTTGACGAGTGCCTGACGCATCGCCCTGTGGAAGTAGACCATCAGGTCAGTGAGACCTTCGATGACAACATCACCTTCGATGTGCACGTTGCCGGGCACACCGCCGATGTTGTCCACCGACTGCCTGATCGGCCGCCGCCACTGAGTACCCTGGACATACTTCAGAGACTCAGACGTGATCGGACCGTACTTGGTCGGCGCCGTGTAGACGCCCGAAGCGACTGCTGTGTTCGCAGCTGGCTGGGCGCCGGCAGGAGTAAGAGCACCAGTGTCGACGTAGGTGATGGTCGAGCCACCAGTAATAGCGGTCAGCAGAAGCTCAGTCCCTGTTGCACCACCTGCAGCGGTTCGGTAGAGCTTGTAACCCGTTGCACCGGTAACGACGTTCCAGTTGACAGTGTTCGAGTTGGTAGAGCCTGCGCCTGTGGTTACCGTCTGCTCGTTGCTGACAAGCGTCTCACCTGCAGTGTTCGTTGCAGTCAGAACGTACTTGTACGTGGACGTAGCCGGCAGTGTGCCACCAGCCGTTGACGACGTAGCAGCAAGCTGAACAGGCGCAGCGAGCTGCTCTAGCGCCACTCCCAGGAAGCCGCCACCACCAATACCATATCCCACTTTACACCACCTTACTGGTTGTAGTTCGGCTGCATGGGAAGAAGCGTAAGCGACTCCGCCTGTACAGTAAGACGCGCTGCACGAAATTCAGTCTTGCTACGCAACGAAACACCAAAGTCAGTACGTACAACTAGGCAGTTGATAACAATTCCACCTAGCGTAGGGTCGGCATGTAGAACAGTTTCGATAGACTCCGCTAGCTGGCCAGCAAGGTGAAGATTCAACTGTGCATCCTGCACCTGACCTGCCTGAACCAGCACGAAGCATTCGAAGGCGTTCTTAACGCGCCTAGGTGCACCAGCAGGGTTGCGCACCTTACCACCAGGAATAACTTCTACTGCAGGCGTGCGTGGAATCTTAGTCTGCTCGCCGTACCAGATATCTGCAACGGCTAGGTCAGTCTGCTTGGCTGTGATCAGATTCTGAATAGTTGCAGTAAAGGTTTCCAGGCTATCAGTAGGTGTAGTCATCTCTATCACCCAAACCCTGCTGCAGCAACCCGCATGGCAATCCAGGAATCGAACTCGGCATCAATCTTGTCCAAGTCCTCATCCTGAAACATCACGAACGGGCGCGCGGGGATAGCATGGGCACGGTCAGAGCTAGAAGCAGCCGAAGTGCCTGAAGCCATAGCCGTCTTGAGCTTAGTGTCCAGGTCGGCCATGACTTGCTGCGCCGCCTTGCCTGCACTGAGCTTCACACCACGCTTGGCTGCAGACTTGATCTTACTCTGAATCTGAGCACCTGTAGTAGTGTCGTAACCTGATTGATGTATAGCACCATACCAGATACGATCAGGCAGCTGCTTAACGATTGCGTAGTCCTGAGTAATGTCCCACATGGTCATGAAGCCCATGTTGCGCTTCAATGCACCAGACCGGACTAGAGTAGTGCTGCCCGAACCTTCACGGCTACGAATAAGCAGTGTGGACTCGGATAAAGGCACCCAAGTATCAGGACGGCCACCTGAAGAGAAGTTCTGCTGAATCGACGGAATCATAACATTGCGGACTGCATTCGTCAGAGGCACTCTGAACGAACGGATGTCGGCACCCATCTTGTCGACATCACGAGCCAGGATGCCAATCGTTGGCGAGAAGTCAAACGCAAGGATTCCGGAGTCTTTACGGGGAGCTGTCATCAGAACACCTTCCCCACAGAGAAGGCAGCGTCGCCCAACGAACTGTCAAGGTCCGTAGGCAGCTGTGCGGAAGATGAATCATTCGGGT
>Ga0207694_10000261_pt1 | contig 50279 bp, 71 predicted proteins | sample KBSC34metaG_FD_184353 | JGI IMG/M metagenome (GOLD analysis project Ga0207694, IMG submission 184353) | Corn rhizosphere microbial communities from Kellogg Biological Station, Michigan, USA - KBS C3-4 metaG (SPAdes) (version 2) | ecosystem: Host-associated > Plants > Roots > Rhizosphere > Soil... | reverse complement strand
AACGAGGCTTCATACGCCTTGGAGATCGGTTCGATTCCGATGCGAGCGACTGCGCAGCGCAGTTCACCAGGTGGTGATGCCTCTCTCACACGGAGGATGAGCAGGGTTCGAGTCCCTGGCGCTGTACGCGACTGTGGTGGAATGGTAGACGCGCCAGCTTGAGGTGCTGGTGGGCGAAAGCTCGTGGGAGTTCGAGTCTCCCCAGTCGCACTACGCTCTGGTGGTGGAATGGTAGACGCACCGGATTCAGAGTCCGGCGGGTGAAAGCCCGTGCGAGTTCGAGTCTCGCCCAGAGCACCATGCCGACGTAGCCCAATGGTAGGAGGCACCCGCCTTAGAAGCGGTTCAGTGAGAGTTCGAATCTCTCCGTCGGTACTAGTGGGTCGTTGCCTTGTTCTGCTCAGAGATCGTCGCTTCGTAGAGGTCTCGGAACTTGGCTGAGACAACGCCTGTCTTTCTGGTTGTCACTCCTCTGTCGTCTGCGACTTCGACCCAGCCCTCGTCGGTGTCGAAGGCGGCCACCGATCCGACAAGCTCCCCATCGAGGAACACGAGAACGGTGAGTTGAGCAGTCGGAATTCCCCGACCTTTGAAAAGCTCGAGACTGTCTTTGTGTGAGATCCGCATGGTCAGAACTTAGCATGCCCGCGTGGCGAAATGGTAGACGCAGCAGTTTCAAAAACTGCCGGTCGAAAGATCGTGTCGGTTCGATCCCGACCGCGGGTACAATAGTGCGAAGAAAGGAAGCGTGCTCCCGTGGAGACCCTTGTCCTCGACGTCGCGTACAGACCTCACAGTAGGATCCCTTGGGAAGAGGCGATCATCAAGGTCCTCGTCGACAAGACAGTGGAGGTCGTCGAAAACTACCCGGATCGCTACATCAACACGGTGAGCTGGAAGATCGAGATGCCTTCGATCGTCCGGCTCATCATGCCCGTGAAGAAGGAGAAGGCCATCAAGTTCTCCCGTCACGGCATCTACGCTCGCGATAAGGGTAAGTGCCAGTACTGCGGGAACCGAGTCTCGAAGAAGGAGATGCAGTACGAGCACGTGATCCCACGTGCCCAGGGCGGAAAGACATGCTGGGAGAACATCGTCGTTGCCTGCATGTCATGCAACCAGCGGAAGGCCGGTAGGACTCCTGCGCAAGCGGGAATGCGCCTCTTGTCGACGCCGGTAAAGCCGAAGAGACTCCCAGACATGGGAGACTACGGCATGACCTACAACCCGGGCATGCCAGAGGCGTGGAAGACGTACTTGAGATCCCACGCTTACTGGAACGTAGCTCTCGAGGAAGAATAATCGGGAGGCCACGTATGCGGATCTTGAAGGCAGTGCTCTTGCTCGTTCTCTTCGTCTCGCCCGCCATGGGATTCGAGACGGCTCCTCGGAAGCTCGCCCCGGCAAGAACTCCGGGTCAGCGTCCGGTGGGTGCTCAGCCGGATGGTGAGCTTTGCGGGAACGGGAACACGTTCTGCTCCGCCGGCGAAGTCTGCACCAGTCACTTCGACTGCGTGACGGTCTGCGGGACGTTGTACTGCTGGTACCAGCTCGAGTCGGCGTGGCAAAACTGCCCCGCTGGTGAGTGCCTCTGTCAGTAACCGGATGGGGAAGTGGCCGAGAGGCTTAAGGCAGCGGTCTTGAAAACCGCCGGGCCCCGCAAGGGGCTCCGGGGGTTCGAATCCCTCCTTCCCCGCCCTCATTCCGCGCCGCGGCGGTCTCCGCGGCATCTTGGAGAGTGAACTGCACAGGGTGCAGGCCTGCTTGGAAAGCAGTGCGGGCGGCGCAAGCTGTCTGAGGTTCGAATCCTTCTCTCTCCGCCGGAGCAAGACCATGAAGGTGAGAACGTTCGACGATGATCACATGGCCGAGGCCGAGCTGCTGAGCGCTCCAGGCGCGACAGGGCTCTGCAAGGTGAAGATCGGGGACAGAACCCTCGCTCGACACGTTGATCGGCTGGAGCCTCTGGACGACGAAGCCAGGAAGCTCCTGAAGAAGTAGTTCTGGGAGGGTTTGCACATTGGCAAGTCAGCTCGCCTCGAAAGCGAGTGGGCTGGGAAACCGGCTCTGGGAGTTCAACTCTCCCCCCTTCCGCCAGTAGTTGTCGTGCAACGAGGAAGCCGGCAGCGAACAGAGACTTTGCTGGCCTCGCAGTGACACAGTCTCTCTGCCCGAGTGGTGGAACCGGAATACACAGCCCACTTAAAATGAGCCGCGCCAAGAAGCGCTTGCGGGTTCGAATCCCGCCTCGGGCACTATGGAGTGGTGGCAGAGCTGGCCTATTGCACCCGGTTGCTAACCGGACGGGTCCGAAAGGGCTCCGAGGGTTCGAATCCCTCTCACTCCTCCCCATCTTCGCTGTAGACTATTCGGATCCGCCCCCATGGTGTAACGGATAGCGCATCCGCCTTCTAAGCGGATAGTAGAGGTTCGATTCCTCTTGGGGGCACTACCGGCCTGTAGGTTAATGGTAAGACCGACCGTCTTATAAGCGGGAAGCGCCAGATAAGCGCAGAGTGCGGGTTCGAATCCCGCCAGGCCGACCGATTACGTGTAGGTGAGCTTGACGGTCTCGGTCTGACCGTTGTCGAGCTGGAAGACCAGCAGGTTCACTTCGGCCGCGGCGTTGGTCACGGCGATCGCGAACGCTCCGCTGGAGTTCGTCGCGAGCCAGAGCGACTTGGTGCCCGATCCGGCCACGGCCGTACCCGTACCGCCGCTGATCGCCATGGTGCCGGCGCCTGAGACGGGAACCGATGTGACCAGGACGTCGGTGGCCACCTTGATCGGCGTACCGTCGAGGTCGGAGAGCTGACCTGTGACGATGATGACGTTGGTGTTCTCGGCGCCGACCGACAGAGTGAGCACGCGCTCGTTGTTCGTGATCGCCTGGAGTACGCCGGCGATAACGTCGCCCTCATCGGCGAAGTGCTTCAGCTTCGCGAGCTGGTCCGCGGACACGTTGATCTTACCCATTCGCTTCTCCTCTTCGAAAGATTCGTGACCACGGAGTGGTCGTAGCTTCTGTAGCGTCTCAAAGAGACCTGGCGGTGGGAAGAGAAGAACAGCTTGATTCCACAGGCTCTTGGCGGTATCGCTGAAGACGGAGGCCACCATGAGCGACCGCGAGAAGCCGGACTACGAACGGGCATTTACCACCATCGAGGACTGCGAGAAGGAGATCTCTCGTCTTAAGGACGACATCTGCCGGAAGGTCAAAGCAAGAGGGCAGACCAAGCAGAACAAGAAGGACGCGATGGCTGGCTACAACGAGACCTTGAAGGAGCTCGAGGCCGATCTCGACTTCAACACCGAGGTCATCGACGAACTCTTGCGCCACATGAAGCTGCTCGATGCTCAGGGCGGCCCGAAGTCTCCCAAGCTCCAGAGCGTGTAGCGCTTGACATCTTGCTCGAGCATGGGTAGCTTCCTGTTCGAGTACATCATGTCCGCTTGCGCTTAACACACAGCTCCATCACTACGTGATCATTCGCGAGGACCTTCCTCGCGGAACTCTCGCCGCCCAGATCACCCACGCGGCTCGAGAGTCCTCCACGCAGTTCAAGATAGATCATTCACCCCTGCCGATTTTCGCCGTCGTGCTTGCTGCACGCTGCGAGACAGATCTGCTCGAGCTCGAAGCACGCCTGCGAGCCGGCGGGGTCCCTCACTTCGCCATGCGCGAGCCCGATCCGCCACTGAACGGTGCGATCACCGCCATCGGCTTGCCCCCACAACCCAAGTCCCAGCTCAAGAAGTACTTGAGCAGCATTCCCAAATTGAAAGAGGAGAGTTCCTATGAAAAACGCCCGCTATAACATTCGTGAGCTGAGTACCAAGCTGCGCACGACGGCCGAGGAGATCCAGAAGCTGAAGAAGCAGATCCGCACGCCGCGCTATTTGCCGTCGGCGCAGGAGTACAAGATCTTGGTGCATCTGAAGCACCTCGCTACAGCGCTGTGCTGTCTCCGAGCGCACCATCGTGGCAAGATGCACTTGCCGAACGATCTCGAGATGAATACACACTTGATCGAAGAGTTCGAGGGTGTGTACCTTCTCGTGAAGGAGGCCGCAGCGTAACACCTACGGGGAGGTAGCTCAGCGTAGAGCGTCGGCTATAAGCCGAGGGTCGTTGGTTCAACTCCAACCCTCCCCACCAATACGTTCGTAGCTCAGAGGAAGAGCGCCCAGCCTAAGCAACTGGGAGGTCATGGGTTCAATCCCCATCGGACGTGCCACGGTCCCATAGCTCAGTGGTGGAGCAGCGAGCATAAGCAACTCGCAGGTCGCGGGTTCGAATCCCGCTGGGATCTCTAGAAGTGGTGGTAGCCGATTCTCCAGCCAGGGATCCAGCCAACAATGCCGAGAAGCATGATGATCGAGATCAAGATGAAGATCACGATCACGACGTTCTTGAACGGCTGAGGCACTGGCAGCAGGGTCAGCATCCAGTAGATCAGCCCAAGCACCAGAGCCAGGACGAGCAGGTTCACCAAGAGTGCAATCATGGGCACACCTCTCCTCTATTCTCGGCATCTAGAGTTCTTGGGCAATAGCTAAGAAGAAGCCCGGTAATTCCGGGCTCCTGTACTACACGAAGCGGGCGGGGTGGACGCTGAACAGGAAGGGATTGGTTTCGTTCAGCTCAGTGAGCTCGGCGAGCCATGCATCGCACTTGGCCTTCTGGTCATTGCGGTAGCTCTGAGCGGTGTTGGTAGCCATGCGCCGGTAGGCGTCGGCGATGAGGGCGAGAAGAGACTCACGACGAGACGTGAACTTCTCGATCTCCTCCTTCGTCGGCTTCGCCTCACTCACAGCGTCGAGCTCCCATCGTAGGTCCCGCCATCCGTCGTGGGAGGTGTACCCGGATCGTTGGCCGGGTCGATCGCCGGCGGAGCTGCGACGACGGCCGGCTTCGGGAAGTACTCGAAGAAGTCGCCATTGTGCTGCCGGTCGTAGTTGAACGAGCCAGTCACCATGAGCGTGTGAACCGCGTCTCGGACGAACTTGTGCTCGACCCTCGTCACGGTCTGCCCGCCCACCTGGACGGTGCCAGCAACGCCTGGATCGACCTGCAGCGTGCCTGCGTTGACGCGGTCACGTAGCTCCTTGGTCACCTCGTGAGCGCTGAACTTCTTCTCGGCCTTGACCCACTCGGCCACGATGGTCTCGACTCCCTGCTCGATCTGCATGATCAGGTCTCCCTGGTTGGTGTTGTTCTGAATGACGGCGTTGACGACCTGAATCGTCTTCACCAGTCGCAGCTTCGGCTGCTTGGTCTTCTTGACCCGTTTTACCGGAGCAAGTTTGACACGGAAAGTCGGCTTCGCCTCGGGGAAATTGGCATCGGCCGAATTGGCAGTGGTTGCCCACTGACGATTGCCGCACTGGTCCCCTGGGATCCACTTCCTCACCGCGAGTCCGGCAGACTGAAGCCGACGGAGAGCCCGCCCGACACTCGAACGTGTGCAGTGCGGAATGACGCCCTCCAATCGCTTCATCACCTCGGTCGTGGTCAGCCACCTGTCCGCGTGATTGAGCTCATCCAGGACGTTACCCTTGACCCTTGTCATGGAACCTCCTCTCCTCTCCAACCGTGCGGGAGCACGCAGTTGATTGGCGCCTCTTGAAACATCGGGGCGATCTGCTCTTCGGTATATCCGGCGAGCCCGCACCCGATCTTGGTGACGAAGAAATTGAGCTCCGGGTGCTCCCAGGCGAACTCCAAAAATCGCTCTACATACGGCTCGATTTCATGGAGTGCCAGCGTAGTCATGCCGTGGTCTTTCTTCGTAGGGATGCCATAGCTATTACCCTGTATGCCCTCGCCCTTCCTCCACTGGGCTCCGTAATGGTCGAAGGCAGTCTTCGCGGCACCCGCTCCATGAATCCCAGTGGTATTCGAACCGAACACGAAGATCATATTCGGCCCCGGAGTGAAGACCTTATCCGGTCCCGTCTTCATTGCCACACCGCTCGATCCCACTCCTCGACGACTCGGCGTCCGTGCTCGAGGATGGAGTACCTACCCTTGAAGGGGTTGTACTCAGACCAGCGACGCGCCCACGGACCGCGAAGAGTGAGGACCCAGGTCGTGCCCTCGCTCTCCACCCGATGAAAGGTTGAGCGCTTGGTGATGACTGGGCGGAGGCTCGGCAGGTAGAACCTGGGAACCTTGTAGGGGTCCTCGTGCAGCTTCTCTTCGAGGCGCCCGCTCAGCACCCACGAGATGCTGTTGAAGGCGTGCGAGTGGTACTCGTCGCGGCTGCCATTCTCGAACTTCAGAAGCGCGATGCTGAAGAGCCGCTTCATCTCGACGAGCCAGTAGCCCGTCACTGTTGAGTACGGACCACCATCCTTGCCAATGTGAAAGAGCCTCATGTTAGTACCTCGTTGTGAATTCGATGAGGTATTGCAGCACGTGTTGCTTCAGGTTGTAGACGATGAATTCGTTGTGAATGAGGCTGCTGCCGGCCTCACCCTGCACCGAATGGTAGCCCTTCGGTGCCTCCTGAAGATGCGATTGCGGCGTCTGGTACTTCCTGATCTTTCCGAGGGCGACGTCCGCGACGAACATGAAGAATGTATCACCGCGACCACTGCCGCCACCATAGCGTCCGAACGCGTACTGCTCGCTCTTGGAGCTCTGGTCAGCGAAGTACAGACCGTTGCCGAACATCGAGCCGGTGACGTAGACGCCAGGCGGTCGCATCAGCAATCCGTGCTTGCAGATGCCCAGGATATTCTGCGGACCTGAGCCGTGAAACAGAGGCCTAATGTTGCCAACGTCCTTCATGAAGGGGACATGCTTGTCCTTCTGGCCCTTCACTGAGACCCGCCACAGTCGGACCATGTTGCTCTTCCAGCCGTGGTGGCGAGAGTGGCTCGAGGAGTAGTACTCCTTGACCTTGCGGAAGGAGTCGTCCTTCTCGTCGACGAGCGTATACTCGCAGCCGATCTCCTTGTGCTTTTTGGCCACGTCGGTGGTGGCAAAGCCTCCCACCATGCCCTGGACGTCCGCGAGCAGATCGAGGAGCTCCGTCTGCTTGTCCAGCTTGTCGGCGTTGTTGAGGGCCATCTTCTTCAGCCACTCGTCCATCGCCTTGTCGCCGTCGGACTTCTTCGGGCGGTGCTCCATGACCTGCGGGATCGCGGAGTAGAGCTTGTTCGAGAGCAGGAGCACATCGGAGTTGATACTGTCGATGAGCTTGGGCTTCTTCGTCAGCAGGTCCTGAATCTCCTGCAGTACGTTCTTCCCCTGATTGATTTGCGTCAGGGTCAGAGTACCGAGGGGATTCTCCGCCGTGGTCTGCAGCGAGCCGGAGAGAGAACTACGAACCGCCTGCCCTGCCTCCTCGAACAGGCGGTTCACCAGTTTCGCTATGTGCGGCGAGATGTTGTCCTTCGGCGCATCCTTGCCGTCGTCCGACTTGAGCTTGTCCTTCTTGATGTCGTCCGAGAGGATGCGTTGATTGTTCACCGAAGAGCCCATCTTGGTCGAGGCCATCTGCACCTCGACGTAGCCCTTCCTCGAGCCGGTCTTCTCAGCCTTGAGGCTTTCGAAGGCAGCCAGCAGCGAGTTCAGGTCCTGAGGCGGGATGCGCTCTTCTTCGGTGCCGGTGTGCCCGACGCGTCCGTAGCGGGAGTAGAGCCTGTACTTCTTCTTGTCCTTCGAGACGTGCGCCTCGATCTGGTAGTACTTGTTGTTCCCGCCAGTCAGGTCCGTCTTGTTGAGTGTTGCCGTTTTCTCGACGTCGTAGTCCGTCGGGAATGAGAAGGTGCCGAAGGCTTGTGAACCGATTTTCATAGATCACCCCTTGGTGTCGTGCTCCTCCAGCATCTTCTTTACGGCAGCCCGCTCTTCCATCGACATGACGCTGATGGAGAAGAACCCACCTGCTTTGATGTCCCCATCGATTATGCAGGTCTGCTCTGCACGACTCGCGTTGGGGCTGCTCTTCAGCAGTTGGTTGGAGAGCGAGATGATGATGGCGAGGGCTTCCTCTGGCGTCACCGTCGCCATGATGTACTTCTCGTTCGTCTTGTAGTGCCGAGCGTACTTGTTGATGCTGACTTCGACCATTGGCTACCCCTTGGTAGTAAGTCCTACTTCGCGTCGCGAACCTCGATGATCTTGGCGATGAGCTGCGTCTTGCCACCTGGGATCTTCGACGCGCCGATGATCTTGAGCCCATGGGTCGCGAAGTTGCGGAGCTCGTGGATCTGCTTCTTCATCAGCTCCTCGAAAGGCAGCTCGGCGAACTTCTTGAACTTCTTGGGGATGACGAGCTTCTGGCCAGGCGTGGCCTTCACCCCATCGAATTCCTCCTTCGGCTCCTCTTCCCCCGTCTCGTCGATATCGACGTCTTCGGGCTCATCCTCTTCTTCCTCGTCCCCTTCCTCTTCGTCCTCCGGCTCGTCGGCATCGCCCTCGTCCATGTTGTCGTACTCGACGTCACCGTTGAAGGCCGTGTCGTTCTCGTCAGCAGGATCGCTCTGCATGGGCGCGTCCGAGGCGAGATCGGCCTCGTCGACGATGTCGTCGGGCAGGAGCTCACCGTAGTTGCCGATGACCTTGTACTCGCAGACTCGCATCTTCTGCCCGTTGTGGTCGTACGGCACGCAGACGACGTGCTCGGGATCGACCTTGCAGATGACGGTGCGCTGCGAGAACGTGCCGGCGTAGCCATAGGCTCCGACGTGGAAGCCGTAGTGGCAGGCCGTACGAGGATCGTCGGAGACCTTGTTGCGGGACATCTTGTTGACGGTGCCGGGGCGGTTATCGACCGTGCCAGAGTGGCCATCGGTGTAGTCATTCTTCACGCCTTTGTAGGCGAGGAAGCAACCGTCCTTGGTGATGGGGATGTTGCCGTGCTTGAGGAATGAGTAGAGCTGCTCCACCGAGCGCATCGAGGGGTTGCGCTTCAGGCGCTCCCAGAAGAGGAAGAGCGGCGTGGGATCCTTGCCGGCGGCAGCCATGCTGAGGATGCGACTGTTGATGTCGGCCGGGATCGCTTCGCCCTCGAAGAAGAACTTCTCGAGATTTTCGTCGACGGTGACTTTGCCCTTCGCCCAGGTGGTCAGGCTCTTGGAGACGGTGAGATGGTTCGGAACGTCAGCCCAGCGCTCATCCAAGAGCGCCTGGCGCAGATTGACGAACTGGGGCGAGCCCTTCGGAACGACGTGCGGCTTGCCCTGGTGGATGACGGTGATGGAGTCGTTGGTGTACGTGAACGGAATGGACATGGACTGATCCCCTTATTCGACGATGAGCTTGTTGAACTTGTCGACCATCTCAAGATAATCGAACCACGCGCTTCTGTTCTCGTTGGTACCGTGCCAGAGGGATGTGATGCCCTCGGAGCGAAGCAGTGGGTAGGTATCGAGGATGTCGTCGAGCGTCTTCTCGTACTCGCTCTTGATGTCTTTGTAGACCCTCTCTTTGACCCAGCCGAACACCTGCAAGAGGTCCCACTTCATCTTTCCGGCTTTGAACACGCGACGAGCGGCGAGTTGCCGCTTGAAAAAGTCGCTGACTAGGTGGTCGCTCCCGAAGCGAGCGATGATGTCAGCAATCGTGTTCTTCGACGGAAGGGTGTCGTAGTTGTGGTAGGAGTTCTCCGGGCTCTGCGCCCACTCCCAGTAGTTGAACAGCTTGAGATTCTTCGCCGTCATCAGGGTCTTGATCCACTCCTCTCTCCAGACCCTGTACTCCGTGCCCTTGATTTTCTTCGTATCGAAGGGCGCCTTCTCGGTGGTCTTGTACCCGTAGACTGTGGGCAATGCGCCACCAAGGTGCTTCGCAACTTTCATGTCCTGGCCGTACAACTGATAGAAGTCGAACCCCTCCGCCTTGAATTTGTTGATGAGGACGTAGACGTCCGTGTCTGCAGGAGTGCGTTCGGAGATATTCCAGCAGCTTGAGCGTGGCGTAGTGTTGAGCGCGCCGTTGAACTCGAAAGTTGCGACGGTGTGCTTCTTGTTGGCTTTCTTCTGTAGCTTCTTGCGCTGCTTCTCGTTCGTCCACCAGGATCGCGTGGAGATCTTCTCGACTGGCATGCCGACCAGGTCTGCCAGTTTCAGCATCTCCTGGATTTCAGCCTCGACCTCAGCCCATGTCGAGCCGTCCAGCCTCTCGACGAGGTAGTCCCTCCAATCGAGATGATAGCCGTTGAGCGCTTTGTCGTCGTCCCGCAGGATGATCTTCGAACGAGTGTCGATTGCGATGCTTCGGACTGCGCCTCCGTGAATGGTGAACCGGAAGTGCTTCGCCGCGTAATCGATGTCGATCGAGTCCTTGGTGATGTACGAGTACTTCTTTGGAATCGGCAACTTCATGGCAGCGAGCGTCATCGCCTTCAGACGGCGCTCCCAGAAGGTGAGAGTTCCCTGCTCCAGGCTGTCGAACGTGTGCTGCACGAATTCGTCGACGAGCGCGGCGAATTTCGAGATCAGCGCCTGCTTCGTCCGCTCACTATATTTCAGCTCCTCACGAGAAGCGCTGATCTGCACATCGCCGATCTTGAAGTAGAGCGACCCAGAGACCCGGAATAGGTACTCGGCGATGCCGTTGCCGTTATTGTTCTCGGCTCGGAGCTGGCTGAGATCGACGCGGTAGGGAATGCACCCCATGGTGGCGACCCACAGGTGCGACCCTCCATTCATTGGCTGGTCAGTGATGAAGCCATGCTTCAGCTTCGTTGCGGCCGACGGTGGAGGCGGCAGCTCGATGTTGATTTCGGGCTGCGGGTCGAAGTGCGTGAAGAGCTTGCGAGCCTTGTTGTGAAACTCGAGGACGTCATTCGACCGGACGGCGATGGAAATCTCGATGCCGGTCTCATCGTCCTTGCAGTCCTCCTCGTGAATGAGGTTGATGACTCCTGCATCGGATTGGTCGAGGGCAGCGACGTAGATGCGCTTCTTCTTGTCGTGCCACGACGTGATAGTGAAGCTGTCCGAGTAGGCAAAGCCGCTCTTCGAGCCGATGCCGAGCATGCCGACGGCGTCGTCATTGTCTCGCTTGGTGCTGGCGCCGTACTGTGTGTAGACAGTCATCACCTCGTCGAGGGAGAGCCCAGGACCGTAGTCCCGGATGCTCAGCGTCGGCGCCATCGAGGTGGGGATTGTGACCGTGATGGGCCTGTCGCCTCGCCCCGCCATGCGGTTGGCGTCCCAGGCATTCGCGCTGTACTCGCGAAGAACCGCCATGATCTTGTCCGAGTAGATCTGGTCTCGGAGGATCGACATGATGAAGGGCGAGTCCTTCAGGGAGATACCGAACTTTGCGCTGGCGGCGATGGGGCTCGAGGCGAGCTCACGATCCTTGGTGTTCGGGATCATGCCTTCTCCTACTTTGGCGGGAGTGGTGTGAAACTGACGTGCGAGACGTCAGCCTCCCATGTCTTCGACGAGCACATTGCGGCGTACTCGTACTCGTTCTTCGGTTCGTACGACCAGTTCTTCTTGCCGTGCGTGAACTCGATAGAGTAGTGCTCGTAGCGCTCTATTCGCTGAAGATCACCGACGGCTTTGAGATCTGGCTCCGTAGTTCGGCAGGTGGTGTTCGACGTCTCCTGCTTCGCCGTGTTCTCCCAAGAATAGTAGTCGTATTCGCACCAAGATCCGTAATCCGGGCAACTGTCGTAGCAGGTTCGGTATCGAGTCCGGTAGCACGTGTCGTAGCAGGTATCGCAGCTTCGGTGAGTCTCGACCCGGCTGTACCCGTTCCGCTGGCTCGATGTCGTGGTGTATGTCGAGCAGTTGCATCGGTGCGGCCGGCACGAGTAGCTCTCCTGGTAGGGATTGCAGTCGTGTGGGTGGCAGCGGACGTAGCCGCGGAGCCTGGTCTCACAGGTGCTATTGAAGGCGCTGAAGGGCTCTCCCCAGCCCGATCCGTGTCTTGTGAAGCGCTGCTGGAGAACGCGGGTCACCGACCACTGCGTCTTCGCAACGACGACAGTGACACGGTGCGTCTTGAACAGGTTGTAGATTCCTGCTGGGATCGCGATGCACCCGACGATGCAAGCCGCAGCCAAAAGAATTCGTGTCTTCCTGAACTTAGCGATCTTCAGGCGAGCTGGGTTGGCGGGCCGAACGAACGGCCCCGCCGGCTTTGTAGGCTTCAGCCGCGACTGTGTTGGCGGAGGAGCCTGCTCATCGACCGTTGCACCGCACTCCTTGCACCTGCCATGGAAGATGCGGTTGTCGGCCTTGCAAAAGGGGCAGGTCCGGTTTGCGCCGGCGGTCGCTTCCTTCAGCTTCTCGGGATCGGTGATGCGCTGGTTGATGTCGCCAGTCGTATAGGTCTCGTTCTTCTCCTTCGGTGAATCGCACTTGGTGCAGCGAAGATCGTGCCCCTTATTCTTGTGCTTGCAGGATGAGCAGACCCAGGTGTCTTCGACGTAGTAGACGTCGATGATCTCGTCGTCCTTCATTTGATTCCCCCTTGGGAATGCTATTGCTCCGCGAGCTTGCTCTTCAGCGTATTGATCCAGCGATGTTTGATGCCCAGGTCATTCGCAGCCTCGGTCATCCGCACATGCTGTCCAGCGAGGAGCGCTCGAATGAGCTGCATCTCCGTACGGGAGAACGTCTGGGAGTAGAGGGTGTGTTCCTCGAAAAGCTCGTAGGTGCGGGGCCAGAGGGTCTTGATGATGTTGCCGATGGCCTCAGCGAACTGGGCGATCTCCCACTGCGGCTTCGACTGATGCGTCTGCTTACGAAGGAGGAGGAAGGCCAGCCAGTTACGAAGATTCGCCTTGGCTCGTCCGCGAGTGTACCGAGACATCGGAGCATTCAAGCGAGCCAGCTCCTTGGCAACTCCGTGCTGGCACAGGTTCTCGTAATTCTCGTAGTTGTCTTCCTGCTCCTGAGCCAGCAGGTTGGCGAAGACGGCAGCGTCGGCAGGATCGAACAGCTCGAGGCCACTGTCCTGCTTGTTGACCGTTGACTGCTTCTTGAACCGACTCAGCTCCGGCACGTAGTGCTCATTGCTGAGCTGCACGTAGCGCCCACTCTCGATGTTGAAGGATTGCGTGCGGTGTCGAACCCACTCCCAGACGACCACGATCGGAGCCTTGAACTCGACGATCAGGTCCGGCATCTCGAATGGGGTCATGTGCCGGTGCGAGTAGATGTACTCAAGGAAGCCCATGTCACCGCGCGGGAAATCCTTCCACTTGTGCTCCGCGCCTTTTCTCGTGTCGATGCCGCAGCCCTCGAAGCCCACGGTAGTCATGCCGGCGTCTCCGATGGCATCGCAGTTCTCGCAGCGCTTGTACGGCTCCCAAGAGACGAACCCGCGTCCGGTAGACATGCGGGCAGCTTCGACGATCTCCGCATCATCTCCCATCGAGTTGACGTACTTGAGATACCCCTTGTCGAGAACGTGCTGCGTGTGGCCCTTCTCCATGTCAGTACCTCTCCCCTGTATGGTGGTCGACCGGCTTCCAGATCTTCTTGTTCATGTGCTCACGGACTTGCTCGAAGGAGACTGGCTTGAAGTCCCAGTTGTCGACCCCGACGTCCATGCTGCGGGCATGAGGGTCATCCGGTAGGTTGCCGTGAGAATGGCCGTAGAGCTGCCACGATCCGTGGTGCGACTTGTTCCAGACGCGCATGGCGTAGTGGCAGAGGACGATGTGTTGAGTCCTCTGAGGTGCGGCCGGATCGGGTGCGATCTTGACTTCGGCAAAGTCGGACGTCCACTCGAAGTGCCTCATGACACGGCCGTCTTTTCGGATTCTCTTGTCGTGGTTGCCGAAGATGAGGATCTTGCGCCCGGAGAGATCGCAGAGATGTTTCTCCACCTTCTCCGGCGTGCTGCTGCAGGAGATGTCGCCGAGTATGTAGATGACGTCATCCGGCTTGACTACAGCATTCCAGTTATCGATGAGCGTCTTGTTCATCAGATCAACGTCTGGCTCTCCAGCGGCGTTCTTGAACGGCCGATTGGCGTAGACGATGATCTTCTCGTGGTCGAGATGTAGATCTGAAGTGAACCAATAGTTAGGCATTGTTCTGTTCTTTCACCATCCTGTCGTAGAGGACCATGTACACGGCGGCCGACAGGTTCACGCAGTGCTTGGTCGGAATAAAAACGAAGCGGTGGCAACGAGAGAGAATCCCTTTGTCGAGAGAGCCGTCTTCCGGGCCGAAGACGTACACCGCCTTCTTGGGGTGAACGAAGTCTGGCAACTTCTCGCTGTTGGGTCTGAACTCGAGCGCTACCGGAGTAACGTCACTAGGAAAGGCGTCAAGCGCACGAGTAGAGCGTAAAAGGCGGACGTCTGAGTAGCCTCGCATCCTCTCCTCACGAGGAATGCGATCGAGACCTTCGAGTTGTTTTGCGACACGGTCACCGCTCCACCACACCTGATTGACGTTGAAGCAGGCGCACGCTCGGATCACTTGACCGAGGTTGTGCGGGTACTTCGGATTGTGCAGATAGACCGCAGGAGTCTCCCCTTGGATTCTTACCTCCTTGCCTTTGGCGTCGTGTGCGAGAAATGCGTCAGGACTGAGTCCATGCTCATCGACGTTGTACATCCTGACTCCTAATAGGAAATTGAGGACTTGGACTTATACCGAGAACTTCTCTTTTTTAGCTAAGAAAAGCCGGCACCCGTGAGGGCACCGGCCTTCCGTATTACGCTTGCGTCGGAGGCAGGGACTTGTTCTGGACCGTGCCGTTCGGAGAGACCAGATCGGCAGCCTTGCCGACCACGCCCTCGATGATGCCCTTGAGCGGGGTGTTGGCGAAGACCTTCTGGATGAACTCGACGCCGTTTTCCGCACCGAACATCTGGTGGAAGGACATCGAGCGGGCGACCTGGATGAGCGTCTCCCGAGCGCCGGTGGAGCTGAGAGCTTCGATGAGACCCGGCTGGATGGCGCCGAGCTGCTTGACGATCGAGTCGACCTGAACGCCCAGGTAGTAGGCCTGGCGCTCGTAGGCCGCCTTCTCCTGCGCCCCGACCGCATCGTTGCTCTTCATGGTGCGGGCGAGCTCGGAGGAGTGCTTCAAGTCCTCGAGAGCATTGAGGATGGCCTGAAGCTCTTGCTTCTCCTCGTTCTTCTCCTTCTCGGCGTCGAGCTTCTTGAGCTCGAGGGAGAGGAGATTGCCCACCTTGACTTGCTCGAGCTCCAGCTTGCGAGCCTCGGTCGCTGCCACCGCCTCCGCAGCCAGGCGGTCGATCTCCTGACTACGCTTGGTGACCTCGAGCTCCTTCTCCTTCAGGCTGAGGGTGATGTTGTGCTGGACGATGCTGTGCTGCGAGTTGGCGAGGAGCCCGGCGATCGCCGGATTGGCGATCTGAACCAGGAGAACCTCCACATCCGTGACCCGCATGCCGTTCTCCGCGAAGAAGAGACCGGGGCGATGTGTCGTGTCACCCTCCTTCGCCGGCGCCGGCTTGACACCGAGGATGCGATCGCGGATGAAGGCGGTCGAGTTGCCGTAGAACTCCTCGACCGTCAGCTTCCGCACCTCGCCCTTGAGGATCGAGCGGATGTGGTCGCAGAAGTGCTTGACGTAGTTCTCGATCGTGAACCACTTCGACGCGTCGCCCTCGAAGTTGACGTTGTACGAGAGCTTCGCCGTCACCTTGACGTGGTCCTTGGTCTCCAGGTCATCGATGATGTCCGTGACCTTGTTGTTGTGCGTGTTGAGATAGACGGTCTCGTAGAGCTTGTCGGTGTTCTTCGGCTTGCCCGTCGAGAGCCGCAGGATGTCCAGCGTGTCGCTGAACTCCATGAGGATCGTCTTCGGCCCGACCACGGCCTCGCGACGGCCGTCGGCCTTGATGACGTTGACCGCGTAGCCCGGCTGAACCTTGATCGTCGGAACGCCACGCTTCTGCGCCCCGAGGATGATGGTGCGGGGCTCGTGGTAGGTCGACTTGCGCTCGGCGACGTCGGCCACAACTGCCTGCTGGTCCTTGCCCTGGCGGCTCTCCGCCATCGAGCTGCTGCGGGCCCGAGCCGACTTCATGCCGCCTCGTTCGGCGGCGGCTCCGACGAAGGCCTCGGGGCTGGAGTTGGCGTAGTTCAGGAGGGCCATCGTCTCCGGGCCGATCCCGCGCTCGAGCTGCCCCTGAGAGACGACACCCTGCCGCGTGGTGGGAGCATTACCAGCCTCCGTACGCAGCTTGGCGTTCAGCTCGGCAGCCTCGCGGCCCGAGCCATCGGCGCCCGGGAACCAGGTCCGAGCTTCACGGTCCGAGAGAGGCCGAAGGACGATCGTCTCCTTCACCGGGTCGGGCAGCAGCATCTGCGGGCCCTTCTCCAGCTTGACGTAGCCGGTGGCGCGCTCGAGCACATACTTGGCCTCGCCCTCGGTGACCGCCACGGCGTAGTGGATCGACTTGCCGTCGTACCGGACGAGCTGGTGGCCCTCCTCCGGGTAGTAGATCGGCATCTTGTCGCCCTTGATGAACTTCTCGTCACCAGCCTTGTACGCCTCCTTGCTGCCGTCGGCGTAGTGAAGCTCGCCATCTTTGGCGAACTTGAGCTGGATGCCCTGGAGCGAGTTGATCTCGATCGCCTTGTACTTGCGAGCGGGGAGGCCGTCGTCATCCAGGATGGGGGTGCCGTCCGGCTTGCGCGCGATGAGGAACTCCTGCGTCGGGCGCGGGAACACCACCGCCGGACCACGAGGATACTCCTTGTTGCCGTCTTCATCGACCAGGATCGAGTACTCGTTGAGACCGAGCGTCTCGGCCTGGCGAACGAAGATGTCTTTGCCGTCGGGGCCCAGCCCTTCCGGCACGACCGAAACGCCGGTCGGCGGGATGTAGAAGGCGACCTTGGTGCCGAGGATGTTGTACTGCTTGCCCACGGCCAGATCGGCCGGCACGGCGTCGGTGATCGACGGAGTGGTGTCCTTCTTGGGCTCGGCCTTGGGGGTCTCGGTGGTCGTTGGCTTGCCATCGGCACCGGTCTGAGCGGTTGCGGTCTCGGCGGTCTTGATGACGGCCTTCGACCAGTTCTCGATGGCGCGACCTTCGTTGTAGATCTTGATGCGGAGGTATTCGTTCGAGCGGAGATGGTGACCGCGGCGAACCTCGCACATCTGGCCGGGGAAGAGGGCGAAGCTGACGGGCCCTGGGATGTTCTCCTTGAGGCCGATCGCCAGATCGGGAGTCGACTGGGTCTGGCCTTCGCCGGGGTAAATCAGCTTGCCCGATGACTTGTCCTTGGCCGGATTGGTGAGAACGGCGTAGAAGCCTTCCGGCACCACCACATTCTGCGAGAGCGCGGCCTCGAGCGAAGCGCACTCGTCGAAGGTGAAGGTCTTGGTGTTGAACTTGACCGGACGATCCTGACCTGTCTGGTTGATGACGGTCGGACCCACGAAGAGCTTCACCACGCCCTTGGTGGAGTCGAGGATGTAGGCGTGCGTGCCGGGCGGGAGGGGCAGTTCACGTTTGCGTTCGTCGGCCATGGCTCAGATCTCCTTTGACTGCTGCGTGGTACTGCGGGGAAACGTATCGATGACGCCGTCGAGAATCAGGCTGGGCTTCTCGAAGCGCTCGATGACACTCGGCATCAGTGCGGACAGTCCGGGCCCGCCGAACATGTCATTCGAGTGAGAAGGCTTGCCCTTCTTCTCTCTGTCGACGGACAGAGTGATGTGGGGGAACCAGTTGTCGGACATGACGCCGTGAACCAAGACGGCATCCACTCTCTGGTCCCAGCCGTAGCCAATGACCTTCAATTTCACCTTCTGACCGATTGCAAGGTTCTCGACCTCGAACCGAGAAGGCATGAACTTGATGGTCATGTGGTCGGCGTGAATCTCCTTGTGCTTGGGAGGATACGTGGAGAGCAGGAGCTCTCTCGACTCTGGAGTCAAGAAGACCCCAATATATGTAGTGTCCGGCATCTTTCCTTATCTCTACGAAGGCCGTAGAATTTCGGCATGTCTGAGTTCGCTCCTGGGATCCCGGCGAAGCACGTTTCACACGATCTTCCGCACGTCGAGGAGCGAAAGACGTGGGAATTGACTGTTCACGACCATCACGCTGAGAGACGCGGCCGCCACTTCGACCTTCGACTCGGAGATCCAGCTACCGGACACGCCCATTCGTGGGCGATGCACGCTCAGTGGCCGAAGCCGGGCGAGAAGACCTGGGCCATCCAGCAGCCGACGCACACGATGAAGTACATGGACTTCGTCGGGAAGATCGAGGATGGCTACGGCAAGGGCGACGTGAAGATGTTCGATCGAGCTAAGACAGAAATCACCAATGCTCGGCCCGGACACGTCAGCTTCAACGTCTACCGAGGCAGCGGGCCGGAAGAGTACTCCCTCCATCGGGTCGGAGACAAGCAGTGGATTCTGATGAATCGCACGCTGCGGCGGGAGCAGCATCCAGAGCTCCCAACCGACAAGCCCAAGTACAAGGAAACCAAGCTCTCTGACCCGAAGATCCACACCGACGACTACGTCTTCTCAGCCAAGATCGACGACGCTCACAACCTCTTCTACTTTCCCAAGGCGGGTGAGAAGATCCGGGTACTTTCGTACCGCGCCGCGAAGAGAAGCAACGGAGGACTGATTGAACACACGCACAAGGTCCCCGGAATCCTGGAGGGAGTACCTACGCCGGAAGGACTCGGAGGAACGATCCTTCGAGGAGGCTTGTACGCGATTTCACCAAGAAGTGGAATCGCTACGCCAGCAGCTCAACTCGCCGGCCTTCTCAACTCCGACGTCTGGAAGAGTCGTCAGAAGCAAGAAGAACACGGACAACTCAACTCCGTCCTCTACGACGTCGTCCAGTACAAAGGCCGCAAGATGGAGAGCGCTCCTTACTCGGAGAAGCTGAAAGTTCTTCGAGAGGTAGAGGCGAAATTGCCGGACTACTTCCACCTGCCTCGCATGGCCTTCACCGAGACGGCTAAGAAAAAAATGGTGGAAGACATGAAGGAAGGGAAGATGCCGGAGACGAAGGAGGGCATCGTCGCCTGGCATCTTCACCAAGGAACACCACCGTACAAGGCAAAGTTCTCGACGGACCACGATGTCTACATTCGCGGCTTCTTCCCTGGCGAGGGCAAGTACAAGGACCGTGGGGTGGGAGGCTTCTTCTACTCCTACGAGCCTGATGGGCCGATCGTTGGCCGCGTCGGAACAGGGCTCAGTGATGCTCAGCGCTCTCACATGCACTCGAGCCCAGAGGTCTACATGGGAACAGTGGCGCGCGTGAAGGCGCAGGAGCGGTTCCCGTCTGGAGCTCTGAGAGCTCCCGCCTTCGACGCGTGGCACCTAGATAAAAACGATCCAGAGGCGCTCGCGTTGGTGAAGCACGCGTCTCTGGATCATGAGTTAGTCTTCTTGTGGGGCTTCTAGGGTCTGAACTTCTTGCTCGGTTCGCAGCCCGTCGAGATGATGCCGATCGGCGTCTGGAGATGCTGCTTCATGATGTGGAGGAACCCATCGGTGTCCTTCGGGGCTCGCTCATAGCACGGCGCGACCCGAGTCAGGGCCTCGGCCAGCCGCTGCTGATGAGCGTAGGTAGGGTTCTTCTGGATATGGATGTCGAGGGCTCGATGGGATGGGCTACCGAACTGGAAGAACGGTTCGTCTTCTTCGTCGTGAACCGCATAGCCGACACCGATCCAGTCGAAATGATGCCGCTGATCGATGTGCGTCATGGCGATCTCATCGACGCCTCCGACCACATCCAGAGCATATCTCGTCATCAAGACGTCAGGTGCCCCGACGCGGAAAGAGCCCTGCCACAAGCCAGTGCCGTTGTGCCTGTCGAGCACGAGCTCTTTGATTCCGCCTTCCTCGACTTGGAAAATCTGATCGTGGGTGGGAAACGGGCCAGCCCCATGCCGCGTCATGTACGAGCGCATCACTCCAACCTTCCAGATGTCGCCGTCATAGCCAGCAGCATCGAGAATCTGGCGTGCGCCGGTGAAGGTCGCATCCGTCCAGGCGGTGTAGGGTTGGAAGCCATAGTCCTGATCGAGCAGCGCGCCCTGCGCCCCTTCGAAGACTAGGTTCTTGCCATGAAGAAGGCTGGGCAGGTCGTCCGAGTCGACGGTGGTGAACACACCCTTCAGATCGTGCAGGCGCCCTGCCATATGCTCGACTCGCTCGGTCGGGAATGTGAACCAGCGAAGTGCTCGATGGGCAACGTCTGGAAGAGAAACGTCCAAGATCTGACTCTTGAACTCCTCGTACTTGCGCTCTTGGATGGACTTGAACTTTCGGAGGAGTGTTGCCTTATCTGAAAGGTCACCCATGGTGACGCTGTCGTTGTGTGAGGAGAGGGAGTCCTGCTTGGTCTCACCGATCCCCATCCCGCAGCTACCGTGTTTCCCGTCGCCGCGAAGAATCTCGCGAAGACGGTTCGCAGCACTGTGGAACGGAGTGACGACGAGCGCATTCCGGTCGAACAGCACCTTCTTGTAGGCGCCTTTCATCCCCTTCTCGTAGAGATCCCATTCCTCCTTCATGAAGGCGGCTGGGTCTACGATGACGTGACGAGAGATGAAGGTAGGAACCCCTTCGAAGGTGGCACTGCCGAACTGAGAGAACGTGTGGTGTCGTCCGTTCTGAGCGTAGACGTTATGAGCAGCCTGGGCGCCGCCATTGTAGCGAACGACCATATCGGCTTTGATCTCGCTGGCGAGGTATTGCGTGATGGTTCCCTTACCCTCGTCGCCGAACCCCAATCCGGCAACCAGAATGGCTTTGCTCATGTTCCCCTCGAATGGAAGACCCCGGGCCGAAGCCCGGGGCCTATGTGGACTACCAGAACTTGCGGATGAAGTGAACGGCGGCCCAGATGACGCCGGCGCTTATTGCAAGACTGAAGACGGCGCCTACGGCCCAGATGCCGAAGAGCGCCTTCCCAGTCTTTGTGAGGTGCGCGCCCTCGCGCATCAGAGACGCTTGGCCCCGCTGGAGGCGGAGCTCGGGGTGAGGGTGCCGGCCGGGACCTTCGCGATCTTGCCGCCAGCGTAGGCCTTGCTGACCGAGTTGGCGACGACCATGGCCGTCGAGTCCGAGGTGCCCACGTCCTTCATGTCCGTCACAGCGGCGTCGACGTCCGTGGTGCCTTCGCAGAGGCCGATCTGAGTGGCGATCAGCTCGGGCGTGCCGCTCGAGTCGTCGATCTTGAGAACGTGCTCCTTGCCGAACAGGCGGCCCCAGTTCTCGACGACGCGGTGATCGCGGGCGTTGCTGGCGTGCGTCGGCAGGACGAAGAAGCACTCGAACTTCTGCTTCAGCTCCTCGGCGATGAGCTCGGTCGGGATGTCGGCCTCGATATCGATGTCGAGGAACTGCTTGACCACGGTCTTCTTGATCGACGGATACGGCGACTCGTCCCCGATGATGAAGAGGTAGCCCTTCTGCCCGCGCTTCTCGAAGCAGTCCATCGCGGTGTGGCGAGCGGCGAAGTACATCAGGAGATCATAGCTCTCCTGCGCCGTGCCACCGCCGCCGCCTTCGATCCAGAACTTCGAGAGGTCGTCCTCCATCTCGACGCCCGACTCGAACTGCCCGAGCTGAAGCGGGGCCCTGTCCGAGAAGGCGTCGCCAACGGCGGCGTAGAGGATCTGCGGGTCCTCGAGGTAGCCCTTGCGGGTCAGGAGCCCCATCAGGGCCGAGAGGCGGCCGTGGACGATGTGAGACTGCTCGCCCATCGAGCCGGTGACGTCCAGGCCGACGATGACGCCCTTCGAGTTTGGGTGCGCGTCGCTGTCACGGCTCTCGCGCACCTTGACGCCGCTCGGGTCCAGAGGATTGGATTTCATGCTCTTGGGGTCGAGCTTCGGCGCCACCGCGGCGGCCACCTTGCGAGCCTTGACGTCGGCATCGTAGGTGAAGGCGGTGCCGTGCGAATCGAGCTTGCTGCCGACGCTGAGATTGTAGTCCTCGTCGCTCCAACGTGATCCACCCATGTTCGTTCTCCTTAGGCCGGTGAGGGCATGTGAAACGGAACATACTTCTTAGGACCGTAGTGAGTCCGCATGTGATCCTTGAGCTCTCGGTGAAGAGCCCACGCGTCCTGCGGACGGGATGCAGGCGACTTGATGGTGCAGCTTCTCAGGAAGTTCAGAAAATAGTTCGGAATGTGGCCGGGGTAGACATCTGCACTCGAGCGGACGTCGCCACCAAGAACGTGGACGATGCTCTTGGCTGCCATGTAGATGTCGGTAGCGGGCGAGACTGGGCGCTTGGCGAAGATCTCGGGCGGATAGAACGCCTCATACTCCGGGCTAATGGCTTTGATCGTTCCGCCCACCTGCACGGAATATGACCACCCCACCAGCCGAGCGCCATGGTTGAGGATGTCTTTTTCTTGGGTTCCCGCGTAGACGAGAACGTGGGGAGGAATTACCGCCCCATGCACTCGATTCTGCTTGTTGTGCAGGTAGCCGAGAAACTCCAGCACACGGTTGAACATCCAAACCCCGTGCTCCATCTGCAGCCTTGGATGAGCGGCGCGAACCTTCTCGAGAGAGTAGTAGCCGTTCAACCACTGCATGAGATTCGCCTGTCGGCGAGAGCCGTCGTCGATCTTCAGGCTCCCGAGCAGCTTTGGCAGGTAGAGGTGATACTTGTGGTTCGAGACATCAGAAGGGTAGATCTCCTTCAGGACCTTCGCCTCGTTCTCGAGGAGGTCATTGTCTCGTGGCGATCGCGCGACCTTCAGAGCGAAGACTTCTCCCGTATCTTCCTTGATGGCCTCGTAGATGTCAGCCACTTCTCCAGTGAATGCGTTGCCGTTGATGACGAAGCGGCCCATGCGAGTCTGGAGAGTGATGGGACCACCAACCGCGCCGCTGTCGTACTTGGCTCTCTTTTGCGGATCACCGAGGACGGCGTAGGCGGCGGCCAACTCTTTGAACTTCTCTTCGGCGAAGGTGTTCCCGGGGTTGGTGTCCGGGTGGTAGCGCTTGGCGAGAGCCCGGTACGCGCTCTTGATTTGCTCAGCCGTCGCCGTCTTCTTCATGCCAAGAACGTCATACAAGCTCACCGCCATCTGACTCTCCTAGAGGGTGTTGTAGTTGAACCGCGCCTCGGTGTAGTTATTCCAGATCTCTTTGCGGAAGGCGTCCGGGCACCAGTCGAGCTCGTCGATCAGGCGAAGGCCTTCTTCAGCATCGGGGATGGTCTCGAGGACCCACAAGAAGAAGCCCACCTTCGATTCATCGTTGGGCCGTGAATCTTTCGGCGTGCCACGCAGCGCCGCGGCGATCTGCTTTTGAAGCGCGCGAAGCTTCGTCTTGTTCGATTCCTCGAAGAATTCGTTCTTGGCCTCTTTCAGCTTGTCGATCACATCGCTGTTCTTGTCATTCTCCACCTCCAGTAACTGAAGAAGATCGGTGAAGAGAGAACTCACAGCGTCGTGATTGGTCTTTTTGACTTTCTTCTTCGACGACATCTGAACGCTCCTTGTTGAGCAAAATAAGACAGGGATCACAAAAGTGATCCGCGACTACTGTCTTATCTCAGATGTTGAAGATTTTACGCGACGAGCGGAGCGAGTGGAGTGATTTGCTGCGTAGCCGTGACGAAGGCGAGAGTGCGCTGCGTCATGATACCGGCATCTCCGTCGACGTCCAGATCCCAGGCGCGCTGGAAGACCATGACGGCTTCGCGGAAGAGCTGCGTGCTGACGTTGCCGTCGATCTCCCCGCCGTACATCTTGAGCTGCGCCAGATAGCTTTGAATCTGGACTGGCGACATCGAGAAGTCCTGGCCGTAGCGCTCAAGGATACGCATCTCGACCGCGTTGGACCACGTCGCGTGGTTGTTGACGTCGACCTTCGACAGATACTTCTCTGCGTCGTCGCCAAGGTAGTTGAAGTGCCACGCCTCCGACTCGTCCGGTCCCAATCCATCGCGACGATGGCAGTACCAGCCGTGGGCCTTCATCACCTCGACGATGTCGCCATAGTGGATCTTGAATGCCTTCATGATGGCGTAGAGATCGAGGTCGACAGCGAGACCATATCCGTGCGGGCTGTAGCCAGGACGCTGTACTCCACGCTTCACGCGACGGGCCGCAAGCGATGAATCGGCGGACCGCCACACGTCCGTGTAGATGTAGCCGCCCGTATCCTTGTCGAGACGCAGCAGTGCTGGTCCAACGTCAGGGGCCAGAAAGCGCATGCGACGAGGAACCTGACCCTTGTAGTCGGCGTCGTTCGGTCCCTTGATCGTGGACGGCATCTCGACGAGCTTGAGGATCATTGTGATGCCCTCTTCTTTTGCCTCTTCGCCTTCTTAGCCTGCGCCCCAGGACTGCCGTCCTCGCCGTCTTGCACATGAACGCAAGCGTGGTCGTCCAAGCACCCTGCGCTCCCGCTGGCGCAGTAGATGCCGTCCGACTCGTCATAGCAGGCAGCGCCTCCGTGGCAGATTGCACAGGAGAGCCCGACCTTGGTGAACATGCCGTCGCAGACGTCGGCGTAGGTCACCGAGAGGTTTGCTGGGCAGTTGGGCAAGCCGTAGATGTTCGGCTTCATGTCTGCCGGCGATTGAGCCATGTCCTGCTGCACCGGCTGCGGCGGTGTCGGAGGAGGAAGTGGATGACAGCCTCCGCAGCCGGCGAGCAAGACAAGAATCAGGGAGAAGCGCATCTCAGACCTCCGCCCGGCGAATGGTCCAGCAGTCGGACACCAACGCGCCCTCGCCGCCCATCCAGAACGAATAGGGCAGCCAGAAGAAGCCTCCCTCACCCCATCCGGTTCCCCACGAGTTCTGGCACAGCACAGCGCCTCGCTCGGCCCCGCAGACCATGTTGTCGTTGTAGCCGACTGCCAGGACGGCATGCCCGCCGTCGAACGCCTCTCCAGGCGCTGGCGGCTTGACGACGCCTGTCCGGGCACACTCGTCGCTCATCATGTTGTCCGGCACCGAGAAGCCGATGACGACGGGGAAGCCCTGGAAGAGGGAGGCTTTCAGGGTGTAGAGGTTCGGGCAGCGGAAGTAGAGAATTGCCTTGTGGTTGAGCGCCTCCGCCTTCGCCTGCGGCGGTGGGATCACCGAGAACTTCGACGTGTCGTAGGGCCACGTGAGCTCCTGCGGCACGCCATAGGTGGAGAGCGCCTTCATGACGTCGCGGATTTGCGCTCCACTGTCTTCGTAGAGCGGAGTACCCTCGAGCATCCGCGTCATCGCGTAGATGAACAGGCGAGAGTACAGCGTCGCCTGCTGCCCCTTGTGTTCCAAGAAGGCGAGCGCGGATGAACTCGAGTTTGCTGTGCAGGAGCCGATCTGGCCCTGGTCCATCACCGGGGGGCATCGATCACTAAGGTCGACGGCATCCGGTAGAGCGAGCTCTTCGCTGACCGCCAGCCGGCGATCCCTCGGGTCTGGAGTGTCGGGCTTCCATCCCTTCATGTGCCGGACGACGCCGGCGACGGTAGCGAAACGGCTCACAGCATCACTTCCTTACCGTCCTTGGTCTTGATCTTGAACTTCACCGTCAGGCTGCCGAAGTGCTTCTGCTTGTAGCTGTCGAGCACGTCGTTCATCGCCTTGCGGCTGGCCATCAGCTCTGGAGTTGCGGTCGGATTGCCGAAGAGCAGGTTCTTCAGCTCTGCGAGGAAGCAGCCTCCGTCCTTGATACCCATGCCTTCCGCCTGGGCTTCGATGCTGTCCCAGGGAATGTTGTTCGGGTTGGTGCCGCCGCTGATCAGGCCCAGCACGATCTGAGCGAAGAAGGGCAGCGCATCCTTGATGGTGCTGGTCGTGCAATCGACGATGTCGTGCGCGATGATGCAGCCTGGGTCGTTGGCCTTTGCTTGGTCCGTCCAGCAGGCGCAACCGGGAAGGCTGATCGAGGCAAGTGCGATTCCGAGCAGTAGAGCCATGGTCTTCATTGTCTGTCTCCTATCAGGCCGCGGGCTTGGTTTCCGGCGACATCGCCTGGACTGTATCACGGGCCATCTTGAGGTCGTGGACCTTCGCCTCGATCTTGGTCGACAGGTTCTTCTCGAGGTCGTCCCAGCCGAGCACCTTCTTGAGCTCCTCGAGCCCCTTCGCACCGTAGTGCGACTTGATCGCGTCGACGGCGGACGTCTTTGCTTCGGCTAGGGTGGTTGCGAGATTGTCGTTCGGCTTGATCGAGCTGACGATTCTCTGTTGCGCGTCCTTCACCGCGTCCTCGGCCACCTGATCCAATCGATCGAGTGCCGACAGCACAGTGGAGTTCTTCGTCTTGTTCTTGATGTAGGTGATTGCGTAGGCGATGAGCGCCGACAGCAGACCACCGACGATAGGAACGAGCAGTGGAATAAGGGACGCTCCGGCTTGTTCGAGTGCTTGACGCATCAGGATCCTCCTAATGCGGGAGTCTACTCGATCCATGATCCTGGAGAGAAGAGATGGCTTACCAACGAAAAATTTAGATCCTGACTGTCATCTCTTCTCACCGACGGAATTCACGTTTAGACCAGAAGCAGGAGGCTCCGGCCATGAAGTACTGGTTGATTCTGACGGTGATGCTGGGAGCGTGCAGCGTGAACGTCCCTCCAACATCACAGGACATGGCGATGGTGGTAGAGGTTCCCGATCTGGCAAAGCCGATCGAGGACATGGCCACTCCTGCGCCGATCGACATGGCGTTGCCGTCGTGCTTGACGCCCAAGCCAGGCATCTACGTCGAGTCGACGTACTTCGGGGCGCGGAATGTGTCGACGGGAGCGGATCAGTTCTACGGGAACTCCAACAATGTTGGTGTGCAGCCCGACGGGATGATCGTGCGCCCGAAGATTCCGATCACAACTGTCCAGTTGTGGCATTGCGATTCTGCGTCCATGGCGAACCCAGAGAACTGCCAATCTGTGTGCTGTGACGGCGACCCGACGGTTGTTCCGACCATCTACTGGTCGATCAATGGGTGGTCGCTCTTCAAGCCTGGGCAATGCACATGGCATGATTCGAACAACATCGTCTGGTACATCGACGTGCAGGCCATCGCGGGAAGAATGTAACTAGAGCTCTGAGACGCTCTTTCCCAGCTTCGCAATCACCTCATTGCACGCCTCGACAAGCTGCTTCGCATCTTCGCTTCCCGTCGCAAGCGCTAGCTCAGACAGACGTCGATAGTGGAGAGAGAACTGAATTAAGTTCGCCTTCACGCGCACGATCTTGCGTCGTAACTCTCGCAGTTCAAAGGAAGTGTCTTCGCCGAGCTTGCGATGTAGGTCAACGACCTGACGTATTCGTCGGAGTTGTTCTTTGACCCGAGCAAGCTCGATGCGAGGGTCTTCCTTCATGAAGACAGCGTCGACCCGCTTTGGCTGGATGGGAAAGCTAAAAAAACGCCCACCCCGTCTATGACGGAGCGGGCGCTTACAACCTACGACTTCCTCCACTTCTCGTACTGCTCAGCAGTCTTGGGAGCCTGCCGGAGAATACCCTTCGAGTCGACAAACAGACTTCCGGGGTAGGGAGCACTCTTGCGACGCATCCAGCTATAGGGCGCATTCGGCAGCGTCACGAAACCTTCGAGATGCCCGAGAGCGTGGCGGCCAGCCAGAGAGTTCGAATCGAAGCGAGAGATGACTTCGCTTTTGATTTTATCCCACGGCTTACCAACCCGAGCTTCCAGCCATCGACGCAGTGGACCGAGCTTGTCGGCGAAATCCCTATTCTTGCGTCCCGTCCAGTGGCCACCGAGCGCAATAGATCGTGGCTCGACGGCTTCTTCATCGTAGGTGGCGCTGCGGCAGTACATCTTGTAGGCCGCGCGCTCTTTGCTATCCTCCTGCTCTTCTCTAATACGGCACGACTTCCGACGGCCTCCCTCGATGGCCGTCTTGGCGATGCTCCTTCGAGCCATGTGAACCTCCTTATGTTCGCTTCATGGTTCTTCTCCTTTCTTCTCTTCGATGGTGGTTTCTCCGCAGATCTGCCGCATCGTGCTCACGAGAGCTTTGATATCGTACGGCTTCGGCACTTCAGCCGCAACAGGACGCGGCGGAGGTGACGAGAAGGCGGTGGAGTAGATGACCGGGATCGTGCCGCGGTAATGCTCCAAGAACTCTTCCCCATCCATGATGGGCATGCGGCAATCGAGGATGATGATGTCGAAGCGGGTGTCGCGGAGGAGAATGTCGAGTGCTTCTTGTCCATTGTAGGCTGATACGACCTCGAACTTGAAGATCAGCCTGAACCACTCGCCCACCGAGACTTGCGTCGCTCTGTCATCCTCGATGAACAGAATCCTCATGATGGTTTTTCCCCTGGTCTGATTGTGGTTACGGAGATGATGCGGATGGTGGAGGTGGCGGGAGTCGAACCCGCGTCCAACGCATTCATGCCGAGCGAGTACTACGAGCGTAGCTGGTTGAGGAGCCAGCACCAGATGAGGCCCTTGTTACGGCCCGGGTCTGACCGTCGACGTCATCACCGTTACCGCAGGCACGTCGACTCCTGCGGGACTTACCGGGGATTCTTTTGTCGGGTTTCCGGTCTACCCCGTCCGGTTACGCTGCTGCCTGGAGAGGAGCAGAGAGGTTGGACTGCACGCGAACGTTGTCGTTGGCGTTTGATGCGTGGCTGCTTTTTATCGAGGCTGCAACCATCCCCGGCTCGCACTCGTTCCTCTGTCTGCGCTGTCGAAACCGTTACACCCCCAGAACTAGGTGAGGTAGGACCAGAACCAGCCGGAGGGGGGATCCCGGCGTGCCCCAGCCCTACCTCGTTGAAAAGATACCGACGATCTACCGATGCAGCAAGTAATACATGATCGAGATCAAGAACGTGATGAGCGCCCCCAGCGCAAACATCACAACCCGACCAAACGGAGTCAATACGCGGCGCTTGGGACGGTCGCTGATGGGTCTCATGCGAAAGACGTTCTCGTCGATCTTCTCGTAGCGACTCGAATCGACACCAGCGGTTGCACGCATCCCCTATACTCCTTTTAGCGAAAGATGTCCTCTCACTCATTCTTATCCCACGGCTTCTGCTAGGATCTCCACCCATGGAACTCGTTCACTATGTCAAGGACGAAGAAGCGCGTCTGGCAAAGAAGATGGAGTCCAAGCTGCTCAGACTTCCAGTTGACTCTGGAGTGCTCTTCGTCTCAGTCTCAGTGGAGCCGTCCACCCCGTCGACGTCCGCAATCTACAGGGTGTGGATCGGCTGCAGCCGCGCCGTAGACCCCAGGATGATCCCAACTCTCGTCGAGGTAACCCTGCACGAAGAGCTTCGAGAAGGCCACGTGATTCGGATCGACACCAAGATGGGTCGGATCCGGGATTGACAACCCGTAGTGCTGTCTGTACAGTGTCTGTACATGCGGCGGAAAGGAGGAGGCTCATGCCAGTGAAAGACCGGAACCCGTTCGGTCCCTCAGCCGATGCCCCAAGCACGGCAGACGTTGGCGTAGCCGATCCGTTCGATCGTCCTGACTCTGTAGTGAAGTGCCCCGTCTGCAGCGAGCGCGACCCAGACAAGATCGGGACGCAAAATACGCCCACCCAGATCCTGCGCAACTGCAAGACCTGCGGCAACAAGTGGTCGTGTGGCAACGTCGGCGGGGCGTACATGATTCCAATCAGCGAAGAGCTCCGCCGGCCGGCTCCTGTCGACGAGGATGACATCCCGGACGACTTCCGACTGAGCGGGACTGATCGCTGGTTCGGAGACGACTAGGAGACCGCATGGACAAGAAGAAGGAAATCGTCGACCTGTCACCACAGAACTCCGAGTACGCTGCCAAGATCGCAGCGGCGAGGAATGTTCAGCACCCTGTTGGCGGCGCTCCGATGCCGAAGATCCCCAACCTCGCTCAGATGCAGGGCTCGGGCGATCGATTTGCCGGAGTGCAGCAAGCACGGGCACAGGGCATGGCCACCCTGCTGACACCGGAGCAGCGTGCTCAGCTCGAGCAGCAGAACGCAGCCCTCCCTGGTGTCGGCTCGGCGTATGTGGCCAACCAGCCGATGGCGCGGCAGGTCATGCAGCAACCGCAGCAGCCGGGCGGCTACCAGAACCCCCCTCGCCCCGAAGGTGCTGGACTCTCGGCGCAGACGGCCGAACAGCTCGCCGCTGTCGCGCAGGCCAACGCGCCGCAGGCGAAGGAGAGCGCCGAGGACAAGATGAAGAAGGACCTCGATGATCTCGAGGAAGACTTCTTCGACTACGACGAGTTCGGCAACAGGGTCAAGAGCCTCCTGGCCAACAAGGAGCGTCGGGAGATCATCGAAGGTCGCTGCGAGCCGATGGACATCACGAGCTTGATCGTCGATCGAGAGCTCCGCCAGGTCGTCCCGATCATCCCCGGCAAGTACTACCCGACCTACCGCCTCCCCTCTGGTGAAGAAGATCTCGAGGTGAAGCGCATTCTGGCCAAGGAGACGACGACTGCGGCCAACTACCTCCTGGCCAAGCTGTCGCTGATGCAGTTGACCTGCGGCCTATTCGCTATCAACGGCAAGCCGCTGGCGGCGCATCTGGATGCAGACGGAAACTTCAGCCAGACAGCGTTCGAGGCGAAGTACAAGAACGTGGTCAAGTACCCGATCACGGTCCTCGCCGATCTGGCCCTCAACTACAACTGGTTCGAGCAGAGGACCAAGAAGCTTCTTTCTTTCGATGCAATCAAGGATTTTTAGAGACTCCATTGGGATGGGCCAGAGCGAACATAATGTTCGACAAGGCATCCAGGGTCCCTCCTCCAGGCGACCCAATGGAGATTCTCTTCCTGCTCATCTGGAAGATGCGGCAGGACATCGAGTTCCAGACGTCGAGGGCGACCCTGCAAGCCCTTCTGAATCAGAAAGGCGCGGAAGCGAAGCACATCGAGGACGCATTCAAGGACCTCAGGGATGCTTTCTTCCCGTTCGAGAAGAACCACCGCAAGCAGGAGGTCAAGGAGCTTCGACAGATCATGCTGCGGGAAGTGGCACGCGGTGCTCTGTCGGTGATTCCGCAGGTGGACCCGGACCACAGGAAGGTGGCCAACCGCCTGGCGAGGGGTCAGGAACGCCTCCACCGGCGTCAGCAGCAGATGGGCACGCCCACCGGTCAGGTGACTCCCATGAAAGGCCCTCGCAGGCCTCGAGGTGCTTTCTAGATCATGGGAGAGCGTGCAGTGATGATTGCGTGGCGTACGAGCGGTCGATCTACAGCACCTGCAAGATCGTGTCGTTCTTCGACCGTCTTCTGGTCCGAACTCCGGGCAGCCGTCCTGTCTCGACGACCGCTCCCAAGGTGACCCCATGAGTAAAGATCTCGTCTTGACCGGGCTGGGCAACGAGGTGGACCTGAAGACGCAGAGGACGGTCTTCACCGCTATCTTCAACAAGAGCATTCGCATCGAGATTTCCAAAGAGGCGGCGGAGATCTTGACGAAGGAGATCTACGCGAACAGCGGGAGCTCGAGCGACTACGAGAAGCCGCCGATCGTGGCGGACGACGTCAGCTCCGACGATGGGCCGGTGCTGACGGACATGCCAGGCATCTATGAAGAAGAGACCGGGGTGGAGCAGGTCTGATGCCGCAGAAGAAGACAGTGGCGAAGTTCAGGACCTGGGCGTGCCGGTGCGGCGTCAGGTACTCCGTCGAAGCGAATGACGTCGGAAGAGGGGCACTACCCGATCGCTTCAGGTGCTGGGCAACGCGCTGCCGCTTCTACATGGTCCGCAACGACAAGCTCAAGCCAGGACAGGTCGTCACGGCGATGGCTCTCTTTCAGGCCAGCACGCTTGGATCGGAGATGCAGAGGAAGTGCAGCCCGTCGGACATCAGGAAGCTGGCGCTCGGAAAGAAGGTGGTGGCGATCGCGGTCGAACCTTCGCCGGCGGCGGGCAGGTCCCTCATCTCGAGCATCACTCTCGAGGACGGAAACACCATCCATCTCACGACCAGTACCAAGGGCGTGACGATCTACAAGGTGACGCATGAGTAAGTCGAACGACGAGGCTCTCGCTCGCATCGAGCACAAGGTGGATGTCACCCTCGATCTGCTGATGGAGATGATCGGCAGGATGGGCATCATCCGTATGATCATTCCGAAGATGGGCGACAACTCGCATCGGTGTCCCATCTGCAAGAAGGACGTGAAGTACGTAGTCGACCTCGTGGACAAGTCTGTGACCGCGCAGTGCGATTGCAAGACGGGCAAGTATGCCCCCATCGATTTCGACCAGTTTGCGCCGCCGCTGGCGGCAGGAGGCAAGAACCATGGCGACGAACGAGAAGGTTCTGGAAATTCCGCTGCAGACGGGGACGTCGGGAGCCGAATCAAACCGAAAAGTCGGCTTCGCTGAAGTCAAGATGTTCTTGGCGCAGGTGGAGACCAGCACCGGCGAAGAGGACTACCTCATGGCGGTGATCGGCAACGAGCTCCGCATCATCGAGGTCAAGTCGCGTAAGCCGGCCGAGTGGCTGAAGAAGGTGTTCTTCGATCGCCTGGCCAAGCGCAACAACGGTGGTGTGGAGCAGACCTGATGCACCTGCCAACGAACAGGACCTGGCAGCAGTGCGACCCGATCGGTGATTGGATCATCGCCAGGACGGAGAAGCGCGTCACGAAGACAGCCGGTGGCATTCATCTGCCGGACCAGATCGTCTCCATCGAGCGCGTCATGCCGGTCGCGGCTCGCATTCTGAAGGTCGGGAAGCGGGCCGGTGAGGTCGTCGGCTTCCCTCTCGAGCCTGGGATGCGCTTCGCCTTCCGTGGCTTCTTGAAGGACGCCTTCCACGAGTTCGCGGACGACGATGGGCTCCGGGTCTTCATGATCAAGTCGAGCGACATCCTCGCCATCATCGACGAGACCGTTCAGGTCGGAGAGTTCGTCGAGGAGCGCGAATCGGCAGCATAGGAACCCCGCACGGGCTGGTGCGAGGAGGCCACATGTACGCGAAGGACACGACGGTCAGCGTCGAGAAGTCGAAGATGGAGATCGAGAGGCTGGTCTCGAAGTACGAGGCCTCTCAGTTTGTCTCCGGCTGGAATGGGGACAAGGCGGTCATCGGCTTCTCGATGCACAACCGCCAGGTGAAGTTCCTCTTGCCGCTGCCGGACAAGAAGGAACGGCGGTTCACGCACGACCGTCGTGGCTACGCTCGGGCACAGAGCACGGTCTTGTCGGCCTGGGAGCAGGAAGTCCGCAGCAAGTGGCGGGCCCTTTTCTTAGTCATCAAGGCCAAGCTCGAGGCGGTGGAGTCTGGGATCACCTCGTTCGAGGAAGAGTTCCTGGCGCACATCGTCCTGCCGGACGGCAACACCGTTGGTGGATGGGTCGGACCGCAGCTCGAGCAGATCTATACCCAGAGGAACATGCCCAACCTCTTGCCAGGTGCCGGAGAGAGCAAGGTGGCCAGGGATGTCGAGGAGTACGAATGATGCCTCGCATCGATAAAACGATGGCGAAGCACCTCAAGAAGAAGACGACCGGTCCGCGGTTGAATGCCCGCATTCCGTCGGAGCTCCTCGACTGGGCGCGGGAGTATGCATATCGCAAGCACACGACGCTGACCCAGATCATCGTCGATCACTTTCGAGACCTGAGGGCGCGGGATACCGACGTCCCGCAGATCTGAGGAGACCATGGCCAGCTTCGACCAGGTAACGCGATCGGCAACGATGCTTCGTGTGACGGAGCGCCTCCCGTACACCGGAGGTGGCGTCGACGCACTCATCGCGCAGGTGAGCGCCATCCTGAAGATGGAGAAGGACGCGCAGCGTATCATCCTCGACGTCACCAAGCCGTACGTACACCTGGAGAAGTACGTCCGTGGCGTCTCGAACGAGGAGGTGAAGGAGGAGCTGCAGACTCGATACGACGAAGTCACCAGAAACGTGCCGATGAAGGAGTTCGTGCCGGAGAAGATCGGCTCCCGCTTCGAGTACGTGCATCAGCTCTTCCGCCAGGTCACTGACGAAGGGTTCGAGGTGGTACTCGTCCTGGTGGGCAACATCTCGGCACTGGATGCGTGGATCTCAGTCTCTCGGAAGGACCCCAGGCTCTTTGGCGTCCCGGTGAAGAGACTGCGCAGTGCTCCGAATGATGTGATCATCGTGTGCGGCGCGGAGTGGAAGGAGGCTGAAGTCGAAGACATCCGATTCACCGTGAAGGGGGTGATGGGGTGAGCGAGAAACCGATGACCGATCTTCTCCGTCGTGCCGGCATCATCGACAAGCACATCGCGGAGTTCGAGAAGTGGAGGCTGATCGACCCAAACAGTGTCGAAGGCGCAAACATGAAGTCAGCAGGCGGTCTCGTCGAGGATCTGGTCCACGACATCGCCGAGCTGCTCGAAGCAGAGCCGACGATGCGCCAGACGCTGGTTGCCCCGGTCCACGTCAAAGAGCCACCACGGCTGTGGTGCGCTGGCGACGAGGTCTCGTTTACAGAGGCCTTCTATGCCGTGAAGGACGAGATGGGCCGTCTTCTGACCAGTGCGGACGCTACCGTAGTGCGCGGAGACCTGATCTGGCAGGAGGGTTCGCCGAAACAAGCGTTCACGATCGTCGATATCGAAGAGCTCTACGAGAACGACAAGATCGTCGCCAAGATGATCACGGTCGAGAAGGAGTAGCTATGCCCTGGTGCGAGAACTGCGACAAGAAGAACATCAAGAAGGAAGACGTCGTGTTCGATGAGAGGCACCTGCGTGTCCTCTGCGTCCCATGCGCCCAGGAGCAAGGAGAGGTGAAGAAAGACGCGGATCTGCAGATGGAGGTCTTCGACAAGATCTGGTACGGCGTCAGCTACACCTCCGATCAAGGGCTGAAGGCGGAGGCGGTCTACGGTGGTACCCGTCTCACCATCAACGTCAGCAACGACGAGTTCAGGAAGATCCTGGGCAGATGAGCGAGCAGGGGTACAGCCTCTCGTCTCTCGAGAAAGAGCTCGACGAGCTCCGCAAGGACTATGTCGCCTTTTCGCAGTCTTACGACATCTTGCGTCAGCGTGTTCTTGAGTCGACCGAGCTACAGCCCCCGCGCATGCCGGAGCTTCATACGTGGTCTGGAACGAGGGCAGTAGCCGGATCTTTGGAGATGGCGATTCACGCGATCGAGAGGACGATCCTCGAGTATGATGTCCTCGTTCAGAAGGTCCGTGCCGGGGAGATCCCGAATACGGATCGACCCACCCTCAGCATCGTCAAGGAGAGCGACAAGCCATGAGCTCCAAAGCCCACGCTGACCGCCTCGCCAAGGCCTTGGAGTCGACAGGCATTTGCCAGGCAGTAAACGAGACGTTCACCCACGAGCAGGTTCGAGTCATCCTTCGCATCGCTGCAGGTGCGGAAGGGACGTGGACCCAGGTCATCGACAGAATCTTGACGGCGTCGGAGTATCTCGACGGTCAGGCCCACAACTATCAGTCTCACATCTGCAAGAACTACTTCCGCAAGGACATGCCGGACGGGAGCAAGAAGCTCGTGTTTGGCTGGTACGTCTCAATTCAATCTCCGAGCATGAGCGAGTCGCTGGATGTCGTCGTCAGGGCTATCCGCGGCGCTCTACCGGATGAGCCGGAACAGAAGAAAGAGGTCACTGAAATGCCGCTCGGTACGAGAGCCAAGGAGCTCAACGCTCCGAACGAGAAGGGCAGGGGCGCCTGGACCGTTGGTGGCAAGAAAGACTTCAAGGTGAACCGATGAGAGAGTGCCCGGCATGCAAGCGGACGTACAAGGAGGGAGAGGCTGGCCACAAGCTTCTCTGCTACGACATTCCTCCGAACTGGGGATTCGGTCCCAGAATCTGGATTTGTGAGATTACGGTGGAGGCGTTTCGAGGACTGATCAAGCAGTTCGACGCGAACACGGATCCTCACAACTGGTGGAACCCGCACGTGAAGGTGGCGCCGAAGCCATGAGCGACAAGACTTTCAGCGAGGCAGGGCCGAACTTCGACCCAGATCGGCTCGACCCGGCTCAGCGTCGTACTTACGATGCGGCACAGCGGTCGCTGCAGAAGGAGTTCTCGCCGGACAAAGAAGTGGCCGCACTCATGGGCTACAACGGCATTCGTGCGGGCTACAAGATCGAGATCACCTTCGGCCCCTCGCGGACGATCCACGGCCCCAACACGGTCGCCATCTCGATTTGGGAGTCGGGCAAGCGTCTCGATGGCGACGGCGATGATCAGATGTATTGGTGCCGCGATGTCGAGCAGAATTCGAACCTCGGCTGCGGCAAGCCAATCCCGTCTGGCGCCATCCATGCCGGCGTGGCCATCTGCCCGAGCTGCCAAATGGCCATTCGGGCCGACAAGCTGACCAGTCAGCAGTTCCATCGGATCAGCACGCAGAACCTCGCTGCAAAGATCGAGGCCCTCTTCCACGACCTCAAAGACAACGCCGACATCTACTGCAAGTACCATCCGACTGATATCCGCTATCAGGCGGTGCTGAAGGAGAAGGGCTTCGAGAAGGCGCGATGGTTGCGCGGGCTGTTCATCTATCCGCTGAAGAACATCATCAAAGACACGACAGCCGGGGCTACCCTTGCTTCTCGATTCAAGGCATTCTTGTCGGCATGAACCCAGGACTCTTCAGCTTCTTGAAGGTTGCCGCTTCTCTCGAAGAGAAGTTGGATCAGCATTTCGACATGCCCGGCAACGGGAAGAAGTGGACGTCGTTCCGGCAGAACCTTCGCAGCAAGACCTTCACCGAGGCTGTGAAGAACGATCCACGCGCCGACGAGAAGCTGAAGAAGTACTCCGAGATGGTCCATCTCCACAAGATCGGCAAGGGTCCCTCATTCCCCGTCACTGGAGATTCGGGCAAGCGGTACGTGGTCAAGTACCACCCGAAGATCGAGCGCTTCACCTGCTCCTGCCCCGACTGGACGATCAAGCACTCCATCGATGGTGGCGACTGCAAGCACATCAGGAAGCTGAAGTCGCAGGCGGACATGGTGAAGGCCGCCGGCGTGGCTCTGCGAGAGCTCTTTGGGGCGGGCAGGCTCGGCATGCATGTACTGCGGAATGAGACTGCGAATGAGCAGGCGTGGCACGCTCGAGAGACGAACCGGATGCATAAGAAAATGAGGGGAGCCTAATCATAGGACCGGGCTGCGCTGCCCGGCCGACCTCCGCTGGTATGCTCACGGCGTGGTCTCAACACCGCCTTTGGTGAATGTGACACCGCCCCACGATGCTGGATGGAGTCCTGGGATCTCCACACAAGTCCTTATCCAGGCAACGAGGAGTTTTTTGCATGAACGATGCGAAGACGCTCAAGGAGGCAAACGAAGCGCTCAACCGACGGAAGCACTTGCTGTCCGTCTGGGAGGCGCTGCACGATTACCTCGACAAGAACTTCATCGGCAAGGACGGGCGTCAGGTGAAGGCGTTACGGTCTCCGGGGGCAATGCCGGAGATCGTTCCTGAAGATGTGATCGAAGAAATTCTGGGCGCCATCGGCGGAGGGCCGATCGCTCAACTCAACAACGAGATTGCCTCGATCGAGAATCAGAAGGTCGTGGTACTCGGGGAGGCCAAGGCATCATCATGAGCAAGCATATCGGGCTGAACAGGGCGAAGCAGAGCGATCGGCAGGCCAAGAACGACGGCAAGGTGCTTCTGGCGGTCAAGGACATCGCCGAGAAGGTCACCAGGTTCGGCAAGGAGTGGATGGACAAGCACAACAGCTTGGCCACCCTCGTCAGCGAGTGGACCGAGAAGCACAACAAGCTCGGTGCCGTCGTCGAGGCGCTCTTCAAGAACTCGACGCTCGAGATCGGTAAGATCTGGGGCAACGAGCAGGCGATGCAGGACAGCATCGAGCACATGGACTTGAACATCCTCGCCCTCGCCGAGATGAACAAGCACATCCTCATCAAGCTGCTGCAGAAGACTTCCGGGCAGGCAGGCATGACGGAAGAGGAGATCGAAGCAGCGGCCGAGGAGCTCAGGAAGGATCTCATGAAGCGATCCTTCTCTGTCGTCCAAGAGCGCCTGGCGAAGGAGAGGGCCGCCAAGGAAGAAGCCGCAGAGAAGGCTGCCCGCGAAGAGGCCGAGGCCAAGACCGAGGCGGAGAAGGCAGAAGCGGCTCTCAAGGCGGCCGAGCAGCCCGTCACGATCGAGGAAGTCAACAGCGGCGGCCCGGGGTGCGACATCCCCGAAGGTGCCACCGTCTTTGGAGGCTGACATGTCCGTGAAGACAGGAACAAGGCAGCTCGGCCTTCAGCCGGGCGCCGCGGTAGATCCGAAGTCGAAGGGCCAGCCTCGATCGATGCGCTGCCCTGGCTGCGGCCGAACGGCGATGGAAGCCCCGGACGGTAAGGGCGGGAAGCTCTTACGCTGCCCGAATTGCCGGCGCGAGTTCAAATTCACCTCGATGTAGTAGCTAAAAAAGAGGGCCAACGTCGGCCCTCTCTCCCTACAGCTTCTCGTTCACACACTCATCAGCACGCTTGTCATCTCTCGCCTCCACGAACACTGGATGTCGAAGAGCGTTCGTCTTCTCTCCGTCGGAGATGTACGTCCTGCCTTTGAACTCGCATTTGCAGACGAAGGGGAAGTGCTCCTTCCTGAGCTGTGCTTGGAACTCGTATGCCATGCCCGACGAGCACTTGGAGATATAGACCAGCTCTCCCTTGGGGTTGTACTGGTACAGAGCCACCGAGCCGACGCCACCGTGCTCGACCACGGCACCGCTCGGCAGCATCACTTCCTTGTCTCGCTCGTGCTTGCCTGTACCCCACTCACCCATGTTCTTCTTGTCCGGGTCCCAGTACGCGATGAAGTCGTCCTCGGCCGTCGGCTTGGACTTGGCGCAGCTCGAGGGGCGGTCGGGCTTGCCCTTCAGGCTCCATCCCTTGTCGCCGTAGATCGCGTCAGGGTCGACGACCACCCAACCCTCGATGCCCAGCTCCTTGGCGTGCTCGAGGGCCTTCTCCGCATTGGGGAAGTTGCAGATCTGAATCTGCTGGATGTACTGGGGCACCGATGAGGCGCAGTGCTGGAGGATGATGTTGTAGCGATCGGCTACGCGGACGGTGCGAACCAAGTCTTGCCCGGCATAGAACGGAACGTCCCACCAGTAGAAGACAGGCGGGTTCGAGATCTGGTCTTGTAGCGATCGTTCGGTCAGCCCTTTGGTGTACCCCGACGAGATGCGAAGGTCGTCTCTCCCTGTGACGGGGTTCACGGCGACCAGCTCGACTGCCATCATGGTGCCGTTCGGCAACTGCAACTTCTCGACGTCGGCATAGAGATGGGGGAACCGCAGGGTCCACGGCTTCGCCGTCGAGTAGTCGAGAGTGCCGTCGGGCAACTCCAGCGGCTCTTCGGTGTCGCTCCACGGACGAGACCGACGAGAGTAGAACCGAATGTTGCCGTAGAAGTCCTTGATGACCCACATCGCGACGCCGTCGCGCTTGAGCGTATGCAGTGCTTTTCCTGCATTGGTGAGCTCGAGTAGACGCTTGTGGTCTTCAAGCTCATTCTCGGGCTTGTAGAGGCAGAAGGAGCCCGGCAGGTTGGTCAGCAGGTGGTTGACGCTCTTGTCTTCATTCCGCCGATCGATGTTGTAACCGGCATCGTATTCGTCATAGCCCTCGAAGTCCCACTTCTTGCGGACGTCTCGCCGAGCTTCTGCGAGCGCATCCTGGACGGTCGAGATCTCGTTCTTCTTGCCCTTGTTCTTGAGCTTGCCCTGGTAGTTGGTCTCTTGCATTGCTCCATCGAGCAGGCCGTGTCGCGTGTAGACGCGATCTTCTTCGACCCAAATCTCCCAGACGTTTGGGCGATCTCCTCGACCGTTGTGCTGGCGGAATTGCCGGATACGCCCGTCCCACTGGCGCTGCCGCTCGTCGAACGATAGAGATGCCCAACTCGAGTTATTCATTTCATTCTCCCCAGTTAGAGACAAATTAGCTGACCGGTAGTACCTTATCTCATGACTAACAATCTTTCCACTTGCTATTCGTCTAGCTGGTATCTATCCTGTACTTGTCATGATGCTGGAGAGCAAGAAGCAGCTCAACGTCAAGGTCTCAGATCGAGCCGTGGCCTTGGTCGAGAAGGCGGCCTTCTTGCTCCACAAGACGAAGTCGCAGGTAGTAGAGGAGTCCGTCCATGCGTATGCAAAAGCTCACCACATCGCAGAGCGTTACCAACTAAACATCAAGAACGGGATGTTGGTGCTCTTGCGACTGGAAGGCGACAGCGCCGAAATTATCGAGATGGAAACGCTAAACGGTGTTGCGCCCGAGGTAATTGCGCAGAGATACTCTTCTAGGTACCACCAAGAAGTACCCCTGATCGTGGAGAAGAAGTAGTCATGAAGCCGCTCATCGAAGTACGAGTTGCCGACGAGGAGCTCGAGCACCTGACGCAGGGCGGGCCCGCCAATGGGCCGCAGCTCGCCCGGTTGCTCGACGACGAGCTTGCTCGCTTCGACGCTTGGATGGCGAAGCAGCTCAACGGTCGTCTCACCCGCATGGAGAGTGCGATCGTCAAGACGTACCTGTACCAGAAGATCGTCGGACGGGTCGACAGCCTCGACACCAAGCCGATCGACGTTCTCGATATGGCCGTGAAAACCGGCTAGAAGTCTGCTGAGCGCGACCTCAGCCTGATAGCCCTGCACGGCCTGGAATCCGTGCAGGGCTCTTTTTTATCTACCGTTCTTCGGGCACCACGACTCGTGCGACAGCTCCTTGTGTGGTGTGCAGTGCTCGCAGATTCCGAGCGCCAGCAGTATCAGCTCTCCAACCTCTGCCTTGCACTGCGCTCTTGCGCTGGCGATCTTGTCCTCGACAGTAGCTTCGTATGTCCAAGATCCGTGGAACTGCTCTGCTGCGAGAGTGCGGCCGAGCCGCTCCAGTCCCTCCCACCGCTCGTCATCACACGCTGCCATCTTCGTCTTCCTTCTTTCGTATTGTAGGAATGCTCGAGAGAAATCGCATGATCGGTGCCGCTAGTTTCGCCTGCAGCGGCTGTACGATCGAGCTTGGCATCATGATGCCAATCCCTTGCTCGAAGGCGACAGCGGCTGAAAGAACCGGATCGAGATCCTCTTCTTCCTTCTTCGTGATGTGGTAGGTCGTATTGATCACCTTCTCCCAGCCCTCGACGTTCCATCTGGCCAAGCAGGGGTGCAGGGTAGCAATGTGCAGAACAGTTCGACTGGAGAAGGTCCCTTCACCTCTCGTCTGCTTCAGGTCCTTGACGTTGAACTCTCGGAACTTGGTGTTGGTGTACTTGACTACTTTGGAGACGGTCTTCGGATTGAGAGGAGAGAAGAGTCCTCCGAATACGATCACGACGCCGTATCCCATGACGTTGAGGCAGAGGATCTCGAAAAACATGATGTACCTCCTCTAAATTCTTATCCCACCACGACATTGCTCTTTTCCCTGCACATCCCGTAGAATCTGCGAAGGCCTGCCGCGAGGGATCCAGTGCTCAGCTCTTCCCAAGTCGCCGCTCTCATGCAGCAACAGCAGCAAGCCTTCATGGGCATGCAGCAATACAGTCAGGTGATCTCTGCCCAGATGCCGCAGGCGTATGGAATCGGCGCCTACGGCATGCAGCAGCCCATCGCGCCGCAGTTCGGCCAAGTGCCGTACGCGCCAATGCAGCGTCCCGGTTTCAGCTACGGGGGCGGGAACGCGTTTGGTTACGGACTCGGCAATCAGATTGGCGCGGCGTCGATGGCGGCGATGGGAGGTGCGGGGCAGTTCGCGCTTGGCGGACTCGGCATTGCCGGCGGTCTCGGTCTCATGGGCAAGGCTGGCATGCTCTTCGACCCGATCAGCGCCGGCCAGATGGCCTACGGAGGCGCTCGAGCGCTCGGTATGGGCGGCGGGCTGGGATGGGGAGCTGGCCTCTTGGCGGGTGGAGCGGTTGCCGGCGGCATGGCCTTCGCTGGTCATGCCCTCGGTTCAATGGTGAGCGGCGCCCAGGAGCAGGCTGGCATCAACCAGACCCTCGGGCAGTTCAACTTCGGCAACTCGATGAGCCGGTCGGGACGAGGATTCACTCGTCAAGATGCGATGGCGATCGGCTCCATGGCACGTGAGCTCCAGGCCATCCCCGAGATGATGACCTCGATGTCCGAGCTCACTCGCATCATGGACCGCATGGGCCAGATGGGGATGATGCAGGGCGTCCGCGACGCCGGCGAGTTCTCCAAGAGGTTCAAGGAGACGATCCACGTTCTAAAGGATGTCTCCAAGATGATGGGCACGACGATGGAAGAGGCCATGCAGGCCTTCCAGGAGTCGAAGCAGTCAGGGTTCTACAGCCCCGACGCCATCAAGCAGAACATCATGCAGCGTCAGATCGTTGGCGGTCTGACGGGAATGAACCAGCAGCAGGTCGCCGCACTCCAACAGTACGGAGCACAGGGCAGTATCGCGGCGGGTGGCTCTCGGGCCGGAGGGGCGCGGTCAGTCACCCGTATCGCCGGTGAGCTCGGAATGGCAAACCAGATGGGCCTGCTGTCGAACGACAGGCTCATGGAGCTCACAGGCGAAGAGGGCGCGGGAGGCATTCAGCAGCTTGCCGGCACTCTGAACGACGTCGGCCAACGAATGGGTCGCTCGAGCCTTGGCACGGCCATGACCCTCGCACTTGGAGAGGTGCAGGGCGGTCGCTACACCGGCCGCATGGACGAGGAGCTGGTGCAGCGTGTTCGAGCCGGCAACATCGGCAAGGACGAACTGCTCCGCCTTGCCCACGAGAAGTCTCGAGGCCGCAACGCCAAGCTCTCGTTCGCGGCTCACCGTCAGCGCCTGACCACCGAGATGGTCAACTCCGCCGGCGCACAGGGCGTGGCGATGGAGCTGCAGACCATCCTCGGCGAGCGCGGGTTCGACAATCCAGACGCGCTCAACCTCGTCATGCAGCGCTACGGCGTCGGCGAGCGGGAGGCGAACCAGGTCATCCAGCTCATGAAGGACATGCCGAACATTCAGCGTGGCATGGCTGAGGCTGGCACTACGGAGACACGTCGTATCGCCGAGCAGGCCTTCATGAGGGACAACGCCTCATTCGAGGGCATCAAAAGGAAGATCGGCAAGAAGTTCGAGAACGTGATGACCGAGCCCTTCAAGCGGCTTGGTGCCAGCATCTCGAATAGCGTCGGGGAAGCAGTCGACAACTTCGTGGACGACATCTTTGGTCGCTACCAGACGAAGGTGACGGAGCTCGCCGGCAGCACTGCTCTCAAGGCCTCTATGGGCGACAAGGCCGCTCGTGGTCTCGTGGGTGCGGCGATGGGAGACGTGAACGCCAATCGTCGGCTCGGAGCGGATCTTCGCAACAACAGCCCGATCGGCGGTCTACTCAATTCGCTCAGTGGGCAGCAGACGGCTGGCGACGTTCAAGCGAGCGTTCTCCGGGCGATGGGTGGCCAGTACTACGACACGATCCAGGGCACTGGCAACCCAGACGCAGACGCGGCCCGTATCCTCAAGGCCGGAGGCTCCATCCTGCAGAGCTCTGGCGGTGTCTTCAGCGGCGGCGAGTACACCGTTGCGACGGCCGGCGGCCGAGCCCAGGCGCAGCGCGCTCTTCTTGGGGAGAACCGGGTTGCAGGCAAGATCGACATCTCCAATGGTGTCGGTAAGGCTGCCCTCCTCACGCTCAAGAGCCAACTGCTCGGTAACAAGGAACTGCAAAACGAAGAGCTCACTGACCAAGAGAAGCTCGAGATCATCAAGAAGGGCTTTGGTGAGGCGGGGTTTGAGCAGTTACTGCCAAAGCTGAAGAAGCAGCTCGGCACGGACAACGAAGTCGATATCCTCGACGCGCTGGCAAAGGCGGGCGGGATGGAAAACCAGATCGGCATGTTCTCCCGTCGTGGTCTCGCTGGTGGGTTGCGCGGAGCTGGTTCTGAGGCAGCGCTCTCTCGTCGCATCCGGGACGAGATCGGTACGGCGTCCAAGGGCTTCAAAGGCAAGGAAGATCTCGCCAAGAGCGTCCTCACAGAAGGTGGGGGCGTCGCCAAGATCCTCAGTGCGGCCTTCGGCGGCGGCAAGATGGCCGATCAAGTCAGGATGGCGCTGGGCGAGCGAGAGGGTTCGGCCGTCAGCAAGGAAGTCCTCGCTGCACTGGGCATGACTCAGAAGGAGTTCGACGCAGCGAGAGGACAAGGCCGGGAGCTGATGGCCGCCGGCTTGGAAGGTCACGCCTCCGGCGCCGACATCCAGAAGGTGCTCGGCAGCCAGCTCTCCATGGCGGTGCTTCGGAACGAGAAGCGCGAGAAGGAGATGGGTGAGGGCCTCACTGAGCGCATCAACCAGGCAAATCTCGGTGGGCTCACCGCCGGCGGGCGCGGACTCGTCAATCAGATCGGCGGGCTCGCTGGGCGGCTCAGCCGCGGCGAGGGCTTCGGGGATAACATCGGTGACATCATCTCCGGTCTCGCCGACTACAAAGGCAAGGACCGAACGAAGGTCATGGGCCTCGCCGGTGGTGAGCTCCAGGCGGGTGCGCAGTTCATCACTGACACGAGGAATGCGTACCGGCATTCGAAGGGCAAATCCGTCGACGACATCATCGAGCGCCTTGGTCTCACTGGCGACATCGCCGGCGAAGTCAGGAAGATGGCGGGCTCGGACAAGGTCGTCAGCTCTTCGGAAGAGAAGACAATCGAGCGGTATCTCGGCGAGACGGCGACGAGAAGCCTGGCTGCGGCGAAGGGCGGCGAGCAGAACACCGTGAACGCGGCGAACAACCTTGCCAAGGCCCTTGAGACAGTGAACAAGAACTTCGACGCCACGGCACAGATTCTCCAGAACCTGCTCAAGCAGGGTCAGGGAGGTAAGTGATGGACGACGAGATCACAACTCTTCTTCGCCAGTCAGATCCTGACAAGCTCGACAAGCTCAATAGCCAGGGCAAAGCAATCAATCAGGCTCTGATGAATGTTGGAGTGCAGCCGGACTACACGGCCGATGTTGCCGAGATGCAAAAGAACGGCTTCGTTTGGGATGGGTATCGCTGGGTGAAGCCGGAGGGTAAGTGATATGGCAAAGGTAAGGCCGAATCTCAAGAAGAATAATCGAGGTCAGATTACTGCGAAGCTGCAACAACTGCTCACAGACCTGAACGCAAACAAGTACCGCCTTCTCATCTTTCATGCGGGTCCAGGGCAGTATGGGATTCTCATTTCTTCAAGTACGCCGAACCCCACCGCTGACCAAAACTCGCTCTCTGCGATTCTGGATTCTGTGCTCGGAGTTGGTTGATGTCACAACTGTTCGATGTCGAGCTTCCCCTGTCGGGCGCTGGAGGGCCAACTCTTAGCGGCGGAGCTCGCTTCCTGTCGGCTGGTGGTGGACTGCCGAATAGAATCACTACCCAAGCAGACGTTCTGATCGACAACGTCATGACGACAAACTACGGCGGAGTTATTATCGATCCGACGGAGACATTCGCTTGGATCTCCAATTGGGGCAGTGGCGCGGGAACGATTACTCAATACGCTCTCGCAAGTGGAACACCGGGAACGTCGTTGGCGTACCCAACGATGGGTCTCTTCCCGTTTGACAACAGTCTCTTCTACGCAGCGGACTACACAGACAACCTCATACAAGAGTTACAGTGGGACGGCACGCTCGTCAGCTCTACGTCATTCTCGCAGGTCTCTGTCGTGGCGCGAGTTCCTGGCACGACTGGTAAGGTCTGGGGTATTCCATATCCCGGTGGCGCAGCCACAGAAGTAGCAATAGGAGGAGCTCCGACAGCTCGCACGATTGCCGGAGTTTTCTTTGGGATTTGGGCCACCACAGGTTTCATTTACCTGTCGGATATGGTCAACATCTATAAGTATGACGAGCCGACGCTCACGCTCCAAGATACGTGGGCGGTGAGGCAGAATTCTTCTTCACGCCCTGGTGACAGTGGTCTTGCTCAGTACGTCAATTGGTTCTTCATCGACAGCAATAACAAGCCAGTGTTGTATGAAGGCTTGCACGGCAATATCGATCGCTTCGCTTCTGTTGGTGGCACTCCGGCACCGGTCGATAAGCGGCTGGTGTATTCACAGCCACAACTCGGCGGCAGCGGGTCATTCTTTTATCCTGGCGATAACAATATTGTTTCACCTCCCATCCACTACCTAGCAAACGGTAAGTACGCAGCGTTTGCTGTTCCATGGAATAACGACGCTTCGGATTACACCCATATCAGCGTCCTATTCAAAAACCTTTTTGGGACGCAGAGAGCTCGTTGGATCTGGAACAATGCGACCGGGCAGACTGCGACGATCACCAGAATCGTTGTTCCAGGGAATCTCGCAGATGACCGCGGCAGCACGTATGACCTGAGAAAGGCGCACTGCTTCTACTCGACCGACGGAGGAGCCACCAGAACACCGTTCATGCCGGGTGGAACGCTCAGTGTTCCCGTCATCAATGGCTCAGCTCTTACAGTCGATGTCGACATTGTGGAAGGGGACGGGCAAGCCACCAACCCGCCGTACATTGGGGGTGATGCTGGTGAGGGTGTCCATCTTGTCTTCAGCGTCCCGACGGGCGGCGCAGGTATTCCGACCACGAACTTTACGCCAGCGCCGGGAACCCCTCTCAGCCCGCAGCAGGTGGTTCAGTTCGACGTGATCGATACGACCTCACCCTTCAGAGAAGTCTTCATCGTGGCGTCGTTCGATGGCGGAACTCAGAGAGAGCTCGTCTACGATGCGGATGGCTTCAATCCTGCCCACTACGCAGGTGTTTCGAACACCAAGACAACGATCACCAATGGCTTCCGATTCACCCTTTTGCGCGACGGCGGCTGGTTTGGAGCGTTGAGCATCAAGGTGTATGCTATCGACGAAGGCGGCGGTGAAAATCCATGAGTACCTGGAACCAGTGGCCAATAATCGAGCCGGCGCCGCCGTCGCCGACTCCGCCAACTCCGATCCCAGCCCCGATCGGGCCGCAGCCGCCACCGCTGCCGGTCGTGCCAGCTCCACCTCCTGGCGTTCCCCGCAAGGACGTCAGGACGCGGATCATCACCAGCGACGGTACAGCGCTCGAGCTCAGAATCCTCGACGGGCTTCTCGTGGATGACGTCCTCATCCAAGGAGCGAAGGCTGAAGGCTACAGGGTCATGACGGGCAAGGACGTCTTCCCAACTACCGGCCGGGACATCAAGGACTACTTGATCCGACTCGGCTTCGTGACGGAGTAACGGATGGCGACCTTCTATCAGATGACACCCGATGCCTTCAACTCTGGCTTCCAGGGCCTCAAGAAGGATGCGAAGACGAGTGCAGCGACGGCGGATGTGACCCACGAGCCCGATGCCCGCTTCGCCAATGTTCGTCGCCCTGTTCGAGGCATCCAGATCAAGGAAGACACCTACGCCACCATCCAGGTGAGGACCGCCGACGGGCGTAGCCAGCCTCTCATCGATGCCGGCGGCAATAGAACTGGAGACGACGGGTTCAGCACAACCCAGATCTACTCCAACTTCCTAATCCAGAATCTGCAGGTGCAGTGGGTCGAGAAGAAGCAGATCGTCGAGACGTTCGGCGAGCCCTACATCTTCTTCTACGGACAGCACCCAGTCATGCTTCAAGTCTCGGGCGTCCTCCTCAATACCGAGGACTTCAACTGGCGCTCTGAGTTCATGGAGAATTACAACCTCTACCTCCGCGGCACGGCCTGCGTGCAGAACAAGACGAGAGTCTATCTGTCGTGGGACACGATCGTGACCGAGGGCTACATCCTCGAGTGCTCGACACAGGAAGTCTCCGCGGAGCGCCACTGGTTGAGTTTCTCGTTCACCATGTTCCTCACCAACTACGCGGATGTCTCGCCAATTGGCCTTTCGGATTTCCCACGCCCGGCCGAGTTCCAGCTCGATGCGACCAGCTTCGACACTTCTGGGTTCGGAACCGGCTTCGGCGTCTCCCGCGACCTGGCCCAAGAACGCCTTGTGAACGCGGCCGTCTTCGGTTCGAACTCACTGCTGGACACGGTGAAGAGCCTCATCACCGACGCGAGTGGCTTCTTGAGTGGGGTGGCGCAGGACACTCTCTCCCTCTTCTCGGGCCGGCAGGTCCTCGTTCCCGCAGGTCTCGCACCAGATCCGTCCGACACCCCAGAGCTCGCCTTCGGATCAGTCGGCATCGTCTCTCCGATCAATGGGCGAGTGGTAACACTGCCCCCTGGCAATGATCGATTCGCAGCGGCAGTCTACGGCCCCATCCAGAAGAATCTCGACGAGTACATCGCCCGTCTGCCTGCGTGGGGTGCCAATACGCAGCCCATCGTCTCGGACATCTTCAACGAGCAGACAGCGAGTTCGGCGGACCTCACAAACCTCATCCAATCGGCGGTCGCTGGATTCGGTATCAAGGCGCCAGCGCCCGCGGATCTTGTCACAGCCGGCAAGGATGGTAAGTTCGCAACCATCGCATCGTTCTCGCCGGATTCGACCATCACGAAAGTCAGCGGCGGCCTTCCGGGCCTGTAAGGGGTTCCATGCACGGAGTCGGGCAGCAGCTCAAGCTGAGGCTGTTTCTTGAGGGCATCGAGGTCCCCGTCATCGGGGTCACCGTGCAGGTGAGCTTGAACTCGCCGGCGACAGCCGCGATTCAGATCATCCCTCTCGATAGCATCATGAACTTCAAGCCGAGGACGATGGTCCATGTCTTCTTCTACGACTACACCAACGACCTGCCAGATGCGGTCCCGCCTGGCGCTGGCCCAGAGACCCAAACGGACGCTTCCATCCCCCTCTCGAACTACAGCCTCTTGTTCTGCGGTGAAGTCATCGGGCTGGCGATGCAAGAGACGCCCCTCTCCCGCTCCGCGGTTCTGCAGTGCGCGGATTTCTCGACGTACTGGGATACTGCGTACCAGATGATGATCACCTACGGCCCGAGCGGTAACTTCCTCACGGAAGAGAGCGCAATTTGGGCCGGCGGGAACGCCATCTTCAACGACATCATCGATGGCCACTCGTCGGTGATGAACACGTACCTCAACCAGAAGCCGCAGACGCCCGGTCTCCAGAACGTGAAGGGCCTCATGGGAGGCATCATCTCGCTCCTCGAGGCTATGGGTGGCGTCCCGCGGCACACGCACGGCATCAACGACTTCTTCACCATTGCCGAGCTCAAGAATCACCTCCTCCAGCAGATCACCGCTGAGCAAAACGACAACACGGCTCAGCGACTCTTCGATGAGAAGGAGTTCATGGCGTGGCTCGAGCGAGGCATTACCAGCCTTGGAGAGCTCGTCACGTTCCGAGACATGATCAAGCTGCTCTTCAACTGGGTCTACTACGAGGTGGTGCCGATTACGTCACCTCTCTATGTCCCTGGCGTGCAGCAGACTACCTCGACGAAGAAGGTAACCGTCTCGAGCTCATTCAACTTCCCGGCCGCCGTCGACACAGAGCTCACCGACCTCGCTCAGCAAGCAAAGAAGCAGTTCGATGATGGTAATGCCCAGCTCCACAACCTCGGCTGGATTGCCAGCACGGCCCAGATCGCGCAGAACCTGATTTCGTCGCTGAACCGTATTCTTCTGACCCCGAACATGAATCCGAAGGTCACCAAGAACCTTCAGAAGGCCATCTCGTTCGCGCTCAATCTCATTCAGGCGAAGAACCAGCCAACCAAGATCGCCTCCGGGCCTGCGCACATCGGAGACAACTGGACCTCAATCCAGAACGCCCTCAACGATGCACGTGCGGCCGGCAAGGACCAGGCGAAGAAGACCACCACGCAGAAGACAGTCAACAACCCGCCAGAGCTCGATCGCCTGCAGACCCAGGTCTTCCGGCCAGACTGCTTCTTTGCCGCTCCTCCAAAGTGCAACGTCATCTTCCCGGAGCAGTACACCCAGTTCAGCTATAGTCGCAACTTCCTTCAGGAAGTGACGCGTCTTCGCCTGCAGACGGGCATGACCTTCATCCCATCGGACGAGAAGCTTCTCGCCAACTACCACTACGCTCCGTCGATGAAAGAGATCCAAGAGCTCGCCAAGAAGCAGGGCGCTTCTGGCATCCGGTCTCTTCTGCCGTGGGAGAAGTTCTCCGGCATTTTGCCCAAGTTCGAGCTCGTCTCTGAGGTCAACTATATTGCCAACAAGCGAGAGGCGCAGATCAAGAAGAACGTGGTGGGCCAGGCGGTCAACTACGCTCAGCGCGCTGCGAACTTCAACTACCTGAAGTACCGCTTCGCGGCCCGGACACTCGAGGTCTCGCTGAAGTTCAATCCGTTCTTGGTGCCCGGCTTCCCAGCACTGCTCATCACCAAGCCGTTCATTCTCGATCCGCAGTTGGTCGACGCCGCCCTGGCGGATACGAACAACAGCGAGATCAAGCCAACGGACATGACGGACATCATCGCCAACATCG